>Ga0207796_1000746_pt1 | contig 12121 bp, 7 predicted proteins | sample Pon1CUnioCityCA_6_FD_187274 | JGI IMG/M metagenome (GOLD analysis project Ga0207796, IMG submission 187274) | Marine sediment microbial community from Union City, CA, USA - Pond 1C Sediment 1 (SPAdes) | ecosystem: Environmental > Aquatic > Marine > Intertidal zone > Salt pond sediment ...
CGCCGCCAAACGGATGTCGCAAGTGAAGGGTTTAAAACTTGTGTACCCCGGGCCGTTCTTCAAGGAATTTTTGGTCAATTTCGACGATACGGGAAAAACCGTGGGCGAGATTAACAAAGCGCTTCTTGAGCATAAAATCTTTGGTGGGAAAGATGTCTCTCATGAATTTCCGGAATTGGGAGAAAGCGCGCTCTACTGTCTCACAGAGATGAGGACAAAAGCGGATATCGACACACTCGTCGACGCGCTGACCCAAATAATACAATAGAAATGGAAGCAAGGTTGACAGTCTCGTAAGAAGCCGGAAATCAGCTTTTCCGTCATTCCGGTGCAAACCGGAATCCAGTCTTTTCAGTGAGTTATGGAGGGGCTGGACCTCCGTTCGAAGATCCCGCATTCATCGGGATTTTCAACGGGTTGACGACTTTTTACGATTTCATCAAGGTTCTTTCATCGCAAATCCGTCACAGGGAGGAGAAGAAGACACCGTGCCTAGAGACAAAGAAACGCTTCTTCGGAAGTTTCATCAGGCGAAATGGGACGAGGACATGATCTTTGAGATGAGTGTCCCGGGAGAAAGAGGGATCCTGGTGCCAAAGGCTGAAAAAGAGATTTGGGACGAAGTCGGCGACGGGATCTCGGCAATCCCTGAGGATCTCAGAAGAAAGAACATGCCGGAACTGCCCGAGGTCAATCAGCTCCGCGTACTGCGGCACTATACCCGCCTTTCCCAGGAAACCCTGGGCGTAGACGTGACCATCGATATCAGCATGGCCACCTGTACCATGAAATACAGCCCGAAGGTCCAGGAGCATCTGGCTGCCAGACATCCGGGCATCACGGAAGTTCACCCTTCGCAGGATGAAGAAACGATCCAGGGTATTCTGGAAATCTACTACAAGGTGGAACAGTTCCTGAAAGAGATTTCCGGGCTCGACCATTTTTGTTTTCAGCCGGGCGGGGGGGCCCAAGCGATATTCACCAACGCGTCCATCATGCGCGCCTACCATGCCGCGAGGGGTGAGGGCCGACGCAATGAAATCATCACCACCATATTCTCCCACCCTGCCAATGCCGGCGCGCCCGCCACAGCAGGGTATAAAGTGATTACGTTGATGCCGGACGAGAATGGATACCCGGATCTTGGCGCTCTCAAGGCGGCGCTGTCGGAACGAACTGCCGGGATTTTTGTGACCAACCCGGAAGACACCGGGATCTACAACCCAAGGATCGATGAATACGTGAATGCCGCGCACGAGGTGGGCGCGCTGTGCGCATACGACCAAGCCAACGCAAACGCAGTCATTGGTATTGCGAGGGCAAAGGAGGCGGGATTCGATTTATGTCATTTCAACCTGCACAAGACCTTTTCCGCCCCCCACGGTTGCATGGGTCCTGCGCTGGGGGCCAACGGCGTCATTGAGAGCCTGGCGAAGTTCCTTCCGGTGCCGAGGGTGGAGTTTGACGGTGAAAGGTATTTCCTTGACTACGAGCGACCCGAAAGTATCGGGCGGGTGCGATCGTTTTTCGGTAACACGCCGCTGCTCATCAAGGCCTACGCCTGGATCATGCAGCATGGGGCGGAGGGCTTAAGGGAGGTTGCCAAATGCTCCGTGCTCAACAGCAACTATCTTGAAAAGAAAATCAGAGAGATACCGGGAGTGACCGTGTGGTACGCCGAAGGCAAAAGAAGATTGGAGCAAGTCCGCTATTCCTGGGAAAAGCTGAAGGAGGACACGGGAGTCGGCACCGAGGACATCAAGCGCAGAATGGCGGATTACGGCCTGCAACACTATTGGACGAGTCACCATCCCTGGGTGGTCCCGGAGCCGTTTTCTCTGGAGCCGTGTGAATCTTATTCCAAAGATGACATTGATGAGTATGCAGCCATATTGGCCCAAATCGCCAAGGAGGCGTATGAAGATCCTGAGTTCATCAAGAACGCGCCTTATAACTCTACGATCCACAAAATCCCGTCACCGGATATCGATGAGCCGGAAAGGATCGCCATCACCTGGCGCCAATACAAAAAAAAGGGCCTTAAGTGATCGGGGGTTTTGATTGTCGGCATCCCGGCCGGCGTCTTGCACGGCGCCGTAGCGGAAATTCGTTATGAAAAAATTGGGAGTCATTGTCAATCCCATCGCCGGATTGGGCGGCAGGGTCGGCCTGAAGGGAACCGACGGGGATGAAATTGTCCGAATGGCCCGACAGCTGGGGGCGGAACCCGAAGCTCCCGTGCGGGCAACAGAGGCTCTGCGGGTGATTTCGAAAATCAAAGACCGAATCGAGGTGCTCACCTATCCCGACGAAATGGGCGAAGATGCATGCCGAGAGGCCGGCTTGAATCCGAAGGTGATCGGCGCCATTCGCAGCGGCACCACCACATCTGAAGACACCGTCAAGGCGGCTCGGGAATTGGTGGCCGAGGGTGTGGATTTGCTTCTTTTTGCCGGGGGCGACGGCACGGCCGCCAATATCTACGATGCCATCAGGCATAAAGTGCCCGCTCTCGGGATTCCTGCGGGGGTTAAAATCCATTCGGCCGTCTATGCGGTCACTCCCCGAAGCGCGGGACACGTCGCGGTCATGTTCCTTGAAGGCGGATTGACCAAGAACCGAGTCGCAGAGGTGATGGACATCGATGAAGATGCATTTCGTGACGGGTTTATTACGGCAAAACTGCACGGGACACTGCGAGTCCCGGAAGAAAGCAGATACGTCCAGGGCGCCAAGGCGGGAGGGATACAGTCTGAAAAGGAAGCCCTTCAAGGCATCGCAGCCAGTGTGATTGCCGCCATGGCCGAGATGGACCACTATTTCATCATCGGCTCAGGTACGACCACCCGGCTGATCATGGTGAATTTAGGTCTTGAAAACACGCTCTTGGGTGTAGACGTCGTGCAGAACAAGCGTCTGGTGGCGAAGGATGTCACCGAAAAACAACTCTTGGACCTCACGGATGGAAAAGACGCCAAAATCGTCGTGACCGTCATCGGGGGTCAAGGCCATATTTTTGGTCGCGGCAACCAACAAATCAGCCCGCGCATCATCCGCAGAGTGGGTCGAGAAAACATCATTATCGTCGCCTCGAAAGAAAAACTGGCTGCATTGAGAGGCAAACCGCTACTGGTGGATACGGGCGATGAGGCCCTTAATGAAGCGCTGAGCGGTTACTTGAGAGTTACAACCGGATACCGGGACTTTGTCATGTATAAGGTCGGATATGAGTATCTTTAAACAGTGCCCGACCGAAAGGTGAAAAAACCCTTTTTCAAGGCCCCCGTTTTAAACACTGGATTGGTTGAAAAGGCAATATGGATGCAGAATCGATTGAAAAGAAAAAAGAATTCTCTGAGCGCATGGCGATGATTCTAAATCATGGCGCGCTGAATCTGGCGATGGCAATTGGCTACAGGACTCAACTTTTCGACGTCATGGATGGATTTGATTCGCCCCAAAAGGCCTCCGTCATTGCAAAGAAAGCCGCATTGAATGAACGCTATGTCAAGGAATGGCTTGGCGTGATGGTTACAGGCGACATTGTGGAATTATCGCAAAGCGCATCCGGAGAGGATTTGTTCCATCTCCCAAGAGAGCATGGCGACCTGATAACGAGACGGGCCGGCAACTCGAACCTGGGAGTATACACACAGGAAATACCCTTGCTCACGACGTGTGCAGTCGAACCGGTGCTCCGGGGATTCAAAACCGGTGAGGGGGTCCCCTATCTTCACTACCCGGCATTTTATGAATTCATGGCCCAACTGGCCGATGCCAAACATCGTGCCGTCTTGGTCGAAAAATTCCTTCCTTCTGTGTTGGGAGGGCGACTCATAGCGCAGTTGCGGCGGGGAATACGCGTTTGCGATCTTGGATGTGCCGAGGGAGTTGCCGTTATGTTGATGGCGGAAGCCTTCCCCCGCAGCACGTTTATCGGCATGGATATTTCAGAGAGATCCATTCTGAAAGCCCGAAGCGAGGCATCGAGCAAGCGATTGCGGAATGCATCCTTTCTGAATCTGGATGCTGCCATTCTCAATGAGCACCCGGATCTTCTGGGCTCATTTGATTATGTCACCGCCTTTGATGCCGTTCATGACCAAACCCGACCCCTTGATACACTTGTCAATGTTCATGCGATATTGAGGCGGGGCGGGTTGTTTTCAATGGTTGATATCGCCGCAAGCAGTTTTTTGTCTGAAAATACAGATCATCCCATGGGACCTTTCTTATACACGGTCAGTTTGATGCACTGCATGCCGGTGGGTTTGGTGGATGAAGGCGCAGGTTTAGGGATGATGTGGGGCCGCGAGGTCGCGGTAGCAATGCTCCATCAAGCCGGATTTGAAACGGTGGAGATAGTGGATATTCCCGACGACCCTTTCAACCTGCACTTTCTGTGCGAAAAAACGAGGTGAGTCCCCATAGAGGGGTCTCTCTGGAAGATTTTCGGTCCCCCGCTATGAAGCGGGGATCCGCTTCTTTGATACCGCCCATGCCCACAACGACAGGGTACAAAAAACATGCACCAACAGTTGCAGGGCTTAAGCAGGCTTCATCGTAGGGAAACGGTTACTTCGGTTATGCGAATCCACCGCGTCCGCCGAATCGAGCCCGATTTCCCTATCCGTCAAGTAACACGCGGGATCGGCTTCCCAGATATCACCGGTGACGGCTTCCGCTCTCACCCTGAAATTACCGGCACAGATATCGAGCCATCGGCATTGGGCACAACGGCCCTTGACGTGCGGTTTCTTGTCTTTCAGTTTTGCCATCAACGGGTCGGAAAGATCCGACCAGATCCGGCTGAAGGGTCTCTCCAGAACATTCCCGAAGCTGTAATGACGCCAGAACTGATCCGCATGCACGGAGCCGTCCCAGCTGACACACCCGAAACCTCGACCGGAGCTGTTTCCCTCGTTCATTTCGAGGAGATGGCGCACCTCTTCCGCCCTCGGGTTCTTTTCCCTTAACATTCGCAAATAGAGATACGGGCCGTCCGCATGATTATCCACCGTCAATACCTCGGTGGGTATGCCTCGGTCGTGCAGGGCCTTTGTTTTATCGATGATCACGTCAACCGCTCTCCGGGTCTCACCGGTGCCCAAATCTTCTTCCACCAAGTCGGACCCACGTCCCGCGTAAACCAGATGGTAGAAACACACCCGGGGGATGGCCTCTCTCTCCAGCAGTTCAAATATGGCGGGAATCTCGGCGGCGTTCATGCGATTGATTGTGAACCTCAACCCCACCTTGATACCCGCCTTCCGGCAGTTTCGTATTCCTTCAAGCGCATCTCGAAACGCGCCCTTCTTGCCGCGAAAACGATCATTGACCGCCTCCATCCCGTCCAGACTGACACCCACGTACGACAAGCCGATGTCTCTCAGCTCCCGGGCTTTGTCTTCGGAAATCAGGGTGCCGTTTGTTGAGATAACCGCTCTCATTCCACATCGAACAGCGTAGCCGGCGAGCTGAACAAGATCGGGCCGCATGAGCGGTTCTCCCCCGGAAAATAGAATGACCGGGACGCCGAATGATGCCAGGTCATCAATCAACGCCAATCCCTGATCGTGGCTGATTTCTCTCTCACGGCGGTGGGTGACGGCCCGGGCATAACAGTGAATGCATCTCAAATTACAAGCCTGTGTGACATTCCACACAACGACCGGTTTCTTGTCCTGAGAAAACTGGAGCAAATGGGAAGGCAGCTCGCTGGATCGTCTCCCGTATCGCAGTGCATCCGATGGTTCAACCGTGCCGCAGTAAAGTTTAGAAATTCCGATCATTTCTTGCCTGGAAGTCTCCCATAAAAGACCCTGCATCCGCGGGGAGTGGGACGTGCCTTTCTCCCCCACAAGCTGCAGGGTATAAATCGACCGACATCTTTTAAAGCGGATTAATCTGCTTCCGGTCCGGAATCATGCTCGCGGTATTTCTCCCGATAATACGCTTTTACAAGATTGTTCACATAGCTTTCCATATCCGTAACGGCCTTGTCATTGATGACAAACGTCTCCATGCCGGACCGATCCTTCACGAGTTTGAGCCCGTATTCAAGTCTTTTCGCCAATTGAAGCGCCAGAGGTCCGGCGCCCTGGTCCGTCCGGATCGATTGATCAATGATTTCATCTATGGCACTCTCGTCGAATGAAACCTCTACCTCAAGCTTTTCGCCCAGGGTGGCTTCCTCAATCTTTACCTGGTTATACATGTCCCGAAAATCCTCGAGGGCCGTGTTGACATCGGAGATATTTCTCAGGTAAAGCGCTGCAATAAGGTCCATCCTTCTCTCGTAGATCTCAAGGCCTGACTTCTCGCAAAAGTCGTCGGCCCTTTTAGCGATGTAGGCTTTAATATTTTCAAGTTCCTTTTTCTCGGCATTTTCAAACCGGGATGTTCTTTCCAGATCTTCCGGATTGCTTAACAGCATTTCAAGCTGCGCATCCGGATTCTCAACCACTTCCGGCGTCACCAGGAACTTCTTCGGCCCCGCGCAAGGAAGTTTCTTCTCGAACGGGATCAGAACCTTCTCGATGGCACTTACGAGGCCCCGCGCTCCGGTTTTTTCCGCGGCCGCCATTTCCGCGATCTTCATGAGCGCCTCTTCTTCGAACTTGATGTCGATGCCGTAAGCCATAAAATCGAGCCGTTTGCTGATGATGATGGGATTATTGGGGTTCTTGAGAATTTCCACCAGATCTTCTTTGGAGAGCTCATCAAACACCACAATGACGGGAAGCCGCCCCACAAACTCCGACTCAAACCCAAACTCTATGAGATCCTGTGCGGCAACCTCATTGAGGATTTCCCAGGGAATCTCCGTGGATCGCACTTCCGCCTCAAACCCGATTCCCTGTTTCTGAAGCCGTTTCCGTATAATTTCGGCCAGGTCACCAAAGGCACCACTCATGATGAACAGGATGTTTTTTGTGTTGACGACCTTTTTCTCTTTTTTTCCAGTCCTCCGGTATTGTTCAATTGCCTGTATCTGGGAGATGGGGTCATGGGGAACCTTCAAATCCACATCGGTTTCTTCCATGGGTTTCAGGAGTGCCCGCTGTACCCCGGTGCGAGACACATCGTGACCGATAAGATTCTGAGATGAAGAAATCTTGTCGATTTCATCGATGTAAATAATTCCGTTCTCGGCGAGTCCGATGTCATCGTTCGCCTCATAGACGAGTTCCCTCACCAAATCCTCTACATCACCGCCGACGTAACCGGTCTCGCTGAATTTTGTGGCGTCTCCCTTCACAAAGGGAACCCCGAGCTTCTGGGCCACAAGCTTTATAATGTAGGTTTTTCCCACGCCGGTCGGTCCGATCATGAGCACGTTATTCTTGATCATGCCGACACCGCCCGCTTTCCTGTTACGCGAGCCTTTCCGGGTGTGCTTGATTCTATTGAAGTGTGTACAGATCTTGGTGGCCAAAACCGCTTTCGCGCGTTCCTGCTTGACGACGAAACCGTCCAAGTAGCCTTCCAAATCCTCAGGCAGCATATGAAAAGAATCCACCCCGCTTGAGTCTCCCGATGCTCGTCCATCGTCCGTGGAAATTTCATCGGCTTTTGGAAAAAGCAGGGGTGAAATAATTTTTACCCGATTGCCGTATTTCTTCGAGAGATAATCGCTCAGTTCCTTCTCAAGCTCTTGCTGATTCGGAATCTTATCTCTGCTCGCATTCTCAATGATAACCTTCTTTTCGTCTTCCATATAATATCGCTCCTCATGTAATACCCCCATGAATGACCCGTTTGCCAAAAATTTCTCAGGTCACCGGTACGTAGGGGAAGAAATTTCTAAAAGTGAACCCAAACTCGCTGACATACACACCGGGCATTACCTGCATGTATTTGCAAGCTGTAACTCCAATATATCCATTGGTTTTTCGGATTTCAACCCCTATTGCGCGCACGCTCAAGGGTTCGGATTTTGTAACCGTTCACGGATTTATAGAATTATACCATATTGCGTTGACTCACTCTACCGATTCAATTAACCTTGGCTCGTGGTTTCGTGAGGCATGACGCCTGGCGATGTCGCGCGAGCCGGCGCGACAATGTGCTCACGATCTATCTTCGATGTTCATCTTTCAATGAAAAACAGGAAATGAAAAATGGTTTCAAGGCTGGAAATCAGGCTGAAAAAGGAATTGCTGGATGCCGAAGGGGCCGGCATCCGTCGAAAATCGAGCGAGTATTTCGGCTTCAAAGTTGAGGACATTCGGGTGATCCGGGTGTTGACGATCGATGCGGATCTTACGCCGGCGCAATTGCAACACATCAGGACGTCAATATTCACGAATCCGGTTACCGAAGTGTCTTCCTATGCCCCGATTGCCGCTGACTTTGACTGGATGATATGGGTCGGGTTCCGCCCGGGTGTCAGAGACACCGCAGGAAGCACCGCCGCAGAGGCCATTGAGGACCTTACCGGGGTGAAGTTTAACCCCGGCCAGGCGGTATATTGCTCTAAACTCTATGAACTCCGGGGAAACCTGACCGAAGAACAAGTTCGAAAAATCGCCACCGAGCTTCTCGCCAACGACCTCATTCAGCAATGGAAAATATACGCAAAGTCCGGTTGGAGACCGGATGCGGGAATCGGCCTCCCGGTTCCAAAAGTCATCCTTGACCATGAACCCAAGGTGAACGCGATTTCCATCCAAAGCGACGAAGAATTAAAAAATATTTCCCGCGATCGGAATCTTGCCCTTCAGGATAGAGATATCCCCGTGATCAGACAGTATTTCTTGCGGGATGATATTCGTCAAGAGCGCAGAGAAGTCGGCCTGGATTTGCCGACGGACGTTGAGTTGGAATTCATTTCTCAGGCCCGCAGCGACCACTGCAATCACAACACATTCAAAGGTCTTTTCAGGTACCGGGACCTGAGCACCGGACACGGAGAAACGGTCGACAACCTTTTCAAAACCTGTATTGAAGCCCCGACCCTCAAGATCAAGGAAGAAAAAGATTGGGTCATATCGGTTTTGTGGGACAATGCGGGTGTGGGACGGTTTGACGATCGGAATTACTACGTCATCACCGGTGAAACCCACAACAGTCCGTCCAATATGGAGGCCTATGGCGGTGCGATTACCGGTATCGTCGGCATCTATAGAGATCCCATGGGAACCGGCAAGGGCTCAAAGCTGATCCTGGGGATGTACGGCTATTGTGTGGGGCACCGCGACTACGAAGGGGCCTTGACACCCCACCTTCATCCGCGTCGCCTTCTCGACGGCGTCGTGGAAGGCGTAAGGGACGGCGGCAACAAAAGCGGAATCCCAACCCCTTTTGGAACCCTTCTTTTTGACGATGGATATATCGGCAAGTGCCTCGTCTTTGTGACGGCCATGGGAATCATGCCCGCGAAAATCGGCGGCGACGCCGCCCATGAGAAAACAACCCGGCCCGGGGAACTCATCATCATGTCAGGCGGCAGAGTGGGCAAGGACGGAATTCACGGCGTGACGGCGGCCTCAGAAACCTATGGCGAGCACACGCCGGCCGGTCACGTACAAATAGGGGATCCCTACACACAAAAGAAGATGCACGATTTTCTGCTGGAAGCCAGGGATGAAGGACTGATCGCTTTCATCACCGACAACGGCGGTGGCGGATTGTCCTCCTCCATCGGTGAATCCGCCATGTATAGTCATGGCTGCCGCGTGGACTTGGGCAAAGTCCCGCTAAAATACGACGGCCTGGACCAATGGGAAATCTGGGTGTCTGAGTCTCAGGAAAGAATGACCATCGCGGTGAAGCCGGAACACCTGGATCGTTTCATGGAATTGTCGGCACAACACGCGGTGGAAAGCACCGTGCTCGGTGAATACACGAATTCCGGCTTCCTGGAGCTCTATTACAAGGATCAAATCTGCGCGTATATTCGATTAAGCTTTCTTGAATCCGATTTTCCCCAGTGGCGGTTTGACGCCCACTGGGTTCCCCCCGAGATGCGGGGCCTCACCGAACCGATTATCAGCGAGCCCGAAAACCATGGAGCGCTTCTCAAGGCGATTCTCTCGCGCCCGAATATCTGTTCGCGTAATTGGATCGTAAGACAATACGACCATGAAGTGCAAGGGGGAAGCGTCATCAAACCGCTTGTGGGCAAAAACCGGGACGTCCCGAGCGACGCCGTCGTTGTGAGACCCATACTCGACTCGGATCGTGGAATCGCAGTCTCCCAGGCGCTCAACCCCTTTTACTCAGAGATTGATACCTACCACATGGCCGCTGCCTGCATCGACGAAGCCGTGCGACGGACGTTGGCGGTCGGCGGCGACCCCGACCATCTGGGCGGTCTGGATAATTTTTGTTGGCCCACAATTGAGTATCACCCAACCGGGAATCCGGACGGAAAATACAAGGCCGCCCAACTGGTCAGGGCCAACTGGGCGTTGAAAGACTACTGCCTGGCATACGGAATACCGCTGCTTTCCGGAAAGGACAGCATGTATATTGACGGGAACCTGACGGGGCCGTTCGGCGAGAGGCGCAAGATCTCGGGGCGCCCCACCTTGCTGTTCACGGTCTGCAGTGTCGTCAACGATGTTACCCGGTGTGTCACCATGGATTCCAAATCTCCGGGTGATCTCGTCTATGTCATCGGGGAGACCCAAAACGAGCGGGGCGGAAGCGAATACTACCAGATGATGGGGTGCACGGGTCTTCACGTCCCTCGCGTGAACGCACAGTCGCTTTGGCCCGCCTATCTGGCGCTGCACACGGCCGTCCAGGAAAGACTCATCGCCTCCTGTCATGCCGTATCCAGAGGGGGCATGGCGGTTCATTTGGCCATGGTTGCGATGGCAGGTGAGCTGGGGATGGAAATTTCCCTCTCTTCGATCCCCGCAGCCCCCGGTTTGACCCCCAGCCAGATCCTCTATTCAGAGTCCTGCGGACGATTCATTGTTACGATCGCACCGGATAAGAAAGCGCGTTTCGAGAAAATCTTCTCCGGAATGAAAATCGGACAGGTGGGGATTGTATGCGAGTCATCCCAATTTTCCATCAAAGATGATAGTGATAAACTTATCATTGAAGAAAATATTTTAACCCTAAAAAATTACTGGAAAAAAACATTCCAAGAATTGGTCTGAACAGATTTTGAAGCAAGAAATTCGAGGTTTTCCAAGCGGCACCCGGGTCAAGCGCTCAAAGGCAAACCCGGGCCGGGGGGACTGAAAAGAAATGAAAAAAGTCAAAGCGCTGGTTCTTACGGGCTACGGACTCAATTGTGATTATGAAACCGATTTTGCATTGAAACTGGCGGGCGCCGAATCCCACCGAATTCATATCAACCGGTTGATCGCGGCGAAGTCCGCAGACACGGGTCTGTCCCTGAACAATTTTCACATCATTGTCTTCGGGGGCGGTTTCAGCTGGGCCGACGACCATGGGGCCGGTGTTCTGATGGCCGCCAAGCTTCGGCGGCATTTGGGGGAACCACTCGAGCGTTTCATCTCCAAAGGGAATCTATTGCTGGGAATATGCAATGGCTTTCAGGCGCTTGTAAACCTCGGTCTTCTACCCGGGTTTGAGTCTCAACGCAGGGAGAGAATCGTCGCAGTCACCTACAACGACTCCGGCAACTTCATCGATGCATGGGTGCATCTGAAAGTCATTGCAGACTCCCCATGCGTTTTTACAAAAGGCATTGAACACATCGAACTGCCCGTCAGACATGGAGAGGGAAAGCTCTATGCAGCGGAGAATGTGATTGGAAATCTTTTTGAGCGTAACCAGGTGGTATTGCAATACGCCGGCGACGATGGAAACGCTGCCCGCGGGGAATGGCCGAGTAATCCAAACGGCTCCCTCCAAGACATTGCGGGCATCTGTGATCCCACCGGTCGAATCTTCGGCCTGATGCCCCATCCGGAGGCCTTTAATCATTTCACCAACCATCCCAATTGGACTTACACAAAAGAGGCTCTCGTTCGTCAAGGCAAGCGGGGGATGCCTCAGGAGGGAGACGGCATCAAAATCTTCAGAAATGCGGTTGAGTATGTGAGAGATGCCTTATCTTGATTCAGCTTCTGAAATCAGGTCCAGAGCGCCCGGCCTTGGTTTAAGCCCAGAGGGCATGATTTGCGAGTGTGGC
>Ga0207796_1000748_pt1 | contig 12091 bp, 14 predicted proteins | sample Pon1CUnioCityCA_6_FD_187274 | JGI IMG/M metagenome (GOLD analysis project Ga0207796, IMG submission 187274) | Marine sediment microbial community from Union City, CA, USA - Pond 1C Sediment 1 (SPAdes) | ecosystem: Environmental > Aquatic > Marine > Intertidal zone > Salt pond sediment ...
CGCCCGCCGACGTAGCCCTTGAGGCCACCTACGGGTACCACTGTTACGCTCACGACGAGTGCGCCCCTACCAGATCAGCCAGCCCCAGCCGCTCTAGCGTCTCCGGCGTCGGGATGCCATTCTCGTCCCAGCCCCGCTGATCGTAGTAGTAGTCGAGCATCTGCTGGGCGGCCTCCGCCGGCGTGAACTGCCCCTCAGTGGGCCCACTGGCGGCTGGTTCCTCCACGAAGCGCGGCGCCGGCGCGTCCCACTCTCGCCCAAAGCCCTCCACGTCGCGCACCCAGATCATGCGGGTCAGGTTCCAGACCCGCTCCGAGATCTGCAGCAGATCCTCCCACGAGGTCTCGACGCCGGTAAGCGCCTTCATCACCGGGGCGTAGTGGTCGAGGGACATGTCCAGCTCGACCCACTGGAGCCGGCAGCAGCCCAGCACGTCCATCAGCGGCCGGATGTGCTGCAGCTCGATCACCTTCGCCGCCTTCTTTGGGCTTACCTCGTCCCGCCCCTCGGCAATGTCGTAGGTGATCGCCCACGCTCGGTTGTGATGCGCACCCACGTCGGCGGTCATATAGGCCAGCAGCATCGAGGTGGCGCTATGTGTGTCGTATGCGCTCTGCTCCATGCCCTTCACGTGAACGGCCCACTTCTCGCTACCCTGACCCACCTCCGCCGCTGCGTGCTTGACTCCCTCGGCCAGCAGGTTGCCCAGCCAGCCCTGGCGCTTGGCGATGCGCTCGATGAGGCCAAACGTCGCCTCGGCGTTGCCGAACCGGAGGTCGAGCCCGTCCGCCTGTTCTTGATCCAGAATCCCCTTCTCGTAACACTCCATCGCCCAGGCGATGCATCCACCGGCCGAGATGGTGTCGAGGCCCAGCTCGTCGCACAGCTGATTCGCCTTGGCGATATCCTCGATGTCGCTCAACCCCACGTCGGAGCCCAGCATGCCATTCGTCTCGTATTCCGGGCCCTCGACGTAGATGTCGTGCTTCTTCGAGTGAGAGTACTTACCGCAGGGACTGGGGCAACCGAAGCATCCCTTGTCCGTCACCACGATCGAATGACGGAAGACCGGCGCGTAGATATCCGCCGCGTCCTCGAAGGAGCCGGACTGAAAGTTGCGGGTGGGCAAAGCACCGTTCTTGTCGCACCACGAGGTGACGATCATCGTGCCGTACCGCGTCCAGGCCTTGAACCCATCGGCCTCTTTGCACTCCCGGTAGGCCTCTCTGCTCAGTCGGGTGAACGTATCCACATCGGCGATGGGAATGCCGCCCGTACCCCGGACCGCGATCGCCTTCACGTTCTTCGCCCCCATCACCGTCCCCACGCCGCCGCGTCCGGCCTGGCGCCCGAAATCGTGGTTGATGCAGGCGTACTTGACCAGGTTCTCGCCGGCTGGCCCGATGGTGGCGATCTGGAACGCCTCGCCCAGCTCGTCCTTCAGCCGTTCCTCCAGCGCGAAGGAGCCCATGCCCCAATACTCGCTGGCGTCCCGCAGCTCCACCGTGTCATCGTCAATGTAGAGGTAGACTGGCTCGTCACTCACGCCCTCCAGGATGATGGAATCATAGCCAGCGTACTTGATCTCGGCGGTCAGCATGCCGCCCATGCTGGCGTCGGCGTAGCCGCCGGTCAGCGGCGAGCGGGTGGTGAAGTCCATCTTGCCCGCGCCAGGGAAGAGCGTGCCCGAAAGAGGACCGGGCGAGATGAAGAGCTTGTTCTCCGGGCCCAGCGGGTCGGCTCCCGCTGGAACCTCCGTCCATAGGAGATAGGCCCCCAGGCCACGGCCTCCCAGGAAGTCCCGCATCACGTCTCGCGGCGTCCGCTCCGTCGTGATGGTGCCGTCGCTCAAGTTCACGCGCAGTATGCGTCCTGCATAACCATTCACCGTCATTCCTCCTCGTTAGTCGGCAAGCCACAGAGCGTCGGGACCGCAGACGTCCACGCAGTCGCCGCACGCGTCACACTCCCAGACGTAGTCGACGTCAGGTCGGGAGTAGACCACGCCCTCGGGACATTCGTCCACGCAGAGCATGCACAGCGTGCACTCGTCCGGATCCACGTAGTAGGCGCCCTCGTCGTTCTGATGGATGGCGTCCACGGGGCACACGTCCGCGCACTGGCCGCACTGGGTGCACACCTTAACCTCGAACGTGCCCGGTGCCGGGAAGTGCGGCACGATGCTCAGAGCGGCCTTCTTGGGATTGTTCTCGCCGAACAGGTGGAGCGAACAGGCCACCAGACAGGCGCGACATCCCGAGCACTTTGCGTTGTCAGCATAGAGTCTCACTTGTCGTCCTCCTCAGTCTATCGTTGATCGCGCGATCTGAGCTTCGTCCTTCTGCGGTTTCCTCCTGTCTCCGGTTTGCCGTTACCAGTGGCAAGACGGACAACTTAGCCTTGGCGCCTGACGACAGGAGATCGAGTCATCAGATGCTCGCCGGTGCGCCCTTGGGGCTTAGCCGACCTGCGCCTCGGAACGGTAGCGCCTCTTATACAGTCCCTCATCGTACGGAGCCTTTCGGCTGGGGCAGGGATCTCGCTGGTCCAGTCGGTAACTCTCAAACGTTCTCTGGACGGGAGGCCTGATGCCGGACACAGACTTTGACGGGCGCCATCTACACCTCCAGCGTGCCTTCTTCCTTAGCCTTCACCCAAGCTTGTGCCGCCACCTGGACCGCGTCCCAGGGCGTGCTGAGCGGCGGCGTATAGCTCAGGTCCACGTCGTTCAGTTCCTCTACCATCATGCGGTTGAACAGCGCCGCGGCGAACACGTCCACCCGCTTCGACGCCTCTGTCGTCCGATGGCCCACGATCTGGGCGCCCAGCAGCCGGCCGGTCCGGCGGTCGCCCGTCAGCCGAAGGTGAAGTTGGCGGGCCCCGGGATAGTAGATCTTGTGGTCCCACGTGTCGAGCTGCGTCGTCAACGGATCAAAGTCAGCCTCGCGTGCCTCGATGTCACGCAGCCCCGTGCGGGCGGCGACCAGGTCGAACACCTTCACCACCTGCGTGACCAGCGTCCCAACGAACACGCCTGCCCGCCGACGGCGTTCTCCCCAGCCACGCGCCCCTGCTTGTGCGCCGTGGATCCCAAGGGGAGGTAGGCGCTCCCCTGCAGCAGCCGGTGATAGGTCTCCACGCAGTCGCCAGCAGCGTAGACATACGGTACGTTTGTCTCCATGCCCCGGCTGACGCGGATGGCTCCCCACTGCCCCGTCTCCATGCCGGCGGCCCTGGCCAGATCGGCATTCGGCCGCACGCCCGTCGCCACCAGCGCCAGCTCGGCCTCCGCCTGGAATCCTCGAGAGCCGGCCACGAGCAGTTGATTGCCCCGCCGCTCAATCGACTTCACCGACACGCCAGTGACTACGTTCGCGCCCCGATCGCTCAGCTCCTCTCTGACCAGAGCTCCCAGGGGTGGGTCGACTGTGGTCAGGATGGACGGTTGGTATTCCACCAGAGTGACCAGAACGCCACGGTGGATCATGGCCTCAGCCATCTCCAGGCCGATATAGCCACCGCCCACCACCACGGCCGAGGCTGGCGACCGCTCTGCCAGGTAGTCGCGGAGGGCAAAGCCGTCACCCATCGTGCGCAGAAAGAAGACCCCCTCCTGCTCCAGACCATCTATGGGCGGGCGGGCACGGCGCCGGTGCCGATCACGAGGCTGTCGTAGGGAATGCGCTTCGAGTGCCCGGCCTCGTCCACCACTGTGACCGTCTTGCCAGCCGGGTCGATGGCCTGGGCGGTGTGCCCGAGCAGCAGGTCGATACCCCTCGCCTCGATATCCTCGGCCTTCCGGTGGGCCAGGTCGCGCCAGTCCGGCACCTCCCCGCCCAACCAGAACGGTAGGCCGCAGATGGAATAGTTGGGGTATCGGTCGGCGACCACCACGTTTACATCCCACTCTGGGTTCGCCTCCCGCGCACGCAGCGCCGCGCTGATGCCCGCGTCACTCCCGCCGATGATCAACAGATTGGACATCATCATCTCCTCTTAGCCACAGCGCTTCCTCAGCGCCGCTTCGACACGCTTGGCGATCACGTCCCTGACGAACTCGTAGATCTTCTGCGTGTCATCCCGATGCGCGAGCTCCAGAACCCGCCGCACTTCCTCCTCGTCCAGGATAATCAGCGTCTTCTCGATGCGCTGCTTGGCCATCGTCCCCTACACGATCTCCCGCAGGGAGTCAACAGCGTATTGTACGTTCTCGTCCGTGGTGAAGTAACCAGGGCTAAAGCGTAACGCGCCGCCATCCAGCGTCCCCGCCGTCCGGTGGGCCTGAGGCGCGCAATGCAATCCCGCGCGAGTGGCTATATCGAACACCTGATCCAGGACCATCGCCAGCTGCTCCGCCATATGGCCCTCGATGGTGACGGAGATCACCGCCGTGCGCCGCGCTAGATCGTCTGGCCCCAGGATGGTCAGGCCCGCTATGGCCTGCAATTCCTGCATCAACAGCCCCGTCATCTCCATCTCGTGGGCACGGATGTGCTCCACGCCCTCCTCCAGCACGAAGCGCGCCCCTGCCAGCAGCCCGGCGATGCCCGCCGCGTTCTGCGTGCCCGCCTCCAGCCGCCCGGGAAGAAGCTCCGGCATCGTCTCCGAGGCCGACTCGACGCCCGCCCCGCCTTCGACCCAGGTCTCCAGCTCGACGCCTGGGCGTACCACCAAACCGCCGGTGCCGTGCGGCCCGAACGTACCCTTGTGACCGGCGAGGGCCAGCAGGTCGATGCCCATGGCCTCCATGTCGATAGGATACGCCCCGGCTGTCTGCGCCGCGTCTACCAGAAACCGGGTGCCGTGATCCTGGCAAATCTGTCCCACGTCGCCGATGGGCAGGATGGTGCCCAGGACGTTCGAGGCATGGAGCATCGCCACCAACCGGGTGTCGGGGCGCACTGCCGCCTCCACCTTGGCCGGGTCGAGTGAGCCGTCGGAGGCGCAGGGCACAGCGGTGACGTGCACGCCTTCCCGCTCCAGCGCCTTGAGCGGTCGCCAGACGGCGTTGTGTTCAACCGAGGAGGTCACCACGTGATCGCCCAGCCGCAGCAGCCCCTTGAGCGCCATGTTGATGGCCTGAGTAGCGTTCATAGTGAAGGCCACGCCCTGCGGATCGGGCGCCTGGAACAGCTGGGCCAGCGCCTGGCGCGCCTCATCGGCGATCCGCAGGGCCTCCTCCTCTCGGCGGTGGCCGCCCCTACCGGGCGTGGCACCCACCTCGCGCATGAAGCGCTCCACCGCGTAGTAGACGGCCTCCGGCTTGGGCCAACTGGTGGCCGCGTTATCCAGGTAGATCATGATCTCTTTCCCATCCCCTCCGAGGTGAGATCTGCCGATCGCTGCAACAGGTCGCCAAGTTCTATGAGACGCTCGGCAAGTCTCTCGGCTGCCTCCACCGCCTCGCAGTCTTGCTGCACATCTCCCGAGTTGAATGCGATACCACTGACCCCTCTGTTGGCCGGGATCATCTCGTGCTTGAGGAAGAATGCGTTGATCGCCGTGATCGCACTTTCGGCACCATACCTTCTGCCCACCACAACGGCGCCGCCGAGCCTATTTCTCAGTCTGCCTCTGATAGGCCACGAGCGATCCATGAAGGCTTTCAGTTGGGCAGACACGTTGTTGAAGTACACCGGACTGCCCAGGACAATCGCGTCGGCAGCAAAGAGCATCGGCACCAGAACGTCGCTCATGTCGTCGTGCAGCGCGCAGTCACCCAACCTTCGGCAGGCCCAACAGGACTTGCAGGACTCGAGCTGATAATCGGTGAGCTTAACAAACTGCCCGCCCGTGATCGAGAGCATCAGGTCGAGCAGATAGTCTGTGTTGCTGTCCATCCTGGGACTTCCTGAAATGTATAAGGCGTTCATTATGATGGGCTCCACCTAAGAGCGAACTAGAACTTGCACCCCAACTATCCTTGATGGTCCTTGGCTGGCCCCTCAGATTGCCCTGAAGGAACGTCGGCGCTTATCCCTCGCCGCTCGGCCGCTCGCCTCACCCGCGGAACCACCACCCGGCGGAAGAACACGGTTGCGTCTATCGCGTCGCGGTCCATCATCGCCTGTTTCAGCTCAATGATCTCGGCCGCCTGGAGCGGCAGCCAGATACGCCGCGGGGAGGATGATCTCTGGTCCATCACGCGATCCAAAGGAAGTATAGCCCCACGCCTAGGATTATGACGGCGCTGGCCCTCTCCATCACGCCCGACCAGCGGCCGACAGCCCGGAGCTGTGTGAGCACGCCGGTGAAGGTGCCGGCTGCCACAATGGGGACGCCGCGCCCCAGCGCGTAGAGGAACAGCAGCACCGCCCCGTAGGCAACCGCACCCTGCTGGGCCATCACGTACGTCAGGATGGCCGCTAAGACCGGCGTGGCGCACTGCGAGGCCACGAGCCCGGAGACCAGCCCCAGGGCGAGCGCGCCAGGAAGCCCCTTGAGCGTCACCTGCTCGCGCAGGCGAGCCAGACCGGGAATCTGCGGCACGTGAAAACCGCCCAGCATCTGCAGCGCGATGGCGATGCAGACTCCAGCCACGAGGTAATACCAGACGCGGGACGTGCCGCCGATCAGCCCACCCACCAGCGACGCCACCACCCCCAGCGCCGTGAACGTGAGCGCCAGGCCGACCGCGAAAGTCAGTGACAGCGTGAACGAGCGTCGGCGCGACAGCTCGACCGAGCCGCCCAGGTAGCCGATGATGAGGGGGATCATGGCCACGTTGCAGGGGCCAATGCTAGTAATCGCGCCGCCCAAGAAAACCAGGGGGCAAGCAAGGAGCGAACTCGTCTTCAGAATGTCAAGGCTGAAGGGCATCGTGGCCTAATCCTCCCCCAGCTTGCGCAGCTGCTCGCGCAGCACTTCCGGCTCCATCACGCCGACGTGTCCTCCCACCTCGCCTTCCATATCGATGAAGATCAGCGTGGGGATAGCGCGGATGTTGGCCCGCTGCAACAGGCTCCTGTTCTTCTCGTCGTAGACATTGACGTCGACCAGGGCCACCGAGTCAGAGAAATCGGGGTAGACCTCCTCGACGATTCCCGTCATCTTGACGCACTGCACGCAGGTGTTCGAGTGGAAGAAGAGAAACACCGGTTCGCGGGCAGCCAGAAGCCGATCCAAATGCGCCTCAGGCGAGAGATCCTCTGCCGCCGAAGACGCCCCTGCGCTCGCGGCCTCGGCCGTGGCCCAGCCCGCGGACGTAGAAGCACCGGACTCCGATGCTGTGGGGATATCCTGCTCGGGCGCCACGATCGGATCAGGTGTGTCCTGCTCCGCCGAGGCAGCCGGAGATTGTCGAGCCTTCAGGAACAGGACAGCGCCGATCAGGATCAGGACACCCGCGACGATGCCGATCTGCTGAAGCGGCAACCGCGCCCAGGGTCCCTGTTCTTGCGATCCCCGGGTCCTGCGTTGAGGCTTAGCCTTGCGTTTCATACCAGTGTCACCACCATCCAGCCAGCCAGCAGGAAGAAGAGCCCTGCCGTCGCCAGCTTGACTTTGGCCGTGTGACGGTGGATGAGCAGGCCCAGCTGCTGCGACGTGGTTCCCAGATAAGCCAGCACAAAGACCACCATCAACGGCAGGATGAACATGAGATTGTAGAGGACCAGATAGAGCCCGGCCTGCGCCTGCAGTTCGGGCACGCCCAGGACGAAGAGGATGGTCGGGAGGTAGACCTGACCGGTGCAGGCCAGCTCGATGACCGAGACGACGACACCTGTGACAAACGTCACCGGCACGAACGCCCTGGCGTCGGCTCTCTCGCGGATCGCCTGATTCACCCGACGACGAAGACGGGTGGGCATCTTCAGGCGCATCTCGGTGGCTTTGCCACGCCGCGCCTGCCACCAATCGTAGAGGCTGCCAACGGCCAGGACGAGACAGAGCGCCGCGGTCACCCCGTAGATCCAGCGACTGGCCGCGTCCAAGAAAGGCAGCGTGGCCAGGAACTTGAGCACGCCGAAGCCCACGCCCAGGTAGGTAAGGAAGACGCCCAGCGCGAAAGCTCCGCCGGCCAGGAGCACGTCCCGTCCCTCCCGGCCCATGAAGGCCAGATAGGAGATGAAGAAGACCAGCGTCGCGAAGGCACAGGGGTTGAGACCATCCACCAGCCCGGCCACCAGCACCGTGGGCAGGCTGAAGGAGCGGAAGCGCTCGACGATGCTCGAGGCCATCCCGTCACTCCTCGCCTGCGACCCCACACACAGCGGTTCGGCGCCGGTCTTGGCGTAGCGGTCAAGCAACGCCTCGAGGCTGGTGGCGTGCAGCTCATCCCCCACCAGCGCATCGTCGCCAACGAAGATCGCCGGCGCGATCAACCGCTTGCCCACCGGTATCTCGGCTTGTTCCCCCAGCCACTCGGCGAGCGGTGCTTGCTCTCGAACATCGAGCGTGCAGACATTGAGCTGCGGATACTGATCTCGCAGGTAGTTCAGGGCCAGCTGAATCCGGTCGCACTCCTGGCAGCCCGGCTGGTAGAAGTAGGCCAGATGGATGGGAGGTTCATCGGCTTCCTCCGGCAACGAAGTCGCCTCAGGCGCGGGCGTCGGGGGTATCTCCGGGAGAGCCACACCCCCCGTGGGCAGGTACATCTCCACCAACTCCGGCAGTCGGTCCCGCGCTTCCTGCTCGCCGGTGAGGACGTACTCTCCCACGAAGATGACGGGCATCTCGGCGTGCGTCACACCGTGGTGTTTCTCCAGTGAGCGCAAGAGGCTGTAATTGTCAGCCGATCCCTCAACGTCGCGTTGGTCGACCACTAGCTGCGCGCCATAGGTCTCCTTCAGCGGCGCAATGACCTCCTCTTCCACCACCACACACTCCTCGCACAGCCGGTCGTAGAAGAAGAGGACGTGAACGACCGCATCCGCCGTGCCCAAGACCACGTTGTCATCGCACTCGTGGCACGCCTTGATCGTCGATGTGGGTCGTGGGGCGGGCTGGGACGCGGCACTCGGCGTCGCCTCCAGGATATCCTGGAGGCCAGGGATGGCCGGGTAATCAACGCCGCCATCCGCCAGTTGCTGCTCGATCAATCCCGGGAGCCGCTCCGGAATCTCGCCGGCACCCACAAGCACCGTGCCTCCGATGAAGAGCATCGGCACACCCTGTCGTTGCGAGGGCACCTGATAAGCCTCGAGCGCCGCCAACCACAGTTCGTAGTTCTCGGGGTCGGTGATTTCGATGGTGCGGATGAGGAGACGCTCACCATATTCCTCCTCCAGCGCGGGCAGCTGCTCCTCCATTACCTCGTGACAGTGCGAACACGACTCTGACCAGAACAGCACCGCGCGCACCGCCGGTTCATCGGCGCGGGCGATCGGGATGACGCCGACCAGCATGGCGGTCAACACCAGGCCCACGATGGGGATCAGCAGACTTTCTCTTGATAAAGCAGCAACTTGCCTGTCGTCCATTCCATTCCTTTACGTTCTCCAGCGGTGCTGTCCGCGACTCTGTTCATTCATCTCCGTTCTCCTGGCACCACGCCAGGACTAGGTCTGGGTCGCGCCTCGACATTGCTTTTGACCTGCCTGTGGGGAGCACGTTGGATCGTCTGCGCCAAGGACGGACAAAGGCGTCACCTGTCAGCTTCGCCGTCTCTAGACGGGTGCCTGGTTCCGTGTCTCGCCACCGCTTGACACACTGCGAAGGCCCGCGGAGATTGACCGCGTGCTCTATGGGCAGCGCACGATGTCCTGCGCCCACAGGCAGTCGGCACAGGAGGGACACCAGCCCCAGCACCCGTCGTTTGACTCGGCAATATCACAGGTATCGCGCAGCTCGCAGTCCACGCATGAGGGGAAGTTGAACCGCCGCACCTCAGCGCGGAAGCGGACATAGTCCTCTGACATCCAGACCATCGCCAGGTCCTGGTCGTTGGCGTTGCCGAGGGTATAGCGGCTGACCTCCTTGCGCCGCCCGAAGATGTAGTACGGGTAGGAGTGAGAGAGCGCGTAACAAGGGCTGACGCCGCCGTCCCAGCCCACCACCAACGCGTTGCTACCGATGAAGCGACAGCGTCGCTCAGCGCCCCAGTTCATGCGCGGTAGCTCGACGATGCCCCACAGCATCCAGTCGCTGCTCCTGACCGCCCAGCCGGTCGCGGCAGGCAGCGGCGGCCTGGGATCTCTCCCATAGAGCGCCTGCTCAGCCATGTCCGGCGTGTGGGGCAGGACGTGGGTCACTAGGACCCGGTTGGCCCCTAACCGCTCGGCCACCTTGGGCAGCTCGGCGATCTGCGCCTCGTTCTCCTTCAGGGCCACGAACTCGATCCCCAGGCGCGGAAGCGAGGTGCCGCACTCCGCCTTGACCCGGTTGAGGATCTTGACGTTCTTCATTACGGTCTCCAACTGGGCCCCTCGGCGTACGTCGGCGTAGGTCTGCGGATCAGTGCCGTCGAGCGAGACGGTGACTCCGTCGACGCCCAGATCCACAAGGGCTCGCCCCCGCTCCTCGCTCAACAGGGTGCCGTTGGTGCTGACGGTAGTCTTCACGCCCAGACGCTTGATCGCTCTCAGGTAGTCCAGGATCTGGGGATGCCCGAAAGGCTCGCCATAGCCGCCAAAGACCACCTCGCGCAGCTCGGGAAGGTCGCGCAGGCCATCCAAGACGCGCTCGAATGTGGCTGCGCTCATGTCCTCCAGCGGCTCCTCCCAGACGTTTCGCACGCAGGTGCGGCAGTGGAGGTTACAGCGGGTGGTCGGCTCTAGGTAGACCTTGCGCACGTCAGGCCGCAGAGGATAGAGCGCCAGGCCGCTCTCCGTCTTTCCCAGCAGGAAATCCTGCCCACGGTCAGGCGCATAGCGCCGTCGGACGTCTTCTGGAAGGACCAGCCCTCCCTGCGAATCGAGGGTCACCCTGTGCAAATAAGCCTCCTAAAGCATATGCTTGTCGATGTCAGATGGCTTCCTCCGTCCATCGCACCCGAATCCAGCACGCTAGGTCTCTCTGACGGGTTACTGGGCCGGACCGTCCACCGCCTCCCGCAGCCAGTTCACTACCTCACCGACCCTCGGTATCCGCCCGGCGCACACGACCTCCTCGTTCACCACCAGACCTGGCGTGGCCAGGATATCATACGCCATAATCTCATTGAAGTCCGTCACGTGCTGGACAGTCGCCTGCAGCGACGGATTCTCCTCGCTCAGCATCTCCAACGCCTCCAAAGCATTCTGCTCGACTCTATGGCAGTTGGGACAACCAGGTCCCAAGATCTTGATCTCAAGTGTCATGTCTTCCTCTCTATATCTATCTGGCTTATGCATTCTTTATTGCCTGAACCCTCAACGTGATGCTGAAAACCTAAACGATTCTGATCGTCGGCTCGATTGCGATCTCCGACTTGACCGAGTTCGCCACCAGGCTGTACTTCTCCGCTGCCTGCAGCGCGCGCCTGGCTCGCCTCTCTACCCGGTCTGGATCCTCTTCACCCGCCGCGATGACGATCTGCGGCCAGAGCCGAATGTCCGTGAAGATCTCGGTGCGGTCAAGCTCGATCAGCTTCGTGCCCTCTGCACGGGAAGTGTACGACTGCAGATCCAGCTTGAACCGCTCCGTAGCCCAGATGAACATCATCATAATACAGGTGTTGGCCGCGGCCACGAAGGCATCCTCCGGCGTGAGCACGCCCGCGTGCCCCTCCGCGTCAGGCGGCGCCGAGAAGTCCATCTTCGGGCCGTTCCCCATCTCGATGTGGCCCCAGTGCTCTCCCGTCCATTCGACCGTGGTATGATATGTGGCAGTTTTCGCCATTAGCTCTCCCCCTCACAGTACCTGGCATACTCGCGCATCACAGCCTCCGTGTACGCCTCCTCCTGCTCCTCCGGGACTTGCGTGTAGATCTTGACCGTCTCCATCAGCTCCTCGCCGGTGCGGTCTTTCGGGGGCTTACCCTGCTCATGGAACCGCTCGAAGATGAGCGGCAGAGCGATGAACGTGACCTCGTTGCCATTCACCTGGACCACCTGCACTGGAATCCCGGAGCCGCAGGCACAGGACGCCACCTTCGGCTCGGATTCTTCTTCCATCTCACCAGCCGCTTCCGCGCCTTCCGCCTCCTCAACCGCTCCGGCCGGCTCGCCCT
>Ga0207796_1000749_pt1 | contig 12080 bp, 14 predicted proteins | sample Pon1CUnioCityCA_6_FD_187274 | JGI IMG/M metagenome (GOLD analysis project Ga0207796, IMG submission 187274) | Marine sediment microbial community from Union City, CA, USA - Pond 1C Sediment 1 (SPAdes) | ecosystem: Environmental > Aquatic > Marine > Intertidal zone > Salt pond sediment ...
CGCCGGCGCGCCAGACGATCCTATCCTGCTGGCCTTGGGGTTTGTGCTGGCCCACAAGGCCGTGGACACGGCCATCGCCGGCACCAGAAATCCAGAGCATCTGAAAACCAACGTCCGCCTGGTTGAGCAGGAACTACCTCTCGCTGATGAAGCGGTAGAGGAGATACGCCACCGATTCGAAGAGCTTGGCACAAGCTGGTCCCAGGAAACATAGTACCCGCGCTATAGGGGCATTCCTGCTCAGGGCACTGACACATTCGGGTGGCAGCGACCTCAGGTCGGCCTGGAACCTTGTTGGGGAATGTCCGGCGCTAGCTGCCTCTACGACGGAGCGGCACCCGCAGAAGGCGCTTGCGGCCGGGCAGGTAGGGCACGAAGTTTTGCGAGCGCGCTTTGGATGTGAAACTCGGCCGTTAACTGGTTGACGCCCAACCTTTGCTTCATCGCTGATTCTCCTGGCTGCACCGGTCATCTCATACCCGATGCGCCCAATCCCTCCCAAGCTAGGATCTCAGAGAATGAGCTAGCGGAAAGCATGAACGACGAGTGCAACACTGGCCACCACTAACCACAGTCTATCACAAGCCTCGCTCTACTATCCGACGGTTTCAGTTTGTCTTCGGTTGGAGTTTGGTTGGGACAGGCTCTTACGCATATTGCAGGGGGTTGCGACAGGTGTCGATTTGTGGTACACTGCAGACAGGTGTGACAGTCCGAGTCTGCAATTGCTGGTCCTCGGCGCAAACGCGATCGTCGTCTGAGGCAGAGCTGTCTCCATCGTCTCCGGGCCAAATGGTCCGCGTGGCCGACTGGCCTTCCCACGAGCTGAGCTGACAGGAGGGTGGCCCGGTGCAAACAGAGAATGAGATTCAGATCGATATTGAGGAGCGCTCCCGGGCTGCCTTTGAGATGGTGGCGATGGCCGCCTCGGCGGGGGCCTTGCTGCGCTCAGTCAGGCCCTTGGAGGGCTGCCGGAGGACTTTGCGGCGCCCATCGCCATCGTCCAGCACCTGGATCCCCGTCACCGCAGCCTGATGGCCGAGATCTTGGGAAAGCGCACAGCGCTGGAGGTCACCCAAGCTCGCGAAGGCGACGATCTACGACGGGGTTGGGTCTATATCGCCTCGCCCGACCACCACCTCCTGATCAACGGCGACGGCACCCTTTCCCTCTCTCGTTCCGAGCTGGTCCATTTTGTGCGTCCTTCGGCCGACCTGCTCTTTGACTCCATGGCTGCCAGCTACGGCAGGCGGGCCATCGCCGTGGTGCTGACCGGCAGCGGCAGCGACGGGGAGATGGGCGTCAGAGCGGTCAAGGAAAAGGGCGGCACGGTCATAGCCCAGAGTGAAGAGTCTGCCGAGCACTTTGGCATGCCGGGTGCCGCCATCGCGACCAAGAGTGTCGACTTTGTCCTGGCTCTGGAGGAAATTGCCCCGGCCCTGCTCACCCTGGTGATGGGCGAGAGAGGAGACCCTAGATGATTCCACAGACAGAGACCGAACCCGCCTTTGAGAGTTTGCTGCAGTTCCTCAAGGAGAATCGTGGCTTTGACTTTACGGGCTACAAGCAGCCTAGCCTCATGCGTCGCGTGCGCAAGCGCATGGCCGAGGTGGATATCGAGGAGTTCGAAGCCTACCAGGACTACCTGCAGGTCCATCCCAACGAGTTCACCGAGCTTTTTAACACCATACTCATCAACGTCACCTCCTTTTTTCGCGATACGCGGGCCTGGGATTATCTCAGCGGCGAGATCGTGCCTCTCATCCTCGAGTCCAAGACGCCCAACAGCACCATTCGCATGTGGAGCGCCGGCTGCGCCTCGGGCGAGGAGGCCTACAGCCTGGTCATGATGATGGCCGAGGCCATGGGGATAGGAGCCTGCCGCCGCCAGGTCAAGGTCTATGCCACCGACGTGGATGAGGAGGGCCTGGAGCGGGCCCGCCGGGGCAGCTACCGGGTCGAAGACCTCGCGCCTATACCCCCTGATCTCCGGGGAAAGTATTTTGACCACTCCAACAGCCACGGTCATTACGTCTTTCGTCGCGATCTGCGCCGCACCCTGATCTTTGGCCGCCACGATCTGATGCACGACGCCCCCATCTCCCGACTCGACCTGCTCCTATGCCGTAACACGCTAATCTACTTTAACCACGAGGCCCAGGACCGGATCGTTGCCCGCTTCCATTTTGCTCTCAAGGACGACGGCTACATCTTTTTGGGCCGGGCCGAGACGATGTTGGTTCACGATCAGCTCTTTGAGCCGGCAAGCATCAAGCACCGTGTCTTCTGCAAGGTTGATGCGGCCAAACCCCGCGAGCGGATGGAAGCCCTGGTTCAAGCCGGGCGGGATCTCGGGATTGACGCAGGGGATTCCCGCCTCTACTTGCGGCGGGCCGCACTTGAGGCTGTGCCTTTGGCCCAAATCTTGGTGGATCACCGCGCACGCCTGGTCCTGGCCAACGAGCAGGCTCGCAGGCTCCTGGGCTTGACCTGCGCGACCTGGATCGACCCTTCCGCGACTTGCAGCTTTCGTACAGACCCCTGGAGCTGCGGTCTCTCATCGAACAAGCCCGCGATAAAAAAGAGTCGATCCTTGTCCGCGACGTCGAGTGGGTCCTGCCTGACAATGACAGAAAGGAGCATATGGACGTTATCGTCACGCCCCTATGGAGAGGTGACCATGATTGACTGGGCACGGCCATCTCCTTTTGGGACGTGGCGGAGCGCCACGAGAGCAAGGTCGAGCTGGAACAGGCCAGGCACGAGCTGGAGACCACCTACGAGGAGCTACAGTCGACCACCGAGGAACTGGAGACCTCCAACGAGGAGTTGCAGTCCACGGTGGAAGAGCTGCAGACCACCAACGAGGAACTGCAATCGTCTAGCGAAGAGATGGAGACGATGAACAAGGAGTTGCAGTCGGCCAACGCCGAATTGCAGGAGATGAACGAACAGCTCCGCGCCCGCACCGTCGAGCTGGACCAAGCCCATGCCTTTCTGGAATCGATTCTGGCCAGCGTGGATGTGGGCATCGTGGCCATCGATCGGGAATTCAAGATCACGCTGTGGAACGACCGGGCCGAAGATCTGTGGGGCCTGCACGCCGGAGAGGTCCAGGGCCGGTCGCTCTTGGAACTGGAAAAGCCTATCAAGAGCTTCTTGGCGGGGGAGGCTGGTGAGAGGCAAGAAGTTGTGCTAGAGGCCACCAATCGACGCGGTCAGGCCATCTTGTGTTCCGTGAGCCAGACCATACGCTGCGGCAGCGACGGCAAGGCAGAAGGCGTGATCTTGCTGATGGAAGAGGAGCGAAAATGACCCGCAACTGGCTCGACCTACCCGTCGGCCCGGCCCGCGCCCGCCTGGAGCAGCTCTCCCGCCGTGCAAAGGACCTGCCCGCCGATGTACAGGACCTGATCCAAGAGATATTGGAAGCCTTTGCCATCAGCGTCGAAGAGCTGCAGGTGGCTGCTGAAGAGCTGTATCAGCAGAACGCGGAATTGCAGGCGTCTCGTGAAGAGACGGAGGTTCAAAGGCGCCGCTACCGGGATTTGTTCGAGTTTGCGCCCGATGGTTATCTGGTGACCGATCCTGCGGGCGTTATCACCGACGCCAACCGGGCCGCCGTGGACCTTGTGCGCGTGTCCAGGCAGGCACTCGAGGGCAAGCCCTTGGTCCTGTACATCGCCCCCGACGACCGGGAGCGGTTCCACCGGCAGCTAGACCGCCTGGTGGAGGGGCACAGTACCGGGGCCGGCGAGGGCGAGTGGGAACTGCAGGTTCGACCCCGCCACGGTCCGGCCTTTCCCGCCGCCATAAGCGTGACTTCCATCCGGGACACCCGGGACAGACTGACGGGACTGCTCTGGCTGGTGCGCGACATTAGCGCCAGCAAGCGCGCCGAGGAACGGGAGCGACTGCTGCGCGAGGCCCGCGTGCAGCGCCAGGCGGCGGAGGAGGCCAACCGGGTGCTGCAGGCTCTCATCAATGCCCTGCCCATCGGCGCTATCATCGCGGATGCCGATGGCAACCTGCTTCAGACCAATGCCGCTGGTCAGGCCATCCTGGGTGCCACCGTACGCGGCAATGTCGAGTCTCCGGAACGGCCTTATACCCTCTGCTATCCGGACGGCACCACCTTGCCGTCTCAGGATTTCCCCCTCAAGCGTGCTCTGGAGGAAGGTCGAGTCATCCGCGACTTTCAGATGCTCATCCGGCGAGTCAACGGGGAAGAACGCATCCTCCTTGCCAGTGCGGCCCCCGTGTCAGACGAAGCGGGCCAGATTGTGAGTGGCATCGTCGTATTTACCGATATCACCGAGCGACAGCGTCTACTGGATGTCCTGCGGGAGGAGCGAGCCCGCTTTGCGACGATTTTTGACAATGCACCCGAGGCCATTTTGGTCGCCGATCCACAGGGTCGCATCTTGCTGGCCAACGAGGCTGCACAGCAGGTGTACCGCCGGCCGGTGCCGTTTAGCGAACCATTCCAGCCTCACGAATCGGTCCAGGTTCTGCATCCCGATGGCCGCTCCTATGAACCGGAGGAATATCCGATCCTTCGCGCAGTTCGGGGTGGAGAGCTCGTCCACCAGGTCGAGATGACTGTAGTCTGGGACGATGGATTTCAGCGCGATTTGCTGGTCAGTGCGGCACCCCTGCATGATGGAGATGGCGGATCCACAGGTGCTGTGTCCATCATCCAGGACATCAGTGAGCTAGCCGAGGCACGGCGCGCCATAGAGCGGTATGCCAGGCGCTTGAACATTCTGCACCAGGCCGGCCAGGCCATCCTCTCTGCCCCATCGGAGCGCACGATTGTTGAGACTGTCCTTCCCTTCGTCCGCCAGTTGGTCCCCTGCCAACGGGCCAGTGTCTTGGCCATAGATGCCACAGCAGCAAAGGCAGTGGTAGTGGGGGTGCAGACCGATGGCGAAACCCAATTGGACAAAGATACTAGCATGTCCGTTTCAGAAGGCGGCCCCCTCAAGAATCTAATCCCGGGTGAGATCAGCATTGTTGAGGACATTTCTACGTTGGACGCAGAACCGAGCATGATCCAAGTGCTGCAAGCTGAAGGTGTGCGCGCCATGCTCAGCGTACCCTTGATGGCCCAAGATGAGTTGTTGGGCGCTCTGAATCTTGCAATGGAGGAGCCTATCGATCTGACGGGCCATCAACGCCAGGCTGTCTTGCAGATGGCCGACCAATTGGCCATTGGGCTTCAGCAAGCTCGCCTCCACAAGAAGATACAGCACCAAGCTCAACACTTGGAGAAGATGGTAGATCGGCGCACCGTGGCTCTGCGGGCCAGCGAGGCCCGCTTCCGCACCATCTTTGAAGACTCGAACTTGGGCATGGCGCTGTTGGACACAAGGGGACAGATCGTGACCTGCAACGCGGCGCTCCAAGGTATCTTGAGCTATCATGAGCAAGAGCTGTGTGGCACGAGCCTCGCTGGCTATAGCCACCCAGACGACGCCGAAGCGGACAGAGAGCTTTATGAGGCACTGGCCTCTGGAGAGTTGGGTTACTATCAGGTCGAGAAACGTTACGTGCGTAAGGATGGCCAGGTGCGCTGGTGTGAGCTGACGGTTTCACGCCTCAAGAGGCTCAAGGGGGATGAGCAAAGGCTGGCCATTGCCATGGTTGAGGACATTACCGAGAAGAGGATGAGCCAGGCAGCGCTGCTCCGGGCAGAGAGACTGGCCATCGCCGGCCGCTTGGGTGCCTCCCTGGCCCATGAGATCAACAACCCCTTGCAGGCGGTCATCGGCTCCCTGGGCCTGGCTGAGGAGATGCTGGACGAAGGTGTCGAGGTGCGTCGCTATCTGGAGATCGCCATGGAAGAGCTGGAGCGCGCCGCCGGCATCGTGACCCAGCTCCGCGACCTGGGCCGTGCGCCCAAAATGAGGGAGCCCGAACCTGCTGACTTGAATGAACTCGTAGATAAGGTGCTGCTACTGACCAGAAAAGACTGTCGGAATCGAGGGATTGAGGTCACTTGGAACCCGGTCAGTGATTTGCCAGCGGTTCCGCTGCTGCCCGAGCGCATGCGGCAGGTGTTCCTCAACTTGATCTTGAATGCGATCGAATCCATGCCCCACGGAGGGCAACTGCAGGTGAGCGCGGTGCCTGCTGGGGACCCTGCTGGAGTACGGGTTGCCTTTGCCGACACCGGGCTCGGGATCGAGCCCGAGAGGCTGGCCACGATCTTTGAGCCTTTCCACAGCACTCGGCCCGAGGGCCTGGGGCTGGGCTTGTACATCAGCAAGAATATCGTTGAAGAGCATGGGGGACACATTGACGTGGACAGTCATGTCGGCGAGGGTACCACCTTCACCGTCTGGCTGCCCGCATAGACGCAGATTCGAGAGCATGGAGGAGCTATGGCCGATCTATTGCGAACCCTGGTCGTGGATGACGAGGAGAAGATCCGCTTCTTTCTCACCGAGACCTTGGAGCGAGTGGGCCACGTCGTGACGGCAGTAGCCAGTGGCGAGGAGGCTCTCGATCGCCTGCAAGAAACGGCCTTTGACCTGGCTATGCTGGATCTGAAGCTGGGCGGGCCAATTGACGGCCAGCGGATCCTAGAGGCCATACGCTGGCGGTGGCCAACGACCGTGGTCATCATGCTTACAGCCCACGGCTCGCTGGAATCGGCCGTAGACGCCATCCAGGAAGGGGTGGACGGCTACCTGCTCAAGCCGGTCAGGCCAGCGGATGTCCGGCAGGCCGTGGAGGAAGCGCTCTATCGCCGGGAGAAGCTGCTAGAGGCTGAGGGGAAGGACCTGAAGAGTCGGATCCTGGAGCGGGGTCCCTTTACCGTTGATCTAGAACGACATGAAGCCAGGTACGAAGGACGCCCGCTGGACCTGTCGCCCCGTGATTTCACGTTGCTGGTCTATCTGATGCAGAGTGCCCCTCAGGTGGTCGGTCCCAAGCAGTTGGTGCGGGTGGTGCGCCAGTACGAGCCCGATCACATGCATGAAGCCCGCGAAATCATCAAGTGGTATATCCACCGCCTGCGGAAAAAGGTGGAACCTGATCCCTCCAACCCCCGCTATATCCTCAACGTGCGCGGCGTGGGCTATCGCTTTGCCGGCTAGGCTCCAACCCAAACGCAACCTTCTCTAACCAAGCACGTAGGCAATCGCAACCGCTGCCAGTGGTTGCGATTGCCTACGTCTGCTATTATGGGTATCAAGGTCGTGCGAATGTCCTTCGATGTGAGCAGTTACGACAATGAAAGACTGCTGGGCGAAACGTCCATCACTATGAAGGTGCTGCCCGGTGCCGTGCGCGTCATAGGCCCCAGCAGGACCCAAGAAAAAGCGTGCTAGCCGGTACTGCCATTTAAATAGCAGCTCAGCATTACCCGAGACCGCTAGAGTCGAGCAATCTCCAACTGAATTCCAACTTTTCTCAACCAAGCACAAAAGCAGCGCCAACCACTGACAGCGGTTGGCGCTGCTTGTTTTTGCTACAATGAGTATAGGCGAAGGCTGAGAGCAGACAACCTCCGGGTTGTCTGCAACGAGTTGCAAAGGGAGATTTCATGATTCGTACCGACGAAGAGATCAAAAGAGATCTCATAGACGAACTGTACTGAGACTATCGAGTGGATGCCTCCAATGTGAAGGCTGAGGTATCGGATGGCAAGGTCGAGCTGACAGGCAATGTGTCCAGCTACTCGGCACGGAACGCTGCCGTCACTGCCGCCTGGGGGATCAACGGCGTCAAAAAAGTGACGCTGACCGGGACGGTGATCTTGACCATCCCTGGCGGAACGCAGAACGGCCGCCGATTCCGGCTCAGGGGCAAAGGGCTGCCCCACTTGCGGCAACCCGAACAGCACGGAGGCCTGTATGCCGAGACAGACGTCCGGCTCCCGGAGGATCTTGCACCACACGAGCGGGAGCTATTTGAAGAACTGCAGCAGTTTTCGGAGGAGCAAGCGAGATGAAGACTATACAGCGGCAGCAGCAGACTTCTATCGACATCGCTGCCCGCCAGACGGGGCTGGAGCCGCACACCATCCGCCGCCTCGTGCGAGTCGGCATCGTCAGCAGCTCTCTGACGGAGGACGATCTGGCCGAGCTCCGGCGTGTCCGGCGACTCACCGACTTGGAGGTTAACCTAGCCGGTATGGAGATCATCGTACGTATGCGCCGCCGCATAGTCACACTCCAGGCTGATCTGGAGCAGTCTGGGCGGCGAAAACTCGGGAGAGGATAGCATGAACAAAGATGCACGGATTCTGATCGTCGATGATGATCCACGGGTGCTTCTCATCCTGAGCACCGCACTGAAGCGGATGAAGGATGGATACAGCGTTGTGGCGGTCCAGAATGGAACAGAAGCACTGCAATTGGTCACGACTGAAGCTTTCGACCTGGTCGTCACCGATGTGAGGATGCCCGGCATCGATGGTATAGAGCTTGTCCAGAATATCCGCGATTTGAACCTCAATACGATGGTGATATGGATCACTGCTTACGGCTGTAGCAGACTGCAGGCCCAGTGCGACCGGCTGGACATCTTTCGTTGCCTGGACAAGCCTATTGGGATCAATGAGATCCGGCAGGCAGCTGTGGAGGCGTTGGAGAACAATATGGGCTCAGAGAGAATAGATGGATAAGGATAAGGAGAAAAGAACCATGGAATTGGCGAACAAGAAGATTGCGATTCTGGCCGAAGATAACTACGAGGATTTGGAGTTGTGGTATCCGCTTCTACGCATGAAGGAGGCAGGCGCTGAGGTCTCGGTCGTCGGAATGACCGGCGTTGAGACCTATCGGAGCAAACACGGCTACCCTGTAAAGGCGGATATCGCGGCTAGCGCTGCGCTGGGCGAAGACTTTGATGCCGTGCTTATTCCGGGCGGGTACGCGCCGGATCGGATGAGGCGCCATCCACCCATGCTCGACCTGGTACGTCGTGTATTTGAAGGCGGCGGCCTGGTCGCCATGATCTGTCATGCGGGTTGGGTACCCATATCGGCTGGCATCATCGACGGGCAGAAGGTGACGTCTACGCCAGCTATCAAGGATGATCTCATCAACGCTGGCGCACAGTGGATCGACCTGGCAGCGGTTCAGGACGGCAACCTGATAAGCTCGCGCGGCCCAGACGACCTGCCTGCCTTCTGCCAGTCGATCATCGCTGCGCTGGTACGGCAAGATCCGGATCCGATATCATAAGACATCAGCCTTGCACAGTCATGGGCATGGTCGTGAGGATATAGAACAATGACCACCCTCATTCGCGTGCTGCTGGTCAACCACATAGAACTTCTATGCAATGTGATAGCGGCCGTGTTGGACGATGAGCATGACATGAAGTTTGTAGGCTGCGCTACGTCCCTGGATGAGGCGATGAAGTTGGCACCCGAGTCTGACGTGATCCTGGTCAACACCCGGATGCCCGACGGTGCTGCGCTCAGGCTCGTAGAGGCTGTCACCGATGCTGACTTGCCGACCAAGGTTGTCGCGTTGGGGATCGCCGAGATGGAAGCTCAGATCGAATCGTCAATGGCGCAAGCGACGCACTCGGACTATGACGAATATCTCACGGACATACGCGCCAAACAGGAGCAGGCCAAGGCCAGGCTGGCAGAACTGGAGGAGGCTGATGGTGGCGAGTGGCAGGAGATCAGGGCCGAATTGGACAAAGCTGTGAGCGAGGTACAGAATGCCATCTTGGTGGCTACGGCCGATTCCAAGTAGATAATAGATTTCGTAGGGCAGATAGAACTGAGAAATCGAAAGGAGACGGAGGAACATGTTAGGCGACAAAATTCAACACGCAGACTGGAAAACGGAAAAGCACGTGCCCATCATCGAGTGTCCCAGCCTGGTCAAAGCGGGCGAGCTTTTTGAGGTCAAGGTCAGCCTGGGCAAAGAGATCGCCCACCCCAACACCACCGAACACCATATCAGCTGGATCGGCCTGTACTTTCACCCGGAAGGGCAGAAATTCACCTACGACGTGGCCCGCTTTGAGTTCAACGCCCACGGCGAATCGGCCAAAGGCCCGAACAAGGGGCCGGCCTATACCCATCACCAGGGCAGCACGGCCATGAAGGTCAACCAGCCGGGCACGCTATATGCCCTGGCGCTGTGCAATATCCACGGGCTGTGGGAAAGCAGCCAGGAAATCACACTATTATAGATCTGCACGAGAGGAGGAAGTAAAATGCCCGAGTTCATAGATCCCTTTAGCGGCAAGGTACCCGAGCGCAAACTCACGAACGAGGAGTTGGTCCGGGCCATCCGCCTGAATATCGCCGCCGAGCACGAGGCGATCCATCTCTACATGGCCCACGCCGGAGCCACCGACCACCCCCTGGCCAAGGAGGTGCTGATCGACATCGCCAACGAAGAACGAGTTCACATCGGCGAGTTCGAGCGCCTGTTGGAGATACTAACCGGCGACGAAGATCGCTGGACCACGGAGGGTCGGGAGGAAGTGGATGAGATGGCGGCAGAGATGACGGCCTCTGAGGCGGCAGACGCCCATGAGGCCAAAGCAGGCGCTGAAGAGACGACGATCGGCCCGTTGAAAGGCTAGACACATAGCGAAAGGAGCAATAGACAATGGCAAACAAATATCTGGCTCGTGAGGACTCGCCCTTTGGGCAGGAGATATGGGAAATTCTGGATACCGCGATGAAGCAGACTGCGGAGGGCCTCTTGACTGGCCGCCGGCTGCTGGACGTGGAGGGACCGCTTGGCCTGGGCCTAAAGTCGGTGCCAATGGAAGATGCAGAGACTGAAGCGGGGATAATCACCAGCCAGGTTCTACCGGTGGTCTACATCCACAAATCGTTCGAGCTTGGCACTCGCGACCTGGCCAACTACGAGCGCGATCCCATCGGCCTCAACACCGGGCCGGTGTCAGAGACTGCCAGCGAATGCGCGCGGTTGGAGGATGATCTGATCTTCTATGGAACCGGCAATGTGCCCGGCCTGATGACTGTGGATGGCTCGAACAGCATGAACATGCTCGCCTGGGACGAGGTGGGCGCTGCAGCCAAGGGCATCATCGAGGCGATTACCCGCTTGGACGAGGCTGGATTTCACGGCCCCTACTCGCTGGCCCTGGCACCCGAACGTTACAACCTGCTGTTCCGTCTCTATCCCCAGGGGAAGCAGAGCGAGCTGGAGCATATCAAGACGATGGTCACAGATGGAATCTTCAAGACGCCAAGCCTGAAGGCAGGAGGGCTGCTCCTGGCCTCAAAGGTTCAGTGCGCGTCCATCGTGCTGGGCCAGGACATGAGCATTGGCTTCGTTGGTCCGGCAGGGGCCAAGCAGGAATTCACCATTTCAGAGAGCCTGGCGCTGCGCATCCGCCAGCCGCAGGCGATCTGTGTGCTGAAGGAGGCATGATCTAGGCAGTGACGAGGAGGAATAAGCTATGTTAAGAAGTACGAAAGAACTGCGCGGATATACCATCCGCGCCACAGACGGAAATATCGGCAAAGTACACGAACTACTTTTCGACGATCTGGCCTGGATCGTCCGCTATCTGGTGGTCGACACGGGCAACTGGTTGCCGGGACGAAAGGTTCTCCTGTGGCCAGGTGTCCTTGGCCAACCAGACTGGCAGTCGCAAGCATTGCCCGTGGGGCTCACCAGGGAACAGGTGGAGCACAGTCCTGCCATTAGCACGGACGAACCGGTCTCCCGCCAGATGGAAATGGACTTGCATACCTACTACGGCTGGACCCCTTACTGGCGGGGCGGTTTGCCCACTTTTGGGTTGGGAGCCGCTGCTGTCGCTGAGACCATCGCGAGTGAACTGAAACAGAAGGACGAAAAGGATGAGCGGGAGAGCGATCCGCATTTGCGCAGCACCAGGGAAGTGATCGGCTACCATATCCAGGCGCGTGATGGCGAGATTGGCCATGTTGGGGATCTGATCGTCGAAGACGAGACCTGGTTCATCCGCTACCTGGTGATCGATACGCGGAACTGGCTGCCTGGCCGGACGGTTCTGGTGGCCCCAGCCTGGGCCGAGCAGGTAAGTTGGATTAACAGGAAGGTCTACCTGGATCTTGGCCGTGAGAGCATCAAAAA
>Ga0207796_1000751_pt1 | contig 12075 bp, 14 predicted proteins | sample Pon1CUnioCityCA_6_FD_187274 | JGI IMG/M metagenome (GOLD analysis project Ga0207796, IMG submission 187274) | Marine sediment microbial community from Union City, CA, USA - Pond 1C Sediment 1 (SPAdes) | ecosystem: Environmental > Aquatic > Marine > Intertidal zone > Salt pond sediment ...
CCGGCGGCCGGGAACGGTGGGCTCTACCAGTTCAGCACGGTCAACATGTTCGTGGGGGACGCCACGTATCTGCCCGAGTCGCAAGATGTTCGAGACAGTTTGATCGCCGTTTTGGACGGCGCCTACAACGACCTCCTCGACGCTGCCGGGAACAAGGTAGTGGTCAGAGAGATCCTCGACTTGACGGCTACGTCCTCGATCGTGGGGGACACCATCGGGTCTGGGGGGGACGAGGACGGTTTCTACGAGTCGCCGATCATCAATTTCCAGGCTGTTCACCCCGTGACGGGCGTCGTGGAAGATCCAGCCTATGTCATCCCCGACGGAACCACCGTGGTCTTTGCGCACGGTGTTAGCGGCACGCTCGATTCGCTTGCGACCTCCGGCCAAGAGCATCTGATGCGAAGCGCTTTGGTGAGGGGTGTCATCCGAGGTATCAGTGGATTGGACGCCGCGGCCTTCCTCACCGATGGCAGTCGCAAAGCCATTGGCGACTTCGACATGAACAGCAATTCCCTCCGGAAGGTGGGGGAGGTCACGGGAGTCGACGGCAATCCGCTGGTCTTCGGTGCGCTCAACAGCTACTTCGTTTTCGAGGACGCTCTCGGCCTGTTTGAACTCAACCGGACCGAGACGGCCGTGGAGGGAGACATCCTCCCGTTGTCCATCATGGGCGAGCTCAACAGCAGAACCGCGCTGGACGCCGCACTACATGGGCAGGAGGGTAGCAGCAGATCTACGCGCTTCCTCGAGTTGAACGACGTCGTCACATTCAACGACAGTTCGGGTGCGGTCGGCTGGCCCACCATGACCTATGCTCGGGACGGCGAACGTCGTACTATCAGCAGCGGTTCTCTCACGGCGACCGATGGTGTCGACGCCGTACTCGTCATCGATACCGGAGGCAATATCGATGAGCGTCTGGCGGACAGTGTGCAAGTCGGTGATCTGCCCATCGCCCACTACCTTTGGGATTCCGGGACACCCGCGTTTGTCTTCGGGGTGGACATCCGTTGGCAGATGCGTGGCCCCATCACGGCGAACGAGATCACGGTCGGGAACGCCGCTGGTTGCGATTTCGGCCCGACCGAGTTCCAGAAGGCCGTCGATCTCGCTTCGATCAACGCGTTGTCCGATAATGCCGGGCCGACGACCGTACTTGTCAAGGGCACGGTCGAGCCCGGACCCGGTAGCGGTCCTGTCATTGTTCGAGGATCAATTACCATTCGGGGTGAGGGCAAGCACTGCATCGTCTCCACGGATCCAAACAACGACAGCGACAATGATATCGACTTTGACGGCAACCGCGTCATCGTCGAGGACCTGACGATCTCGAACGCATCGGGCACCAAAACCTCGGACTACGCCGCCTTTCTCAATGCCGGCAGCGGCAGCGTGTTCCGCAATCTCGTGATCTCACATTCTACAGACCCGTTTGCCGACGTTTGGAAATGGACGTCCGCGGCTTGGAACGTCCTGCTCGATAACATCTTGGTGAATTCGTTCGACCTCGCGTTGATCATGGGATCAGACGGTGCGCTCACCACCCATTACCTCAACAACTCGGTCGTTCGGGACATCAAGGTTCCGGCGGCCGGGTCCACAGCCACTTTTGGCGTGATCGCGGGTGGACAGGGCAACCTGATCGACAACGTACTGATCGGCGCCGGCGCCGGCGCCCCCTCGTACGGTTTCCTCTTGGGACCCGGCGGACGTTTGCTAAACAGCTCGATCGATATGACCGGGAGCGCCTTTTCATACGCTGTTCGATTCTTGATGAACAGCGCCGGCACATTCGGAGCTACGGGAGTGGTCCAGAACACGTTCATTCGCGCAGGCGGTATCACGTGTTCGGTCAATGACGCCAACGCTCGCGTACATCTGAGCGTGGAGAACTGCGAGTTCGAGGACTGCGCGAAGGCGTTGGATCTGTCCGAGATGACCACGTTCGACGGCGATTCGGTCGTTCGGATGAGCGGGTGTACCGTCGACGGCTGTTTGACCACGATCGCCGACAACACCAAGGTCAAGCGTTTCTTCTTCGAGCGGAACAACTGCCGGAACATCACGGGCGACGGCGTGGTCATCGGAGCCGACGCCGGTGGTTTCATCGAGAGCAATCATGTCGAGGGTTGGGGTTCTGGTGGTACTCACGGAAATCTCATTCGTGTGATCTACGGCGCGGTTTTCTGGGGGGTCCACATCCGGGGGAACAACCTCAATGATGGAGGGGCGCCTTCTGGCAGCACCATGATCTACCTGGGTCGAACGGCCCAGGTAGAGGGCAACATCCTTGAGGCTACCACTGGGAATGTTTTGTACGGCATCTTCACTCAGGCATCAGGTTTTCCGGCTCTGCCGGCCTCTGTTGAGAATACGATTGCGGACAATACGTTCGGTGGTATGGAATGGGCTGTCTACATCGACGGCAGCTCGAACTATCTGTACAACGGCACACGTATCACGGGGAACCAGTTCTCCAACAATCCGCAGAATGGGGGAGCCGTCAAGGTCGTCAACGCCGGCAGTGTGTTGATCTATGCCAACACATTCTTCTCTTCCACGGGCAGGGGTGTACAAATTGACGGCACGATCGTCAACGGCTCACACAATGTACAGGTCTGTGGTAACTCGTTCACACAGATCAAAGGCGAGGCCACAAGCGGAACGATCAGCACCATTTATGTGAATTCCACGGTGGCCGGCGCGGGTCAAGCGGCTCACATTTCGGATAACCACTTCACGAACTGCGGGACCACAAACGCTGCAATAGTCGGTTCGGACGAGCAGGCCGTGATCTACGTCAGTAACAATGCGCAGGCTTACTTGATCCAGAACAATTTGATCAATGGGTTGACGGGGGCTAGCGCGACAGCTCCCAACGCCGACGGCTCTTACGGTATCTACACCCGGAGCCGTGGTGTGATCCAGGGCAATCAGATTTACAAGGACTTCTCGGTGACGGGGAAGGTGGCCGATGTGTTCATCGGTATCTACGTCAGCGCCCAGGGTACTCGTGTCGCAGGAAACTATATCTACTGGACCGGTACTCAAAGTGATGGCAATAAATCTTCTGAAGCCTACGGGATTAATGGAGGCACCGTCGCGAATCTGCAAATCATCGGCAACTATGTTGATCAATGGACGATCGTGGGCGCTACGCTCTACGCTATTTTGGCCGACGGAAACAGCGTGGTATTTGTTGGCAACACAAGCGTGAACGAGGCGGGATCGGTCAAGGGGGCTGACGGTGTTGTCATAGGGAATGTTTGGACCGGCGCGAATGCTTTGAGTTGGGGCGGCACTGGAACAAACAAGCCGAGCGCCGGAGCCTATTCGGGCAATGGCAATGAGCCGTATCAGGACACGAACGTCAACGCCGTTGGCCACGCGTAGGAGAAGAGGATGGACAAGATCGTAGATGTGTTTCTGAGTTGGCAGCTGCTGCTCATCAGCTTCTGCACCTTCATCGTGTTGTCGACGGTCAAGCGCGTAGGCACGAAGAAGGACGGCAAGAAAGTCGTTGGTGGGTTCGCACATTCCAAACCGTGGAAGATGCTGCAGCCGGTGATGCCCTATCCGATCTCGGTCGGGCTCTGCTTCATCCCGGGCGTCCCGTTGCCGGAACTCGCGGTTTCCACCATCGCGGTCAAAGTCTTGTTCGGCCTGGTCGCCGGGTGGTTGGCGGACAAGAGCTTCCAGGTGGTCAAGAACGCGCTGGAGAAAGCGGGTGTCCGTTTTCCGGAGAAGGAGGACTGACATGATATCGAAAGAAGCATTCTTCGACGAGATCGAGAAGATCGCCCTTTCTTCAGAGTTCTTGCTCCGGGCGGCCGACAAGGCCAGACAGCTGGGGGGCCGAGCGGCCCGCAGGGTGAAGGACCCAAGACGGATAGGCAACATCGAGCGGAACTTGGCTGCCGACGAGTGGCTCAAGAGGACGAACCAGGCGAAGAAGTTTCAAACCGCCGCGCTGGAGAAGGCCAAGAAGCGGGCGGCCAAAGCGCCGCTGCCCCTGCCGTAGGAGGCCATCGATGTCCAAGGTCTGGGAATGGTTGAAGAAGTACTGGAAGTGGATCGTCTTCCCGATCGGTATTGGTGGGGCGATCCTTGGCTGGTACTTGTGGTGGCGGGGCCGAGACGGCGATGACGATCAGTTTTCGACTCCTGATGACGCGGCCGACGACGCGGTTGATGCCGTGATCGAAGCCGATCGCCAGCGTCAGGAAGAGATTGCCAAGCTCGAGCAGGAACACGCCGGCAAGCTCGAGAGTATGAGCAGCGAGCAGAAGGAGCAGTACGAGGAGGTTCGGAAGAAGACACCGGACGAGGTCGCCTCCTGGATCGATTCTTTGTGAGGAGCCCATGCCGTTTGAGAGCGAGAGCCAACGCCGGTGGATGTACGCGAACAAGCCGGAGATGGCGAAGAAGTGGGAGGCCCACACGCCAAAGGGGAAGGATTTGCCCGAGAAGGTAAAGACCGCAGCATTCTTCGACGAGATCGAGAAGATCGCGGCGACCGTCCTGATGAAGCAGCTGACCCCGGCGGCGAAAAAGTTCATGGAGCGGATGACTGGTGCGGCCGGTGGTGAGATTCGTCAAGTGGTGAGCGCTAGGAGACTCAGGCATGCGTTGACAGGTGCCGGTTCTCCCCAACTCATGACCGAGATGCACGGTATGGGTAAACTGCTATCGGGCGGTGAGCGTCAGGCTTTGCGCGGTAGTCGTCAGCATTTCGAGAACGTGTTGAAGCAGCAGGGCAAAGTCTATCGGGGCGTTCCCGATCTGCAGCAGCGTCTCCAATCCATTGGGGGCCATCACGGCACCATCACAAGGACCCCAGCCAAGATTGTCTCACCCGGAACGGTGGCTCATGGTCCGGCGGCCAAGAGAAGACTTCGGCAGGCTGTCGGAACGGCCCCTACGCAGATGCAGCCCATCGGCACGGCTCCCACGATCATGGCGCCGGCACTCGGATAGATCATGGCCGAAAAAAAACCACATGCGCTTGATGATAAGTGGCCTCACGTTCGGATGGCCGCTAGGACATTACGAGTAATCAAACGGGGTGGTTTCTCGGACATCGATGATTGGGAGGCCCCGTCATCCGCGTCCCTGATGGGCGCCATTCGCCGCACGCACAACCTGGGCAAGACCAGCAGCTGGACCGAGATTGGGCCTGTGGGCAATCGAGACCCGGGTGGGATCGACCCCATGAGGCACGTCCAGTACAAGCACGCCTCGATCTTGAAGGAGGCCGAGCCGCCCCCTCCCGAGGGAGTCAGTTCGAAAGAGTGGGACAAGATCTTGGAGAGCCGCAAGCGAACAGATCGTATCCGCGACAAGCTGGCTTACCGGCTCCAGGGACATACTGACGTTCAGGGTCTACCGATCGCCATCGAGAATCGCAAGGGCAGCGTCCGCAAGGGCAAGGACGAGAACGGCCACGAGTGGCGGACGAAGATGCAGAACCCCTACGGCTACATCGTGGGTACCAAGGGCGCGGACGGTGAGGAAGTCGATGCGTACGTCGGGCCGGACAAACAGGCTCCCAAGGCGTATGTCGTGCATCAGCACAAGCCCGATGGCACCGGCTACGACGAGGACAAGGTCATGTTGGGCTTCCGGTCGAAGAAGGACGCGAAGGAAGCGTACTTGGCCCACTACGACAGCCCCAAGTTCCTGGGTCCCATGAGCGCGGTCCCGATCGAGCGCCTGCGTGAGCTCGTGGCGTCCAAGCGCAAGCTGGTCAAGATCGCGAAGGCCGAGCCCAAGAAGAGCGTGTTCAAGCGCGTTCGCAAGGCCGGGCCTGGCCTCGGCGGGCTCGTGGGCGCCGGCATCGGCGCAGTCATAGGGGCGCGCAGGGGTCGCCCCATAAAAGGCGCGCTCGCTGGCTTGGGGACGGGCGCGACCCTGGGATGGACGCCGGACATGGCGGCCAACGTGGCCGAAGCCTTCAAAGGTAAGTGATGAAGAACCTAATTTCGATCTTGGTACTGGCTACGGCTGTCCCCGCTTGGGCCGAGCCATGTGTGGAGCAGGACTACTCGGACCCCGACGGGCGTCCCCGCTGGGACTGTCCTGGTCCGGATGAGGGCGTGTTGCTGCCGGACATCAAGTTCAAGCCCTCTGTCGGCCTGGATGTGGGTGCCGGTTACAGGAAGACGGACAAACAGGCTTTGATCAAGCTGGACTACCCGGCGGTCTTGATGGACAAGGACAAGGTCATCCAGCTAGGTCTTCGCATCCAGGGTCTTCGTCGTCTTCGTTGGCTCGACATGCACAGGCACGATCGGTTGCTGGAGATCGAGAAGAAGCACGTGGGGAAAACGCTGCAAGCCAAGATCGACTTGGAGAAAAGCCGGGTCAAGGCCCTGACCTCTCAGCGAGACGATGCACGGCGACAGCGTGACGAAGCTAAAAAGTGGTATCGGAGCTGGACCTTCGGATTGATCGTAGGAATAGTCGTGACGACCGCGGCCGCCGGCGGCATCGCGTACGCCGCCAAATAGCTAAAAACGATCTCTGTGCGGGAGATCGTTTTTTGCAAGGGTCCGTTAGTGCGCCTCCGACACCGGTGGACGAGTCCCAATCACCAGGTTTCCCTGGCCGCCTTGCCCCGGATTTCAATTCCTCTCTGGCTTTGACCGATCCCACACGTCCGCACACGCATGAGATCAGCCATCGGGTCTTCCACCCCGGCGCCCCGCCGTAGGGCTTGGAAAGACCTCTTTTCGTTCCCGACCGAAATAGATCGAGAATATAGGTCTCTCCTGCTCACAATTCTTATCTCGAGAACGGTCTAAGAATTGTAGATGGGGGTGTCCCCCGGCCGAAGCCGGGGGACTAGCGAGAAACGAACTTGGCGTCGTTCAGTAGGCGGGTACGAGCTTGCTCGATGTTGTGACAGCCTTGGAGGCTGACGCCAACGACATCGGCCAGATCTTGCAGGCCGTCGGCATCGAGCACGTGGAACTCGTGTTCGGACAGGTGGACATGTTCTTCTTCGTCGGGAGCGACGGTTCCGGCGCGTACTACTCCTCGCCGTCGCCCTCGTCGTTTCCCTCCTGACACTCCGCCTCGGCCGCGGTCAACGCGTCGTCGATGTCCATCTCGTCCGGCGCGTTCTCGTCCTGCAAGATCTCCTCGGCCTGGAAGTGCTTGTACGTGTGGGTGATCCCGGCCTTCAGCTGGTGGGTGTCCACGCGGAGCTCGGCCACGTACTCCGTGAGATCCTGGAAGTTCTGGTCGACCACCTGACCGATGGTGTCGATCCGCTTCTCCAGCTCGTCGAAGCGGTCCATCAGCGCGGTCGCCAACTCCGACGTATCCAGCTCGGTCTCGCCGGTGGGCTCGGCCTCCGGCTCGGCCTTCTTGCCCTTCAACTTGCCCTTGCTCTTCTTGGGCTCGGCCTTGGCCTTGCCCTTCAGCTTGGCCTTGCCGGCCTTGGCCTTGCCGGCCTTGGCCTTGCTCTTCTTGGGCTCGGGCTCGGCCTCGGCGCCCAGGATGAAATCGATCAGCTCATCGGCCGATCGCGTGGCGGCGTCGTCGCTCTTCATGCCACGCTCCTTGCAGATGCGGCGGAGCTGCAGCCGGTTCATCTTGTCGAGGTCTTTGCGGGTGTACTCTTGGTCAGACACGGTTACCTCCTCAAATCAGTTTGTCTGGCGGCGTTTTCAACATTTCTAGGATGGCCGGCGTCCCCGCCAAGGCGCGGGCCTTTCTTCTGGCACGAACAATTTCCTTCACAGCCTTTTTCCAACTGCCGCATCCACGATCTTCTCTCACCATCTCGACCGTGGCGAGGTCGCAGTCTCCCAACAAAGCGCAGGTGATGCAACACTTCATTCGATGTCTCCGCCCAACTTCTGCCTCTCGATCTCGTTCAGCAGATTCTTGTAGTTCTCCAACACGCATTCTTGGACCTGCGCATCCGAACATTCCCAGCAACAGGTGTTGCACTGGATTTGGCTCCAAATGTACTTCCAATTGGAGTACATGAAGATTTGCAACGCCTCTCGTCCAGGGTGGAATGGGTTTGGCAGTAGATCTCGAAGAGCTACTCTGCCCCGAACAGCTTTGATCAGGAACTCTCGATCTAGCCCTCGGTGAAGAACCCACCACCTGGCCATCTCTTTCTTGCAGGCGCGTGCTAGCCCGTGGAAGCAGAGTGCAAACAACTCGGTCTCGTTCAGGTCGTCCCACGGGATGTAGGTGGCTGACCATTCGATGGGATCGGTCTTCTTGCGTCGGCCTTTCTTCTTCACCATCTCCAAATGACAATAGAACTCGTCAGTGTGATTCGGTTTGGGCGGTGGTTCTCCTGGTTGGATTTCGACAAACGTCTTCTCGTACTCAGCCATAGATGTCCTCGAGCTGCCAGAGCACGACTTCCACGCTGGGATCGCCACAATCTTTCAGCAGGATGTGCGTGAAGTTCGCGCTGTCATCCACGCCCGTGGCATTCTTCAACGCATCGGATACCAGCTTGACCCTGTTGTCGTTGTCCATCTTCACCCACTTGGTGGCGGCCTTTCGCTTGCCCTTGTTCTTACCGCGAACAAAGAACTGGTTCCACCCGCTGTTTATGATCTTCTCGAACCGGAAATGCAGGCACATCCAGTAGAGTCCTTCGGGATCGAAGTCCTGCTGGAGCGTCAGCTTTCCCTGCTGGATGATCTCTCGGATGGCCTTGTTCTTCCACGATCGGGCCTCCGTGGTTAAGATCCGCATCGTCCGTCCGCCGTCGCGCTTGGTGAAATAGATGTTGTTGGACGACGGCGGTAGTGGCAAACGCGCGTGGACCAGCGGTTTGCCCAAGATCTGCTCCAGCAGTTCTCTGAACTCCTTGGGCTCGACGAACGTCATTTTCGGCTCTTCCGCTTCGGCGGCTTTCGCTTGACCTTGCTCGAAGGCCGAACCCTCGTGGGTTTCGTCGAGGCCACGGTCTTGGGGGGCTCGTCGGTGTATGATAGCGCTTTCCGAGCATCGACTGCGGCCCTCCGCGCGCCCTTCCTCAGCTCGTTCTCTCTCAACGTGATGCTGCGGGAAACCCGTTTGAGCTTGGACTCCACGCCCTGCACGACCTTGGCAAGTAGGTTGTACAGGCATTTCAGCTCCAACCTCTTGGCGTTCGCTATGACGTAGCGTCGATCGCTCTTCGACAAATCGTCCTTGTCCTTCTGCTTGCCCTCCTTGGCCAGCCGGACTTTGGACAGGATGAACTCGAAGATCTCCTTGCTCTCCTCGTACTGGTTCTGGACATCAGCCAGTTGGCCTGCGACGTACGCGTAGTAGTCGTCGAGTACGCCGTAGAGTTCACCGATCTGGTGGTCGGTCAGAACCTGCAGGTTGGCCGGCAAAACCGGACCGCCGTCTTCATCCACGAACTGACTGGAGAGATCGGGCTTCTCCGGCAAACGGATTCCGCGCTTCACCATCTCGGAGTACGCTGACTCCGACACTCGGTAGGCGTCCTCTCCCTCGTCTATCTTCATGTGGAGGGCGCCACCCTCCATCAGTTTCTTCGGGCTCATCGTGACGCTCCGTTCAAAGAGAACTTCCTCCTGTTGTAGCTTGCCGCCCGCTTACCGCCGGTCTTGGGTGGCTTGCAGATGTGTTTGTAGCGGCACTGCTTGCAATGAAAACCGGTCTCTCGTGGAGGCGGCTCATCGTTCACGGCGCACTCGCGGACGAAGTTGATCTTGTCCACGATCGCCTGCCAAATCTTGGGGTCGAACACGATCGGAAACTCGGCCATGACTGAGTCGTTCTTGCAGTAGTAGAGAATGTTCGCCAACGGCACGTCGGCACAACCCATGTAGACGTTCGTCTGCACGACATTCTCCGGATTCGGCTTACTGCTGATGTGCTGGAACAACTCGGCCTTGATGCTCTTGATCTCCAGCAGGAACCGAATCTGGAGCTTCGGAACATTGATCTCCCAAAGCCCGTCGGTCGTACTGTTGATCTCCAAATCGTTCGCAACCTTCGAGTTCTCCGGACAGACATGGACTTCGTCACAGAAGACGTCTGCTCCCTCAGATCTCCGAGCTATCTCGTTGAGATAACCTTGGAGTTGTTCGTGGATCTTGGTGCCGGTGTGGAAGATCCTCAACAAGCGCGGAGGGAAGTTCCTCTCAGGCTGCTCTCCGATGTAGCGGTAGTACAACAGTCTGTTGCACCCCATGGGATAGTGACCGCACAGGCTTCGGCCAGTTCGATCTCCCAAATCGGATGCACTGAAACAGTGTAGCTCGCGGTTGTCGTCCTCCAGGTTCATGTCCTCCAGATACGAGTCGATCCTGGGGATGACCTGGACGTGCCTGAGTGCCTCACGAAGATTTTTGTCGTCTACGCGCTTCAGGTGTTTGATGCTTGTGAGCTTCATCGATCATCTCCAGGAATAGGGCCAAAGGAAGGACCGCGAATGCCTCGCGTGCTCTACGAAACTCAATGATCAACGCCGGGTTCTCATTGGCCTCCATCGCAATCTGCACGATCTTGGCCAGATCCGAGAGCTTCAGAATCCAGGCGTTCAGCGCGTCCGTGAACTTGTGCTCCACCCGCCAACTACCCATCTTGCGAATGTCGCCCTTGTAGCCGCGAAGACGGGTTCCGCCGGAACCCGGTTGCGCCCGACCTCCGATGTCTGCCGCTCGCTGTTTCTCCAGCTTCTGGCTGGTTCTAACCCGTTTCTTCCTCTCCTTCTTGCGCGCATCGAAATCATCGATCTCGGCCGTAACCTGCAGCTCCATGCCTTTCTCGATGCAGACGTCACAGTACCTGGCCTTCTGGACCACGTACCCCATCACCAGCAGTTGGATCTGCTGAGTCGTCCTGATCTTTTTGCAGGAGGTGCAGGCGTAGCCGTGGCGGCGGTCGCGCACGCGCACAGACAGAGGCAGTTTCACCTGAACCTCACGTGCGCGAGCCCGGCGTTGATGTACAGCTGTTCGTACAAGGAGGCGACCAGATCTGGCTCGCTCTCCATCAACATCAGCATGTTGTCTCGGCCATGCACGCGCTCCATGTCGATCTCGGGCGCCGCGTACCAGCTCTTGCCCTCGTTCACCAACACGTTGTGCGCCAAGCACTGGGCGAACAGATCGCCAAGCACGTCGACTTCCAGCGGGTCGAAGAAGAGCTGAAACATCCCGCTCGCTCCCTCTCGCGCACCCGCCTTTGCCTTCGTGATCTCCCAGTTGACCTCCTTACCGATCTTCTTCGGCCCGTCCTTGATGTACTGGCCGGGGTGCATGGTGATCCGTATGTGGTTCAGATGCCGTAGGCTGTGAGCGCCTTTGGCGTCGTACGGTCGGCCGTAGACCTTACCGCCCATGGAGAGCTTTGCCCGAACCTGCCGGATGCAGTAGAGCGTGGTCTCCTTGATCTCGGTCTCGGCCTCTCGCCCCGTGCCCTTCCAGTTGCACTCGCTGTTGGTGCAGTAGTAGCGGTAGTTGCGGAGCTTGATGTTCGTGACCTTCTTCTCCAACGGCGCCGACCCACAGACCGGGCAGCGGAAGATCGGGTTGAACGCGTCCAGCACCTTCTTCGACCACTTCGTCTGCAACGTCGCGGGAGACGCAACCTGGGGTGTCTCCGCCAGGTCCGCCTGCTCCTCCTGAAACGTCATCATCGCGTCCCACGAGTCGATACCGATCATCTGGAACACGTTGGCTTCGACGGCGTCGACGATGCCGCCGAGAACAGCCTCAGATCGGCCCTCGAAGATGTGGAACTCACCCACCTGCGGACAGTTCAGGGCTTCCCGTTCCTCCGCCTTGGTCAGCGGTGGCTCCCCCTTGAGCTCGCGAGCCCGGTTCGTGACCTCCACGTCGTAGGGGCTCATGGCGATGCGGCAGCCGCACATCTGTGCGAACTGCTTGTCGACGAAGCTCTCGAAGCACGCCATCGCCAACCGCGCGTCGTCGCCGTAGTTCTCCTGCAGCCCGGCGAAGTAGCGGTAGAGCAGGTAGTTCTTGCCCGTACCTTCCGGCGCGTCGATCTGGTGAACCTTCCCGGCGACCAGCCCGCCGCCGGTCGCGACATCCAGACTGGGAATGCCGCATGGGC
>Ga0207796_1000752_pt1 | contig 12074 bp, 8 predicted proteins | sample Pon1CUnioCityCA_6_FD_187274 | JGI IMG/M metagenome (GOLD analysis project Ga0207796, IMG submission 187274) | Marine sediment microbial community from Union City, CA, USA - Pond 1C Sediment 1 (SPAdes) | ecosystem: Environmental > Aquatic > Marine > Intertidal zone > Salt pond sediment ...
GCGCAGCGCGGATGAATCAGGCTCCACCTCCCCATCCACCGCTGCGTCCTGAGTGAGTTGTTCATAGGTGGGGGCCTGTACCTCGACGGGCAGCTCCAGCAGTCCCGACCACTCCCGCCACTCCTCGATCGCGCGTTCGAAAAGGTCTGCGATGGTTGCCTCATCCAGGCCCAGTTTGGCCCAAAGCGAGGGTTTGACAACGGTCTGTCGCCTGCGATCAGGTCCGGACTGAGCCGTCATGCTGGCCAGCTGATGCGCGGCATGGAACAGATACGCCAGTTTCGCCGCCCGGGAGTTTCGGTCGAAACCGGAGCGGTCCGGATATTCGTGGTGGGTAGCGGGTTCTGCCAGCGCCTGCGGGACTCGGTAGTCCAGCATCAGTTCCCTCGTGAGTTCGTTGTGGTCGATGCCGAAACGCCTCTTTTCAGCGTTCGCGAGCTCTTTGGGCTCCGACGCCAGCAACTCGGAATACTCCTGTGGGTAAACCGTGGCCAAGGCCAGAATGCCGATTCGGGAAAGCAGGCCACAGGCGAAAAGGTCCTCCGGCGGAGCCAGCCCCGTGCGTCGGGCCAAACCTCGAGAAAGTACAGCCATCAGGAGGCAATGCGACCAGTAGGCGGCGTAATCAAAGCCGCGACACGGTCCGTCAGCGTGACCGTCGATCAGGGAGAAAGCGACGGCCAGTTGACCAACGGCCTGCATGCCCACGCGAACGATGCCGTCAGGAATGGAGGCCACCGGGCGATGACCCATCGCTGCTGAATTGGCCAGTTTCAGCAGCCGCCCACTGAGGGCAGGGTCGGTCTGGACCAGGCTCGACAACTGTTGGACGGTCGTGTGCTCGTCACCCCAAAGCTCCATGATGGCCAGGGCCACGCCACTGGGACTGGGCAGTCGATCGCCCGCGGATTCGAGAAGCAGCCGGACGGGTGTCTTCATCGGGTTCGTCCTCGGGGTTCGAACAGTGACAGGAGCGCAGGCAAGCGTGTCATCCAGGCAGGGCTGCGCCCGAGGCCCACTGCTTGCCACCTCTCTGTGTGCCCAGGGGAACGCTGCGATGCGGGACCGGCAGAAGCCGTGCGCGGAACTATATCGCAGATCGTTGCAGTGGCGGCAAGGATCCGGGTGGAGACGGGTTGCTCAGGGCATCAGGCGGGTGATCGTCCAGGGTTCCTGGTGCGACGCCCGGGTGTATCGGAAGCGGTCGTGCAGGCGATTCTCGCGACCCTGCCAGAACTCGAACAGCATCGGGTCGAGGCGATAGCCGATCCAGGTCTCGGGACGGGGGACGTTGCCGTCCGGGTAGCGCGAACGGATCTCGGCGAGACGTGCCTCGAGTTCCTCGCGGCTTCCGATCGGCTGGCTTTGGTGAGAGGTGGCGGCCGCGTACCGGCTGCCTTCGGGACGACTGGCGAAATACTCGTCCGCGAGCGCCGGGGGCAGCATCGAAACCCGTCCATCGACGCGCACTTGCCGTTCCAGTTCCGGCCAGAAGAACAGCACCGAGGCTTTCGGGTTGACCGCGAGTTGCCGCCCTTTCAGGCTGCGGGAATCGGTATACCAGCAGAGTCCGTCGTCGTCGATGTGCTTGAGGAGCACGGCTCGGGTAGACGGCTGGCCGTCGGTGTCGGCAGTGGCCAGGACCATCGCGGTCGGGTCCGGATGCTCCCCGGTCTGTGCCGCGGCGATCCAGGCGCTGAGCTGTTCGATCGGGCTCGCCGCGAGGTCGTCCCGGTCCAGTGTGCCCTTACGGTAATCACGGCGGGTGTGTCGATGATCAATCCGTGCCATGGGGTTTTCCTCGCGGGTTTGCGGTTTACCGTTGATTATTTCACTTTTAGAGACTTCAGAATCTTCCGACATCGATTACGTGCGAGGAAATGTCATGGCCAAACCCATCGTGGCGGCAAACGAACCGAAGGTCGTCCGGCTGGAGCGGGGCAGGGAGTACTACTTCTGCCGCTGCGGGCGCTCGCGGGAGCAGCCTTTCTGCGACGGTTCCCACGAGGGTACCGGAATCGAACCGATGGCCTTCACGGCCCGGAAGAGCGGCGATGCGTGGCTCTGCATGTGCAAGCAGTCGAAAGGGCTTCCGTTCTGCGACGGTCTGCACGCCCAGGTGCCCGACTCGGCAGTCGGGACCGAGTTTGACCTCACGGAGCAGAGTACATAGGGGGCCGGGACTGCGGTTTCGCGTACCATCACGGTTTTGCAGCGCGTCTTCACGCTAACCGCGGTGCCTATGAATACGCCCCAACCGCTGTTCTCCTATCGCAAGCACTGGGCCGAGCGCTTTGGCGTGGCTCCGTTCCTGCCGATGAACCGCGCGGAGATGGATCGTCTGGGCTGGGATTCCTGCGATGTGATCCTGGTCACGGGCGACGCCTACGTCGATCACCCGAGTTTCGGCATGGCGATCATCGGGCGATTGCTCGAGGCTCAGGGGTTCCGGGTGGGGATCATCAGCCAGCCGGATTGGCAGTCGGCGGAGCCGTTCCGCGCCCTTGGGTGCCCGAACCTGTTCTTCGGCGTCACGGCCGGGAACATGGACTCCATGGTCAACCGCTACACGGCCGACCGGCGGATTCGCCGCAACGACGCCTACACGCCGAACGACGAGGGCGGGCGACGGCCCGACCGGGCCGTGATCGTCTATTCCCAGCGCGTGCGGGAGGCCTTTCCCGACGTTCCGATCGTGATTGGCGGCATCGAGGCGAGCCTGCGGCGCATCGCCCACTACGATTACTGGTCGGACAAGGTCCGGCGCTCCGTGTTGCTGGACGCGCGCGCGGACCTGCTGCTCTTCGGCAACGCCGAGCGCGCCCTGGTCGAGGTCGCGCACCGCGTCGCGGCGGGGGAACATCCGCGGGCGATCGACGACGTGCGCGGAACCGTGTTTCTGCGCAATGCCGTTCCGGCCGACTGGGTCGTGCTGGATTCGAGCGACGTGGATACCCCCGGGACCGTCGATCCTCATCCCGACCCCTATGCCTCGGCTTCGCCCGTCAGCTGCGGTGCACAGGGAGAGGCGGCGGCGGAGGCGAAGGTGGTGCGGCTGCAGCGGAACATCCCGCGCGGACATCCCCGCGACCGCACCGTGATCCGGCTGCCCGCGTACGCGCAGGTGCGTAGCGACCCGGTGCTGTATGCCCACGCATCGCGGGTACTGCACCTGGAAACCAATCCCGGAAATGCACGGGCGCTGGTGCAGCGGCATGGTGACAAGGAGGTCTGGCTCAATCCGCCGCCAATCCCGCTGAGCACCCCGGAAATGGATGCGGTCTACGACCTTCCCTATGCCCGCGCACCCCATCCCGCGTACGGCGATGCCCGGATTCCCGCCTGGGAGATGATCCGGTTTTCGGTCAATATCATGCGCGGCTGTTTCGGGGGCTGCACCTTCTGTTCGATCACCGAGCACGAGGGCCGGATCATTCAGAGCCGCTCCGAGCAGTCGATCCTGCGCGAGGTGGAGGACATCCGGGATCGCGTGGAAGGCTTTACCGGCGTGATCTCCGATTTGGGCGGCCCCACCGCCAACATGTACCGGCTGGCCTGCAAGGATCCGGAGATCGAGCGCAGCTGCCGGCGACTGTCCTGCGTATATCCGGGGATCTGCAAGAACCTGAACACCGATCACTCCGCGCTGATCGGTCTGTATCGCAAGGCGCGCGCGTTGCCGGGAATCAAGAAGGTACTGATCGCTTCGGGCCTGCGCTACGACCTGGCCGTGGAATCCCCCGAGTACGTGCGCGAGCTGGTGACGCATCACGTCGGAGGTTACCTGAAGATTGCACCGGAACACACGGAAAACGGTCCGCTTTCAAAAATGATGAAGCCGGGCATGGGCACCTATGACCGCTTCAAGGCCCTGTTCGACCGTTTCTCGAAGGAAGCCGGGAAGGAGCAGTACCTCATTCCTTATTTCATCGCCGCACACCCGGGGACGACCGACGAGGACATGCTGAACCTCGCGCTCTGGCTGAAACGCCATGGCTTCCGGGCCGACCAGGTCCAGGCGTTTCTTCCCGGACCGATGGCATTGGCCACCGCGATGTGGCACACGGGCCGCAACCCCTTGCGCGGCATTCACCGCGGCGCGGGCGAAACCGTGCCGTCGGCCAAGGGATTGCGGGCCCGACGGTTGCACAAGGCGTTTCTGCGCTATCACGACCCGGAGAACTGGCCGATGCTGCGCGAGGCCCTGCGCAGCATGGGACGCGCCGACCTGATCGGGAACGGCAAGCGCCACCTCGTGCCCAGTTTCCAACCGGTCGGGACCGGCGGCAAGCGCCGTCCGGCCGCGGGCGGAGCCGCGAAATCCGGCCGTATCCGTACCCAGCACACGGGACTCAAGGCGGCGGCCGGGCCGCGCAGGGCAGGCAAGCGCCGACCTCCGGCGCGCCGCGACCGCTAGACAGACCTCGCGAGCGGCTGCCAGAACCTCTGCGCCGGCCCCGAGCGGAGCTTCAGCGGGTCAGGCGCGCAGGATCGAAGAGCGCGCTCAACCCAGCCGGCAGCGGCTCGGGCAAGCCGCAGATGCGATCCGCAAGCCATTGCCCGAGCAGGGGCGCGTAGAGCAACCCGCGCGACCCGTAACCCAGATTCAGCCAGGCACCGCCATCCGGTGACGGGCATTCGCTCGAATCGGCTGTGGATACGCAGTGTCCGACGGCAGGCAGGCGGTCGGAGAACACGGCCCGCTCGCCGTACCACGCACCGGTGATCTTCGCGTGCTGCAGGCTGCGGTCCAACCACGACAGATGCCGCAGATTCTCGGCATCATCTCCCGTGCGGATTCCGTGCACCCCGTCACGGCGATAGGTGGCGCCGAGCCAGTGCTGGCCGTGCCGTTCCGGCAGGCAGTAACCCTGGCCGGTGAGGGCGCGGGCTGCGGAGACCGGCAGGGAGGCGGCGACGCGGGTCATCTGCCCCCCGACCACGGCGGGCCGGGGTTGCCCGTGAAGTCCGCCCGGTGGCCGCGCACCGGTCGCGATGATCACGGCATCGAAGGCCCGCAACGCGCCAGCGACTTCGCAAACGGGGCCGTCCGCCGTGATGCGCAGGCGATCCAGCAGACTTCGCTCCAGCGGCAGGTCGCGGGCCAGGTGTTCGCAGAGTCGGCCGAGATCCAGGCCCATTGCGCCCGGGTAGAACACGATCGGGTACTCGACGCGTGGCGAAAGCACCGAGAACAAACCTCCGGTGTCACGGGGATCCATAGAAAGCAAGCGAGCGAGTCGGCGGGCCGCGTGTGCGGCAATGCCGCGGTGCTCGACGCCGCGGGCCAGCAACAATCCCGGCACGCTATCGGCTCCAGTTCCTTGCAGCAATGCCTGCGTGGCCCGGATCCCGGCCAGAGAGAGGGCGTTGCGAGCCGGGTCACCGGCCGTCAGGTGCGGGGTCAGCAGCGCGGCCGGATTGCCGGATGCGCGACCACCGGGGCCTTGGGGGTCGAATACCGTCACCGCGACGCCGCGGTCCCGCAGGGCGGCCGCAGCGGTGAGGCCCGCGATTCCTGCGCCGGCGACGGCAGCGGTCTTCGGAGTTTCGGGCGGCCGCGTGTTCGCGCGGAACACGCCGAGGCAACGCTCGCGCTTGGCCCCGAACCCAGGCGCCTTCCGGACCGAAAAGCCCACCTCCTCGAGGTCCCGGCGCACCTGGCCTGCGGCGGTGAAGGTGCCAAAGGTCGTTCCGCTCCTGGAAAGCCGGGCCAGTTGGCGAAACAAGGCGAGGTTCCACATTTCCGGGTTGCGGCTGGGCGCGAAGCCATCCAGGAACCAGGCATTCACGAACCCACGGACCTGTGCCAGAGACGGCGTCGCGTCGCCGTACACCAGGGTCAACGCCACCCGGTCCTCCGGGAACTGCAGGCGGTGCAGCCCAGTGACCGCAGGTGGATACTGGTCCAGCAGGCAGCGTACATCGTTCCGCGGAATGTCGAGAGCCGACAGGCTCCGCGCCAGATCCGACGGCTTCAGGGGATGTGCCTCGACGCTGAGATAGCTCAGGAAAGCGTCGCGGGGCGCATGCCGCCGCCAGGTGTCGAGCGTCAGTGAGAAGTTGAAGCCGGTGCCGAAGCCGGTTTCCCCGATGCTGAAACGCCGCGCCGAGCGAAAACGTGCGGGGAGATCATTTGCGTCGATGAAGACCGTTCGCACTTCCCCGGCGGGGTCCCGCGCACCGAAGTAGACGTCGCCGTAGGCCAGCGAGCGGGGTCGGTCCTGCTCCCAGCCCAGGCGCGCCGGTGGGATAGCGACAGGCATTGCGTCAGGATACCGGGATTCCTGCGTGTTGGACGCCCCGTGGGTTACGGGTCAGAGCCCCAGGCTGGAAAAGGGACGCATCGCGAGCTGGCGGGAGGCTGCGGCATCGCGCAGTTCCGCGATGAACGGTCGTGCCGCGAGCTGGAATTCCTGCAGGTCGCTCCCCGCGAGGCTTTCGGTGCTGGGCAGGTCCGCGCGCATCGGGTCGACCGGGCGGCCTTCCACGTGCAGTTCATAGTGGAGATGCGGTCCGGTGGTGCGCCCCGACTTTCCGGAGAGCGCGATGCGGTCGCCACGCTGAACGGTCTGTCCGGTCCGAACCGAGGATTCCCGTAGGTGCAGGTAGCGCGTGGTGTAGCCCTGTCCGTGGTCGATCTCGATGTACTTTCCGGCACGCGGGTGGTTCCCGACGAGGGTCACGATCCCATCGGCCGGAGCCAGGACCGGGGTTCCCGGCGGCATCTGGAAATCCGTACCCTGGTGCGGTGCGACGCGTCCGGTGACCGGGTGGCGGCGCCCCAGGTTGTAGCTGGAACTGATCCGGAATTCACCCGCGAATGGCTTCCGGTCGAACGGGGGGAGGAGGCTGCGGCCTTCGGGGGTGTAGAACCGGTCGTTGCTGTGACGCACGCCGGTCGTCTGGAGTGTCTGTCCCCGGTAGTCGAAGGCCAGGAGCCGCACGGCATGGGGAATGTCGTCCCCGACCAACGTCTCCTGTTCGATCAGCAGTGTGAACCGGTCTCCCGCGCCCGTCTTTTCCTGCACGGGCAGGTGGCGATCGAGCAACCGGGCAAGTGCCTGGACGTCCGGAGCCGACAGCGCCCCGGACTGCCCCAGGGCCGTGGCGAGATCACTCTGGACCTGACCGGTGACCACCCGATGGGTAAAGGTTCTCTCGCCCTTGATCTCCGTGAGCGTGAACCCGTCTCCGTTGGCGGTTCGGCGCCATTCGTGTCCGGTCGAGCGATCGATCCAGAGCCTGAGGCGTTCGAGGTCGCCGTTCGCATCGTGCAGCCATTCCACGCGCTGACCCGGATGCACCCGGTTCAGCAGGGCGGCACTTTCGGGCTCGGCCAGCAGGCCCCAGAGCGTGGCCATGGGCATGTTCCATTGGCTGCGCCAGAGGCTGGCGAGATGCTCCCCGCCTTTCAGGGTGTGCGTAGACCAGTGAAGTTCGATCGGTTCCGTGGTCGGTCCATCGAGATCGTAGACACCGTAGGAGGTGATGACCGTATCACTGGCCGCGGTCTCGATCGGATTCAGGTCGCGCGGGGGCCAGCCGAACCGCCGGGCCACCCATCCTTCCCCCGTCGGCCGCATACCGGGCTCCGTCTCGTCTCCCTGGAGGATGGCGGGGCGCGGCAGGCAGGATCGGCCGACGAAGAAGGCGACCTCGTCGAAGTAGACCGCGTCCCCGGAAAAGGCCGGCTCGCTCTGGAAAAAACTGGATGCGGTGATGGCCGAGGCGCTTGCGGCTCCAAAAATCACCAATGAAAACAAGCTTTTGTAAGCCGCCATAAAGGTCCGCGGGTGCGTAGTTGCGGTTTTATACCATCAATTGTCCGGGGATTGAACCCTTTGGGTCCGACTCAAGCCGCTTCCGGACCCGCGCCTGCGCGGGCTTTCGATGCTCAGCTTCGCACCCCGATACCCCGATTCAGGATCACCAGCGCGAAGACGTACAGGGCTCCGATGAACCCCAGAATGATCAGGTACGAGACGGTCAGCGAAAGGTCGGACGTGCCGAGCAATCCGTATCGGAAGGCATTGACCATGTACAGGATCGGGTTCAGCTTGGACACGTCCTGCCAGAAGTCGGGGAGAAGCGAAACCGAGTAGAACACTCCGCCCAGATAGGTCAGCGGCGTCAGCACGAACGTGGGCATGATCGAGATCTCGTCGAAACTGCGCGCGAACACGCCGTTGATCAGCCCGGCAAGCGAAAACAGGATCGAGGTCAGCACCACGACGGACAGCGCGACCGGAAGGTTGTGCACCGAGAGCGGGCTGAAAAACAGCGAAACGATCGTCACCGCGAGGCCGACGGCGAGCCCGCGGGCCATTCCGCCGCCGACGAAGCCGAGGATGATCAGGCTGTTGGGCACCGGCGAGACCATCAGCTCCTCGATGTGCCGCTGGAACTTCGAGCTGAAAAACGAGGAGACCACGTTCGAGTAGCTGTTGGTGATCACCGCGAGCATGATGAGTCCGGGAACGATGAAATCCATGTACCGGTGACCTTCCATGTCTCCGATGCGGGAGCCGATGAGGCCGCCGAAGATGATGAAATACAGTGCGGTCGTCACCATCGGCGGGAGCAGGGTCTGTACCCAGATCCGGCTGAATCGCAGCACCTCCTTGGTGACGATGGTGCGCAGTGCCGTCCATTGTTCCTGCAGGTGCAGCGGCCTCATGAAGCGGCCCGCAGCCCTTTCCCGCGTTCGCCATCGGCCTGCGTCATGCGGATGAAGAGCTCTTCCAGCCGGTTGGATTTGTTTCGCATGCTGTGAATCTGTATTCCCTCCTGATCAAGCACATGGAATAATGTATTCAGGTTCTGTCCACGATGGATGTCGGCTTCCAGCGTCAGTGGGTCCAGCACCCGCAACGCGATGTCGGGATGATGAGGCAGCCGTTTCGGCGCTTCGCGCAGGTCGAGCACGAACGTCTCGGTGTCGAGTTGGGCCAGAAGCCCCTTCATCGTGGTGTTCTCCACGATTCGGCCGTGATCGATGATCGCGATACTGCGGCAGAGGCGTTCGGCCTCCTCCAGGTAGTGCGTGGTCAGAATGATGCTGCGGCCATCGCAGTTGATGTTCTGCAGAAACTCCCACATGGACCGGCGCAGTTCGATATCCACGCCGGCGGTGGGCTCGTCCAGGACCAGGAGCCGGGGCTCGTGCACGAGCGCCCGGGCGATCATCAGCCTGCGCTTCATGCCTCCCGAAAGCGTCCGCGCCATCTCCTTGCGCTTGTCCCAGAGCCCCAGTTCCTCGAGGTAACGCTGTGCACGGCGCCAGGCTTCGCGCCGCGCGATCCCGTAGTACCCCGCCTGGTTCACCACGATCTCGCCGACGGGTTCGAAGGTGTTGAAGTTGAACTCCTGGGGCACGACCCCGATGCTCCGCTTGACTTCCTGGAGTTCACGGTCGAGGTCGAACCCGAACACGCGAACCTGCCCGGCGCTCTTGTTCACGAGCGAGGTGATGATGCCAATGATGGTCGACTTGCCCGCCCCATTGGGCCCGAGCAACGCGAAGAAGCTGCCCTGCGCGACCGTGAGGTCGATTCCCTTCAGGGCCTCGACCCCGTTCGCGTAGGTCTTTCGCAGGCCACGTATTTCCAGCGCGGCTTCGTTCATCCGGTAATCCTTTTCCTCTTGGGGAAGCCCGTCCCCGGAAGCGTTCGTGACGGTATCATGACGGGGAAAGCACGACCGTCGCAAAGACGCGGCAACGTCACGATTCAATCCCAAGCACCCAGGAGCCCGCGTGAGCCACGCCTTCGTCGAGCAGCCCGAACGGTCCGTACCGCTGATTCCCGTGACCGAAGCAACCCTGGAGGAGGTGCTGGCCTCCCGGCCGGAGCGTTGGCGCAACTGGTCCCGCGAACGCGGTTTCAGCGCGAAGCCCGATCGGCTCCTGTGCATTCCCTCGGCCGAGGGCCGCACCGAAGCGGTTCTGGTCGCCCATGATCCGGGCCAGGCCCTGTGGATGCTGGCGAGCGCGGCCCGCAAGCTGGAGCCCGGAGCCTACCAACTGGATGCGGACGGCCTCGACGACGCGCTGCGGTTGTCCGCGACGGTGGGTTGGGGCCTGGCGGGGTACCGGTACGAACGTTACCGCACCGCCGGCCCGGAACTGCCCCGGCTCGTCTGGCCGCCCGGGGTCGATCGCGATCGGGTGCTGGCTCTGGTCTCCGCCCACCAGCTGGTGCGTGACCTGATCAACACGCCGGCGAAGGATCTGATGCCGGAAGACCTGGCACACGCAGCGACGGCACTCGCGGAGGAGTTCCATGCGTCGGTCGACATGCGCGAGGGACCGTCCATCGCAACCGATTATCCCTGTGTACATGCCGTTGGCAGCGCCAGCGCGCACGCGCCACGGGTGATCGAAATGACCTGGGGCGAGGCCGGAGATCCGCATCTGGTGCTGGTGGGCAAGGGCGTCTGTTTCGATTCCGGGGGGCTGAACCTGAAGACTGGCAACAGCATGCGCCTGATGAAAAAGGACATGGGCGGCGCCGCCATCGCCCTGGGCCTCGCGCGGGCGATCATGGCGCTGAGGCTGCCGGTGCGGTTCACCCTCCTGCTCGGTGCGGTGGAGAACGCGGTGGGTTCGCGCGCCTTTCGCCCCGGCGACGTGCTGACGGCCCGTAACGGCAAGACCATCGAGATCGACAATACCGATGCCGAAGGGCGGCTGGTCCTGGCCGATCTTCTGGTTCGTGCCGGCGAACTGAACCCGGATCTGCTCATCGACTTTGCCACGCTGACCGGCGCCGCGCGGGTCGCCGTGGGTACCGAGATCAGCGCGTTCTTCTCCACCGACCCCGGGATCTCGGAGGCCTTGAAGGAACCGGGCACCCGCTGGGACGACCCCGTATGGCCACTGCCCCTGCACCAACCCTACCGTCACCTGCTGAAGAGCGACATCGCGGATATCGTGAACAGCAGTTCGGGCGGCTACGCGGGCGCGATCACCGCCGCGCTGTTCCTGCAGGAATTCGTCCCTGAAAACGTTCCGTGGCTGCATTTCGACGTGATGGCCTGGAACACACGGACCCGTCCAGGGCGGCCCAAGGGAGGGGAGGCGATGGGCCTGCGCACGCTCCTCGATTTTCTGGAGTCGCGGTACCGGCGCGGATGACCCCTGTCCACAGCCGGATCGCGGCGAGTCGTGATGACGCGGCGGCCCTCCTGGCGTCGCATCGGGAAGCCGCGGAAAAACACGGACCCGACATTGAACGAACTTCGGTTTCCGTGTGTCCCCGTGTCCTTCCGCGGCCGTGTTTCTGCTCTAGCCCAGATCCATACGCGCCCGGAGTACCTTGCGCAGCGCGATCAGGTAGGCCGCGGTGCGGTAGTCCAGGGGCGTTCCGTTGCTCTCCACTTCGCGCGTCTCGCGGATTTCCTGGAAGGCGAGGCGCATCGTGTCGTCCAGGGCCGAGCGGACGAGGTCGATTTCCTTGGTACCCCGGGTCAGGGAGTCCCGGAGCCAGTCCGGGGTGGTCTGGTTGGTCATCATCTCGATCGCCGAAATCACGTGCTGACCGCGCGTGGCTTCGTGGCGGCGCTGCAGCCGGCCCATGCGTACGTGCGCGATGTTGCGCAGCCACTCGAAGTACGAGACGACCACGCCGCCGGCGTTGACGAAGATGTCCGGGAGGATCGTGATCCCGCGCGCGCCGAGGATCTGGTCGGCCTCCCAGGTACAGGGTCCGTTCGCGGCCTCGACGACCAGGCGCGCCTGGATGCGCGCCGCGTTTTCCTCGTGGATGACGCCCTCCCGCGCGGCCGGGATCAGCACTTCGCATTCGGCTTCCAGCAGCTGCGCGCCGTTGCGCTCGTACTGGACCCCCGGGAAACCCTCGACGCCGCCGGTGCGCTGCATGTAGGCGTGCACGGCCTCGATGTCGAGCCCCTTCTCGTCGAAGAGAGCCCCGTCCTGTTCGACGACCGCGACGATCCGTGGCCCGTCCTTCTGCTGCAGGAGCGAGGCCAGGTGGTAGCCGACGTTGCCGAGCCCCTGCAGGATCAAGCGCTGATCGGACAATTTGCCCTGCAGGCCGGCTTCGCGCACCGCG
>Ga0207796_1000753_pt1 | contig 12068 bp, 12 predicted proteins | sample Pon1CUnioCityCA_6_FD_187274 | JGI IMG/M metagenome (GOLD analysis project Ga0207796, IMG submission 187274) | Marine sediment microbial community from Union City, CA, USA - Pond 1C Sediment 1 (SPAdes) | ecosystem: Environmental > Aquatic > Marine > Intertidal zone > Salt pond sediment ...
GGTCAAAAAGATGATCCCTGGTCGGAATTAGGACAGTACGCACAAAGTCTTAATGAGCATCGTGAAAAACTTGATCAATTACTAGACCAGGAAGCACCGGCAGAGGAAGAAGAGAAGTAATCCTATCATGACTGGTCAGATCATATTTATTTCACGGTTATTCTTTTTACTCAGGGAAAAGGTTCATCTTGAACAGCAAAGAGCCATTCTTGTAACCCATTGTGTGCCCCCCTTTTTTGATTAATCGTTCCGCGTGAATTTTTCCTAAAATAGAAAATGCGATGTGTCTCACATCGCATTTTTCTCTGTTTCTATGATTTCAAGTTACTCAATAACTTCAACATTTTGGGCTTGAGGACCTTTTTCGCCTTCTACGACTTCGAATTCGACTCGTTGACCTTCACGCAGGGTTCTAAAACCTTCAGCATTGATTGCGGTGAAGTGTACGAAAACGTCCTTTTCCTGGTTATCACGGGCGATAAAGCCATAGCCTTTTTCGCCGTTGAACCATTTTACAACGCCCAGTTCACGTTCTGCCATGCTTGGAAACCTCCTTTGTACAAAATTCCTACTTATCCTGCTAACGTACGTTCCAAACAAGAGCGAAAACGTGCCTGCCTTATCGAACTTCCGTTAACCTTCAAATTCTAATATACTATGCAATATTAAAATCGTCAATATAAGCTTGGAAAATTAAAATTATGAAACGCGTCGGTTTAATTACTCTTTTAGGATGGTATCTTCTGTTCTCTGTTGATCTACGTCCTGCTCTCCCTCTTCTTGAGATTGTCGGTATTTCTTCCCTTCCAGGGCCTCTACAACTCCAGCTAAAATTAAGAGCACCGCAATCCCTTCATCAAAGTTCCCGATAAAGGGGAAGATGTCGGGAATCAACTCGACAATCCCCATTGTGGGATTCAAAAGATAAATAAAACCAATGATTGCCAGGGTATAAACCAGCCAGGGTGGTAAACCGTATTTCGACAAGGGCTCACTGATGAACTCTGTGAATTTCGAGAGACCTTTTTCTTCATTATCTGTATGTTCTATTTCGTCATTCATCTTCTACTCTTCGATAAGATTGGTTATTATCCTATTTCTACCATAATTCATGTCAAAATCATATCTCAATTAATCCCAAAAGGTAGGGAGGTGCCTACGATATGTGGTGAGGTAATCATCTAATATCTCCTCGGCAACATCCATATCCCGAATAACCGGATCTAAAAGAAGTGTTTGAAGCGCCACTCTGCGGTCCCCATTCACGACGGCATCCACAGTCAAATGGCTGATCGTGATCTCACGGCGCAGGAGTTCAGTGATGCCGCTTGGCAGGCTGCCAACTGGGATGCCTGTTGCGCCCTTTGCATTGAGAAGACCGGGAACTTCTACGATAGCCCCCTGAGGCAGATCATCAATATAACCGCGGTTGGGAACATTGACAGCTTCCCACACAAGATCCGTGTCTTGAAGGATATTTTCAATCACTTCTAGGGCACCCTCGCTGTACGAGGGGACAAACACCTCAGGATTCTGACGATTTTGAGCAGCTTTTCTTAAGGTGATCCAGTTTTCATCTCTTCCCTGGCTGTGATCTGTCCACTCATAGAGTTCAAGCTCGTATTTTTCCCAGGGGTGTGTGTGAGGGTCGCTGACCCAGGGCAGGTATTCACATAGGTGTTCATCCCCCGGGATGGGAAAGAGCCCGAATGCATTGAATACGCGTCGGGTGAGTGGCTCAAAAGTTTCTGGTAGCGCTTGCCAGCATTTTCTGAATTGAGGATAGAGATCTTCTCCAGTTCGGCGATTGTGCAATGACAGCATCCAGGTGAAATGATTTACACCGGCAGCCGTGATTTTGACCTTTTCCAGGGCTTGCAGTGAAGTGACCAACATGCCGGAGGCATATCTTTCGCTGGCGTGCGTGCTGGTGAAATTCTCAGGGACGTTGATCTCCAATTCATCTGCCATGGCTTTCCCAACCATTGCATAACCTGCACCGAGTTGATGGCAAAGACCAATCACCTTTACCTTGGAATGTCGGTGAATGGCAGCGCAAATCCGCTGCATCGGGTTGGTGAAATTGATAAACCACGCATCAGGGCAAAGGGCTTCTATGTCCCAGGCGATTTCCAGTACGGGCATGATGTTTCGGGCAGCATGTGCAAAACCACCTGGACCGCTGTTTTCAGCATAGGGTTGTCGTACACCATACTTCAGGGGAATGCGATAATCGGTTTCCCACAATTCTTCTCTCGGACCAACCTCGATGGCGTTAATCACAAAGTCAGCACCTGGCAGGGCATCATGGTGGTTTGTATAAGCGCTGATTTGGGTTTCACTTTCCCAAACTTCACTGAGCCACTTCACCAGATTGGTCATGATCTCCAAATGCGGTTCATCACGATCAACCAGGACAAGTTCACATCCCTTAAGGCGTTCGCTTCTTAATAATGAGACAAGGGTGGTCATTCCAAAGGAATAGCTCCCAGCGCCGATACAGACAATTTTGGGGATTTTGATCATGCTATTTTCCTTACGTATTTGAGGGTTTCGTGTTCAGATACTCGTCAATTGCTTTAGCTGCACGACGCCCAGCACCCATTGCCAGGATGACCGTTGCGCCACCCGTGACAATATCCCCCCCGGCATACACGCCCGGCTTGCTGGTTGCCATTGTAGCATCGTCCACCAGGATATTTCCCCAACGATTAAATTCCAGGTCATGGGTTGTGCGCTGGATGATCGGGTTGGACCCGTTACCAATAGCTACAATGGCGATATCTACGGCAACTTCAAATTCCGAACCCTGAATGGGAACAGGCCGACGCCTGCCTGATGAGTCGGGTTCACCCAATTTCATCTTGATCAAGCGCATTTTTTCTAAGCGTCCATGCTCATTTCCAATGAAGGCAACGGGATTGCGCAAGAACTGAAAATTGACACCTTCATCTTTGGCGTGTTCGATCTCTTCAATCCTTGCAGGCATTTCAGTTTCTGTGCGTCGATAAAAGATGCTGCCTTCAACGGCACCTAACCGAAGGGCAACCCGGACTGAATCGAGGGCTGTATTGCCCCCGCCGATTACCGCGACATGCTTTCCTTCACAGTTGATAATAGGTGTGTCATATTCAGGGAATTTATAGGCTTTCATTAAATTGACCCGGGTCAGGAATTCATTGGCAGAGTATACACCCACCAGGTTTTCTCCCGGGATATTCATGAAGTAGGGTAAGCCGGCACCCACGCCAATAAAGACCGAATCGAATCCTTCTTCTTGCATTAGTTCATTAATGGTATAGGTGACGCCAATCACCTTATTTGGCCGGAATTCAACTCCCAAGGCTGAAAGCGCTTGCACTTCTTCGCGAACGATTTCTTTGGGCAAACGGAATTCAGGTATCCCATAAATCAGGACACCGCCATATTCGTGAAAAGCTTCAAAGACAGTCACCTCATGTCCCATCCGGATTAAATCACCGGCACAGGAAAGACCTGATGGACCTGAACCGATAACTGCCACCCGCTTCCCAGTTTTTTTCGGTAAGCTTTCCAAATCAGGGTTGAGGTCACTATGAGCACGTTCATAATCTGTTACAAAACGAGCCAATGCGCCTATGGCAACCGCATCCCCTCGCTTGTTCAATATGCAAGCGCCTTCACATTGATCCGATTGCGGGCAGACGCGGCTGCAAACGGCTGCCAGGACATTATCCTGTTTTATCAACTGGGAGGCATCGATATATTTTCTTTGTTTGATTAAACCAATAAAATCCGGGATTTTGACGCCGATCGGGCAGCCTTCGACACACACCGGGCGTTTACATTCTATACAGCGTTCTGCCTCTAATTGGACGAGGGCTTCTGTAAAGCCGAGGTTGACCTCACGAAAATCACTTGTTCGTTCGTATGGATCACGAACGGGCATAGGCTGACGTGGGATTTTCCTGGATACCCGCTGGTTTTCTTTTTTCACTTCTTCAGCAGCAGCTTCTAGGGCACAAGCTTCCTCTTGGAGATAAGATTGGTTGCGATTGATGAGCGTGTCGAAGTCCACCAGGTGTGCATCAAATTCAGGGCCATCAACACAGGTGAATTTGACCGAATCGCCGATGTTCACGCGACACCCCCCACACATCCCTGTGCCATCGACCATAATTGAATTCAGACTCACAACCGTTTTAATTTGCGAAGGGCGTGTGATTTCCGCTACAGCATGCATCATCAGTAATGGGCCGACCGCAAGGACATAATCTATTTTTCTCCCGGAGTCGATCAAATTGTGCAGTTGTCTGGTGACAAAACCTTGCATGCCACAAGAGCCATCGTCTGTGCAAACCAGCACTTCATCGGCAATTTGCCTTAATTCATCTTCCAAGATAATCATATCTTTTGTCCTGGCACCAACGATGGCTGTGACATGGTTGCCACATTGTTTCAGGGCTTTTGCCTGGGGAAAACTGACTGCTGTGCCTACACCGCCGCCCACAACGACGACATTGCCAAAATATTGAATTTCAGATGGATTGCCCAATGGGCCCACCACATCCCGAATGACCTCCCCGGTCTCAAGTTGTGTGAGTTCCTTTGTGGATTTACCAATTGCCTGGACAATCAGGGTGATCGTACCAGCCTCAGGATCAGCGTCCACAATAGTCAATGGGATCCTTTCACCCTTATTATTGATACGTACAATTACAAATTGACCCGGTTCCCACTTGCGAGCGATGACTGGGGCGTAGATTTTTAATAATTTAATTTGGTCAGCGATAAATTTTGCAAATAGGATCGAGTTTTGATCCATGGACACGTTAAAGGAAGTATTTGATGTCATCGTGTTGATTATAAGTTGTTTATCAATAAGTGGATATTGAAGTTATTCACAACCAAAGAACCCATTTGTCATAATGAGGAGATTTATTCTTCAGGTGTTATTGGAATGACCCTGAAACACCAGTAGAAGGCTTCTTCTGGTTTATTTGATTCCGGCAACTGCTGAAGACAATATAATCCTGCTTGTGACGACCTAGCAGGTTGGATTAACTTCACTTCATTTTTGCCTTCAAATTGGTCAATGGGTATGATTTCCCCCGTCTCATAAACCAGTCGTAAATTGGTCAAGGAGGTGTCTGGCTGCCAAAAAACAATGAGTGGAGTCGCTTCAGTGCTGTCTGGAATGCCAGTCAACTGATTCGGTAGGCCGGAATATTTTTGCACATCATAAAAAGTCCCATTTTCATACAGGAATACACCGGAATAGGGGGGTTGAGTTGACAGTCTTGGATGGTTCGCCCTGAAGAAGTCCAAAGGCAAATCGAAACCAAAGACTGAGCTGGCTACGAGCAAGCCGATAAAGCAGAATACGATGACAACCACACCCAGTAAGCTGATTTCAAATAAGCTCAGCCTGGGTAATCCTTTTCCATTGTTATCATCCGTATCTGCGGATTTCCAAACCTTCTTTGACCCCTTATCCTCGAGACCATCAAGGTCACCATCTTCTAACCTGACCCAATTTGACGCAGGGGAGGTTGGTTTGGCTTGTTTACCGGCTGGGAAAGGTGAAATGGGTTTGGTGTGATCGGATAAGTGTTCTCCTTGATAACTGGTCTCATTCTTTTTTCGCTTGCGCAGGTAGGCCAAACCTCGTTGGGCAGGGATATTGTTAGGATCAATTTCTAAAGCTTTTTCGAGGAAGATCTCCTGCTTATCCAGATCATCAATAATGGCAGCAATCCAAACCCAAACATCGGCGTTTTGTGGTTCATCAATGATGGCATCTTTTAGGTGGTCAAGCGCCTCTTTCATTCGTCCGGCTTTGGCCGCATTAATTCCCTGTTGTAACGAGGATGCCATGAATACTCCTGAATTCACCGATTTTTTAGAAATACAGATTTTATTTTTGGTGAATAGTTATAAAAAACCGGGTTGATTAAAATATTTTTACTTTGATAATTTTACCACAGCGAAATTGATGTATTACACAGTGGCTATTCTCAATCAAAGTATTTACATTATTTCGCGTATAATCAATAAGAAGATTTAAGGAGATCAGGTGATGAAAATTGGCGTCATGTCGGACACACATGATAACTTATCCAACTTAATTTATGTTTTAAACACCTATCGAGCGCATGACATTGAAACAGTGATACACTGCGGCGACCTGACTAGCCTGGAAATGGTTTCCCATTTTGAAGGCTTTCGAGTGATTTATACAATGGGCAATATGGATGTCACAACAGGCGCTGTCAAAAAGCGGTTGGAAAAAATGAGAGAGGATAATTTTGCCGGGATGGTCTTTACAGGCTGCCTGGACGGTGTGCTGGTTGCCGCAACACACAGCCATATTAACGGCAAGGTTATGGAATTGATTCGTGAGGGAAGATACCAGTGGATTTTTCACGGCCATACCCACGAGAAGCGTGATGAAAAAATCCAGGGTGTTCGCATCATCAACCCGGGTGCCTTGGGCGGTTTGGGTCGTGAACCTCGTACGTTCTGTATCGTTGACCTGGAGTTAGAGGAAGTCAAATTTCTTAAAGTTGAGTAGGGATTCTTGAGGTAATCAAATTCATGGACTATGAATCTTTGTGTGCTTACCTGGAGCGGAAGCCGGGTACTCGGCGAGACATGCCCTTTGGGCCTGATGCTCTGGTCTTTAAGGTGCTGGATAAGGTATTCGCCATTGTGGCATGGCAGGAAGACCCCCTCACAATTTCTTTAAAAGCTGACCCCATTGATGCGATTATTTTAAGAAAACAATACACTTCTGTGAAACCGGGTTATCACCTGAATAAAAAACACTGGAATACCGTTACCCTCGATGCGGATCTCCCTGATGTTGAATTGCGGAGGATGATCGATGACTCTTATCGTTTGGTTGTGCTTGGGATGACACGCAAACAACAGGAGAAATTGCAACGACTTGGATGGAAGGAATAATGGCAAAGAAATTGGACAAAATCCTTGTGATTGACCTGGAAGCGACCTGCTGGGAAGGTGACCCACCGCCAGGACAGACCAGTGAAATTATTGAAATCGGTTTATGCCTGCTGGATGTGACTACCGGTCAGCGGGAGCCACCCCAAGCCATCCTCATCCAACCGCAAAAATCCACCTTGAGTGATTTTTGTGTTCAGCTGACAACGATTACTCCTGAGATGCTGTCGGAAGGCCCTTTTTTCGAGGAAGCTTGTTCTCTGCTGAAGGAAGAGTATCACTCCCAACAAAGAACCTGGGCTAGTTACGGCGATTATGACCGGCTCCAGTTTATGAAGCAATGTGAGGCTTGGGGCATTCCGTATCCTTTTGGAACCTCTCACATCAACGTCAAGAACCTCCTAGCCCTCCATCTTGGGCTTGAACACGAAGTTAGCCTAAGGCAGGGGATGGGCCTGATTGGCTTGCCCTTTGAGGGCACCCTTCACAGGGGCGTTGATGATGCCTGGAATATTGCCGCGATGCTCTCGTGGATGCTGCTTGCGCGGGACGGGCAGCCTTAGCTGGCTGGCATCAGAGATCATTTTTTCCTTAAGCTTTTCTTCGTTTAACCCCCATGATTCGAGCACTATCCCTGCTGCGCGTAAAAGCAGTCGCTGGTAGCGCGCAACATCGACTGTGCGGGGATTAGGTTTTTGCGGTAAATCCCAGGCAAAGACCCCTGGTTTGCCCAGGGTGAAAAGAAAGGGTACCCGCTGACCCGGCCGCATTTCCTTTCCAACAGTTTTTAGCTGCAGAACAGCCCGAGCCGCAGGGGAAGGTGTTCGGTAGGCTTCCAGTTTTCGTCCCAGCCGCTGGTGGACAAGCAGATCGGGCAGTTTGACCTTCCCTTGGCGCAGAGCGCTGAGTTGTTGCTGCAGGTAGCGAACGGCTTCTGGCAGCGCTTCTTCTGGCTCTTCCTTACTGGCCAGCAATTCCAACAGGTGCATTTGTGCGTCCGCAACAAAGGAGGTGCTATCCCGCCGTCGGGCATCGATCCCACGGACCTTGATGGAGCCGTCCTGGAAAACGCCGAAGTAACGGTTGGCGACCGGGCGTTTCTTGTTTTGACGTGATCCCACAAAAACCACCCAGCGGTAGATGCCGTCCAGTGAGATCGGCAAACCGGCCCGCGCTTCAATTTCAAGGAGCAAGGGTTCGATTTCTTCGGGTTGTGTTTTTTCGGGATGCCGCACCCACAAGCCATCAACGTAAAGCTGGATGACCTCAAAGCCCATATCCTCCGCTGCTTCCTTGGCGCGCAAGAGCGCCTCGCGTCCGTAGGCGGTCACCGCCTGATGGGCTTCAATCCGCCCAAACCGGGCGTTTTTGTAACCGAGATACCCGAAACAGGTTACCAACAGCCACTTCAAGGCTGAGGCGCGCCGTTTGAAATTTTTTCTGAAAGGATCCCACTTGGGGGTGCTTGCCAGGTGCTTTTTCATCTCGATGCGTTTCTCCAACAGGGGGTGCAGTGCTTTAGGTATCAAGCCGTCCTGGCTGGTATCAATTGCCAGCCCGAGCGCGGGAACGATGTTTTCCGCGCTTGGGTCGGGCAGGATCGTCTCGGGCGAAATATTGAAATGAACCATGATGGCGGGATAGAGCGAGACAAAGTCAATTTCAGCCACATTTTTATGGACGCCGATCTTGGGTTGATAGACGAGGCCACCCTGGTCAGCGGTGAAAAGGTCTGCAGCGGGTTTGAGCATTTCCGCTTGCTGTTTTTGCCAGGGGACCAGGATGCCCTCACGCAGGGCTGTGAGCATCTCGATCGATGAGATGCCCGTACCGGGTGAAACGCGGGCAGATGTTTGCAGGGGCAGGGCGGTCACCCGGCTGACTTCGATGGTACCGTCCAATTCGTAATCGTTCCAAAGCACAGCATTTTTCCGATCGATGTGACAGCGCCCAAAAAGGTGAATTTGCTGGCCGCGGTAAACAATTTGCCCGTAAGAAAAATAGGTGCGTTCTTCACGCCAGCTTACGCCGCGTCCTGCTTCACGGTTCAGCCCCAGGGGGATATGATATTTAGTAGATTGCTGAATCAAAAGTGGCAACAACCAGGTATCCCCCCAATCTGTTAGCAGGAGGTCAGGGTCATACCTTTGAATTAATGCGCGCAGATTGACCAGTAGTGGGCGCCAGGACCCAAGATCAAAATGGTATTGTTCACCTTCAACCTCAACCTTGAGGTATTGGGGTTGTGCATGGTGCGGCGCCACATCGGGTGCCAGCGATAGGATTTTCAGCGGGATGGGGGTTGTTTTTAGCGTCCAGGCATCTTCCTTCGCTTCGATCTGGATCAGTTGATGTGTTTCATCTGCCTGCACCCGGCAATAAGCCAGGGGGAATACCCCGGTCTTTGCGGCGAAGCGCAGTGAGATTTGCAGGTCTGCATCGGCAAATTCCAGGTTGGGAAATTGTTCTGCGGTTTGGTGGAAAATCTTACCGATTTCGTAGGGGTTTTGAACGGAGATACCCAGGACGGTGACCTCCTGGCGCTTGAAAACGTCCTTGCGCTGTGTTCGAAAGAGGTTGATCTCAGCGGGAAGCTCACTAAGGTACTGCCAGAGGGCGCGCAGTTCAGCATCTCCCCCCAGGGCATAGAAGGTGATTGGAAAGGGCTGTCTGAGCCGCCAACGGGCACCTTTTTCGTCGATAAAATAGAGGATTAAGCCCTCGCGCGGGTCTTCAAACAGGTCAAGCAGCCAGCCAGTGAATTCAAGCATGCATCTCCTGCAGCGTTTCAAGGATTTTGCAGAGGCGCATGACCTCTTTGTGTTCTTCCAGGAGCATTGCCATCAAAAATGTCTCAAAGGGCAGGGCATGTGCTGCATAAGCTGTCGCGGAGATATGTTTTTGTGCTGCGGTAAACAGGTCGTCGAAGACGAGTTGGTCGCCCCGGCGCAGGGCGCGTCGAAAGCGCACCAGTGCTGCCTCTTCTTTTAGCATGATTTGAGTTGCGGAGGGAAGTGTGCGTCCCATTGGGTTCTCCTTTATACCTCGTTGTTTTGGGATGGATGACTTAGAAAAGGGGCAATTGGTGTACCGGGATCGCGGGTGTTTCCAGCTCCCAAATGTCGTGTGCATTTTCTAAGAGGGGTGTGAGCAGTTGCTGGTCTTCACCCGTGGGGGAAGATCGAGAACGGCTCCATATCGCCACCGGTGCACCCTGGCTGATCTGCCTGAGCAGGTGCAAGCTGTTATCGAGCAGCCTCTGGCGTTTGGCGAATTGGACGTTTTCATCCAGAAATGTCGCCAGCATATCCAGAACGATGACCGGGGTGCCGTCTATGGGCAGCTCTGCCAGCATGGCAACCATCTGATAACAGGTGAAAGCCCGTGAGAGCTGGACCTGTTCCAATGTTGCCTGGACCTCGTGCGTGCGGCGGCGAATGGCGCGTGCCAGCCCGTAGCCGTCAAAGCAGTTGCCGCCGTCAACCACGATCACCGGCCCGCGCAGTGCCAGGGCAGCCAGCATGGTCATCAGGCTCTCAACCACTGCCCTGGGGGCCACTACCAGGGATATTTTGCCCGTTTTCGGGATTGGAAAGCTGACAATTTGTCGATCCATGTCCTTATATTAATAAATAGAACAAAAGTTCGACATCGTGAATCGGGGTTAAATTGGGGTGAAAAAGGGGTTAACCGTTGGGGTTAATGTCAGACCCACTCACTAAAATCCCAGTCCGCCAACGCCTGACGCAGCTCGGCTTTGCTGTGCAGGTCAAAACGGTGCAGAAGGTTGCGCATATGCGATTTAACCGTTTGGGGTGAAATTCCCAGGCGGGCGGCGATCTGCCGATTGGTGAAGTTCAGGCATGCCAGCGCAGCAACCTGTTGTTGACGGGGCGTCAACGCACGCCAGTGCACCAGTTGTGCTTCCGCCACCTGGCGGTCCAGCAGGGCGGTCTTCAATAAGTCCTGAGCGATTTCCTGGCGCGAGGCGTCGGCTTGGGCTGCCAGCTGCCGCAGATATTGGGCATCAGTTGGATCCAGTACAAGGGTGAGCAATTGGGTGTGTCCGTTTGGATTGATCCAGTGTAAAAATCTTTTGAGCAAGGTCATATCCTTAGTATAATAGAATATTTGTTCTATTTCAAGAGGGGAAGCAGGTTAAATCTGTTTTGTTTCCGGATGCATTGCCAGTTTGTTTTGGGTTAGCCTTGTATCATTTTCGTAGATTATTAAGTTTTTGCAAAAATAATGGAAAACAGATATAATGTGTGACCATAGGAATGGTGTCTGGCCTCCTGTTTTAGCTTCGATGACGAAATACGCCGAGAGCGTTGAAGCTTGAAAAAGAAACAGGATGAAATTCGGTCGATGATAGATTTCTAAACGGTGTCTGAATTAAAGGCTTATTGTATGGTCGAAGTCGAATTCGTACGTGATATACGTCCGAGAGTCGTGGATGAGTTTAATGTCTCGGGGGAGTTTGAACCGCGTACGCCCAACATTGCGAAAGCTTATGCGTTGGGGAAGGAACTTCATAAAGGCCAGTATCGACTCAGTGGTGAGCCATATTTTGAGACACACTGCGTCTGGATTGCTGATTTTATCGATCGCATGGTGCAAAATGAGGCCTGGACGATTGCCGCGCTTCTCCATGATGCTGTTGAAGACCAGGGTGAGACTCTGGAAGAAATTCAAAAGCACTTTCCAGGCCTTCTAGGAAAGCATATTGCCTATTTGGTAGATGGGGTCACCAAAATGAGCAATCCTCGAGACGGCAGATCTCGTGAGCTCGAAACCCTCCGGAAGATCGCAAGATTTCGCGACCCGGGGGTTTTTCTTATCAAGCTGGCAGATAAAAGTCATAACATCATGACTTTGGAACATATGTCCTCTCGCAAACAGCGCCAGAAGGCGACAGAAGCCATTCGAGCCTACGGAAAACTGGCCGGGATCTTAAATGTTTATCGTTGGCGTCGTTGGTTGGAAGACATGGCTTTTCCATTTGCTGAACCGGAAGTCTTTGACTTTGTGAAACATGAAATTGATTCTGATCCACGTCTTGATTTGGACTTTATTAACAATATGCTGACGCAATTACGTGATCTGATGGTTGAGGAGGGGATATC
>Ga0207796_1000754_pt1 | contig 12053 bp, 8 predicted proteins | sample Pon1CUnioCityCA_6_FD_187274 | JGI IMG/M metagenome (GOLD analysis project Ga0207796, IMG submission 187274) | Marine sediment microbial community from Union City, CA, USA - Pond 1C Sediment 1 (SPAdes) | ecosystem: Environmental > Aquatic > Marine > Intertidal zone > Salt pond sediment ...
GCTGGTCCTGCTCTACCAGGGCCTGGCCTACAATGTTGCCTTTCGCATCCTGAACAACCCGGATGCGGCCTCTGACGCGACCCAGGATGCCTTTCTGAAAGCCTACAAGGCCATGCGCAAATTCCGGGGTGGATCCTTCAAGGCCTGGTTGCTGCGCATTGTCACCAATGCCTGCTACGATCAGTTGCGCAAGAAACAGCGTCGCCCTACCAGCTCTCTGGATGATCTGCCCGTCGAGGCAGACCACAGTATCTACCTACACGATCCGGCAGAGAAGCCGGACGAATATGTCGAACGCCAGGAGCTTGGCCTTACCATCCAGGCCGGCATTTCCACACTGCCTGTGGAGCAGCGGACCGTTCTGGTCCTTTCCGACGTCCAGGGGTTGAGCTATATGGAGATCGCCGAGGTGATGGACATATCGCTGGGCACAGTCAAGTCACGGCTGAGCCGGGGTAGGGCCCGATTGCGCGACTATTTGGTGGAACAGAGGGAACTTTTGCCTGCCAAGTACCGTCTTAGGGACGAGTAAGCAAAAGTCTATTGGGAGTTGGAGTTGATGAGCTGGTTCAAATCAGCCCGCACAACTGAACACGGGTACTTTGAGGAGCGGATTTCCGCGTACCTGGATGGTGAGCTGACGCCCCAAGAATATGAGGCGGTGGAGCATCATCTGGAGACCTGCCCCGAGTGCCAGTGGGAGCTGGAGACGCTGCGGCAGACAACACAGTGGGCCCGGGAGTTGCCCACGCTGACGGTGCCCCGGGTGTTTACCGTCCCTGTTGCGGCTGAGCCGGAGCGTGTTGCCCGGCGGCGCTGGAATTTCCTGCCCGTGCTTCAGGGTGCGACGGCCCTGATCGCTGTGCTGCTGGTGTTTGCGGTGGGTGGCGATCTTTTACTAGATAATGCGCCTGTGGGACGCGCGCCCGACGCTGCGTACCAGCAGGAGGTGGCATCGATCGAGATGGAGCCCACCGAAATGGTGGAGAAAGCGGTGGAGGAGCCTGCTGCTGAGCCCGAGATGATGGTCGTGGAAACCGTCTTGGAGACGGTGGTGGTTGAGGGTGAGGCAATGGCTACGGAGACGCAGGAGCCGCTGGCCCTGGGAGTGGCACCCACAGAGGCGCCTGCCGCCGCCGAATCCATGGCCCCGGCTGCAACACCGCAAGCGCCGGGGACAGAGGATGCCTGGAGGGGGATAGAAGAGGGTGAGGTGAGCGAGCAAGTGCCCCCGCCCGGCGCTGATGCGGAGCTTCCCCTGATCGAGGAGGAAGCCGTGGCAGGTGGCGGCGAACCGACGCTGGCGCTGCCGGAGCCATCCTCCCTTCTCAGTGTGACAGAGCCAAGTACGGTCGCCGCGCAGTTGGCGATGGCCCCCGAGATGGAACGGGATGAAGCCGCAGACGAGGGCGCAGCCCCCAGCGAGCCTGGCATCAACTGGCTGCGCGTGCTCGAGTATTTCCTGGGCGGGGCGTTAATCCTATTGGCGGCCGTCACCATCCTTTTCACAATCGAGCGGCGCCGGTCCCAATAGCCAGCGCCCATCAAGCAGATGCAATGAGAGCCGGCCCGGAGGCCGGCTCTTTAGGTTGGTGCTGGGTGCGCTGGACTGTTCAACGGCGGCTGGGGATCCACGCCCGCATTCGATCTACCGGTAGGAGCCGTCCCAACAAGTCCATGTCGGGCTGGCGAAAGCCTCCAACGAGAGCCAGCACGGCCAGGTACACGACGCCCCCCACAGGTATCAGCAGCAGCCAGGGTATGCCCCTCAATAGCCACATCACACCTACCATGACCACTGAGGCCAGGGCTGGCTGCCAGAAGAGGGAGAGCCAGGGCAACGGGCCGAGGTGCTTGCGCACAGCATAGTAGAACGGCGCGAGCAGGACCAGCTCGGACAGGATGGTGACTAGAGCCGCACCCTGGTAGCTGTAGGCGGGTATGACCAACAGATTCGCGGTAATGTTGAATACCACGCCGATGAGAAAAGCACGCGTCAGGAACCGCTGCTGGTCGATGGCAATGAGCACGTACTGGGTTACACTGTTGACAAAGCTAAAGGGCAGGAACCAGATGATGATCTGCAGGGCGATCATCGAGTCGGGCAGGTACTCGCCGCCGCCCAGCACCATGATCAGGCCCTCGGCGAGAAAGGGCATGGCGGCGGCAATGGGCAGGGCAATGATGAGCAGTAACCGCAGCGACAGCACATAGGCCCGCATAAGCGATTCGCGGGACGTAGCTGCGTAGCGGCTCATCAGCGGAAAGATTGCCTGGGTAAAGTATTGGGGGATGATCAGCAATCCGTCCACATATTTGAGCGCTGCGCTGTAATAGCCCACCACCGTGTCGCCCTTCATAGGCTTGAGCAGCAGGACGTTGATGCGGAAAAAGATGGTAGCCAGCAGCAAGTTGATCATTAACGGGAGGGAGGTGCCCAGCATCCACTTGCCCGTCTTCCGGTCCCAGTCAAGGTAAGGCCGGAAGCAGTGGCGGACCATCAGTATGCCCAGGGCGGTGGCGCTGACGATGTTGGCGGCTATGGAAACCCCGGCCAGGCCCACAAAGCCCCAGCCCATGAGCAACACCAGCGCCCCCAGGCTGACCCGGGTCACAGTGGTGACCGTGGAGATCGCTGCCGGGTACTCCATCTTTTCGTACGCGTAGAACACGGCACTGAAACCGTCAGCCAGGTTGCTAAAGATCAGGCCGACGGCAAAGAGGGCGATGGCGGCTACGATGTCGGGCGTCATCTGCCCAAAGAAGGCGTAGACCAAAATAACGACGGTCATGAGTGGCAGCGAAAGTAGCCACAACAGCCCGCGCAGGATGGTGACGGTGCTCAAGTACCGGTTATCGTGCTCCCGGTCCTTGGATACCTCCCGGGTGAGCAGGGTGCCCAGCCCAAAGCGCACCAGGATATCAAAGTAGCCGATGAACAGAACGGCAAAGGTATAGCGTCCGGCCATCTCGGGAGCCAGGATGCGCAGCATGAGCATGGCAAAGGCGAAATCGATCAGGCGGTTCAGGAGTTGCAGGCCCATGGGCAGCAAGCTGTTCTTGGCCACCCTCTTGACCGCGTGATCCTCATCGCTCTCGCGATAGAACCGGCCCCATAGCCAGTAGAGCACCAACAGCAAGAGCACCACCGCTGCCATAAAGCTGCCGTACAAGCCCAGTTTGAAACTCATCGGCGTGTATTTGAAGCGGACCCGGTGCGCGCCCTCCTCCAGGAATACCGCCCGGAAGTTGCCATCTGCGCGCACAATCTGCAGCTCGGTCTCGTCGTCTGGCTCGAACTTGGGATCAGGTATGGCTGGTTCGGGGCCGACGAGCTGGCCATCCTCGGTCGCTGTGTACAGGTTAGAGCGGTACGCCTTCCAGCCGGGGAAGTAGCTGTCGGCCAGGAGCAGCCAACCGTCGCCGGGCATCTCTACGTCGACAAATACAGTGTTGGGCGCGTAGGCAACCACAGAGGCTGGCTGCAACGGCCAGGTCGTGTCGGTGATCGCAGGCAGGGGACCGGACATCGTCGACTCGTCCAGCAGGATCGTCTGTCGCGGGTCGAGATCGCGCAGTTTTTCGGGCGTCGCCGCGCCGCTGATGGCCTGCACCCGGGGCAGGGCAAAGGCGCGAGGCATCACGTCCATGTTCTCGTAGATGCGGACCTCGTCCTCGTAGACGAGCTGGTAATCGGCATTGGGGATCTGGCCCTCGGTCATCACATAGCGGACGCCGAGCAGATCCAGCAGCGGAGAGTCGAGATTCTCCAGGCCGTAGATCGGCGCGATGCGGTTGTACAGCAGCTCGCCCTGTCCCTCGATGGCGAGCATGTAGTTGGCGTATTGGGCCAGGATAATCGAATCGTAGCCCCGTATGTCATGCAACCCGTGATACCAGGGAATATTAGGATTGAGCGTCTTGGTGCTATCGGGAGGCTGGTAAGTTGTGAGCCGCCAGGGGCCGCCGGATGCCGCCGGTTCATTGGCGGCTTGTTCCTCGAGGTACTCGATGGACGGTGGCGTGAATTCGAGCCATGCCGGGTCGGTGGCGGGGTTGAATCCCCAGCCAAAGAGCAGCAGATCCACCGCCAGCGCTACCACCGCAAGCAGTTGCCACAGGGGGATGCGGTCTTTGCTCAGGCGGGCGCGCAATGCCGCGGGCAGGGGCACGTAAAGGGGGCAGCGGCTGACGCGCAACACAATGCCGCTGGCGGTTAGCATCAGGGCAAAGATAAATAGGTTCAGCCACTGGTACGACAGGAACATCTGCCCGCTGGTGAAGGCTTCCTGTGCCTTCTCCACTGCGCCAAGAACGCGATCGGCCAGCGGGACAAAGGTGCTGGGTGCAAAAAAGACCAGCAGCAGACCAGCCAGCAGCAAGAGCCCGCCACCCAGGGCGCCCCAGGTGAGCAGCGATACCCAGGGACGATAGACCTCAGAGTGCGGCGAAGTCCTGTCGGCGTCGACGCCATATTCACGGCGGAGGGTAATCAGTCGCCGGGCGCCGAATCCTGCCAGGACGGCAACGCTCAGCGTGTAGGGAAAGACCCAGCGGAAGGGCGAATGCAGTTGTTTGATGCCGGGCAGCCCGTAGTAGAGCAGGGCATAGAGCGGTGTGCCAAAGATGAGCAGGAGCGAAACCGCTGCCAGCGCGGCAAAGATCCAGACGTGGCGCCGGTCCGCGGTAGAGCCTTCCTTCCCTGACCTGCGCTTTATGGGTACAACGGCGACCAGCGCCAGCACCAGGGGCAGGATGCCCACATAGCTGCCAGCCTCTACATAGTTCTTGATCCCCCAGAAGATGCGGTCCACACTCACCCACTGCCGCGACACCAGGTCCCAGTAGCCATGGTGGGCCGGATTCCCGAAAAAGTCAGGCAGGAGGAAGGTGAGCGCCTGGCGGGTTGGATATGCCCATCCGATCACATCCGAGTAGGTGACCGAGCCCTCGCGGAAATTGCGGGTTACCAATTCGAACAGGGGGATCAACTGCACAGAGCCAAGGCCCAGGCCGATACCGGCCATCAGGGCCATCCACAGTCCCAGTCGCAGGGCCGGTCTCCAGGCACCTACCCGCCGCCACAGCATGACCAATCGGACGAGCGCATAGAGGGCCATGACCATCAGGGTGTAGACCAGGATCTCTGGGTGGCCCGCCAGGATATGCACTCCCAACGCTATCGCGCCGAGAACCACGTAGATGATGGGCACAAAGGGGCCGGCGCCCTTTTCCTCCTGCTTGCGGACCATGACTTCGATGATGGCCAACAAGAGCGGCAGCCAGGCAGCAGCAGCGATGATCATCGTGAACACGACACTGACCAGGAAAAAGGCGCTGAGCTGGTAGACTGTGCCGGCGATCAGTGCGGGGAAGGGGCCCATGCGCAGCGTCCGCCCAAAGAGGTACATGAATACACCGGCCAACCATAGCTGCAACACGGTGAACAACCCATAAGCCCGGGTCAGGGGCAGCACGTAAAAGATGGCGCTCAGAGGATATAGGGCCGAGTGCTGGCCTGCTGCTAGAAAGGGCGCTCCAGCGAACAGGTCCGGATTCCAAAGGGGCACCTCGCGGTTTTCGATCGACTGGACAACGAACTGTTTCCAGACCAGGTTCTCGAGTACGAGGTCGCTGAGAAGCTCGTTTTGCGGTGGCAGGGGGACGCCTTGCTCCCCGGCAAAGGAGTGGTACGGCTCCCACTGGTAGAGGTTATCGACCGGCAGAAGGGTCTTGGAACCTACGGTTACCGGCCAAAAGAGAAGGAGTGGCAGGATGAACAGGAACAGCAGGGCTCCCAGGTCCGGGAGCCAGCGTCTCGATCGCACCTGGCTATCCTTTCAGCTCCCGGCGGGGCGGCTGCCAGCCGCGCCCTCGATGCGCCTGGCGTTGCGGTGCCTCCAGCGGAGTTGCCAGGTGCGCAGGGCGGCCTCGATCTTGACGGGCACGGTCATCTTGCTGCGCCCGATGCGGCGGTCCTCAAAGTAGATGGGGATTTCAAGATAGCGGTACCCCAGTTTCTCGGTGAGATAGGCCATCTCTACCTGAAAGACGTAGCCGTTGGAACGCACACGATCCAGACCAATGCCCTCTAGCGTCTCTCGACGCCAGCACTTGAATCCTGCGGTGGCATCCTTGACCGTGACACCCAGTATGAGGCGGGCGTAGAGGTTGGCCCACCAGCTCAGGAAGGCACGCCACCAGCTCCACCGATCGTCGGTGCCCCCGCCGCTTACGTAGCGGGAGCCGATTACCACGTCATAGTCCTCCGTGGCGGCGGCGAGTTGCTCAATATAGCCGGGCGAATGGGAGAAATCGGCGTCCATCTGGACGAGAAGCCGGGCACCTTGATCGAGGGCGTATTGGAAGCCACGGATATAGGCTGTGCCCAGCCCCCGCACGCCAGTCCGGTGGATAACGTGCACCGTCTCCGGGTATCGCTCGACCAGTTTGTCAGCGATTGCGCCGGTGCCGTCAGGCGAGTCATCGTCCACGATCAAGACCTCGAGGCCCGGAAGACCAAGGGCCAGGAGCTCGCCGACGATCGTAGCCAGGTTGTCGGCCTCGTTGTAGGTGGGTAGTACCACCATGATATCAGGTTCGCCCATTCTAAGCCTGCTCTTCGTTATGGTTCCCGTCAAGTGGGTTGAAACTAGCTGATTATACTATGACCGATTCCAAAGGTCAATAACCTGTCCAGAGCGGGCTGCGCCTGCTGCAAGGTCCAGCATCAGGTCACCACCGACGCTCACAGTCCCATCTCGGGGACGTTGTGCGTTCCCGGTGCTGCCTGTCGGCCCGAGACGGTTCCGAGCTTGGCCGTCTAGTGTCTGACAGGCGACTTGGCCACACTTCTCCAGTACGGGGCCGGACCCCGGGCTCGCAGATGGACGCTCGGGAGATCAAGTGCTGCGATCTGGCCTTGGGCAATGATCCGATTGCGCACGTGGGAGAGCTCCAGTTGATCGATCCTCCTGCGGCGATAGTCACGAGATGCGGCTCCAGCGATCTGGCCTCTAGGTCGGCTTCGTGGGCCTGCACGGCGAATGACGCGTGTCTCACTCTCAGGTGTCGCTAGAATAACGGCGAAATTGGCTAATTAGTGGATGGTTCCCACGTCTGTCTGCCAGGTTGGATGGTGCCAACTCTTGCCCAGGCGGGTTGCACAAAATGGGGAATTCCGCTATAATGGGGCCATACGACAGTCGGCCTATGCTTTGGGAACGACAATGCCGGGCACCACACTCTAGTCCTGCATCCACGAGCGCGCTCATGGCGCATTGTGCCCCTTGTGACTCATAAGACATGGTTCTCAGAATTCTTTTCGTTGAAAAAGATGTAACTACTGCCGATTTGCTCCTCCCCAGCTTGGAGCGCAAAGGCTACGAGGTGTCTGTGGCTCGGACCCAGCGCCAGGCAATGAGCCGCATTCGCGCCGGGCGACCAGACCTGCTCGTGGTGGATGTTGCCTCTTTTGGCACGGGGGGATACAAAGTGAGCGATGCAGTCCGTGCCAAGCTAGATGGCGTGCCTACCATCTTGCTGGTGGAGGTGGGACATGCAGGTCTCGCCGATACGGTCGCTGCATTTATGACCCCGCCCTTTACCTCGCGCAAGCTCCTATATCGCGTGCGCAAGCTCTCGGAAGCGCTCACCAGCCGTGAGATCCGCTTTGGCTCGCTGGTGTTCGATCCTGATACGCGCGCTCTGCACAGGGGCGACGAGACCTGGCAGCTACGTCCCAAGGAAGCTGCGCTGCTGCACTACTTTATCAAGAATGAAGGCAAGGTGCTGGGCCGTGACCAACTTATCAGAGATGTATGGGAGACCGATTATATCGGTGACACGCGGACCCTCAGCGTCCATGTGTGCTGGCTCCGAAAAAAGATAGAGAATGACTCCAATGCCCCAATCTTGCTCCGCACCGTGCGCGGAGTGGGCTATCGTTTCGAGGTGCCTGACGAGTAGCGCACCTCCCAGGTAGAAATCAAATCGGGACAGCCCATCGGCTGTCCCGATTTTCGATCTTGCCGCGTGCGCTAGTCCTTGGTTCGCAGATGGGGAAAGAGGATGACCTCTCGCAGGGATTCTTTGCCGGTAAGCAACATGGTCAGGCGGTCAATGCCCATGCCAAAACCACCCGTTGGCGGCATACCATAGCTCAAAGCAGTGACATAGTCCTCGTCCAGGGGATGCGCCTCCTCGTCGCCGGCTTCCAGTGCCTGGCTGGACGCAAGGAACCGCTCGCGCTGGTCGATGGGGTCGTTGATCTCGCTGAAGGCGTTGCCCATCTCGAGTCCGCCGATAAAGAACTCAAAGCGCTCTACAACGTTAGGCTCATCCGGCTTTTTCTTGGCAAGAGGCGAAACCTCCAGCGGGTAGTCGTACAGGAAAGTGGGCTGGATTAGCTTCTCCTCCACATAGTTGATCAGTGTAGGATCGATCAACTTGCCCCAGTTGCTCTTGCGCTCTGGTGTGCCCCCCATCTCCACGATGGCCTTGTATAGGCTCTCGGCATCCCGGTGTTCCTCGTAATCGATACCGGTGTGTTCGCGTATGGCATCGCGCAGGCGGATTCGGCGCCAGGGTGGGCTCAGATCGATCATATACCCGTTCCTGACCAGCTTGGTAGTGCCCAGGGCTTCCTGTGCAGCATAGGCCACCATCTCTTCGGTCAAGGCCATGACGTCATTGTAGTCGGCATAGGCCGCATAGAACTCAATCTGAGTGAACTCGGGGTTGTGCTTGAACGATACACCCTCGTTGCGAAAATCGCGGCCGATCTCGTACACGCGCTCAAAGCCACCGGCGATCAGTCGCTTTAGATATAGCTCATCCGAGATGCGCAAGTACAGCTTTTGCTTGAGTTGGTTGTGATAGGTAGTAAAAGGCCGTGCTGCTGCCCCGCCATAGATCGGCTGTAGCACGGGTGTCTCGACCTCTACAAACCCCCGCTCATCCAGAAAACGGCGGACCGCAGAGACGATACGGGCGCGGGTCCGAAAGAGCTCGCGGACCTCCGGATTGACTGCCAGGTCAACGTAGCGCTGTCGGTAGCGCTGCTCCTTGTCGGAGAAGGCATCGAATACCTGCCCATCCTTCTCCTTGACCACAGGCAGCGGTCGCAGGGCCTTGGACAGGAGCCGGAGCTGTTCGACGCGAACGCTCGACTCGCCTGTCCGGGTGAGGAACAGGGTCCCAGTGGCTTCCACAAAGTCCCCCAGGTCCAAGTCGTAGCGGAACATATCATAGGTCTCTTCGCCCAGGGCATCGCGGCGCAGGTACAACTGGATCCGCCCGCTACCATCCTCGATGTGGGCAAAGGACGACTTGCCCATCACACGGATGCTTACCAGCCGGCCGACGACGGTTACCTCAACCGGCGGCGAGTCCTCGGCTGCTCCCTCGAGTGCGGCGATCGCCTGTGTGTTGGTATGGGTGCGCCGGGCACGCGGCGGGTACGGATCGACACCTGCCTCGCGCAGTTTCTGCAGCTTCAGCCGGCGTTGCTTCTCCTGGTCGGTCAGATTCTCATCCGACATAAAAGTCTCCTGGGTTATCGAGAGCAGTGGCTCTCTTCAGAAAGGCGTGTTGTGCGCAGCGCTCACTCGATACTGATGAGCTTCATCTCCACAGTTCCCCCGGGCGCCTCAAAGGACACCACATCGCCCACTTTGTGACCCATGAGCGCCTTGCCCAGGGGAGACTCGTTTGAGATGCGGCCATCGCCGGGGTTTGCCTCAGCGGAGCCGACGATTGTATAGGTCTCCGGATCAAAGCCATCTTCGACCACGGTCACGCGGGATCCAAGGATCACTGTGTCACTGGCTCCATTTGTCTCGATCAGCACCGCGTTTTTCAGCATCGTTTCAACGGTGATGATGCGCCCCTCGAGAAAGCCCTGCTGGCGCTTGGCTTCTTCATAACCAGCGTTCTCGGACACGTCGCCGTCCATCTTGGCCTCGTGGATGGCGGCGGCCACCTCGGGCCTGCGTACGTTCTTCAAGTGTTCCAGTTCCTCTTCTAGCTTTTTGTAGCCTTCAGGGGTTAGAAAGGTTTTCTGATTGGTCATCATAGATTTGCCTCATCTTCCGTACCGCGATTTCAACCTGCAAGCCCGTTGGCTGGCCAGGGCCGAAACCTGGAATCTGCAGTAGTCTGTTGTGCAAGCGGGACTAAAAAGAGCACCTGAGGCGCACAGCCTCAGGGCCCGCTGCGAACAAAAAACTGAGAGATGCGCTCTCAGTGTCTGTCCTCACCTCGCACATTATACAGCAAGTGCATTCTTTTGTAAAGTCGGGCACCTCTCTTTGGCAGCGTTCGTGGATTGAGGGCGATGCTGCCAGACGCAAAACAGCCCCGCTCGCACCGCACTGTCAGGTGCCTCGGGGCTGTCTTGGCCTGACAAACGCATGCCGGCCGCAAGCCAGCCTCACTGCAAATCGGTTTCCACCAAGTCGCTGAGGATTCGGTCCTCCGGCTCCTACTGGGGTGGAATGCGGCTCTTTTCGAGATACTCGTTCAACATCTCCTGACTGTAGCGGCGATGCCCGCCAGGGGTGCGATAGGGCACAATCAGTCCCTGCTGTTCGATCTTGCGCAGCGTAAACAGGCTGATGCGCAAGTACGAAGCAGCCTCCTTGGCGGTGAGAAGCCTTCTATTCTCCATGTACTGACCCTCCTATCAGTCGATATTCACCGAGTTTCCGCCGAAACGAACCATAACCTACATAAGTTGCAGGAACTAGTTTAGCACACTGCAAGCCTGCCCGCAATACACCATAGGGAGTATTTTGGGGCTGATTCCTGCAGGACCCAAGGTTGATATGCAAGTAATCCCCTTGACACGATAGAATCAGGTGTCTGAGCATCTATACACATCGTAAACGATGTATTCCGCATGGAATGAACGTTATTCAGCACTTGACCAAACCATCGTCGTCGTGTACAATCACGGCGGAGGCTGGAGATGAGCGACGAAAGCACAGACTTGCAGGTCAAGACGGCTGAGGTTCACCAGAGGCTGCTGGACGCTTATGGTGAGCCGACGTGGCGCCCTCATATGGACGCCGTCTCGGAACTGGTCAGCACAATTCTGAGTCAGAACACCAACGATGTCAATCGGGACGTGGCCTTTGATCGGCTGCGCTCCCAACTGCCCACCTGGCAAGATGTTCGCGATGCCGACGTAGATGCAGTCATTGAGGCGATCCATCCCGCAGGCCTGGCCAACCAAAAAGGCCCGCGCATCCAGGAGGCGCTTCGTCTGATCACGCGGGAGAGGGGCGAGCTAGATCTCGACTTTCTGGCAGACTGGCCAGTCGATGAGGCAAAAGACTGGCTGTGTTCCATCAAGGGCGTGGGGCCCAAGACTGCGGCGATCGTCCTGCTGTTTGCGCTCGGGCGACCGGCCTTTCCCGTGGACACCCACGTGCACCGGGTGACCAAGCGACTGGGGCTCATCGGCCCCAAGGTCTCCCGCGAGAAGGCCCACGTCGAGTTGGAGCAGATCGTGCCAGAGGATAACTACTACCCCTTTCACCTGAATCTGATCCGCCATGGACGCCGCGTCTGTTCCAGCCGCAACCCCGAATGTCCGGAATGCTCGTTGCGTGACTTGTGTGACTATTACCAGGGGCAGCAGCAATGATAGAGCCGCGGCGGCTTGAGCCTGCCAGCGAACGCCAGGGAGCGAGATTGTGAGCAACCCACCGCCAGCGAAGGAGCAGCCCAAGCGTGGCAAGCGCCATCCGCTTCTGTACCACCAGCGTCTCAATGAGCAATACTTCTGGCCCGCGGTTCTGATCGTGAGTCTCAGTGCGGTCCTGCTGATATGGGGTCCCGAAAAGCTGGCCCCCTATCGCTTCTTCCTCACCGTGGCAGCGAGCAGCTGTGGACTGGTGCTGGTGCTGACCCTGGTATATCGACTGCGTGCCTATGCCGTGTGTACCATCCACGGGCTCCGGGTGCAACTGCCTTTCTACCGTCTTGATATCAGCTACGAGGAGATCAAAGCTGTGCGGCCCACCGAGCTCTTCCGGCTCTTTCCTCCG
>Ga0207796_1000755_pt1 | contig 12039 bp, 14 predicted proteins | sample Pon1CUnioCityCA_6_FD_187274 | JGI IMG/M metagenome (GOLD analysis project Ga0207796, IMG submission 187274) | Marine sediment microbial community from Union City, CA, USA - Pond 1C Sediment 1 (SPAdes) | ecosystem: Environmental > Aquatic > Marine > Intertidal zone > Salt pond sediment ...
GCCTTGCTGCTCCATTTTTCTTCGCCCCATAAATGCTTCCGGCCATGACATCGTGCAAAGCTCCAGGAACATCTGTTAAGGATTTCCTGGTCATAACTGTCGATTAATACCTTGTCTTAATAATTTTAATTGATACTTTGAGGTGCGTCCCCTATTTTTTCACTTCAACCTTACCGGCTTTGCTGAGAAGTCCCGGTAAAAAATTGCCGGTTAATTTTCTCACATCAACGACCTCGAATTGTTCCTTTTTATTTTCCCAATCCTTGACCATGTAGCCTTTCTTTCATCAAATGTTAATGCATCCTGTCTTATCCAATATTTTTTACGAGAAACCATGCTCTTTGTGCTTTTCCGCAATCGTGCTGACAAGTTTATCCAGCGCTTCAAAATCGGTCACTGAGGGAATCCCTTTGCAAAGAACAGACTCCAACACTTCGACTTTCAGATTGGGAATCATTCCCGCAAGTGTTTCCACGGTCTTGCCACCCCAGCCATAGGAACCGATAATGGAAAGAAACTTTGCCTTGGGCCTTAAGGCGTTCGCCAGCAGCGTAGCATAGGCAGCCAAGGGATGGGGGCCGGCCAGAACGGTTGGGACCCCCACGACAACGGTTGCGGCATCGACAAGTGCCATGGCGAGTTTTCCAATATCGGTGACAGCCAGATTGAACAGTTCGACGCGTACCCCATAATCGACCAAACCGGATACCAGGTGATCAACCAGCTGCCGGGTGCTGCCATGCATGGACACAAAGGGCAAAACAACCAAATTGTGGGGAGCGCCCATTACCCAGTCCCGATAAGCGTCCATGATCCATTCCGGCCGGTCGTAGATCTGGCCGTGGCTAGGGGCGATCATTTGAATGTCGTACGCTTTGAGTTTCTCGATATTCTTTGTGATCACATTGCGAAAGGGCATCATGATTTCGGCAAAGTATCGTTTGGCGGCCTCGTACACACGCCCTTGGTCCGTCACGAAAAGATCGGTGGTCGCGATGTGAGAGCCATAAAAATCACAACTGAAAAGGATACGGTTTTCTTCCAGGTAGGTCACCATGGTTTCCGGCCAGTGAACCCAAGGCGTATGGATGAACTTCAGGGTCTTATCACCCAGAGACAGCGTTTCGCCGTCTTCCACGGTGACAAAAGCGTTTTCAGAAATTTTCAAAAGATCGATCAGCATCCCTTTGGCTTTCGGCGTTACGACGATCTTTGCTTCCGGAAACCTTTCAAGCACGCGAGGAATGGATCCAGAATGGTCCTGCTCGGCATGATGAGAGACAATAAAGTCGATTTTGCTCACTCCGTCCAGTTGGGTCATCAATTCATCAGTCATGGGCGGATTGACCGTGTCCAGTAAAACGGTTTTATCGCTCCCTTCGACCAAATAGGCATTGTAGGTCGTGCCGTCCGGAAGCGGAATCAGTGAGTCAAAAAGTCGCCTGTCCCAGTCCACAGCGCCCAGCCAAAAAATGTTTCCCGCTATTTTTCTTTTCTGCATGAGATCGCCTCCTATCTATTTAATATTTTTAGATAAATAATCGTACCGCCTCATCATTAGTTGCTGACGGTGGGCGAGCTTATCAAAACCGCTCAGAATTTCCCTGGGGCGTTGATGGCTCTTCGAAATTCTTTCAGTAATTGGTTCAATGGGATACCGTTAATGCGGGCCACATCCTCCAAGGTGTGAAACGTTTCGGTTGGGCACCCGATACAAAGCATTTTTCGTTTAATAAAAACGTCTATCGTCGATGGATGAACCCTCATCAATTCGCTGACCGTCATTTTCGAATCCAGATTCATTATGTTTTAGTCTATTTCAAGCAATGGTATTTTGTCTTTGCGCTGGAGCAAACAAGAGCGCAAACCGCAAATCATCTTTTGAAGGCTCGTCATAGATATTTCGTTTTCAACACGTCCGCCATCCGCTTCACCGCGGCAAAGGCGCGCTCCACAGTGCGTTCTTTGTCCGGATTGACCAGGCAGCACGTGGCCGGGGAAAGCATGGATCGGGCGATGAGCCGGTCCCGGTCAATTCCTTTGGACCAGAGTATTTCCCAAACGTTTTCAAGGCGCTGGATCAAAGAGGGGATCTCCTCCTGGGCGAACGCCTCAAAACCTGTGGGCACGATCCCCCAGACAATTACTCTGTCCTGATCTAGGAATTTTTTAATGGCGGTAGCGTAAGAGGCGAAAATTTCCGCATTGGTGTAAACGTCCATGGAAAGCACGTCCAGGTCCATTTTGAGTAAGAAATCCCAATCCGGGTTACCGCACAGATGGATCCCTCGGGGTCGGTCCACCTGGGTGAAAAATAGGTCCAGGTCTCCCTTGGCCTTCAGGTCGCTATATCCTGCCATGGCTGAAAAAAGAAACTGTAATCCCGGTTCATCCACAAACATGAAGGCATTGGTATTCAGCTGTTTGAGCTGTGCCAACTGAACGTTCACTCGCTTGGCCATGAATTCGAGCATGAAAGGCCGTACGGTGTCATCAAAAAGAATGGGACGTTCATCCTGGTCCAGGACGTTGAAACCGAAACTGATCGGCCCTTCCAGTTGGCCTCGAATGGCCGTCCTGTCTTTGAGATCCAGTGCGAGAAATCGGTGATACACAACGGAATAGGTTTCGCTCACGCCAAGGAAATCCGTGTCGTCAAATCGGAGCAGCGCCTCTTCCAATTCCTCGATGAACTTGTCGAGAGAAAAACGGAGCGTTCGCTTTTCTATGTCCAGCAAAATGCCCGGAAAGTGTTCTGCGGCCTGGACATACATATCTTCATAGTAGCTGTAATGGGGCAATTGAGGCCAAAAAGGCACATCGAGCGAAAGCGCCATCTCCAAGGCTCGATCCACATCCGTGTGGGGCATTACCGCCATAGCGGTGGTCAACAGGTTTCCAGGGATTTTATCGGGCATGGTGACTCCTGTGTTATCTTTAAGTTCCCAAACAATAGAGGATGTATAGAAAAATGTCTTTGCGCTAACGCAAATATGATTTCAGAAAACCTATGAATTTGCCTCTTTCTGGAACTGGAGCCGCTGCAGGGCGGCGCTAAAAGTGGTTGGGTCAACCGGTTTCCGAGAAAGCGACCAGGGCGTGGGGATCGGTGACGGTGATCTGCTCACGTCCGGATTTGATCCAGCCTTTTCTGCTCCACGCACTGAGTGTGCGGCTCACCGTGTAAAGCGTGGTACCCGTATAATCTGCCAGTTCTTGGCGGCTGATCGGGAAGTCGATTAAAATCCCGTCACCAGTTTTGCGTCCGGTGTCCCTCATGATTCGCAGGATTGCACGCGCAATCCTTTGCTCCACCTGTTCTGCGCTCATCTCAAGATAGCGAGTTTGCACATCATCCAAGCGGTCAATGGCGACTTTGAGCATATTGATTACCAACTGAGGATACGCAAGCATGAGCTTCACCATGACCGGTCTGCTCCACGCAACGACTTCCGTGGTCCCGACGCTTTTTGCCGTAACTGGGTAATCTTTTCCCTTAAAAACAGCGACTGCGGCTGTCAACTGCCCTGGCCCGATATAGCGGATGACAGCTTCTTTGCCCTGTTCATGCAGGATCGTAAGCTTCAGACGACCCTTTAAAACCAAAAGGCATCGGTTGGCTGGGTCACCCTGGCTGAACAGGATTTGCCCCGGCCTGGAATGGATCCGATCTCCCTGATTCAAAATAGCCGTGCGGTCCAAATGGCCTATACCAATGAACAAATTGGACTGATGCAAGCTATCGTCATGGATAAAAGCTTTCTTCATGGGGGTGCCGCAAACTTGACTCCGCTACCTTGTTTATTCGCCTTTGGGTTTTTTGACCACGGTGAGCAGCATTTTGAAGGGCTTCACCGCATTGACGGAGTGGGGAATATCCGCCGGCATCACGACCACCTCTCCGGACTTTGCCGTCACCTCCTTGCCCCCGATGGTCAAGGACACTTCACCGTCCAGGACCTGGACCATGGCATCGCCGGGCGCCGCGTGGGTGCTCAACCCTTCTCCTTGATCAAAGGCAAAAAGGGTCAGGCTCAAGGCATTGTTTTGGGCCAGCGTCCGGCTCACCACCCGCCCCTCTTGATAACCCACCAGATCCCTGAGGACATGGGCTTCGGAAAACGAAATGTTCTTGATCAGCTCGGATTCATCCATTTTTCTCACCCCTTTCTACGATATGGCGATATTTTTCGTGGATCAGCCCCTGGTCAAATGCATGGCCTTCTTTGAGCATGGCATCCTGTTCATCCTTGCTGAAATACCTCATAACAGGAATAAAGAAATGCTTGTCCTCCTTCTCGATATGCCCGGGATAAAAATCAACCAGGGTCTGGATGCACTGGAGGATATCTTCCAGCGCCTTTGAATCGCCCGCAAGGTACCGCGCATTCGCTTCAACCAACTCACCCGTAATCTTCCGCCCCTCCCGGTGCTCTTCGATGAGTTCTTCCATGATCCGTCCGTGATCCTCTGCAATGGGTTTCTTTTTGAGTTCCCTGAAAAGGATGTCTTCCTCTTTGCCGTGATGACAACGGTCGGCATAAGTCCGAATAAAATCAACCGCCGTCTCAATGAAGGTCGTATCAGCATTTCGCCCGGCCTTCATTTCCCGTAGTTTGGAATCCATCACCTTGATCATCCTTTCGATGAGCCTGTGCTCAATCATCATGGGTCCTATGGGCAGCATTTTGTTTATCCCCCTTCTTTCTGATTTTTCCATCTTCCATTTCGTAAATAAGGTCAAATACGTCAAGCGCCCGGTGATCATGGGTGACAACAATAACCGCTCCGTTTTGCTCGTGAGCGACTTTGCTGAAAAGCTCCATGACCTGTCTTCCTCTGACACTGTCCAAAGCCGCGGTCGGTTCATCCGCCAGAATGAGGCTTGGCCGGTTGGCAAGGGCTCTGGCCACGGCCACCCGCTGCTGTTGCCCCCCTGAGAGCATGGCAGGATAATTATCGGCCCGATCCGATATCCCGAGGTATTCAAGAAGCTTGATAGCCTTCTTTCCGGCCATGCGGCCGGTTACTCCGTTCAGTTCCAGAGCCACCTGGACATTCTCGCGCGCAGAGAGAAACGGGATCAAATTGGACTTCTGAAACACAAAGCCAATGTGGTTCCGGCGGAAAGTGGTCAGATTGAGGAACGCATCGGGGCCATCCAAAACCAGGGCGCCGTTGATCATGACTTTGCCGGAGGTGGGAAGGTTGATGAGCCCCACGGCCGTCAGCAAGGTGGATTTGCCGGATCCGCTAGGGCCTAAAAGCGCAACCACCTCTCCCTTTCTCACGCTGAGAGTCACATCGCGCATGGCCGTGACCTCGGTGTTGCCCGCGCCATAAATCTTTGTCAGCCCGTGAGTTTCAACGGCGATTTCTGTGTCCATCATTTTCCTATCCGGCCAAGGCTTCGCTCGGGTTCACCCTCACGGCTTTGTATATGCCCAGAATACTGGACGCGATGGAGATGCCGAGAACGATCAAAGCAAGCGTAAAAAGATCGCGATCCAATAAAATCACGCGGCGCGGAAAGTTCGGGAAAACTTTCTGGCCCGCCAGGTACGCGATTCCATAGCCTGCCATGGCCAGAAAAAGGGCCTGCTGTAAAATCATGGACAGGATGACCCGGTTGGGCGCGCCGATGAGTTTCAGGAGCGCGATCTCATGCACTTTTTCAAGGGTGAGGGTATAAAGGATCAGGGCCATGATGATGGCGGAAATGAATGTGAGCAGCGCGGTAAAAAGACCGATTTGCTTCCTGGCCATCTCCACCATGCCTTTGAGCATCAACTGTCGCTGCGCTTGAGCCGTGTAAACAGAAACATCCCTCCATCCGGATAGTACCGACAAGACTGCCGAGGGCTCGAAGGAGGGATGAAGCGTTGCGATGACCGCGCTGACCATGGGTGGTCCGAAGGCGGGAATGGATGAGGACGGCCCCAGGGCGCGTTCAAGCAAGGGAGGTTGCGACAGCCCAATATCGGCCTTCGCCCCTCTTTCAAGGCGAGAAGCCCGCTCCAGGCGAACCGCTTCGCCGGGGGTATCGAACTGAATCAGTTGAGCGTCCTCCACGGTGAAAAAAGCCAGGCCGTCGCCTCCCGAAGAAATCATGCCCTTTGTAATACCGACCACGCTGAACGTCTCTTTGCCCAGGCGCAGTTTTTCACCAAGCCCTATCCCCAAAGTCTGGTCGGCAACCATTTCATAGTGGGCCTGAGACAGAGACCTGCCCGCAATCAGAGGCAGCCATTCTCCTTTATCGAGGGGCCAGCTCAGCCCCACGACCCCGATGCGCAAGGGATTCCCCTCACGTTCACGCTGAATCATATGATAGATGAATTCCCTGGCATCCGTAATGCCCGGGATAACGGCCACGCGGTCGAGCAGGTTTCTTGGAACGCGCGAGACTTCAGCAAAAGGTCCTCGGGTATTGTTTTGCACCACCCAGATATCGGCCCCAAGCCTGTCGATGAGCAGAGTCGCATCCTCGATCATGCCCCGATATATGCCGACCATGCCCATGACCATCATAAGCAGCATCCCGATGCCGAAACTTGTCAGGGCAAACCGGCCGAGATTGTGACGAATATCTTTAAAGGCCAGATTCATGGGATGTGACTTTCACCCTTCTACCTGCAGGAATATCTTTAGAACCGGGAATGGTGATCACCGTTTCACCCGGATTAAGTCCTTCGAGAATTTCCACCTCTTCTCTGCCTCGAAGCCCGATTTTGATAGAGCGCCAGACAGCCCGTCCATCCTTTTCGACCAAGACCCCTATTTTTTCTTCTTCCCTGAGAATGGCCTTTGAGGGCAGTAGAACCGCATCCGCCTTGTGGGCTGTTTTGATGAACACTTCGGCCCGTTGTCCCACAGCCCAGTTCACAGGCAGATTATCCGGCTTCACATCGACAATGAACTGGCGCGTTTCCCGATCTGCTTCGCGGCCAAGACGCATCACCTTTCCGGGGTAGGGATGGTCCGGTTCGGAACGAAAAATCACACGGGCCCTCTGTCCGGCCGCCACCCTGCTCATCTCGGTTTCATCAACCCAGGCGCTGATCCAGAGTTCTTTCGTGGAGATGAGCATGAAGATGGAAGTGCCCGGAACCACGATATCGCCGGGTTCCCTGTCCCGACGAACGATAAGACCGCTGAATGGGGCCTTGATCACCGTATCCCCAAGACGGGCGAGATGATAATCAAGGGTGTTCTGGGCCACGATCAAGTTTTTCTTGGCTTCCACCACCGAGGCTTTGGATTTGGCCAGGTCCGCCTCAGCCACTTCCAGGGCCTGTGCATTCTTATCCATTTCAGTGGCGGATATGGATCGACTGGCAAAGAGCTGTTGATTCCTTTTATAATCGACTTTCACCTGGCTGAAAACGGCCTGAGCGCGCACAGCCTCGGCCTCCATTCTTTCCACAGACGCATTGGCAGCGGCAAGCGCCGAGCGGGCGATTTCAACCTGCTGCTTGAGCTCGCGGTCATCGAGCTGCAGCAGAATCTGCGCTTCTTCCACCTCGTCTCCCTGGTCAACCAACATGTCGGAGATTCTTCCGGCAATTTTCGAACTCACCACGGTTTGAACGCGCGCCTCAAGAGTTCCGGTTCCCATGACTTCGGAAGTCACCGCTCCCCGTTTGACCGTATGACCGATGACGGGAACAGGTGAAAACCTCACCCAGTAAACAATGCCGGTGACAACGGCTGCAAGGAGAAGATACTTACCCCATTTTACCCCTTTATGAAGAAGATTTCTTTGGGCCATAACGGACTCCCGTGGTTGTGGAATCGGAGAAGTTCTATTCTGAGCTCTGATCGGTCGGGCACTTCACACCGCGCATGCGCAGTTCGATCCAGTCGGCGAACATGGAGTATTCCCTGGGAAAAACGCTATTCTGTCTCCAGGTCTGATAATTCTAAATTCGTACGGCCATTTGGTTGACCATCGCGAGTTAAACCGAATCGGGCGCTATGTCGAGCTCGCCTAAAAGCTGAACCAGCGGAAAAGCGCAAGTAAGATTCAGTTTAAAGAACCCGCTCAAAGAAGATCAGGCCAAGTCCGCACAAAGAGATCCGTCGGTAAAGACTCGAACAGTGGGGTCCATGACAACGCTCCCGTGGATTTGATTTGACCTGAGAGTCAAGCATCTCCATAAGTTGACTCCGATACAACTTGTAACATCCAAGAAATCAATTAAGATGCCTTTGACTTAAGTCAATTTGGCAAAACTTATGTTCAGATTCCAGGCAAACGGCATTCGGTTTCCAGATCTGATGCTCTTATCTGTCGTCGTTCGTTGAGAGAAATTCCGTATTCCTCCCCTCAGACAAGCGCCATTGGGAAGACATCACTCAGGAAATTTGAGGAAATCCAATTTCATGTCCACCTCGAAGAATAGGTGGTGTGAAAACTGAGTTGGTGGGGTCATTGACATCTTTGTTGCATAATTTTACACCTATCAACAAGTAAATTCTTGAGGCGATGGCTGGGGCTTTGGGGTTCCCTCCAAGTTACGATTAGAGTTCGCATTGTTCTGCGATTAGGCGGTTTGACCGATTCAAGTAGTGCCCGCCTAACCTATGGTTTTAGGTGTATGGATTTTCGATAGGTTTCTTGCCAAACTTCAACGTAAGCCATCGAATTTACTTATCACTTCGATTTACAACCTGAAATAAAAGGGAAATCAAGGTTTCCGCCTTTGCGTTGCCGCTGTTTGATGTGTCAGTCGTCTCAGGTTTTTGGTAGAATCCTGTACTGAGAAATAATGCAGAAATCCATTCGGTATTGTTAGCGCCGAAGCCTTCCATATGAGGTGATTTTTGTTTCCCTTTTTCAGTTGTGGTAGCTATATGATGGGATTCAGATGATATTTGGTTTTCTTGCCAAGGCTGGACCGGTCCGGAAAAGCATCAAATTCTATTCTGATCGATATCACAGACTTTGTGAACTGAGGTATTTGTCAGTTTATCTGCATCTACTCATATTTTCACCCATATTTTATTAGGTCTGGGCATGGGCATGGAGAATGATCGGATAAGAAATGTTTAAAGCTCTTGAAAAAATAAATGAACGTCCAAAAGTATTTGAGTTCTATACAGCAAGTGACTTGTGGACAGATGATCATACGTCAAAGCAAATGATTTCTTTCCACCTGAACAAACACATTGATGTTGCATCCCGTCATGAGGCATTTATCGAAAGATCCATTGAGTGGATAACCTCCCATTTCAAAATTGGAGCCGGTATGAATATTGCCGACTTCGGCTGTGGTCCCGGACTGTATGCTGCAAGGCTTGCAAAACTTCAAGCAAATGTGACCGGGATAGATTTCTCAAACAGATCAATTCAGTATGCGCAGGAATTCGCCAACAAAGAGGGATTATCAATCAATTATGTAACGGAGAATTACCTAGATTATGAAACAGATGATCGGTTCGATCTCATCTTGATGATCATGTGCGACTTCTGCGCCCTAAACCCCACCCAAAGAAAAAAGATGCTTGTAAAATTTCAGACGTTTCTGGAACCGGGCGGTTCTGTCCTTCTCGACGTCTATTCACTGAATGCCTTTGATCGAAGGGAGGAAATTGCCAAATATGAAGCCGATCTGCTAAATGGCTTTTGGTCGCCCAATAAGTATTATGGATTTCTGAATACGTTCAAGTATGAAACAGAAAAGGTGGTACTCGACAAATATGAAGTTATTGAAGCTGACCGCACTCGGACTATTTATAACTGGCTCCAGTATTTCAGCCCCACAACACTTAAGAGGGAGTTTGCAGGGTGTGGATTTGCAGTCGATGCGCTTTATTCAGATGTTGCAGGCACACCATTCGATCCAGTAGCCAATGAATTCGCGGTTGTCGCGAAAAAGCAATAAAAATAGAGACCTACAATACAGGATCATTCACTATGTCTGGTGATTCGCATCGAACCATTCACGCAGGTAACCGACCCAGCGCTGCTGCGCATGGCCAAAGCCATCAATGCGGCAGACACCGGACACCTTGATGCTGATTCCCTGGCAACCGGTTTCGAAGCCATCGCCGTAGGCTACAGCCTACGCTTTCCAGATGACATTAAAAACCTCAATAGGCAGTTTGAGGTTTACGACGCCCTGTATGCCTGGTGCCGGCTGGATGTGGCCAGGAGCGAATCGTAAAGGACGGCCTCATGTCGACCTCTGAAACAAAAAATACCCACGCCTTAAGGCTCTCCAGCTTCCTTGGTCTGCAAAGAAACACCGTCGGGGTATTGGCCATGGTGGTGCTGGTGGGCATGGGTGAACGGATGGCCGAACGGTTTCTGCCCATTTACATGCTGGCCCTTGGGGGCGGAGTATTGGCCATCGGTCTGCTGCAGGCTATGGACAACCTACTTTCGGCCCTGTACTCGTTTCCGGGAGGCTACCTGTCGGACCGACTGGGCACCAAGAAATCCCTTCTGATCTTCAACCTGGTGGCCATGGCCGGTTTCGCGCTTGTGATCCTGGTTCCTGCCTGGCAGGCGGTGCTGGCCGGAGCGGTGCTGTTCATTTCCTGGTCGGCCATTTCCATGCCTGCCACTCTCAGTCTGATCTACAGGGTACTGCCCCAAAACAAGCGGACCATGGGCGTGAGCATGCACTCGCTGGTACGACGCATCCCCATGGCGGTGGGTCCTCTGCTCGGCGGTATGTTCATCGATGTGTGGGGTGAACGTGATGGTGTCCGCATCGCTTTTGGTGCTGCCCTGGCCATGGCTGCAGTGGCATTGATCCTGCAGCAGCGAATGATCGAAGACGACAAGCCGGAAGGTGATTCCTCAGGCGATATATGCCGGCTCACGCCGGAGAAAAATCCGCTAACGTTGCTGAGGCTGATGAACCCGGCCATGAGAGGCTTACTGGTTACCGATATTCTTATCCGGTTCTGCGAGCAGATTCCCTACGCCTTTGTTGTGGTCTGGTGCATGAGGACGATCGCCCAACCGGTATCGGCAGTGCAGTTTGGTCTGCTGACGTCGATAGAAATGGCCACGGCCGTCCTGGTGTATATTCCGGTGGCCTACCTGGCCGATCGCAGCAGCAAGAAGCCGTATGTGCTCACCACCTTTGTCTTTTTTTCCCTGTTTCCTCTGATGCTTCTTTTCAGCCGTTCTTTTGAGTGGCTGGTACCGGCCTTTGTCCTACGGGGGCTGAAGGAGTTCGGTGAACCCACCCGCAAGGCCCTGATCATGGATTTGTCCCCGGAACCCTGCAAGGCGGGCATGTTCGGCCTGTATTATCTGATCCGGGACGTATTTGTCGCTGTGGCTGCCTTTGGTGGGGCGTTTCTGTGGCAAATCAGCCCACAGACCAACCTGATCACTGCGTTTATTTTTGGGATCATCGGCACTATAGGGTTCGCTGTTTTCGGCCGTGACCTATCCGTGTCGAACCCGATACGGAGAGATAAATGAAAGTTTCATCCCAGACAATCCCTTTTAAGGAAGCCTTGAAGTTCTGGACCAAGTTGGGTTTCATCAGTTTCGGCGGACCGGCCGGTCAGATTGCCATCATGCACCAAGAGGTGGTGCAGCGTCGTCGATGGCTCGGCGAAAACCAGTTCCTGCGGGCGCTCAATTTCTGTATGCTTTTGCCGGGGCCGGAAGCCCAGCAACTGGCCACCTATATCGGTTGGCGGTTGCACGGTACAACGGGCGGTATTTTCGCCGGCTCCCTGTTCGTGATTCCCTCGATCTTCGTTATGTTGCTGCTCAGCTACCTGGCAGTGGCGCATGTCGACATCCCGGCTGTGGCAGCCGCATTTTATGGCATCCAACCGGTGGTGGTGGCTGTGGTGATCGAAGCGGTAATGCGCATCGGCAAAAAGGCGCTCAAACATAAGGTGCTCTATGCATTTGCGGCCGTGGCGTTTATTGCCATTTACTTCTTCAAAGTGGCATTTCCTTATATCGTGGCCGTGGCCGCGCTTGGGGGACTGCTCATGCAGCGCCGGTTGCCGCAGGTTTTCTGTCAAGGCAACTTCGATGCTCAAACCCGTGAATGTCTT
>Ga0207796_1000756_pt1 | contig 12032 bp, 13 predicted proteins | sample Pon1CUnioCityCA_6_FD_187274 | JGI IMG/M metagenome (GOLD analysis project Ga0207796, IMG submission 187274) | Marine sediment microbial community from Union City, CA, USA - Pond 1C Sediment 1 (SPAdes) | ecosystem: Environmental > Aquatic > Marine > Intertidal zone > Salt pond sediment ...
AAGGCGGGTAACCGATGACAACAAATCCTTTTGAAGCGCTTCAGGGCTACGAACACTTGGTGGACAAGGCGGATGCATTCTTCCAAAGTATGCAAGAAACCCATGGCACCTGCGTCAAATGCGTGCCCCATTGTTCCGACTGTTGCCATGCTGTGTTTGGACTGTTTCTTGTGGAGGCAGTCCACCTGAAGCGGCATTTCGACGAATTGAACGGAGACAAAATAAAGGAAGCTCTATGGCGCTGCAATGACACGGAACGGGCACTTAAGCGATTAGAAATAAAGCTAAAGGCACACGAAACGGATCCACAAATGGGAGCCCGTATATTCGCAACGGAAAGGATTCGTTGTCCGCTCTTGGATGAGAATGCGGAGTGCATCCTTTACCCCTACCGCCCGATCACATGCCGAGTCTATGGAACTCCGACAAAGATCCACGGCAAGCCGCACGTTTGTGGAAAGTCGGGATTCGAAAGGGGGCCATCCTATCCCGCCTTTGACCTCGATGGTGTCTACGGGGATCTTTTTAATCTCTCCAAGGAACTACTGGAAGATTTCGGAGAAAAAGACCTTGACAAGGCATCCTTATTGATCTCTGTTTGTAAGGCCATGAGGACTCCGGTTGATGAACTCATCAACGAAACGTTTCGGGATCCCTTTGAAGGGCCTTCATGACCGGGCAAATTGTTTTTTATGACTGAAGCGATTCGGAAAAAGAAGCGCTAGGACCTTTTCCCAGAGTTCTCAGGGCTTCCGAAGCCAGTTGGCCGATGGTTCTTTTTTCCAGCTTGCCATCCTCGTATATCTCCAAAACGGCATCATCCTTCCGAAGTTTTGTCAAATCGTCTTTTGCTTCCTGCGTGCCCAGATTTCCAAGAAGTACGGCGGCATAACCGCGAATCTCAGGATTCCGGTCCTGGAGAAGCGGAATGAAATAGAACGACTTTTTTTGAATGAGATCGGGCCGTTTCGCTGCAATTTTTCCGAGCGCCCGAAGAATATCCGGCAGCAATGCTCTGTCCTTCACGAATTGGTAAAGTTGGGGCATATACCCGGCAAACTGCTTGGGACTGTGACATATGATTTCCCCAATGGCATCAATGGATCCCCAGCTTGACGCGGCGGTATCCGTCAAGGCAGTGAACAATCCTTGAAGAAGTTTGGAGATGGTCCCGGGATTTTTCTGAGCGATCAACACGGATACCTTTCCCAGGATCTCAGCACTCCGCCGGCGAAGTCCCTTTTCAGGAAAATAGAGGAGACGCTGCAGGTCCCTGATAATTCTTGGGTCTTTCTCGGCGATGCTCAGCAGGGCATCCAGCTTGTATTCTTTTACCCATGCCTCCACTTCTTTCTTCGAAAATGACTTTCCGGTTCTCTTTGTGACCGCGGATTTCTGTGGGACTTGGGTAGCGCTTTCCAGTCGTCGCAAAGCACCCTCCTGGGTAACCTCTCGGACATCTCTATGCAGCCTAATAAAGAAGAGAGTTCCTGCGACCTGCCGCCCTTCGTAGGCACCTCCCGGGAAAATGAGATGCGTGTCGAGATCATAATTCTTGACTTGCTTTTCAAGATAATCCTCTTCCGGGAGAAGATCCCAGGCCAGATCCCAGTCGCCGTTACATCCAAACACAAGGGCATCGACCATGGCTGTGCCGAGATTATGGCCGGTGGCATCATAAGCATAGACGGCACCGCAGGCACATGAGCCGACGGGCATCTCTCCAGGCATTCGTGTCTGTAGCTCTTTGGGCCTTTCTAAGTTTAGCCCGCAAAATGGACAGGTCGGTTTCTCAAAAGGTTTTCTTCCCATAAGTTTGCTTTCAATCATGTTTCATAATCTTGAGTTACCCTTTCAAAGTGAATCCGGATCCTTTTTCCTCGTATTCGAATTCGAGGATTTCGAAGTCTTCACGAACGGATCTGAACCGAGCATTCCACTTCTTAAAACGCTCCCCTGCGAAATCACAGTTGAGGACTCCGATTCGCGCGTTCAGCTTTTGGAGCCTTGGGACGATACTCTCAAGAAAAATTTCAGTGATGTAAATCTTGTCCGCTTCATTTAGCTCACAGGAGCCGGCGTCTTGGTTCGCTCGCTTCATCATGGATTCCACCTGTTAGAGGTATTTACTGCCCCTCGTCATCCTGCAATGCTACGAGATAAAAAGATGTGCTTCGATGAAAGTCAGAGAATGATAAAGGCGGATGAAAACCGTCATTTTGTTGGCCCGGGTAAGTCCAATGTTGTACATTGGTTCGAAGGACCACAAGATTTTGTTGTGACCTTGGGTTGTTTACCCCCCGGTCCAACGCCCATGGCATAATTGGTTTTGCTGACAACCCGTGCGCAGGATCGGCCTTGACATGCGGGGCATACGACTTCGATTATTTCATCCGAATTGACAAAAAGCTTTTCGAACACGTCTCCGCACGCGAGACATCGAAATTCAAAAATCGGCATTGTTCCGCTCCCGTTTTATAAGTTAAACTGAGGCATAAAACATAGTCATTTAGGGAATCAAAGTCAAACCATACCCATATCCTGCGCCATGATACTGTCCTTTCACCCATGCTTTGAAGCAGACGTTCAGATTATTTTGGCGGATCGTGCTCTGAATTCAAGCGACCGGGCCCTCATAGAAACAGCAAACGCGATCATTTTGCCGCAAGGATGTACGAAAGATCTTTTTCAAGCCTGCAACAGTTCGGAGAGGGCCATTTTTCCAGGCTATGAAAATCGTTTCAGATACCCTGGAAAGACCGGCCAAAGCTTACTCTTCCGGGATTTCGGCTGTCCGCATCCGGAGACATTTCTCTGGTCATCCGTTAGGCAATGGAAGGAAACCTGCCCGGAGGAAACGGAACTCCCCCATGAATTGCCCTTTTTGGTCAAGGCGGACAAAGCCCATGAGGCGGAAGGCGTCCATCTGGTAAGGGACAATCGGTCTCTGTTCGAGGCATTGCAACATATGATTCTTCTGGAAGCATCCGGGCTTTCAGGGTTTGTCACGCAGGCGTTTGTGCCTTGCGGGGGAAACGTACTTCGGGCGGTCGTTATCGGGAAGCGGATTCTGACTTACTGGAAACGGCCCGGAAATTCCGGCGAGGTCATCACCACGATTGGCCGGGGCGCAACAATCGATCATCACTGGCGCCCCGATCTCCAGAAAAAGGGGGAAGAGTACACTCAGGGATTGTCTCTCAAAACCGGCATCAATTTGGCGGCGATTGATTGGGTGTTCCCTGCCGGCGTTAGGGATCCGACACCTTTGGTATTGGAGATCAACTACTTCTTTGGGAGACGCGGATTGGGGGGAACAGAGAACTTCTATCATCTTCTTTACCGTGCGATTCGGGAATGGCTGGTGGAGAAGGGGCTGGATCCGGGTGCGGTAATACTGATCTGAAAAACACCCGTCGGCTGTTGAACAGCCCGTTTTTTCCTGGGTTCGGCTCGATGATCCAAGTCCCTCGGGGCCGTGAGCGATGTGAATGGGCATCAGGCGCATAGCGGCAGACACACGGCGCGGTGGCAGTTTTTTGAGTCCGGTCTCGCGTGCGCAACGATCTAGGAGATCTGGATGCAGACTTTTCGAGACCTGGATCCATCAAATTCACAAAAGAAAATCTTTTGCCAGGTTCCAAGGACAAGACGTCCGTTTTGAATCGGCACCGTCACCGAACTACCCATCATGGATGCCTTGATATGACTGTCGGCGTTTCCCTCCATGTGTCGATACCCCGCATCAGGAGGTACCAGTTCATTTAATTTTTGCATGATATCCCGGCAGACATCCGGATCTGCGCCTTCATTGATGGTTACGCCTGCGGTGGTATGGGGGACATAGACAGTACATATCCCGTCGGATACCGCTGCCCTGGAAACCTCCTTTTGAACCGCACCGGTGATATCTACCATATCAGTCCTTGAGCCCGTAGTTACGGAAATTGTAATCGGCATGGCGACCTCCTCCACATTTAAGGAAGCACAATACGGCTTATACGGTCATCTTCCGGCGTTTCTTGAACGTCGGTTTCTTCAGGGGTGTTCATGTAGAAATCAAGGCTGCGATCCATTAGAAACGCAATGACAGGATTTATTTTGAGAATCGTATCCTTTTGAGTGAGGCTATGGGCAGCGGCCAAACAAAGGCGGCAGAAATCTTCCTGACCCAGTTTGTAGAACATATAAGCCATTTCGTCAAATCGATGTTGGAGCAGCGTGCGCTTTTCCGGTGGAAAAAGTTCCTCGATGCGTTTTTCTTTGATGTGCCGGAGTCGGTCAATTTTCTGGGGTTCCGTGAGAACAATCGGGCTGTCATCAATCTGCATAATCTCTTCCATACATGGCCGCAGACGCTCCAATTCGATAAACCATGATTGCATCAGTTCGTGGGCAAAAAGCCGCTCGAGCTGGGAATCGGTCAAAACTCCGTCAGATGATTCGCTGCATGACGGCGTGTCATAAATGGCCGGACGGCTGAGGACGGAGCTCTGTTCCAGCAACCAGGGCCTGATTTCAAGGTAGTCTTGCGGTACGTCAGGATTCAGTTCCAGGTGACGGCGGTACGCCGCTTCAAGGACGGTGGCGGCATGAGACAAGGAGGTGTTCACCAAAGGACCAGCCTCTTGAGCAAAGTAAGCGTTAAGCTCTCTTGTGCGTTTCTTGCTGAAGACGCCATAATGGAACTGCTGCATTCCCGCTTCATCGGAGACGATACCCAGCCCCACATCCTGACCCTTTAAGGCCCTGTGGAGTATGATGAAAACGGCACGGGATCCCTTTAAATCCAAGGGACCGATATATGCTTCAGGTTCCTTTTTTTGTGCCGGTTTTAGGATAGAGGGAGATCGGCGCGTTTCATTCGGGACGGCTTCATTGAAAAGGCCTCGGCTCTTGAGTCGGTATAGGGACCGTTTAACGGCTTTCCGAACTTCTTTCTGCTCGAATTTTTCCTTTATTGCCGTCAGCAGAGAGATGGGCGTATTTTCATCCAAGGGCAATCGGTCTATGAGTCCCTGAGCAATTCGCGAGTCGGGGATTCTTGCAAGCATTTGGCTGGGATCCATATCCTGGGAATACTCCAGGAGTTCATTGACGAGCGTTTCTTCCTCAGCACGCAGAACGGTTTGCGGCGCTGTTTTTTTCTTCCCGGTTTTCTTTTTGTGCGGCATGATCAGGCTGCCTCTCGTCCTTCAATCGCTACATGGTCATGAAACCCCTGCTCCTCGAGATACACGTTGATGGTTTCCTCAGGCGCCGTGTCCCAGATACCACCCACGTAGTTGGCTGCAATGGGAAGTTCCCGATTTCCGTCTCCCCTGTCTATGAGAATCGCGAGTTCAATTTTTTTGGGTCGGCCATAATCCATCAGCGCATCCATGGCGGCTCTCACGGTTCTACCCGTAAACAGGACATCATCGACGAGGATGACTCGTTTTTCATCCACGGAAAAGGGCAATTCGGTTTTTCCTACGATGGGCGCGGTACCGACCCGGGTCCAGTCATCGCGATACAGGGTGATATCGAGTACGCCGATGGGAGGTTTAAGCCCATCAAGCCGACCGATTGCCTCCTGAAGGCGCGCGGCCAAAAACGCCCCCCCCGTTCGAATACCCACAAGTACAATATCCTCAATGGCGTCATCATTGTCTATAATCTGACGGGCTATCTTCCGAAGTTTCTCAGAAATGTCTTTTGCTTCTAGGATTATGGTTTTTTTCATTCCCTTTGGCTCCCATTATACCGATTCTATTCATATGAATTGCTCGCATAAAAGTCAAATAATTCGCGGGACAAATTCCCCCCGCAAGAGACATTTGAAAAATAGTGCTTCAGAATGAGGCTTCACGATTGATCTGTGCGGAATCCTCTCATGTACCCACGTTTGAAAAGCGTCAAGTCCCTTGAGCTTGCAAGAGAAACGGGGGATTTTTCTTGGCTTGAAAATGACCTGAGGCTTGTATAGGATACCGAAGTTAATGGGTTTTACGGTTTGGAATTGGTGAGACATTATGGGCCCGCGGTTTTTTTGTGGATGACGTCGGCGGGCGTCTCTGAAACACAAATGACCGGAGGGAAGCCGCCGTATCGACCGGTGAAAGCAAGAGTTTTCCACGAACTTACATAAATTGGTAAAAAATGAAATCGGACTCAGAAAAAGCGGAACTTAAAAAACTCTACAAAACCTTGGGATACCAGTTCAAGCAACCCCAATTGCTCCTGCAAGCGTTTCGCCATGCCTCCTATGTGAATGAACAGTCGGATCCAAGTCTGAAAGACAATGAGCGGCTTGAGTTTCTCGGAGATGCGGTTGTGGATCTGGGCGTCAGTCATCTGCTTATGGAGGGTTTTAGAGACGCCGAGGAAGGCAGTTTGTCCAAATACAGGGCGGCTGTCGTGGATGAGGCCGGGCTTTACCAAATTGCTTTGAGATTGAGGTTGGGCGCTTACCTACGCTTGGGAAAAGGGGAGGAGCAAAGCGGTGGCCGGGAAAAGCCCTCTATCCTGGCAAACTCGGTGGAAGCCCTGATCGGCGCCCTATACCTCGACGCCGGTTTTGATAAGACCTTGGAAGTCATCGCGGAGCTGTTTTCATCTTCTCTGAAAAGGGTTGGTACACAGGAGATGATTCATGATTTCAAAAGCTTGCTCCAGGAGTATACCCAAGCGAGTTACAAGACGTTGCCTAGATATCACTTGGTAAAGGAAAGCGGGCCACCTCATGACAAAACCTTCACTGTGGCGCTCATGCTCAATGGAGAACGCTTGGGTGAAGGAGAAGGAAAGAGTAAGAAGGAGGCCGAACAACAGGTCGCAAGAGAGGTCTTTCTTTGCCTAAAGGAAAGCTGAAACCCCTCATCGTACCCGTCTTTATCCCCAACCAGGGGTGTCCGCATCGATGCGTTTTTTGCGAGCAGGAAAGAATAACGTCGTATTCCGCCCGGCCGATAAACGGATCAGATGTTGAAAAAATTATCGATCGAGCAATTCACGCAGCGCACTTCGACAAACGGAGAAACCCGGAAGTGGCATTTTATGGGGGCACGTTCACGAGGCTTCCCATCGCTAATATGGAATCGCTTCTTTGTGCGGTAGAGCCGTTCCTTAAAGCGGGGTATTTTGGCTCCATAAGGGTTTCAACAAGGCCTGACGCACTCGATGAAGACCGCTTGGCATTGATGAAATCCTACGGCGTCCTCACCGTGGAATTGGGTGTTCAATCCATGGCAGATGATGTCCTGGCACTTTCGAAACGCGGACACACTTCAGAGGATGCACGAAAAGGAGTCCAAATTCTCAGAAGGCATGGGTTCAAGGTGGGAATTCAGCTTATGCCGGGCCTGCCGGGGGATTCTGAGTGGAAGTTCAAATCAACAATTGCCGCCGTCATAAAGTTGAACCCGGATATGGTCCGTCTGTACCCGGTGGTCGTCATCCGCGGCACGGAACTGGCGCGGTGGTACAAAGAGGGGCGATATGAACCCCTGAGCCTTGAAGCGGCGGTGCGCCTCTGCGCAGAGAGCTGCATTCGGCTTGAACGGGAAAATATCCCGGTGATTCGGATGGGATTGATGAGTTCTCCCTCCCTGTTGGAAGCGGGTCAGATTATCGCAGGCCCCTGGCATCCTGCCTTTGGTTTTCTGGTGCGATCTCGCATTTATCATATCGGGCTGGAAGGCGAGTTGCCACCCCCGGGTGAGAGCTCGATAATCAGGATTTTTGTGTCCCGCAGAGAAATCCCGTTGATCAGAGGGTACAAAAACCAGGGTCTCCAATTATTGAAGGCCAAGACCGGCGCAAGCGTGATCCAGGTGAAAACGGACGATTCGATTCCCCGGGGACGAGTAAGGGTGGAAAAGGCATGAAATTTCTGTCGAGTTTTGTGGCGATCATAGGACCGCCCAACGTGGGAAAATCCACACTCTTAAACCGAATTCTGAGAACAAAGCTGTCCATTGTCTCCCCGAAACCACAAACCACCCGGAATCGCATCATCGGGATTTATCACGGAGATGGGTTTCAAATGGTTTTTATGGATACCCCCGGCATTCATGTCACCCGTACGGCCCTTCACAAGAGTATGGTGGCATCCGCGAGAGCGGCGTGCCGGGAGGTGGACACGGTCCTGTTGGTGATAGATCTCAGCCCCGATCCCCGCGAAATTTCGTCCCTCCTCAAGAAGTTGAGGCAAATGAAAAAACCTTGTGTCCTCGCAATTAATAAAGTCGATACAAAACCAAAAGAACTCGTGTTACCCATTATCGATCGGTTCAGACATTTATATCCTTTTGACGCAATTATCCCCATTTCCGCTCTCAAAGGAGATGGTATGGAAGCACTTTTGGAACAGCTCAAGCTTGGGCTGAAGCCGGGACCACAATATTTTCCTGAGGATATGAAGACGGATCAGTCGGAGGGCGCCCTGGTTTCAGAAATCATCCGTGAGAAGATCTTTTTGTTTACAAACAAGGAGTTGCCTTATTCCGCAGCGGTTACAGTGGTCAAGCTCGAGGAAACGCCGGCTCAGGATCTTTTTTCCATCGAGGCGAGCGTGCATGTGGAAAAGGAATCGCAGAAAGGAATCCTCATCGGAAAAAGAGGCCGTATGATTCAGGCAATCGGTCGGGCGTCAAGACTGGAGCTTGAGAATTTGTTCGGTGTAAGGGTTTTTCTGGACCTGAAAGTGAAAGTGGATCGGAATTGGAGCCAAGATCCCCGCATGCTTCGCAAGCTGGGTTACTAGAAAGAAAAAGCCAACCGTTTAGCGGAACGGCTGGCTTCCTTAGGAGGAAAGAGTTTTGTTTGCATCATGGAAATGCAAGGAGTCTGCCAAAAGTAATCGGTTCGATGCGCCATTCTAAGTTGCTGTTATAACTAAATTTTTTCAATTCCTTCGTACATGAGATAAATAACATGAAGACAGGGAGTACAACATTTTGTACCCATGCCGGCTCAGACAAGGCAAGATATAATATAACCTATTGATTTTATTGTATCCTGTTAGATACAATATTTTTTACCGCTACAGCACAATGTTGTACTTTTTCATTTTGTGCTGGATCAGGCTTTTTGTGATTCCTAACATCTTGGCGGCATGGGACTGAACATTATTGCATTGTCTCAGTGCCCTTCTTATGAGCTTCTCTTCAATTCGCTCCAAGGCTGTTGGCAATGGTACATTGGGGGGTACAAATCTTTCTACATCAAATTCGGTTTTTTTCCCGATTAACTCTTCAGGCAAATCCTCCAGGGTGATGGTGCCTTCGGAACTGAGAACCACGGCTCTTTCAATCACATTCTCAAGTTCCCTCACGTTGCCGGGCCAAGCATACGCGTAAATCGCTTTCCATGCCTCCGGGCTCAATTCAACTTTAGCTTTACCTTCATCGCTCGTGTATTTTTCAATGAAATGCTTCACAAGCAAGGGGATGTCGTCAATTCTCTCACGCAAGGGGGGAACCTCGATTTGAATCACATTGAGTCGATAGAAGAGGTCCTCTCGAAAGGTGCCCCGAACCACGTCCTCTTTGATATCCCTGTTGGAGGCGGACAGAATCCGTACGTCCACGTTGATGGTTCTTGTTCCCCCGACTCTTTCGAATTCCATTTCTTGGAGTACGCGCAGGAGCTTGACTTGGAGGGGTGAAGGCATGTCACCCACTTCATCCAGGAAGAGAGTTCCTCCGTCTGCGAGCTCGAACCGTCCTTTTTTCATGGCGATAGCGCCGGTGAAGGCACCTTTTTCATGTCCAAAAAGCTCACTCTCCAGGAGGGTCTCTGTAAGGGCCCCGCAATTAATGGACACAAACGGATTGTTTTTTCTGGGGCCACTGTAGTGAACGGCCTTGGCAATGAGTTCCTTCCCCGTGCCGGATGGACCGGTAATCAGAACCGACGCCTTTGATTGAGCGACCTTATCGATAAGATCATAGACCTTGAGCATGGGCTTGCTCTTGCCGACCATATTTCCATGTTGAAACCGATCGGAAAGGGCTTCGCTCAAAAATTTGTTCTGCTTTATCAGTCGATAGTTTTCTAGGGCTTTCTTAATCGTTAATTTCAACTGCTCATTTTGGAAGGGCTTTGTAATATAGTCGTAGGCGTTTTTTTTCATGGCCTCAACGGCCATTTCAATGGTTCCGTAAGCGGTCATCATGATGACCGGAAGCTCCGGTTTTATTAACTTGCACGCTTCCAGAAGTTCCATTCCGTTCATCCCGGGCATCTTCATATCCGTAATGACCAAATCGAGATCGGCCTCCGAGATCGATCGCAAGGCGTCGTTCGCATTATTGGCCGAAAGGATTTCGTATCCCTCGGGTGCCAGCAAGGCCTCAAGGACCAGCAGGTAATTCTTTTCGTCATCTACAATCAGGATCGTTTCCATACCCAATGATCCTTATGGTTTTCTCGGCAGTTTCAGGAATACCTTTGTCCCCGCCCCATCCTTTGTTTCGATCCATATGGATCCCTTATGCCCCTCGACAATATTTCGAACAATGGAAATTCCGAGGCCGCTCCCCTTATCCTTTGTGCTAAAGAATGGATCAAAAATTTTTTTGAGGTTCTCTTCGCTGATACCGGATCCTGTGTCCCCAATGCCCACAATATAGTGGTTCTTTTCCTCGCCCACCTCCACGGTTATCCTGCCGCCGTTTTCCATGGCTTGAATGCCGTTTATAAACAGGTTCAGGAAAGCCCTGTAAAGCATTTGGGGATCGGCCCGCAGCTTAAAGGACCGACCATCCAAATTATCATGCACGGAGATCTTTTCTTTTTCAAATTCCGGCTGAAGGAACTGTAGATTTTTCTTAAGGATGTCCTCCAGGTAACAATCCTGAAAGTTTGGCTCCTGGGGACGGGCGAAATCCAGGAATTCGGTGACGACATTATTCAATCGGCTGGATTCTTCTATGATGACGTTTGAAAGCCTTTCCTGGGTCTGCGTGGCATCGGGCATACCGCCCAACAGTTCGGCTGTACTCCGAATGATTCCCAAGGGGTTTCTGATCTCGTGAGAAACCCCGGCAACCATTTGACCCAGAGCGGCAAGACGTTCGGCCTGATTGAGTTGGGATTCAAGTTCTCGTTGTTCTCTGGCACGTTGCTCTATGATTCCCTCCGCCTTATGGACGATGAGCAGGAGCGCCACAAAAATCAGGCCCATAATGAGGATAGAAAGCCCGAATATCACATACTGGAATTTAACGATGGACCGATATTCCTCTGTTAGATCCTGAATCAGCTCGAATACGCCGATAACAAATTTTTTGCCCGTATAGGGGGTTACGCCCATGAAAGGAATATAGGTCCTGAGTTTTTTCTCGCCCCCTAAGCTTTCTATTCCAAGCCCCCAAATCTCGTCGCCCTCAGACAAAAGCCCGGAAGAATCTTCTCCCCCAACCGCCTTCCGATACCCGGAGGTTTCATTTACCTGCTTACCGATCAGGTTGGGATCCGTGCTGTATGCGATTACCGGTTCCCCGGTTTCATAGATATTGACCAGATCGATATTAAAGCTATGGATCGTGTTCTGTACAATACGATCCATCCATTCGTACTGCTTTTTTTCCCTTAGACTAATATCTTCCCTTAACCACTCGGTAACAGGAAGCACAAAGTTCTGAAAAACCTGATGATTCAGGTTTGAACCGAGCAGGCGGGCATAGTTTTCGTAACTCATCATTAGAATGTCCTTGGCTCTTTGGGAGATAACCACAGAGAAAGGAAAGCTGAATATGATGAGCACAATAAAGCTTGCAGCGGCAAAAAATTTCACCAACCTAAACTGTCTGCCGTCTGATTGGGTGGTATTTTTGGGTGGTACCATGTGATTCAAGATCTTTTTTGAATTCCGGTGTGTTTCTTTTTCTTCTATTCTATTCAAAAACTGAGCCATCGGTCAACAGGTTAGGCTTGAAGTTGAATATAGGAAATTATATAGACTCAAAACACACACATTTTTGGATCTGTTTGAAAGCGCTGCAAGAATTGCCGGAAAGAATTCAACATGAAGAATGAGAGGCGGG
>Ga0207796_1000757_pt1 | contig 11992 bp, 7 predicted proteins | sample Pon1CUnioCityCA_6_FD_187274 | JGI IMG/M metagenome (GOLD analysis project Ga0207796, IMG submission 187274) | Marine sediment microbial community from Union City, CA, USA - Pond 1C Sediment 1 (SPAdes) | ecosystem: Environmental > Aquatic > Marine > Intertidal zone > Salt pond sediment ...
GCGCTCACTCCTCAAAATGCCAGATCGGGCGGGCCAGACTGCGTTGCAACGTGGAGACCTGCGAACGTGAGAACGTGCCAACGCATCCCATAGCACCCCCAAAATGGCGGGAGAGTGGGAGAGTGGGACAGTAGACCCTGAACCGCCTGTGGTTCCCCCCAATCCAAGGCTGGAACTGGCCCCTCACCGCAGCCCGGCCTCGGTTGGCAGCGGGGCCATGCTGTGGTAAGATGGGGCCATATAGGGTCATCGACCTCGCGAGGGACGTGTGAAGGGCAAACGCTTAGTAGCTGCCGGACGCAGGGCTTGGGAATGGGTGGGCGATAGTGTGCTGGCGCTGGGGTTGTTCGCCGCCAGCTTGGCGCTCTACGTCCAGACGCTGGCGCCTTCCGTTGCCGCCCTCTTTGACGACAGCCTCGAGTTCCCGCTGGTGAGCTACCGCCTGGGCATCGCCCATCCCACCGGCTATCCCCTTTACACCCTGTTGGGCAAGCTCTTTAGCCTCGCGCCGTGGCACAACGTCGCCTGGCGCGTGAACCTCCTGTCGGCGGTGGCGGGCGCGCTGGCGGTGGCCCTTGTCTATCTCGTCGCCCGCCAGCTGGCTGCGCGGCGGATGCCGGCCCTTCTGGGCGCCGTGGCCCTTGCCGTCTCGCCCGTCTTCTGGTCGCAGGCTGTCATCGCCGAGGTCTACACCCTCACCGCTGCCTTTGTCGCCCTGTTGCTGTGGCTGGCGCTGCGTTGGGCCCGCAGGCCCCTGCTCCCCGTTGAGCCCTTTTCCCTGCTCCAGGTCGCTCCTCCAAAGCGCCCGGCCCTATTCATGCCCGGCCAGGGGCTCTGGTTCCGCCTGCCAGCGGGGCTCCGGCGATTTGCCGGCAAGCTCCGGTCCTGGTACCGGAGGCTGTTTCCTGCGGTGCCTCCGCGCAGGCGCTTGCGGCTGCATCCAGCTATCTACGCCCTGGCTGCCCTCTTTGGCCTGAGCCTGACCCACCACCGCATGGCGCTGCTCATGGCTCCCGCGCTGCTGCTCTTTCTTCTCCTCGTCGAGCCGCGCGTGCTGCGCCGGGCAGCGCTGCTGGGACCCGAACACCCTGACCGCCCGCGCTGGCTGCAGATCCTCGGGCGTCCCATCGTCCTCCTCCTGCTGAGCTTCTTTGGGCCGCTCCTGCTCTACCTCTATCTCCCGCTGCGGGGGCAGGTGGGATCGCTGGACGGCACCTATACCAATACCCTGGGCGGTTTCCTCCAGTGGGTCACTGCCAGCGGCTACAACGTGTTCCTCGGGGAGAATCCCCTGGCCCGGGACCTGAGTGCCGCGTTCTACTTTGAGCTGTTCTGGCAGCAGTTCGGGCCGGTGGGGTTGGCCCTGGCCCTGTTGGGGGTCCTCGGCCTGCTGCGCCGTCCCAGGTCCCGCAGCGCGCGCCTGAAACTCCAGGCCCTGACCGCTCTGGCATTTCTGACCTTTGTCGCCTTTGCGGTGCTCTACCGCGTGCCCGACGTGGAGGTCTTTTTCATCCCGGCCTTTGTGCTGGTTGCGGTGTGGGCCGGCGTGGGCCTGGACTATGCCGCCGATCTCTTGCGCCCCCGGGGACCGAGCCTGGCCATACGCCGCCTGCTGGCAGCCAGCGCTCTGGTGCTATTTCTGGCAGCCATCGCCCAGCCCCTGGCGCTCGCCGCCCGCAACTACCCCGACCTGGATCTGAGCCAGCGTTGGATTGTGCACGACTATGGGCAGTACCTGCTCCAGGAGCCGCTGCCGCCCGATAGCACCATCGTCGGTATCCTGGGCGAGATGACCCTGCTGCGCTACTTTCAGGACACGGAGGGTCTCCGGCCCGACCTGCAGACGGTCGCGGCTGACGACGAGGCCCTCCGCCGGCAGGAGGTAGAGGCCGCGCTGGCTGGTGACGGCGCGGTATTCATCACCCGTCCCCTGCCCGGCCTGCCGGAGTCGTATGCCCTGGATGCCGTCACCGGCCTGATCGACGTGGGCGGGCACTGGCAGACCCTCATCCGCGTGGGCCAGCCCTCCGCCGAGGCGCCCCAGATTCCGCGCCCGACCGGTGAGGAGCCGCTGCCCGGCCTGCAGTTGCTGGGATACGGGGTGCGCCAGCACGGAGGGCACTGGCAGGAGTGGGCGCGCCTGCGGCTTTGGTGGCGCGCGCCCGGCGGATTGGCGGAGCAGTTCAAGGTTTCGGCGCGGCTGCTGAACAGCAATGGCCTGGTGGTCGCCGCAGCCGATGCAGAGCCGGTCTCGGGTGCCTATCCTGCAACCGCCTGGCGTCCCGGCGAGGTCGTGGCCGATGCCTACGAGGTCCCGCTGCCGGCTGGCCTGCCGCCCGGTGACTATGTGCCGCTGGTCATCGTCTACGATCCGGCCACTGGTGCCGAACAGGGGCGCGTCGAGCTGGCCCCGGTGACCCTGCAGGGCAGCGGTGCGCGGCCCCCACAGCGGGCCCTGGAGGCGTCGGTGGCGCAGACTCCCTACGCCCTCTTTGGCGACGTCGAGTTGCTGGGGTTCACCCCGCCGGATCCCAACCTGCTCTACAGCCCCGGAGATGCGCTGCCCTTGACGCTGCTCTGGCAAGCTCTGGCGGAACCGCAGGGCGACCTTCGGGTCAGCATCTGGCTCCAGGCCGATGGGCAATACCCCCTGGGCGAGGAGCCGGTGGGGGGAGACTTTCCGTCGATAGCGTGGCAGCAGGACCAGGTGGTGCGCCAGCAACCGGTCCTGCAGGTGCCCGATATCAAGCCGCCGGGGACCTACCGGCTCAAGATGCGCGTGATCCGCGACGGGCAGCCCGTGCCCTGGGGCCGCTGGCTTATCCCACTGGGCAGCGACCTGGACCTGGGAACGGTTCAGATAGGCCGCTAGCAGGGCCGCTCGTGGTTGTTGACTGGACCGGTCCGATTTGTCAGGCAGGGCCTCCTATGGTAGACTACGGGTCGCCGCGGATTGGCTGTAGATAGCGGGAGTACTGGCAGCGCGACAGCGCTACTTGCGACGTGGGGCACGGATGTGCACGGATGTCTTGTCCTTTGTCTGTGCCGTCCGTGTTTGTCTGTGTCCCGCTGGCCCGGTTCATCATAGATAGGTGAGTTCAATCGTGCGAGTCCTATTCATCGCTCAACAAACTGATTACGAGCCCCAGGGCATCATGCACCTGTCCAGCGCGCTCAAGGCAGCGGGCCACGAGGTGGATCTGGCTGTGGCCACCCACCAGGACCCGGTGGCAGCCGCTCGCGAGTTCCAGCCCGACGTGGCGGCCTATTCGGTCATCACTGGCTCGCAACGCTACTACATCGACGTGAACAACCGCGTCAAGCGCGAGGTGGAGGGCGTCTTCTCCGTGTTCGGCGGCCCGCACCCCACCTTCTTCCCCGAGATGGTCGAGGAGGAAGGCGTAGATGGCATCTGCCGGGGCGAGGGCGAGGATGCCATGGTGGAACTGGTGAATGCTCTGGCTGCTGGCGGACCCGAGGCGGTGCTGGGCATCGACAACTGGTCCTTCAAGCGCAACGGCGACTCGGTGGATGCGGGCATCATCAACAATCCGGTCAGGCCCTATGTGGGGGACCTCGATGGCCTCCCCTTTCCGGACCGGGCGCTGGTATACGAGCGGGACCCCATCTCGGCGCGGAGCAAGATCAAGCACTTTCTGACCGGCCGCGGCTGTCCCTACAACTGCACCTATTGCTTCAATCACGCCCTGTCAGAGCTCTACCGGGGCAAGGGCCGGCGCTTCCGCCAGCGCAGCGTGGATCACGTGATCGAAGAGGTCCGCTGGGTGCGCGACCACTACCCGCTCGAATTCGTCGTCTTTGTGGACGATACCTTTGTCCTTTCGGAAGAGTGGCTGGCCGAGTTCGCCGTCAAGTATCCGCGCGAGGTTGGGCTGCCCTTCTTCTGCAATACCCGCGCCAACCTGGTGACCGAAGAACAGGTCAGGCTGCTCAAAGATGCCGGTTGCCACTCGGTCAGCATGGGCATCGAGACCGGCAACGACCGGCTGCGCAACGATCTGCTCAAGCGCCGCATGAGCAAGGAGCAGATCCTCGAGGCGGCGAGGCTCATCCGCGAGGGCGGGCTATACTTTACGACGACCAATATGATCGGCCTGCCCACCAGCACCCTGGAGGACGACTTTGAGACGCTGGAGCTGAACATCCAGGCCCGGCCCTCCTACGCCCACGTCTTTATCTTCCAGCCCTACCCGCGCACCGAGCTGGGCGAGTTCACCCGCGAGCATGGCTGGATGGTGGGCACCTTTGACGATATTGGCGAGCTGGCCTGGGATCACTCGGTCCTGGACTTTGACCAGGAGCATAAGAGAGGCCTGAGCATCCTGCAGCGCTTCTTTGCCATCGGCGTGGAATGGCCGCGGACGGTGCCCCTGATCAGGCGCATGATGAAGCTGCCCGACAATCCGCTCTTCTGGCTGATGAACAAGCTGTGGAAGGGATGGGCCATCAAGAACCGGGTGCATCCAGTGAAACTCGGCTTGCGAGAAATCGCCCAGACTGCGTGGCACTTTATGAGGATCAAGTCGTGACCGAGCCGGCAGAACGTGCCCCGGCACTTTATGCGGATCAAGTCGTGACCCAGCGCGCTGTGAGGACGGGAGCCTGAACCTGTCCCGGTGGCGCCAGCTGCGAATGGTGCTCGGGCACTCGACAGGTCTGGTTCCGCCGCCTATCTAACCCGGCAAGGAGATTCCGACATTGCACCTTCTCTTTATTGTAAAAGCGGTCGATAACGAGCCCCAGGGCATCCTGCTGATCAGCAGCGTGCTCAAGCAGGCGGGGCATCAGGTGAGCCTGGTGGTGGCGACGGAGGAGGATCCTGTCGAGGCGGCGTTGCGGTTGCGGCCCGATGTGGTGGGCTTTACCGTCTATACGGGGCCGCACACCTGGTACCTGGAACTGAACCAGCGCATCCGGGCGCAGCTGCCGGGTGTCTTTTCTATCTTTGGCGGCCCGCATCCCACCTTCTTCCCCGAGATGATCGAGCAAGAGGGCGTGGATGGCGTGTGCCTTGGCGAGGGCGAGTACGCGACGCTGGATCTGATGAATGCCCTGGAGCGCGACGGGCAGGACTCGACCGAGCCCGGCCTGCGCCTGACCGATCCGGCCATTCCCAACTGGTGGTTCAAGATCGACGGCGAGATCGTGCGCAACGCACTCCGCCCCTTGCTCACCGGCGACGAACTGGACGCCCTGCCCTTTTCTGACCGGGAGTTGCTCTACGCGGCGCACGATCAGAGCCGCCGCACCAAGATCAAGCCTTTCATTACCGGCCGGGGCTGCCCGTACGACTGCGCCTTCTGCTTCAACAAGGCCTACTCTGACCTTTACGGGGGGCACGGTCGCCGCTATCGACGCCGCAGCCCCGACAACGTGCTCCAGGAGCTAGAGGCGGTGACTTCTCAGCACGACGTGCGTTTCGTGCTCTTTATGGACGACACCTTTATCCTGCAGGACAAGTGGCTAAACGAGTTCATGTCGCGCTACAAAGCCGAGATCACATTGAACGGCGGCCCGGTGCCATTCTGGTGCCAGGTGCGAGCCAACCTGGTGACCGATGAAAAGATCGCGCTCTTTAAGGAGTCTGGCTGCAAGTCGGTCAGCTTTGGTATCGAGGCGGGCAATGACCAGCTGCGCAACGTCATTCTCAACCGCAATATGAGCCGCGAAGAGATCCTGGGCGCTGCCGAGATACTGCGCAGGCACGATATCGCCTTTATGACCAACAACATGCTGGGTCTGCCCACAGGCAATCTGGGGACTGACTTTGAGACCCTGGAGCTCAACGCCCAGTGCCGTCCGGCGTACGCCAACGTCTTCCTCTTCCAACCCTATCCCAAGACTGCACTGGGTGAATGGGCCTATCAGCATGGCTGGATGCGGGGTACCTTCGATGATCTGTCCGGTTCGGTCAGCGATGATACAGTCATCAATTTTGGCAGCGAGCAAGAAAAGAGGCAGATCGAGAACCTGCAAAAGCTCTTTGCACTGGGCGTCGAGTTCCCCTGGCTGCTGCCCGTGATCCGCCTGCTGATCCGCTTGCCGTCCAACCAGCTCTTCTGGCTGATCTACAAGGTTTGGAAGGGGTGGGCCATCAAGAACAGGATGTTCCCCTTCAAGATGGCGCCCCGGGAGTACCTCGACTCGGCGCTCTATTACATGCGCATCAGGAGCCAGTAGCGCGCTCAGGTATTGCCGCTATCCCACCGGCTGGTGGATGCCTTGGGTTCGCAGGACGACGGCTTGCGGGTGCGTGACCGGCACGTGCGCCGCGCCAGGAGGGTGCGTACCATCACCGCGCTGGCAGCCAGCAGGGCAAGGTGCGGGATGCTGTATGCCCAGTGCGCCACAAAGGTACTGGGTGGCGTGCCATCGGAGATGCCGGACCCGTGGAAGGCAAACCAGAGCAGGACGGGCGGCACCTGGAGCAACGCCACGATGCCCCAGCCGAGACCCGCGACGCCCTGGATGATGCGCGAGTGGCTGCGCCACGCGCCCACCGTCAGAGGGACCACTGCCAATCCAAGGTAGATCGACACCCTTCCCCAGAGGACTACTTCGGCCTCCGTGGGGCCGAAGGCGTGAAGGACATACGTCAGCCCCAGGGCAATGGAGCCGGCACTGCCCAGCAGACCTGGCAGAGTACCTCTCGCTCGTCGAAGGGCACCATGCGTCAGCCGGGCAGCCAGAACCGGCATCCCTGGATCACAACCCATCGCCGCCAGCGTCGCGGGATCACCCTGGCAGCCCACCAGTGCCTGAACGTGGCAGCAAAGCGCGCCAGCTGACTATCTTGAATCGGTAGCTGGGTGTCGTTCATCTCCCACGAGTCCCGCTGAATCCGGCTACCACGCTACCCAGGCCAGGGGCTGCATTCCCTCGGGGTAGATGTCCACAATAGCCCAGTCGCGGAGGGGATTGCCCGCTGCGTCGCCCCAGTATCCACCGGGCACGAGCAGGTCAAAGACATAGGTTGCCTCCGCCCCAACTCCGCTGCCAATAGCAACGCGGACACGGGCACCGCCGGCTTGCGCTGGATCGTCGATTACCGCTGGCTCGCAACAGGTACGCCACCAGGTCACGTCCAACACGCGATGGTCGATCCGGGGGCCGAGGGCGATCAGGGTATCGGTCACCGAATCGCGACGGCCTTGCAGGTCGTGACTCTCTGGCGGCGGCTCCAACCAGAAGGCCAGTGCCGCGGAGCGGTTGCCTCTGGCAGTCGCCTCCAGATAACCTGCAATCTCGCGCTGAGGTGTCCGTCCCAGGGCTTGCTCCAGGAGCTGATATGCCGGACTGCAACTGGCGTTCAGCCCGATGACAGCCAGCGCTGTCAGGGCCAATACTGTGAAACCCATTCGCCAGGTTAGATCGCGCATCCGTCCCTCCGGACCTGCATGGGTCGATGATAGCATATGGGGCTGGTTCTTGCCTGACGCTTTGCCAGCGCCCAGTCAGCGCCATGCGGTCACCCTGGGGCGAATCGATCTCCTGCAGGCTGCCATCCAGGGGTCGGGCAAGGTAGAGCACAGCTCCAGGCCATGGAGCTAGCCAGCGGGCTGGCTGCGTGCATCGGGCACCCCGAAAATGCAGTGAAAACCGGTGGCTGCCGGACTTGCATATCTGAGGAACTGTGGTATAATGGTTGTGGCATTGGCAGGGCCCTGGCTGTACGTTAACCGCGCCGGACAGGCACTCACCCCAACTAACTCTGGAGATTCCGGCACTTGTCCTCAGGAAAGCAGGTTCAAGGACACTACGGGCGTCGCTGATTCATAGCAGTCCACTCTGGCAAGGGACGGGCGATCGCCGCCATCTCTGATGGCAGAAGGATGGCGATTCCATCCGATTCAGGTAGCTCCGCTGGGGCGGGCGAATCGGGATCTCGATCCCCGGAATACAATGTTCTTTGTGTCACACTTTTGTCACTATTCATGGGCCAACTTGACGATCTGAATAGGCTATGCTATAATTGTGGCTGCTTGTGAGATATTCGCTATCCTCACTGCGAGTAGCCACCTAACATAAGCTTCAGGAAAGCTCTACATTCGTTGCTAGTGCGCGGAGGGAAGGACCGCTCCCCGAACATTGATGCTGCAGATACATGCCGTAGCACACTGTCGAATTGGTTTGGTTCGGCCCCCGTGGTGGATGTCAATCGTCTTGAGGAAACCATCCCAAGAGAATTAAGAACCTCTGTGTGTGGAGGAAGATCGTGGATATTGTTCAACTGGGTAATATGACGCTTACCGAGCTGCAGGATATGGCTCGTGATCTGGATATAAGCGGGTACAGCCGCCTCAAGAAGCATGATCTTATGATGCGCTTGTTGCAGGCTCAAGCTGAGAGCCAGGGGTTGTTATTCGGGGGAGGCATCCTGGACATCGTGTCCGATGGCATTGGCTTCCTGCGATCTGGCGATCTACTGCCCAGCTCCGATGACATCTATGTATCGCAATCGCAGATCAGGCGTTTCGGTCTGCGGGCGGGTGATACTGTCATTGGACAGGTGCGTCCGCCAAAGGAGAGTGAGAAGTACTTTGGTTTGCTGCGGGTCGAGGCGGTCAACAATGTGGACCCGGAGAAGGCCAAGCGAAGGCCCTGGTTCGATCGGCTGACGCCCATCTTCCCACTCGAACAGCTCATGCTGGAGACGGGCCAGCTTCCTCTGTCCACGCGCCTGCTGGATATGCTCGCGCCTATCGGGCGAGGGCAGCGTGGATTGATCGTTTCGCCGCCCAAGGCCGGCAAGACCACCATCCTCAAGCAGATTGCCAATGGCGTCACGAGCAACCACAATGACCTGCACCTCATGGTCGTGCTCATTGGAGAACGGCCCGAGGAGGTGACCGATATGGCCCGCTCTGTGGAGGCCGAGGTTATGGCTGCCACATTTGACGAGCCGGTGCAGCACCATGTGCGAGTGGCTGAGATGGCCTTGGAGCGAGCCAAACGGCTGGTTGAAATCGGGCAGGATGTGGTCATTTTGGCAGACTCGATCACGCGTCTGGCGCGGGCTTACAACCTGGTAGTCCCACCGAGCGGTCGAACCCTCTCGGGTGGTATCGATCCCGCTGCCTTGTACCCGCCCAAGCGGTTCTTTGGCGCGGCGCGTAATATCGAGGAGGGAGGCAGCTTGACTATCATTGCTACCTGCCTCGTGGACACCGGCAGCCGCATGGACGACGTGATCTATGAGGAGTTCAAGGGCACCGGCAATATGGAGATGCAGCTCAACCGCAAGCTGGCTGATCGCCGTCTCTTCCCGGCCATTGACATCGAGCGATCATCCACGCGGCGCGAGGAATTGCTGCTGAGCAAGGATACCCTGTCCCGTGTTTGGACATTGCGACGCATGATCGATGCCCTCGGCGGAGGTGCAGATGCGGTCGAGCCTGTACTCACGCGGCTGAGCAAGACCCGCAGTAACGCCGAGTTCCTGTCAACCCTGAACCGGGAGATATAGCAGAGAGATTTCGGACCTGAGGACGTTGTGCTGCAGATAGGCGCGTCCCAGAAACGAATGCCACCCATCGCCCCCTCGATGGGCTCCGTTGAGGTCCCCGGCGATCTCGATCCCGCATTTTCCTTCATTTGGCATCGAGGTCCTTCTGTGGTATAATCGCAGCCAATCTGAAGGGCATCGGGCGATGTTCTTCTCTGGAGAACTTTGATGATCGAGTCGGAAACCGAGTTCCCTGCGCGGGAGCGAGGGCGGGCACCGGTTTTGGCGAAAGGCCGCCGGATTCTTACCAGCGTCGTACACCAGATCAGGGACCAGGCCCACGCACTGCCAGGGACTAGGGGAGCGCAGTATGTGAGGGACCTGTGGTCCCTCGTTGGGGATCGAATAGGACCGCTGCCGTTTCGGGAACAACTTTCCCGGCTGTACCACACGGTTACAGAGGGCCCCCGCGATGGTTCCTTGCTCAATCGTTACGCCCTGCACGTGGTCGTTGTCTTTTTGGCTGTGGCTGTGGTCCTCATCAGCCAGGTCACCATACCCACAGTGGATCTGGTGCTGCCCGAAACTGCCCTTGCCCAGGCTGAAACAGACACTCAACCCCCTGATACTGGCGGCAGTGTAGCTGTTCCCGAGACCAATCGGGGCGTAGATCGCCTGACCAGCAATGAGGCGGTGCTTTTCCCGGCGCCTGTGCTCCATACCACCGTCTCTGAGCGGGATCGGATGGCGTTCATCACCTATACCGTCCAGGCCAACGACAATATCTGGGCAATTGCTCAGGGGTTTGGCCTGAAAGCCGAGACCGTCCTGTGGGCCAACCCCAAGGTAGAAAATGCGCCAGATCTGCTCAGCGTGGGACAAAACCTGATAATTCCCCCGGTAGACGGCATTTACTACACCGTTGCCAACGGGGACACAGTCGAAAAGCTGGCCAAGAAATACGAGACCACAGTTGAGAAGATCGTCGGTTTCGAGGGCAACGAGTTGGAGGAGCCTTACAGCTTGACAGTCGGTCAGAGGATCATGCTCCCTGGCGGCCACAAGCCGGTAGTGCCCAGCAACTACTACCCCATGACCAGCGTAGGTAGGGCGCCGCAGAACGCTCCCACCGGTTCTGGACGCTTTGCCTGGCCCGCGCAGGGGGTTCTCACGCAACGCTACTGGAGCGGCCACCTGGGCATTGACATCGCTAATCGCACGGGCACGCCCATTCGCGCGGCCGATGCAGGCTATGTCGTGATGGCTGGACGCGATACCTGGGGATATGGCAATCAGGTCCTCATTGACCACGGTAACGGCTATGTGACGCGTTACGCACACCTGGACCACATCATTGTGAAGGCTGGCGACGTTGTTGAGCGGAACCAGCAGGTCGGGACCATGGGGAACACGGGCCGCTCTACAGGGCCGCACCTTCACTTTGAGATCATCTACAACCTGGTACGCCGCAATCCCCTGGGTTTCTTGCCCTAGTATATCCCACACACACGCACGACGGGCGCGAGATTTCTCCTCGCGCCCGTTTTTTCGTCTGCAGGCCGGGTCCCCGGGCAGAGTCCCTCAGTACTGGATAGCAGATCTCTTCAGACCCGAGTTATCTAAACAGGTTTGCGGCATACGGGCGCCGAGTTGTCCAGTTTTTGCACCCGATTTAACGGGAACTTAACGCGGCCTAACTGCTCAAAACCTTGACAAAACCGTGACACTGTGATATGATTGTGCGTGGCGAAGAGTGGACCAACTTGGAAAGGAAGAGAGAGCCATGTCAATCCGGATCGTTACCGACAGCAACTGTGACTTGCCAGCACAGATCATCCAGAAGTATGGTATCGTCGTCATACCCATGTATGTCAATATCGGTACCGAGAGCTATCTGGACGGCGTCGAGCTATCTCGCAAGGACTTTTACGAGGGCCTGCCCGACTTTGACAGCCATCCCATGACGTCAGTTCCCGGGCCGGGCGTATTCATAGAGGCCTTTGACGCACTGGTCTCTGAAGGAGCCAGCGAGATTCTGTGCATACACATGGCGAGGAGTCTCAGTGCCATGGCAAACTCGGCACAGCTGGCGGCAGAGCAATGGGACAAGCTGCCAGTGACCGTGTTCGATTCGGGGAACCTGACTTTGGGCACCGGCTTGCAGGTGGTGGCAGCAGCCAAGGCTGCCGCTGAGGGCGGCTCCGTGGCTGAAATCATGGCCCTTCTCGAGGACCAGGCTTCGCGTACCTATTGCTTTGCAGCCCTGGATACGGTCGAGTTCCTGCGTCGCAGCGGCCGCTTGACCCGTTTCCAGTGGGGCCTCGCTTCAGTGCTGCAGATCAAGCCCCTACTCAAGATGAACGACGGCGAGTTTGATATGGAGCGGGTGCGCACGCGTAAGGCAGCCCTGGCCCGCGTACTCGAGCTACTCGAAGGGCTGGGCCCACTGGAGAATCTGGCTCTTGTCCATACCCATGCACCAGAAGAGGCAGAGGCCCTGGGTCGCCGGGCTAGCCACCTCTTCCC
>Ga0207796_1000758_pt1 | contig 11991 bp, 22 predicted proteins | sample Pon1CUnioCityCA_6_FD_187274 | JGI IMG/M metagenome (GOLD analysis project Ga0207796, IMG submission 187274) | Marine sediment microbial community from Union City, CA, USA - Pond 1C Sediment 1 (SPAdes) | ecosystem: Environmental > Aquatic > Marine > Intertidal zone > Salt pond sediment ...
CGTAGAGTATTATGCTGCTGTTGTCAAGCCAGGAAGGATTTTATTTGAAATTGGCGGCGATGTAGTGGAAGATACCGCGCTGGAAGCAATGCGATTGGCTAGCTATAAGCTGCCCATTAAAACCAAGGTAGTCCGCCGCGAAGAAGTAGGAGAAAACTAATGAAAGCAGAAGAGATCCGCGGTCTTGCCGACGAAAAGATTAAAGCCGAGATTGATGGTGCCAGAGAAGAATTGATGAACCTGCGCTTCCAGCAATCCACAGGTGAGTTGTTGGATACATCCCGGATCCGCGAGGTCCGGCGATCGATTGCCAGGATGCAAACGATCCTAAATGAACGAGCGCGTCAAGGCGCAGTGGAAGGTGAATCATGAGCAACCGCCGTCGTATTAATGGTGTGGTTACCAGCAATAAAATGGATAAGACCGTCTCGGTGAGGATTACCCAACGTTTTCGTCACCGTTTGTATAAAAAAGTCATTGATCGCCACAGTACGGTCAAAGCCCATGATGAGTTGGGATGTGAAGTTGGAGACCAGGTTCTAATTGTGGAATCAAAGCCAATTTCTAAGACTAAGAGATGGGTTGTGGAAGAAATCATCCGTAAATCGGTTTCTACCCAACAGGCATAAGGAGAGGCAGCAATGATACAGCAAGAATCAAGAGTAATTGTTGCCGATAATTCTGGTGCTCGTGAACTGCAGGTGATCCGAGTGCTGGGAGGTTCCAAGCGGCGTTATGCCCGAGTAGGTGATATCGTTGTGGGTTCCATCAAAGGAGCAGCTTCTCAAGGGGCCGTCAAATCCCATGAGGTTGTCCGAGCCGTTGTGGTTCGGACTGCCAAAGAATGGCGGCGCAAAGACGGCTCCACCGTTAAGTTTGATGATAACGCAGTGGTAATCCTGGACGCGGACGGCACCAATCCCAGAGGTACCCGTATTTTCGGACCGGTTCCCCGTGAACTGCGCGAAAAAGGGTACATGAAGATAGTTTCCCTGGCTCCAGAAACGGTCTAGGGAATCGAGAGCAGGAGTAATAAACGTGAAATTTAAAATACGCAAAGGCGATACCGTGAAAGTCATCAGCGGCCGGAAGGCTGATAAAGGTAAACAGGGAGAAGTCATCAAAGTTTACCGGGATAAAATGCGGGTTGCCGTACAGAGTGTCAATATCCGGAAAAAACACCAGGGGCAGATTCAGGCCCAGGGCAGGACCATGAGTCCTGGCATTATTGAGTTTGAAGGTCCCATTCATATTTCCAATGTGATGCTGGTTTGCCCTTCCTGTGGAGAGGCCACTCGGGTTGGTGTGTCCCGCGAAGATGGGGTTCCTCATCGGGTATGCAAACGCTGCAATGCGTTGATCGACTGAAGTTGGGAGCAGAAGAATGAATAGATTACAAGAGCTTTACCAAAAAGATATCGTGCCAGGCTTAGTTAAAGAGCTGAAGCTGGAAAATGTTATGCAGTGCCCCGCGATCACCAAAGTGGTTGTGAATATTGGTGTAGGTGATGCCCTGGATAACGGCAAGCTGCTTGATGAGTCGGTGCGGGATCTGACAAAAATCACTGGGCAGAAGCCCTTGATTAATAAGTCCAAGCGCAACATCGCCAACTTTAAACTGAGGGAAGGTGTAGCAATCGGGACCTCCGTGACCTTGCGAGGTTTAAAGATGTGGTCATTCCTTGATCGCCTGATGAATGTTGCCTTGCCCCGGGTGCGTGACTTCCGGGGAGTTTCACCCAATTCCTTTGATGGTCGCGGGAATTATACGCTGGGCATCACTGAGCAGCTGGTCTTTCCAGAAGTGAATTATGACGAAGTCAGTAAGATTCGCGGTCTGGAAGTAACCATAGTCACCACCGCCCAGGATGATGAGTCGGGCCGGACTCTGCTGCGGATGTTGGGTATGCCGTTTAAGGAGGAAACCGCAGATGGCTAAAAAGAGCATGATTGCACGCGAAAAGAATAGAAAATATAAAGTCAGGGAAGTGAATCGCTGTAAGCGATGCGGTCGACCGCGAGGATATATGCGCCGCTTCGGTCTGTGCAGAATTTGTTTCCGTGAATTGGCACTCGAGGGGAAAATCCCCGGCGTTGTCAAATCATCTTGGTAAGTTGGATGGAGGAATAGTAATGAGCTTTAATGATCCAATTGCTGATATGCTGACGCGAATCCGAAACGCAGTACGCGCTGAACATCCCCAGGTATCGATGCCTAGTTCAAAGATGAAAGTGGCCATTGCGAAGATTCTGGCTGAAGAAGGATTCATCAGCGGTTATGAAGTTACAGAAAACGAGAATTCAGCCCACAAATCCCTTACCCTGGGATTGAAATATGTAGGGAAGAGGCGTACAAAACGCTCTGTGATTACCAATCTGGAGCGGGTCAGCCTGCCTGGACAGCGGATTTATGCTGGCAAGGATGAAATTCCCTATGTGCTCTCCGGTATGGGCATTTCCATCATCACCACATCTAAAGGTGTCATGACTGGCCGGGATGCGAAAAGGCTAGGGGTTGGTGGAGAGGTAGTTTGCAAGGTTTGGTAGCTTGTTTAAGGTCCCGGATTGTGAAAAACAATTAAGGACGACAAAGGAGAAAGTACTGTGTCTAGAGTTGGACGATTGCCGGTGGCTGTGCCTTCCGGTGTAGACGTGAAAATTGAGGGGTCGCAGGTCACGGTCAAAGGCCCAAAGGGTGAAATGGCTTTCACTTTTTCTCCCCAGATCGAGATTTCCTTGAAAGAAAATGAAATCCTGGTCAACCGGCCTTCTGATGCCCGTGAGATGCGCTCCCTGCATGGAACCACCCGGGCGCTGATCCAGAATATGGTAACTGGCGTAACGGAGGGCTTTCAGAGAGAATTGCAGCTGGTTGGTGTCGGCTACCGAGCTAACATGGAAGGGAACAACCTGGTTCTCAATGTAGGATATTCCCATCCTGTGGTGGTCGAACCACCACAAGGCATTACGTTCGATGTCGGAGAGAGGAATCAACAGATATTCATCTCTGGCATTGATAAGCAGGTAGTGGGTCAGATCGCTGCAGATATTCGTAAAGTCAGACCCCCTGAGCCTTATAAAGGCAAGGGCATTCGATATAAAGATGAGTATATCCGTCGCAAAGCAGGCAAGGCGGGTAAGGTAGTAGCATAATATGGCTAAAAAGAAAAGCAGAGCGGATGCTCGCAAACGACGGCATATTCGGGTTCGAAAGCATGTTCATGGAACAGCGGAAAAACCTCGATTGAATGTTTATCGCAGCCTGAACGAAATCTATGCTCAGGTGATCGATGACACAAAAGGCCATACTTTGGTCGCAGCTTCCTCCATTGACAGGGAGTTGAAGAAAAAGGCCAAGGGCATGACGAAAAAAGAACAGGCAACCCTCGTTGGCCAAACCATTGCGGAACGGGCCAAAGAAAAAGGTATTAAAGAGGTCGTCTTCGATCGCGGCGGATATAAATATATTGGCCGTGTGGCAGCCCTGGCTGATGGCGCCCGTGAGAAAGGTTTGCAGTTTTAGGTACCAACCGGGAGATAGTGATGACAAACGGTTATAAAGATAATCCTGAACAGGAACTTGATGAGAGGATCATAAATATTGAGCGTGTTGCCACCGTGGTAAAAGGCGGCCGCAGGTTTTCTTTCCGGGTATGCATGGTTGCCGGGGATCATAAAGGCAATGTTGGATTTGGAATGGGCAAAGCCAATTCTGTTCCAGACGCTATCCGCAAGGCAGCTGCCAATGCCAAAGATAACATGCATCCGGTGGCGATCTATAATACAACAATTCCCCACAAAGTGATCGGGAAGGTCGGTGGCGCAAAGGTGCTGCTGAAGCCTGCGTCCGAAGGAACTGGTGTGATTGCAGCTGGTGCTGTACGCGCTGTGGTCGAAGTGACCGGCATTTCCAATATTTTGACCAAATCATTAGGCAGTAATAATGCCATGAACATTGCCGCTGCGGCCATTAATGGCTTAGGCCAGCTCAAAGATCCTTATGAGGAAGCAGCTGTCCGCGGTGTGGATCCCGAAAGGCTGATTCCGTTCTGGGACAGAGGATAAAAACATGGCGAAGAAAAAAGACAAAATCTTGAAAATCAAATTGGTGAAAAGCCCTCATGGGCGGACCCAGCCCCAACGCAGAACCCTGGAAGCGCTGGGTTTGCGAAAGATCAATCAGACTGTGGAGCGTCCGGATCATCCCAGTATTCTGGGCATGGTTGAACGGGTGAAGCACTTGGTTGAGGTCCTTGATTAAACGGGATGAAAGGGAAATCTTATGAAATTGCATGATTTGAAACCTAATCGTGGTTCAAAAAAGAACCGCAAACGCGTGGGACGCGGAACTGGCTCCGGCTACGGAAAAACCGCTGGACGAGGAATGAATGGTCAGAACTCCCGGGCTGGTGGAGGGGTTCCCCTCTGGCACCAGGGTGGCGATACCCCCTTTTACCGCCGTATGCCCAAAAAACCCGGATTCAATAATTTCAACCGGGTAGAATTCCAGGAAGTCAATTTGGAATACCTGTCGCAATTCCGCAAGGATTCTGAAGTGACCCCTGAAAAACTGCGGGATGTTGAATTGATCGACACACTCAACCGACCGGTTGTGATCCTGGGCCGAGGCGAACTGGAAAAACCACTCAAGGTCAAAGCCCACCGCTTTTCCCGCAAAGCCGTGGAAAAGATTGAAAAGGCAGGCGGCACTGTTGAGGTTATCGAAGGCTAATCCGGCCTCTGATTTGAGATTTGGATCTATTTCAGCTCTGGGTTGAGTTGAATAGAGGAGAAAAAAGCAATGAAAACATCTGCTTGGCGTTACTTGTGGAAAGCAGAAGACATCCGAAGAAAGCTCTTGATCACTTTGCTGTTGTTGATCATCTATCGTTTGGCTGCTCATGTGCCGATTCCTGGTGCTGATCGGGAAGCTATTGCAGCGATTATTTCCGGTGGTGGGGCAGGCGGTACTTTTGTGGGGATTCTGGATATGTTGTCTGGTGGAACAGTGTCAAACTTTTCTGTCTTGGCAATGGGCGTTTACCCCTATATTACCGCCCAGATTATCCTCCAGCTGCTGGTTCCAATTATCCCCGCCCTGCAAGCAAAGATGGAAGAAAATCCTCAGGAAGGCCGGAAATGGATGGAAAAATGGACCTACATCCTGGCTATTCCCATGGCTGCCCTGCAGGCGATTGGTCAGATCCGGATCTTTTCCAATCTGGCCGGGGGAGTCCCGATTATCAGTAACTTTGGCTTCAGCGGCTCAAGTTTGATCCCCAGTCTGGCAATTATCTTCAGTATGACTGCCGGCACCATGTTCGCGATCTGGTTGGGGGAATTGATCTCAGAATACGGTATCCGCAACCAGGGCCTATCCTTGCTGATCTTCGCGGGTATTGTTTCCCGCATTCCCCAGAACTTTGGTTCGATTATCAGCCTGACTGAAAACCGCTGGGTAACCCTGGCTGTAATGCTGCTGATCACCATCCTGATCATATACGCGATCGTGTACGTGCAGCAGGGACAGCGCAATATCCCGGTGATGTATCCCGGGCGCAGGGTGGGGAACCGCCAATCGATGCCAGTCAAAGGCTCTTTGCCTCTCAAAGTCAATATGGCAGGCATGATTCCTTTGATATTTGGGCAATCACTGCTGACTTTCCCGGCTATCCTGGCCAGTTTCTTCTTGACTTCGGAAAGGTTGTGGGTCCGCAATATGGCCACAGGAGCCCAGGCTTTATTCGGCGGCGAGTCCCCCTGGTATTGGCTGCTTTATTTCCTGATGGTGGTTGGTTTCACTTTCTTCTATACAGATGTGCTGTTTACTCAGCAGGACTATGGTTCCAATTTGAAGCGGGCAGGTGCTCAGATACCTGGTGTCAGCCGCGGTGCGCCTACCCAGCGGTACCTGACCAAAGTGCTGCGCCGGATCACTTTCCCGGGCGCGTTTTTCCTGGGGAGCATTGCGGTTCTGCCTTTTTTGATCGGGTTGGTCCTCTCGGCTGTCGGTTTGACCGCCTTGAGTTCTGGCGGCACAGGAACCATGCTCATCACCTCTTCGGGTCTTTTGATTGTGGTTGGTGTTGTGCGAGATACCTTCCAGAACATTGATGCTGAGTTGAAATTGCATGGTTATGACGAGAAGTTATTAGTACGTTAAGAATGGAATACGGGCTGGGCAACTGACCCGCGCTGGACAGGGATGATTACTTACAACAAAAAGCAGATCAAAACTGAGCTGGAAATCCAGAAAATGCAGGCTGCTGGCCGCCTTAATGCCCTGGTGCTGGAAGAGGTTAGAAAATTGATCAAACCCGGCGTGACAACCAAGGAGCTGGACGAGGCTGCAGAGATGATCATCCGTGACCACGGCGGAATCCCCACTTTCAAGGGTTATCCGGGACCATATCCATACCCGGCTACCCTGACCATCAGCATCAATGAGGAGATGGTCCACGGCATCCCCAGCGGACGCAAACTGAAAGAAGGAGATATCGTCTCCATCGATTGCGGTACCACACTGGATGGATACATTGGGGACTCGGCGTTCACAGCCGGGGTGGGTGAGATTGGAGAAGAAGAACGACGATTGATCCGGATCACCCGGGAATCCCTCTATAAAGGGATCGAACAGATGCGGCCTGGCAAGCACATTGGCGATGTGGGGGCAGCGATCCAACAGCACGTGGAAGAGGCTGGTTTTCATGTGCCCAGGCAATATACAGGCCACGGGGTCGGTCGAGAGATGCATGAACCCCCTCAGGTGCCGAATTTCGGTGTCTCAGGGCAGGGAATGCCCCTTCAGGAGGGTTTGACTATCGCAATTGAACCCATGGTCCTGGTGGGAACGCCTCATACCAAGGTGCTTTCTGATCAGTGGACTGTGATATCAGCCGATCATTCGCTGACGGCGCATTACGAACACACCGTGGCAGTGACATCGAATGGCCCGTTGATTTTGACTCAACGCGAGGAGCGTTGAAAAGGTATTTATCTAGACTGATAAATACTCATACGATATAATAAAGCTTTTGCTGATAGGCAAAAAAAGAGCAAAAGAGCAGGAACAAGGAAGTGTAATCATGAAAGTGTCTTCTTCAGTAAAGAAACGCTGTGAAAAGTGCAAGATCGTACGACGCAAAGGACGCGTTTACGTGATTTGTGAAAATCCGAAGCATAAACAAAGGCAAGGGTAATAAGTATGGCTCGTATTCAAGGTGTAGATTTACCGCGGAACAAACGTGTAGAAATTGCCTTAACCTACATTTACGGCATTGGTTTGACCCGGTCTAAAGAGATTTTAGAAGAGGTTGGAGTGGATCCATCCACCCGGGTGCAAGAATTGACCGATGCCCAGATCACAGGATTGAGCAATTATATCAATCAAAACTTCAAGGTAGAGGGTGACCTGCGCCGTGAAGTCCAGATGAACATCAAACGGTTGGTTGAGATCGGTTGCTATCGGGGGCTTCGCCATAAACGAGGCTTGCCCGTGCACGGGCAGCGAACGCGGACCAATGCCCGCACCCGTAAAGGCCCCAAGAAAACAGTAGCCGGACGTGGGCGCCGCCGGGGTATGCAGAAGACTTAGTCATTATTTAGAATACCCTTCCACCTGTAAAGTGAAAGGGGCGCTTCTAGCTGATGCCTTCATATCATGGGAGCCTTTCCTCCCTGCGGCTGTGAGGAATTAGCTAGGAGACAGACTGATAAGGATAATAAGCGAGAAGAGGTACTATGGCTCAAAAATCACCCCGCCCCAAAGGCGGTAAAAGAAAGAAGAGATCACTGGCTTCAGGACAGATCCATGTCCGGGCAACCTTTAACAACACCATCATCACGGTTACCGATCACCAAGGCAACACCGTTTGCTGGAGCAGCCCTGGTGCGGTAGGGTTGAAGGGATCCCGCCGGAGCACCGCGTTTGCGGCCCGGCTGGCCACAGAGGACGCCGTCAAAAAAGCGATGGGCATGGGAATCCGCGAGGCAGATGCCTACATTAATGGACCAGGACCCGGACGGGAAGCTTCCCTGCGGGCCATTGAAGCCATGGGGCTGAAGCTGAATTCGATTACTGATATGACAGCTATCCCCCATAATGGCTGCCGCCCGCCAAAGAAGCGCCGCGTTTGAGTTTGGTCTCTGGAATTGTAAGAACTAACAAACGCAGCAATTTATTGCTAAAGAGAAAAAGAGGATCTAGTTATGTCAAGATATCGTGAGGCAAAATGTAAGATTTGCCGCCGTGAAGGTGAGAAGCTGTTCCTGAAAGGGGAGCGCTGTTTCACCGAAAAATGTGCTTTTGAACGCCGGAGTTATCCTCCGGGCCAGCATGGTAAGGGAGCCCAGTACCGGCGCAGCCGGGAATCGGACTACTCCCGTCAGCTGCGGGCCAAACAGAAAGCCCGCCGCATTTATGATGTTTCTGAACGCCAGTTCCGCCGCTACTATGCAACTGCCCAACAGAGCCGCGGTTTGACAGGCTTGAACCTGCTGCAGCTCCTGGAATCCAGGCTGGATAATGTGGTATACCGACTTGGTTATGCCTCCAGCCGCGCCCAGGCTCGCATGCTGGTCACTCATGGCCACTTCAATGTCAACAAACGGCGGACGGATATCCCTTCCATGATCGTTACCCCCGCTGATAATATCAGCGTCCGGGAAGGATCCAAGAAGCGGACTTATTTTAAGAACCTTACCAAAGAAGCAGAAAGCAGGAACCCTGCAGAATGGGTCAAGCGGGATCTTAAAACTTTATCCGGTAGTGTGGTGCGTTTGCCAGAAAGGTCGGAAATTGACGGCAATCTAGATGAGCAGCTGATTGTTGAGTATTATTCCCGGTAAACAGGATCCGGCAGATTAGTTACAAAGGATAAGGGAGAGGTGAACCGTGCTTGGAATGAATAATATGGTAACACCAAAAATTGAAAAAGTCGCTGAAGCCCGGGCCTACGGCAAGTATGAGATCAGTCCCCTGGAACGCGGGTATGGCATCACGCTTGGTAATGCCCTGCGCCGGGTAATGCTCTCTTCCATGGAAGGAGCAGCAGTGACCTCGATTCGGATCACAGAAGTGGATCACGAGTATGACACTATTCCCGGTGTCCAGGAAGATGTACTGCGGTTAATGCTGCATATCAAAAAACTACGCCTGATCCTGCACGAAGGGGATCTCGCCAGCATGCATCTGGAAGTAAAGGGGGAAGGTGTGGTTACGGCTGCGGACATTATCACACCCCCTGAGGTGGAGATTGTAAATCCAGAGCTGTACCTGATGACTGTGGATAACAGAAAGAAACCCCTCACCATCGAATTGGCTGTTGGGAAGGGGAGAGGTTACCTGCCTACAGAAGATCGCAAGGACAGGCTGCCGATTGGCGAACTGCCCATTGATGCTATCTACAACCCTGTGCGACGGGTGAACTTCGAAGTAGGCTCCGCCCGGGTTGGTCAGAGCACCGAATATGATAACCTGCTGGTTGAGGTTTGGACAGATGGCACGCTGGAGCCTGAAGAAGCATTGAGTAAAAGCGCCAAGCTCTTGATGGGCCACCTGCAGCATCTGGCTGGCGTGACAGCGGAGTCGCTGGCTGCCATGGTAGAGGAAGAGGAACCTATCGAGCCCGAGGATGAGATCATTGATATCCCCATTGAGGAGCTGGATCTCTCTGTGCGAGTATTCAACTCTCTTAAGCGAACTGGTATCACTACCGTCCGTGAGGTAATGGAATTAAACACAAAAGGAGACGACGCGCTGCTGTCCATCCGAAATTTCGGTGTAAAAAGCCTCAATGAATTGAAGCTAAAGCTGGAAGAGCACGGTTACCTTCTGGATGTAGAGATTGAGCAGGAGTAAGTATTATGCGACACAAAGTAGCAGGAAAAAAATTGGGACGAACTTCCGGCCAACGGGCAGCTCTGCGGCGCACTATGATCAAACAACTATTTGAACACGAGCGTATTCAGACTACCCGCGGGAAAGCGGAATTCATTCGGCGGCCTGCCGAAAAACTCATCACCCTGGCCAAGCGTGCTCAGGATGCGGAGGAAGCTGACCAGGTGCATGCCCGAAGGATCGCAGCTTCCAGGCTGGATAATGATAAAGAGATCGTCAAGAAATTATTTGAAGAATTAGCTCCCCGCTATAGCAACCGTCCGGGTGGGTATACCCGCATGTTCAAGTTGCCCCCCAGGACCAGCGATGCCGCGGAAATGGTTGTTCTGGAGCTGGTAGAAGAGTAGCATGTCTGCCTGCTAAGGCTGATGAGAGAACGCTTCCGGGTTCAACTGGCGTACGACGGAACGGACTTTTCTGGCTCCCAATACCAACCGGAACAACGGACAGTGCAGGGAGAACTTGAGAAGGCCTTGGCTAAAATCGGCTGGCAGGGCAGAAGGGTGTACTTGGCCGGAAGGACAGACGCTGGTGTACACGCAGCAGGACAGGTGGCCGTATTCGATCTGGAATGGGGACACACGGAAGAGGAATTAGAAAGGGCATTAAACGCAGTACTACCGCCAGATATCGCGGCAGCGAGGATCCAAAGGACAAGGGATGATTTCCAACCCCGGTATGATGCTTTGTCCAGGGTATATCAATACCGGATCCTGAGCAGCCCGGTGAGAGATCCACTCCAGGAGCGCTATTGCTGGAGAGTCTGGCCTGAATTGGATAGTCATTTAATGAAAAAAGAGTCCCGTTTTTTACTGGGCAGTCATGATTTCGCTGCTCTGGGAACTCCCCACAAACCAGGTGGCAGCACAATTCGAGAGATCATGCGAGCCCGCTGGTATAAAAACAAGAATAGCCTGGTGTTTGAGATTGTAGGTAATGCTTTCCTTTACCACATGGTCCGGAGGATTGTCATGGCCCTGGTAAAGATCGGAAAACATCAACAATCAGCTGACGGGATCAAGGACTACCTGGAAAATCCGACGGGTCCTCCCGCTCAGGGATTGGCACCAGCCCGGGGGTTAACCCTGGTGCAGGTGGAATATAGAGATTGAAGGGCCGGCTTGTCCGGACAGTCAATTGTAAATCAGTGGAGTACAAGATTGTGAAGAAAACATTTTATCCAAAATCAGAAGATATCACCAAGAAATGGGTGCTAGTAGATGCCGAGGGTAAGAACCTGGGCCGATTGGCTTCAGTGATTTCCAAGTTAATCCTTGGAAAACACAAGCCAGAATACACACCCGGTGTGGATACGGGCGATTTTGTCATCGTGATTAACGCGGAGAAATTTACAGTCACCGGAAAAAAGATGGATGACAAGTATTACTACCGCGAATCTAAATATCAGGGTGGTTTGAAGAAGACTACTCTACGAAATCAGCTCGAAAAAAGACCCGAGTACGTGATCGAACATGCTGTGAAAGGTATGCTCCCTCACACCCGATTGGGCCGGCAGCTGAATAAAAAGCTTAAGGTGTACGCGGGTCCAGATCATCCCCATCAGGCACAGCATCCTGTACCGGTTGAGGAATTGTATCCTAACCTGTAAAGTGACAGGTCGGGATAAAAGGAATCATAGCTAGAGGAGTTTTACATGGCAGAGTATTTTGAAGGCGTTGGACGCCGTAAATCAGCCACCGCGCGCGTGCGGATAACCAAAGGGTCCGGTAAATTTATTATCAATGAGAAGACCCTGGAAGAATACTTCCCGACAGAACGGGATAACAAAACCGTCACCGCTCCGCTGGATGTTCTCGGCAGCAGTGCTGATTTTGATATCAGCGCGCTCGTCAAAGGTGGTGGTGTGATCGGGCAAGCGGATTCCGTCAGTCTGGGTCTGGCCCGGGCAATCTTGAAAATGGATCCGGAACTTCGCATGGAGCTAAGTCATGCCGGCCTGCTGACCCGGGACGCCCGGATCAAAGAACGCAAGAAACCAGGTCTCAAAGGCGCACGCAAAGCCCCGACTTATACCAAGCGTTAACCTCCTCCGGGAAACCGGCAGGATCATTGTACAGAATAGATCAAGACGG
>Ga0207796_1000759_pt1 | contig 11973 bp, 8 predicted proteins | sample Pon1CUnioCityCA_6_FD_187274 | JGI IMG/M metagenome (GOLD analysis project Ga0207796, IMG submission 187274) | Marine sediment microbial community from Union City, CA, USA - Pond 1C Sediment 1 (SPAdes) | ecosystem: Environmental > Aquatic > Marine > Intertidal zone > Salt pond sediment ...
TACTTATCAAAGCGTTTGCGTATTTGCTGTTCCTGGTCAACTTGGGATTGCATCATCCAGGTATCCCCCCATTGTTGGTTATCATAAGCCATTTGCGCCAGCATTTTCGGAATGAATTCGTGCTTGAAATAATGAATTAAGACAGGGCCGGATATAGAAGCCGGTTTGATCTCGATAGTTTGCCTGAATTGGCTCAAGAATTCCTTGAAGGTCTGGTCAATTGGGATGAGATTTATATAGATTTGTCGGAGGTTCTCGTTTTTATCTTTGAAGGTCAAGGAAATGCCCAGGTCCGGATCGGGTTTGATGTCAACGAGGGTGGCTAATATTCCCTGTAAATCCCGCAAGGCATCACCCACTTTAAATTTTCTCAGCATCTCCTGGGCGCTGCCCTCACTTTCGTTGGAAGGGCAGGATTGAGCAATTACCGCAGCCAAATCTTTCAAAAAAGTGGCATATTCCAGATTGGCTACAAGTTCCTGGTTAATCAGCCAGTATTTACCATGGATATCATGCAATTTAATTTCATGCTCATTTTTTTGGATTACTTCAGCGATGAGCTGGGTGCCATACTCAAGTTTACTGCCGAGGGGCATTTGCTTCAATATCTCATTTGCATTTAGGGGCATTTCTCCTCCCAAACTGTTTTGGTTTTTTGATATTAAGAAGAATGGACAATGCTATCGTAGGTTCTAAGACCTCCAGATTGTCTAGAGACCGGTTTTGTTATACTACACCCCAGCCTTAATGAGAACTTTCTATCTTAAAAATTCAGACTGATTGGATATGACAGAAGTGTTTCTTTCGAGTCATTGCCTGAATATAACTTTTTATTATCGTGTCCTTATTAATTTGAGAAAATAACGCTTATGTTTATTGTTCAATGATTCGCATCAAAGCCTCAAATTCTTCTCGGCAGTCAGGACACATGTCCAGGTGGTGTTTTATTAAGGGGAAAGTTCCAGCCAAATCCTCACCGTGAGCGGCCCTTTCTGCATAGATACCCAGTAATTCGAAAACCTCATCACAGGATAATTCTTCATCCTGTGTATTTACGATCATCCTGAGCATTTCCTTTGCCTGGTCGGAAGACATCGCCATTTTATTCTCTGGCTTTGCTGTTTTTCCTTTTGATTTATTTAGACGTTTTAGCCACTTCATAATTGGAGTATTTCTACATATTAATATTCTATATATTTAGATGCATTCAATTAAGATAATCTTTCTTCTCAAATGAAGAAAGTATGTTTTTAGGTGTCATCCCCTGTTCTTCAAAATGATTTTTTAATTTTAGACGGGCATCATGCAATAATTTATAAAGGGCATTCCTGTTTGAGCCCATCCGGTCAGCGACTTCGGCGATTGGCATCCCCTGAACAGCCACTGCAACCAGTGCTTTACGCTGGTTATCGGTTAGAATATCCATCATCGTTTTGTAAATCATTGCCATGATTTCACTTTGTTCTGCTGAAGATTCTACATCCATATCCTCATCTGGCAATTCACGCATTTTATCCTCGCTTTCCATACCGTTTTGAAGTTCGTCCAAGGACACTTCTTTCCACCTGGCTCGTCTTAGCTTCGATAAGCCAATTCTGACAGATATGGTGTAAACCCAGGTTGTAAATTGACTCCGCCCTTCAAAGGTTTCCAATCGATCCATCACTCGCAGGAGGGTTTCCTGGGTGACCTCCTCGATCAATGGTTCAAAACGAGGGTCTGATGGGCTGATCCATTTGGAAAAGGCATAGGGAAGAGAGCTGATGATGATCTCCCTTAATTCAACTAGTGCCCTTTGCTGCTTCCCTCCGGTTGATCGGAGGCTGGTTAACCAATCTTTATTTGATCGATTCCTCATCTATGCTCCATTACAATTAAGTATACTAAGAAAGATCTATCTCATTGAGGGTTCAGATTTACATATCAAAGGAAAAGAACTTCAGGGGAGAGGTGAAAGACGGTAGTCACGAAAATTGATTCGTGGACTGAGGTTCACCAGGCAATATTTAAACAAAAAATCTGTAATTCGTTTTCTGACCTAGGATTAAACTGAGGTCGTCGACCAGTATTTTTCCTTTTAGGATTTACATTGTAAAGTAAGAAATCCTGCTTATACCCCATCTAACTATTCAGAACGAGATAAAAATAAATAAAATTAATAAAGGAAAAATCGATGAAGATAAAGAAACTTTTCACTATACCCATCTTATTTTTGTTAATCTTTGCCGCTTGCTCATCTCAAACCGGGCAAAGGCCCACAGGAAATCAGGTGATCAAAGACGAAAACATTGAATCAGCTACGGAAACACCCTCCTTTGAAAGTGGGGAAGAGGCAACAATGACCCCTGTTGAGAATTTATCGGATGAAGCAAGCCCCCCGGCCGGTGCACTGAGAGAGTTTACAACGGACTTCTCAATCCACGCTGTTCCTTATGATGAAATATTGTCCGGTGGACCGTCAAAAGATGGTATCCCTGCCATTGATAATCCTGAATTTATCAGTGTTGAAGAGGCTGATCAATGGTTAGATTCCCGGGAGCCTGTGATTCGGGTGACAATCAACCAGGCAGTTAAAGCCTATCCAATCCAAATCCTGACCTGGCATGAAATTGTTAACGACAGCCTGGGAGGTACCCCGATCGTTGTTTCATTCTGTCCACTCTGCAACACTGCCATTGTGTTTGAAAGGACTGTAGATGATGAGGTTTTAGATTTTGGGACATCTGGTAGATTACGATACAGTAACTTGATCATGTATGACCGCCAGACAGAATCCTGGTGGCAGCAGGGCACCGGCGAAGCGATCGTTGGCGAATTGACCGGACATAAACTAGAACTTTTGCCTGCAGGGATGATTTCTTGGGAAGTTTTTAAGAATGCTCATCCTGATGGCTTGGTTTTATCCCGTGAAACCGGGCATAATCGGTCATATGGGAGAAATCCCTATCCAGGATACGACGATGTCGATAATAGCCCATTCCTCTACCAGGGTCCTGAGATTCCCGGAGCTCTACCCCCCGTTGCCAGGATTTTAGCCCTGGAATTTGACGGTCAACCGATTGCTTACCCTTACAGCGTGCTGGCTGATTTGCAAGTGATCAATGACAGGGTGGGAGAGCAGGATGTGGTTATTTTCTGGGTTCCCGGCATGGCATCTGCACTGGATACACAGGTTATCTCAGATGGGCAGGATGTGGGGTCTGCAATTGCCTTTAGCCGTATCCTCAATGGGCAGGAATTGACCTTTAAACTTGAGGGTGATAATTTTATAGATGTTGAGACAGGAAGCAGTTGGGATTTTTTGGGGAATGCCCTATCTGGCCCACTAAAAGGTGAGCAACTAAACCAGGTCGTCGCACTTAACTATCTTTGGTTCGCATGGGCTGCCTTCAAACCTGAGACCACAATTTACCAACTTGATTTGTAATATTGGCGCTAACCAGCCTAGAATTATGGGAATATGAAGAGCGTAAATCCCAGAATTGTTTTAAGTTTGAAGGGAATACTTTGAGAAAATTTAATTTAGGCTGGAAACAGCAAAAGAGGCTGCCTGTTTAGACAGCCTCTTTTTGTATAGATGGCCCCAAATTTCCTAGGGGTATGTCTCAATAGAGACGACAATCTCACATTGACCTGCAGGGTCCGTGATCGTATAACTGGATAGAGGTAATGCAGCCATATCCGCAGCTGGAATTACACCATCAAAGATACAGACAACATCAGCAGTAAAAGTTTTGTCATAAAGGAAATTGGCATTATCTAAGTAGACACGGAATGTCAATTCGCCGCCAGCATAGGCAGCAGTAAAGGCATTGGTATCCTGTGTAATCCAGGTTTGCCCTGCCAGCGTATTGCAGGCGCTGCAATAGTCGCTGCCCCAGGCTGGAACCACCAATAATGGCTCGTGTTTTGCCTCCGCGAAGATCGGCTGCCCATGGGCAGCAAAGTAAGTGCTGCAAGCGCTGGGGCAGCTCTCTTGCATAAGGGCGGGTATCAATTCGGTCTCAACATCCAAATCTTGCGGGGGACAAACCAGCAGTCCTATCTCGTGAGGATAGTACATATTAAAGGCTGTGGGGTAAGTCGCTTTTTCAGCAAAACCACCAAAGGCAAAGCCACTGTAGCTTGGTGGAACCGCAACGCTCCCTGAAAGCCCAACAAAGCACCCTCCAAAACCGGCTGCATCGCTGGATGCATGATCTAAAACGCGGATAGTCTCCAGCGTAACTTGGATGTTTGGTTTGTTCCCGGGATAGATATTATTTTCCTCGATGAATTCAGGCACCAGGTTGTCTGGGTCCACTTCCATCTCAAAGATGGGTTGGAGCAGCGCAAACTGGGCGGGGGTCCACCCCGGCCATGAGATGATGGCACCGTGAAATGGTGCAAGTGTCTCAGGAGGTAATCCAGGGGGCGAATCAAGGGCATCCACCCGAGTGCGCACGCCGCCTTCATCCTGGAAGAAGGCAAAGGTCGGCGTCCAATCCTCAAGTGTTTTAAAGCCATTATTGACAACCAATACGCGTAATATATCATCATCCTCGGGATAAAGGAGCCTTGCAGTGAGAAGATCCGGAACACCTGGCTGCCAGGTTATTTCAAAGGGCACGTCGCGCTCATAGATAATATCCCCACCGGGAAGCACACCATCATCAACCGTGATCATGAACAGGCGCAACCCATCGGTTGAGAAAGGCTCTGATCCCAGATAGAAAACACTCGCATAGCTGCTTCCCGGTCCTCCGCTGACAGAGGTGCCATGCCAGGAAAACAATTCCTCATCCGCCAATTCGCCGCCAATGGTCGGCATCGCCCCCACCATAACTCGTTCGGTATGGCTGAGGGTGTATAAATATTCCAGTTGTAGATCAACCCAGCTATCACGAAGAGTGTATGAATCCATTATTGTGATAAAGTTCTCCCAGGCACACAGACCAGGAAATGTGGTCCAGATTGGATTGCTGGAGTCGGATAATTGGATATCTGCCCCGCGCACTGCACGAACATTGAAGCGGTTCTCCTGGTCGCAGGTTGTCGGCACAACCTCAGCGGGAGGCAGGACGATGAGGTTGAGCGGCGCATGATTCGGTATGTAGGAGAAGACAGCCCCATTACGATAGACATAGAAACCGACATCGGAATTATCCACGACGGGATCCTCATCCCAATTCCAGGAGAGCTCATAATCAGGACCAACGGGAGCTATGGTGAGGTTATAGGGTGCTGGGAGGGTGGTGGCTTCACAGGAACCCTGGCAGATGCGGTAGGTCAGGTCAAACCAGTTGGCATCCATCTCACCCCGCGCAAAGAGCTCACGGCCATCCCAATCTCCTGGATCGTGGTCCACGCTGATGATGCCCATGTGGCGCACATCCGGTTCCAACGGGTCGTCGCTGAAATGCCCCCAGCAATCCAGCTCCATATGGAGGGGGCCAGCCTCTGGAACTTCAACCATACGCCCCCGATCACCGCTCATGTACTCGCTGATGTTCCATTCACCTGGGAATCCCAACTCAACGAACGCACCCTCTGCATCGTCAGGTACACGTTCCACCGGTTGCGCGTTCAGTGTCAGGTAACAGTACACATCTCGAGCACCAATCGCAGAGATCAGGTTCAGTGCTTCCACTTCCACCAGCGCTATTGGTTCTGGCTCAGGCGGGTCGGGGTCAGGTTCATGGACGGGTGGGTCTTCACTGGGTGGGACTTCTGAACCTTCGTGACCACCTTCCTCAAATCCGGCCGCTTCTTCCACCCCATCATCGGGGGGGAAGTTGCCTCCGGGGCTCCAGGCTTCACCGATCGCGCCGGCTGCTTCGGGTGTGCAGCCATTCCACTCGGGGGCACCGACCACATCCGGGCAATCGTCATCCACATCTGGCACGCCATCCTGGTCGGAATCCGTCAAATCTCGCCTCACCTGCACCTGGACGATCCCTGTGCCTTCGCCGCCCTCCTGGTTGAAGGCGCGGCCGACCAGGGTCGTTTCCCCGTCGTGGAGGGGCACCCATCCCCAGGAGGCTGTCAATCCGCTGCTGCTGCCTTCCAACTCCCCAATCAGCTCCCCATCCACCCACAACTGGATCAGGCTGACCTGATGCCCCTCGGGCACAGAAGCTTCGACACCCACCGGGATAATGCTCCCGTAGGGAACCTCGGAGAGGTTGGGCGGATAAAAGACCTCCACAACAGGGACGGGCGCCTGAGCAACGCCTCTGGGTCGGGAGAGGAGGTAATAAGCCACACCTCCCGCCAGAACCACAAGAAAGCACAGAACGACTAAGATGATAGAAACCCAAATGATCCATTTTCTTTTCATGGCTGCCTCCCCTACCTTACAATCTCATAGTAGAAGTAACATTCCTGGGTGAACGGCCCCCAGTTGCCGGCACCGTCCTGGGCACTCACTTTCCATGCATAGGTTGCTTCTGCAATTTTTAAAGAATACGATGTATTGGTTGTGTAGTAATCGTTAGTCTGCTTATTACTAAAATTGAAGATGGAGATTCTATATTGCGAAATCCCGCTGGCGTCTTTGACCGGTTTCCAGGATAGATTGACAGGTGAGTTAACAAAAGTTGGATTTTTCTGATCGCCGCAGGGATACAAACCGGACGGGGCAAGCGGCGGGGTGGTGTCTGAAGGCGTCAATGTTATTGTAGGCGTGGGTGTATCGGGTACTTCGGTTTGTGTTGGTGTCGATGTCGGTGTGGGAACTGCTGTCGTGGCTGCAGGGGGAATTGTCCTGGTGACAGTCGGTGTGGCCGTTTCAGTGAGTGTTGGCGTGAGTGTTTCCACTGTCACAATGATATCAACTTCAAGTTCTTCCTCGGTCTCGTCTTCGTAGGCCACCAGCAGGACATAGGTTTGATCCTCCTGTGGGCAAATTTCCATTTCGCCTTCAGGTTCAACCTGGGTGTCATCTAACTGGACATCCTGGGCATTCTCTGTCGTCCAATGGAGGGTGGTGCACTCACCAGGCCTCAGGGTGGTCTCGTCCGCCCAGAAGGCTGCCGGGCTGGGCATTTCGCCGCCGATGGTGACCTTCACCGTTGTGGAAAGAGGGCCACTTGCACCGCCAACACGCAGGAAGTATACGCCAGGTGTGGTTGGCTGCCACTGCCATTCGTATGCTGGCGGTTTTTTATTCAGGATCGGTGCGGAGGGTAAGCCGGAATTCGCCCCGTTAATATAAAGATGCGCCTGACCCACTGAGGGATCAACATGCCCGATCACCTTGATTGGGATGCTGGGCGGTGCTTGGGCGCCATTGAGCGGAGCGTCGATCCAGGCACCGGCCTGCTTCAGCGGCAATTCAGCAGCCAGCTCGGTGGGCTGGGTTAATGAAAGGTCACAGGAAGCCAGCAGAGCGGCGATTACCAGGAGCACCAAAAACCTTGAGAAAAATGCTAAGAACCGGTTCATCCCACTTCCTCCTTCTCAAGAAATATGCCAAGTAAACACTGATAAGGTTAACTAATTTTTAAGACGACAAAAGGGATGTTCTGAGTTTCCCCCATCTCGTCATTGAATTTGTCGCGGTAACACAATATCTAAGACCCATTATATAGAAAAAATTTTAAAATTTCAATATTTATTTAGAAACATCAGTTCCGAGGGAATAGAGGAGAGACCGAATTGTAGAATGGCAGGGATTTAATTAAAAATGCAATTAGGTCGGTCGAATTCTAGTTCGGTAATGTTGTGCCGTTTTACTTAGGCTTGATCCGGAAGTCCTGATGAAATTAACGAGCAGTGGATAATAACAAATCAAAGCCAGGCGGTCTTTTAAACCCTGTTAAATAAATGGCATTACTGGGCAGGCAAAAATATCACGGGGTGTTAGATCCTATTCCGTTCTTTTATTCAGATTTCATTTAATAAAATCTGATTACTTTTTGGCGTTGATCTCTGCCAGTACTTTCAAAACCATCTCTTCATTAAGCCCGGCTTGTTTGGCTTGCGGCATTGCAAGAAGGCTTTTCAGACTCATCCCCTTTGCTAATTTAACCATAGGATTTTTAGCGATGCCCGGAACATATTTTTCTAAAATTTCCACCGCCCGTTTGTCTTTTAGAAGTTCACCAGCTTTTGTGTCCATCGTGTAAGTCATGTGATGCTTCCTATTCTGAATAATTTTAAACAGATTAAAAATGTGACTTCAGATTGTCAAATCCATTATAGATCATTATTAGCTGGATGAAAACACCAAAAAATAAAATCGGGGCTGAAGCCCGGATGACTCTCAAGACCATTTGTAAAATGAAGAATCATATTAATCTGCCTTTGGTTTGGTATATTGGGAAAATTGAGAGCTAGTTGAAAGCGTCCCTTTGAAAATAATTGTTTAGAGAGGTGCAAGAAACTAGTATTTTTTAGGGTAGATCGGTTTTTAGGTAATCCATGGAAGGTGCTTTAATTTTTCGGGAAACTTTCAGTTGGTATTGGCCCTGTGCCACTTGACTGGGCATGACAAAATTTTGTATATTAAAAATCAAATAAATAGTAACAAGCATTGTTTTTCTAGTTGTGTTGAGATCCATTATTAGTAACTTATCAAAACAAAGAGTAGGAACGAAAAATAATTATATTGGTGACCAAAAACTAGTAATTCGATAGTTATTGTGCATCACAATACTGACTGAACAATATTGAATTAGCTTAAAACGATTATAAAGGAGCGTGATATGACAATGAATGTATCTGAGCAGTTGAAGGAACTACAAGCACAAAAGGACCTGCTAACCACCCAAAAAGAAGTCTTGGAATTGAAGACGCAGATCGCGGCGCTTTCCACTGCCTTGGAAACGCCACAAGCCCCAGCGGGGGATGCATCAGCAGCGTCAGCAGCCGAAGGTGAACAGGAAGGTAGTACTGCCGAGACGGGGAGCACAGAGGAAGCAGCAGCGCCGGAAGAGGGCGGTATCGACGCCGACAGCTACCTGGCGGAGATCACGGCTTACGAAGTCTTGAAGGATGCTGCTAAGAAAATCGCTGAACAACTGCCTGAAATTGCTCAAGAAGAGCGAGTCCTGGTGCTCGATGAACAATGCCCGATCTCGGCGTGCCTGCCCCTGTCCGATGTCGTCCTCCACCAAACTCGCAAGCAGATCGAGATCATCAAGGACCAGGTGGACCTTCAAATTGAAGTTCTCGATAGCTTCCTGAAACAACCCGATAGGGTCGAATTATTGGGTGAGGAAGATGTGGAAATCGGTGAAAAGCGCACAGAGATGGAGCCAACAAAGCCGGCGAAGCCGCTCTCTGAAGTATTAGCAACCTTCCTCAGCAGCTGGGGCGCGCCGGTGGAAGCTGCCAGTGCCCTGGTCAAAAGTGTAAGCGACCTGATGAGCCAGTTTGCCACAGCCTTCTCGTTCCAACCTCGGGATGTTATCCTATCGCTGGGTGCCCTTGTGGCTGCCACTGCCGGTATGCTCCCATATGATCATGTTCATTTGCTCAGCATGGGATCCATCCTTTCTAAGCCGGTTGCCTCGGATTCGGTCCTTGCCAAACTTGACGGGCTGCTCACCGTAATTCAAATGCTGGACGAAAAACGCATCAGGGTCAACGCGGCGGTTATCATACCGCTAAATATTGCAGTGCTGACCCACACCAACGCCATTACGAAGCTGGAAGCTCAAATAGAAGGCTTGACCACAAAAATTGCAGCTGCCGAGAAACGGATCGGGGAGCTCAAGGTCAAGAAGCAGCAAGAGACGGATCCTGTCAAAAAGAAAGCGCTTCAGGATGAAATCGACCTTGAGATGCCTGGTTTAGAACAGCAACAAAAGCAATTGACCGAGCTGAAGGATGAGCTGCTCAATGAAAAGCAAGCCCTGGAAGCGATTAACGATCAACTCGCCAGGGTCAATGCGGAAGTGGAAGTCGCTGCGGCCCTGATCAAGACCTTCACAACTTTCTTCCAAAGCCTCACAACCACGTCTGATCAAGCAAAGCTTTCGACCTTAGCCCAGGCAGTACTGCGCGAATACCTGTTGGACTTTGATGTCTTGCTGCGCTTAGGCATCCATTCCAGTGGGGCGGAGACGATCACGCGCAAGCTGTTTGGGTTTAAAGCAATCCGGTTTGTTGGCGGCTGTGCGGTTTCCTTCACTCTTTCCAAGACGGATGGCAAAATCCTCAAATCCGGCTTGGAAGTTGCCGCAGGGCAGCGTCGGTTCAGTTTTGGAAACCCGACGGAGACCATGCTGGAACGGATTGCTTAAATGGTGTCATAGGCAAGTTCAGCCATAGGTGTCCCATTGGCCAGGAAATAATACCTGGCTGGCAGGTTATTCGTGCCTTCAACCGGGTTAGCTTGGGGCGCCAGCTTGGTGTCTGCGCAGTTAATGACTTTTAAGGTTTTTACCTAGGGGACAGATTGAATGAAACGAAGACTCTGGGAATCATTTCTTCATCTCTTATATCGAAAATCCTTGTTATGGATCAATACAGGGTGTTTCGTAGCTGCCAATCCTTAATCGCTTGACCTGAGCTATTTATCTGAAATTTATTATTTTCTAACGTCCAATTTATTTTTATAGGCAAACCCTAAAACGAAAACAAGGATTGCATAGAAAGCGAGCGTCACCAGCTCTGATAACATGGTTTTTTCCAAGGCTTCCCCGGCTAAATTAACGAAATAATGGAATAAGATCGCCGTTGCAATGCTCCGGTTTGAAATAACATAGAGATAGCCCATGATGATCGATTGAATTACCAATCCCACACCCCAAAAAATGAAATCTGATGACCCTATCCCGACCCCGTGCTGGTAAGTCCCAACGATAAAAAACAAGGGCAGATGCCAGGTGAACCAGACAATTGCCGTAAGAAGCTGGGCTTTTAGAAAGGATTGCTTTCTGGAAAGGTCAAACAAGACACCGCGCCAACCCAGTTCTTCAGGTAGAGGGCCAAAAAAGAAAAGGAAAATGGCATAGAACAACCCCTGGTTGAGAAATTCTTCGCTAAAGTCAATAGTTCCCCCGGTGATCAAGCTGGCTATTATCCCAATAAAAACTGGGGAAAGGATGATCAACCAAACAAAGGGATAAAATTCAGAAAAATTGACACACCTTCTGAGATAATCTTTCCAGTTGTGCAGCTTTGTGACGGTAAAAATAGCCCCCAAAAGCGGGCTGCTGCCGCCCAGGAAATGCAGCCACTGGATGCCAGGCCAGGTCGGGTTTCGCGTGGAAATGATTGCTGCAATAATCCAAAATGTGTAAGCCCACCCCAATGCAATGAGAATATACCAACGGATCCCCTGAAGATCCTTTTTGTTGATCGCGTTCTTTTTCATGATTGTCCTGCTGTGATCGATTGAATGATGATGTAAAGGATGGAAAGCCAGCCATCTGAAATATTATGCGCCAGGATTGGACCCAAGAGGCTGCCAGTTTTTTCACGGAGCACGGCATAAAACAAACCCAAAGCGAAAGCCATAAAGATTTGCATCGGTGCAAAGGCGGTGATGGCAAAGGGGAAAAATTGAAAGCCAATATGGGCTACCGCAAAAAATAAAGCGCTGATGATCCCGGCATAGTTGATTGAAAAACCGATTTTTACTTTTCTGCTGAAATATGGTGATAAGGTGCCATAAACCAGCCCCCGAAATACAATTTCTTCGGATATCCCCACAAGGATGCTCTCAAACAACAAATATATCAGGATGTTTTCGGCCGTCAAGGGAAAACCAAGTAGTGGCGGCCACCCTGAAAGCCATTCGGTTACCACGATGTAAAGTGTAGAAAAAAGGATCCATCCAATGGAAAATCGAAGCAGTATCTGGAGGGTCTGATCGGAATGCTTGAGATTAAATCCCCAATCGGAAAGCGATCTGTGCCACCAGGGGAGTGCCATGATGGCTGCCGCCAGGAATATTTGCAGGATATGGTGGATGGATAGCCAGGTGTAACCAAAACTACCTGCCAGGAAGATGTCGGTTAAATAGATGGCTAAACGATCAAT
>Ga0207796_1000760_pt1 | contig 11969 bp, 12 predicted proteins | sample Pon1CUnioCityCA_6_FD_187274 | JGI IMG/M metagenome (GOLD analysis project Ga0207796, IMG submission 187274) | Marine sediment microbial community from Union City, CA, USA - Pond 1C Sediment 1 (SPAdes) | ecosystem: Environmental > Aquatic > Marine > Intertidal zone > Salt pond sediment ...
TGAGGTTGGATCTGGCTCCTTCTGGACCGGTATGGTGGACTATGTCAGCGGCACCGCCGACCTGGACACCGTCCTGGCCGAGATCGACGCCTCCTGGCCTGAATAGTGAATCGTTAGTGTAGACTGCCGGCCCTCGATCGCGATCGGGGGCTGGCAGTCTTGCCCAGAAAGGAGTTGGTCCATGGCACAATTCGGTTCCGTCGAGAGAAAAGGGGGTAGCAGAGTCGCCGAACTTGTGGGCTGGGTGGGACGGCTGGTACTCGCTGTTGCCATCCCTCTGATCGCCTTTGCGGTGATCTACTACGGCTTCATCTGGCTTCGCGACAGCAACGCGCCCAAGTGGCTGACGGTGATTGTGGCCATCATATGGGGCGTGGGCGGCGTGGCCCTGCTCTACTGGGTTTTCAACCGCATTGTGGAGCAACTACCCGATCAGTGGACGGAGCGGCTGCAGCCCTATGTCTTTGTCGGGCCGGCAATGGCCATCCTGATCTGGTATCTGGCCCTGCCCTCGGCCCGCACCTTCTATCTGAGCCTCTTTGGGCGCGATGGTTACCCAAAGGATATCGGCTTTTTCCAGACGTTCGCCAGCGATGCCTTTGTGGGCTTTCAGAACTACGTAGCCGTCTTTTCTGAGCGGCTGCTGACAGAAGCCCTGCGCAACAACGTGCTGTGGATTGTGTTTGGCAGCACCCTGTCCGTGGCTCTGGGTCTGTTGGTGGCGACGCTGGCTGACCGGAGCAAGTTCGAGCGCGTGGCGAAATCGCTGATCTTTTTGCCGATGGCCATCTCGTTCGTCGGCGCCGGCGTGATCTGGAACTTTATGTACGACATCCGGCCCCCTGGCGAGGCACAGATTGGCCTGCTGAACGCAATCCTGGCCGCCGTCGGTGGAAGCCCTGTGGCCTGGGACAAATGGACGGAGATCCAACCCTGGAACAATCTCTTCCTGATCATCATTGTCGTCTGGCTGCAAGCAGGCTATGCCATGGTGCTCTTTTCGGCGGCTTTGAAGGGCATCCCAGAGGAGATACAAGAAGCCGCACGCGTGGACGGCGCCACCGAGATCCAGGTATTTTTCAGGATCATGATCCCATACATCATGGGCACTATCATCACCGTATGGACGACGGTAGTCATCTTTACCCTGAAGATATTCGACGTAGTGTGGGTGATGACGGGCGGGCAGTTCGGCACTCACGTCATCGCCACCCAATTCTACCGCCAGTCGTTCACAGCCCGCAACTCGGGGTATGGTAGCGCCATTGCCATCGTCCTGCTCGTCACGGTCATCCCGGTGATGATCTACAACCTGCGGCAGTTCAGACAACAGGAGGCGTTCTGAGATGAAGAAGAGAAGAAACTGGACCGGTCCCCTGTTGATCAATGGCGCCCTCCTACTGCTGGTGATCGTATGGAGCGTGCCCACCATCGGACTGCTGGTCTCCTCCTTCCGTACCCGGTTTGACATCGGGACCTCAGGATGGTGGAATATCCTCCCCCACCAGGAATGGGAGACCGTTAGCACGCTGGATCCCAAGGAGCTTGGCCTGGATCCGGATGGGGTGATGGAGGTAGAAGGCGCCACCGGCACATTCGACGAGTTGCGCGATGGTGTCGAGTCGGCCGACGGCAAGAGCCGCGTGACCTGGGTAGGCAACAAGCGGCTGGGCCGCATCGAAGTCCAGGATCGGGTATGGACTGTCACTTGGGATTTCACCTTGGACAACTACAAACAGGTTCTGCTGGGGGCTGGCGTCGAGATCACGAATCCTGACGGTTCGGTGGAGACGGCACCAGGGCAGGACATGTCCCAGGCCTTTCTAAATAGTGTGGCGGTGGCGATCCCTTCGACGGTCATCCCCATCCTGATCGCCGCCTTTGCCGCCTACGGATTCGCCTGGATGTCGTTCCCGGGCCGGCGCCTGATGTTCATTCTGGTGGTGGGGTTGCTGGTCGTGCCTCTACAGATCGCGCTGGTGCCGATCTTGCGCGACTATAACTCCCTCGGCCTTAACGGCACCTTCCTGGCTGTCTGGCTGGCCCATACCGGTTTCGGCCTGGCGCTGGCAACGTACCTGTTATTCAACTATATCAGTACCCTGCCACGTGAGACGCTAGAGTCAGCCTTTATCGATGGCGCCTCACACTTTACGGTGTTCACGCGCCTGGTGCTGCCGCTGTCGGTGCCGGCGCTGGCGTCGTTTGCCATCTTCCAGTTCCTGTGGGTGTGGAATGACTACCTGGTGGCCCTTACCTTCCTTGGGGTGGATCCCACATACAAGGTACTCACCCAGCGACTGGCAGACCTTACCGGCACGTTCGGGAATGCCTGGCACCTTCTGACGGCTGGCGCTTTCGTGACGATGATCCTGCCGCTGGTGGTATTCTTTGCCCTGCAGCGGTACTTTGTCCGGGGCCTGATGGCCGGCTCGGTGAAGGGGTAGACCGAGCAGAAGGCCACAGCCCTCTCATAGTCCAGACTTCCGGAGTCGTGTGACGCTGTCGCTCACGGCTCTGGAAGTCTGTTGTGATGGAGCCATGTCCGAACAGAAACGAGATATTCTCACGTTCGACTGGGCGCTCGTATTCGCCTGGCTGATGGCCACCACATCGGGCTGGCTGTTCGGCTGGCTGCTACTGCCGGAGGTCGCCCCTGTGACACCTGGCGTGGGCGCAGGCATCATGCAGTCGGTGGTGCTCGTCGGCCGCATCCCCAAGGCCTGGCGATGGATGCTGGCAACAGCCATTGGCTGGCTCGCCGGCAGGCTCATCATGATTCCCATATCTCCCGCCGGGATGGGTCTTCTGTCAGGGGTGGTGATAGGCGCAACAACAGGGGCGGCCCAATGGCTCTTGCTCCGCGACAGGGTCAACTGGGCAGGCTGGTGGATCGCCATCAGCGTATTGGCCTGGGCAGCGGGCATCAGCCTGGCGCCGCCCGTCAACCTGGCAGCCTTGCCGCCGATCGTGCTATCGGGGATTATGCCCTCGGTGCTGACAGGGATCACGCTGGCGCTGCTGCTACAAACGCCGAAACCAGCGGTTGAGGAAGAGATAGATACGAACTAGAATCTGCGGACGACGTTGCCCGCCGGACAGGGCTGTCCGCAATATGGTACCAGGAGGGGTCGTGCAGGAAATCACGTACGTGCCGGTGGAGATTATCCACCAATTCATGGTGGACGTATTCACCGGGCTGGGCACACCTGTCGACGATGCGCGCATCTGTGCCGAGGTGCTGATCACCTCGGACCTGCGCGGGATCGAGTCGCACGGGGTGGGCAGGCTAAAGTACTACTATGACCGGATCCAGGCAGGCGTGCAGCACACACAGACCGAGATCGAGGTAGTCAAAGAGACAGAGACGACGGCCGTGCTGGACGGGCATCACGGGATGGGACATGTGATTGCCTACCAGGCAATGCGGATGGCGATGGACAAGGCCAGGCAGCACGGGCTAGGGGCCGTAACGGTGCGCAATGGCACCCACTATGGCATCGCCGGCTATTACCCGCTGATGGCAGCCAGGGAAGGCATGATGGGCCTGACGGTGACAAATGCACGTCCCGCCATCGTACCCACCTTTGGCACGGAGCCGATGCTGGGCACCAATCCGATCGCCTTTGCCGCCCCGTCGGACCTTGAGCACCCCTTCTGCTTTGATGGGGCGACGTCGATCACGCAGCGGGGCAAGATCGAGGTGGCAGCGCGGGTGGACAAGCCAATGCCAGAGGGGCAGGTGGTCGACGCGCAGGGCGAGCTGCTAACAGACCCGGTGCAGATCCTGGAAGCAATGGGGAAGGGACAGGCGGGGTTGCTGCCGCTGGGCGGCGCGGGTGAGGCGCTGGGAGGCTACAAGGGCTACGACTTGGCCACGATCGTCGAGATCCTGTCAGCATCGCTGAGCGGCGGAGCCTTTATGAAGGACCTGCTGGGCTTTGCGCCGGACGGCTCGCGGCGGCCCTACATGCTGGGGCATTTCTTCCTAGCTATCGACATCGAGCATTTTGTGCCGCTGGAGGTCTCGAAGCAGATCACAGGCGGGATCCTGCGGGCGTTGCAGGCTTCGCGCAAGGCGCCGGGGCAGGATCGAATCTATGTGGCTGGCGAGAAAGGGTGGGAGAAGCAAACGCTGATCCGCGAGCAAGGCGTGCCGGTGAACGAGAATCTGCGGCAGGAGCTGCAGGTGATGCGGGACGATCTGGGGATCGAGGGGTACGGGGAGTACTTCTGAGTTGGATCAGGCCGAGCAGTCCGAGATCGCCACAGGGTCATCCGAAGATGACCAAGGCAAGACCCAAATCGTCACGCATCGATAGCCAAGTTGTTGCCGCACTTCTTTTGCAGTGGGGGTGTGACGACACCCCACGCCCCCCGTCCGGGGCCCTAACGGCCCCGGATCCCACGAATTCAGGGGGTGGGTAGATGCGACATTGGCCGGGGCACCGCAGCAAGGCTTGGACGACGGCATATGGGGACTCGGCGGATGAGAGAGTAGTAAGCGAGGTAACCCATGGAAAATGATCAGAGGGGCTGGGGGCCCAAGCTGGGTTCGCTGGTGCGGCAGGGCGCAAGGGAGATACTGACGACGGTCCTGCCAGCGCTGCTGCTGGCGCTGCTAGTGAACATGTTTGTGGGCGAAGCGGTGGCCATTGAGGATGGGCCGAGTATGCAGCCGAACCTATACCGCGGCGACCGGATGCTCACCGAGAAGATGAGCTACCGGTTTCACCCACCGCGCCGGGGCGACGTGGTGATCGTCGACCGGCCGGGGAACGAGGTGACTCTGGTCAAGCGGGTGGTGGCTGTGGCAGGCGAGACGGTAGAAGTACGCGGCGGGCATACATTCATCAACGGGCAACCGATTGACGAGCCGTGGGTGACCCACTTTGGCGGCCCAGGTTATGGTCCGGAAGTGGTGCCCGAAGATCACGTGTTTATCCTGGGCGACAACCGTACCGTGTCCCGTGATTCGCGGGCCATCGGACCGGTGCCAATGGACTCGGTGCGCGGGCGGGTGGTGTTGGTGTATTGGCCGCCGGACCAGGCACAGTTGGTGCCGTAGCTGCCATGGCCAGGGCTCGGCGACCGCAGATCAACTTCGTGCCGCTTTCCACGGACGAGGGCAAGATCCGTTTCTTTGGCACCTTGATGCCGGCCCTGCTCCTATTAAAGAGGGCGCCACGGCAGTTTCTTACGTACCAGATCGCCAGAAGGTTGACGCCACGAACAGAGACTGAGAACCTCGTGGCAGAGGCAGCGAATGACGCTGCACGGGTGGATGAGACGTTGATCTTTGTCCACCGCTGGAAATCGGACGGATTCGACGCGGTGGCTTTTGCACGGGCCAAGACGTTTCTCGCGCAGATCACGCGGTTGGTCGAGCGAGAGGGCTACAGAGCTGAGCCGCTTGACCCTCTGTCGCCGAGGGTAAATCTGCCGAAACTGGCCGCGCGGTCGGGACTGGGCACATTGAGCCCTTATGGACTGTTGGTGCACCCCGCCTTTGGGCCGAGGCTGATCTTGACTGGCCTGCGCACGGAACACCCGATGGCGCTGCAGTCGCGCTGGACTGGCACCGGCTGCACGGACTGCATGGCCTGCGTAGAGCTGTGCCCGCAGGACCCGGCGCAGACCGGCGTGATCAGGCTAGGCGAGTGCCAGAGCTGTGCCGAGTGCCTGGTGGTCTGCCCGGTGGGAAAAGGCCAGGCCCAGGCTGGCGATGGCTAGAGGACTACCAGGGGGAGATAGGAAGATGTATGAAGCAGAACGCTTGATTGAGCGACTGAACCGGTCGCGGAACGCCATGCAGCGCGCGGTGTCCTCGGTGGACGCGAATCGCGAGCTGTGCCCCGGTTGGACAATCAGGGAGATGCTGGTGCACATCGCAGGCTGGGATGAGGTGGGCACCAGGACGGTGCGCGCGCACGCGGCGGGCACGGCACCCGAGCCGCTGGAGATCCAGGGCATCGACGCGTACAACGACATATTGATCGCCAGGTCTGAGGCATTGAGCCACGAGCAGGTGGTCCAGTACTGGAAGAGTTCCCGCCGGGAGTTGGTGGACGCGCTGGAAGAGACGTCCCCGGTCAAGCTCCGGGAGCGGGCAGAGTTTCCGTGGGGAGAGAAAGGCAATATCACGCGGTTGGTGTCGATCCTGGCCGAACATGAGATGGAGCACGCCCACGAGATCCTGGAGTTGGTATCGGGAGAGGCGGAATGACGATAGTTGTGATCACGGGCAGCACGCGCGGCATCGGCTACGGGCTGAGCGATGCCTTTCTGGACCGGGGCTGCAGCGTAACGGTAAGCGGGCGAACACAGGAGGCCGTGGACGGGGCGGTTGAGAGTCTGAGCGCCAGGCACGGGGAGGGCCGTGTGCTGGGAGTCGCCTGCGACGTGACCGATTTCGACCAGGTGCAGGCGCTGTGGGATGCAGCCAAGGCACATTGGGGACGCGTGGACATCTGGCTGAACAATGCGGGTATTGCGCACGCGCAGACGCCTTTGCGAGAGCAGTCGCCGGAGGAGATGGCGGCGGTGGTAGAGACGAATGTGACTGGCGCGATGCACGGGGCCAAGGTGGCAATCGCCGGCATGCTGGCGCAGGGCTCGGGCAGCATCTACAACATGGAGGGGCTGGGCAGCGACGGGCGCAGGATCGAAGGGCTGACGGCGTACGGCACATCCAAGGCAGCGCTGGCCTACCTGACCGATGCGATGGTGGAGGAGGTCAAGGACACGCCAGTGATCGTCGGCGCGATCCGGCCGGGCATGGTGGCCACCGACATGCTGACGGGACAGTACAGGAACGACCCAGAGCGATGGGCAGAGGCCAAGCGGATCTTTGAGATTTTGGCCGACCGGGTGGAGACAGTCGCGCCGTGGATAGCTGACCGCGTGCTGGCGAACAAGAAGAACGGTGCGCGCATCCAGTGGCTCAGCAGAGGCAAGGTGATGGTCAGGTTTCTGACGGCGCCATTTGTAAAGCGGGATGTGTTTGGTGAGGAGGGGTGATGGAACGTGAGGCCAGGCGCTCGCTGGAGCGCCTACTGCCGCGGTTGAGGGCGACATTCGAGGGGACTGAGCCCGATCTTTGGGAGCCGTTCGAGGCGCGGCTGAAAGCGAATTTCGAGACGCTCTTCGACCTGCTGCTGCACCTGTACGGCGGGCGGTATGACTTTTTCTACCACCTGGAAGAGATCCTCGAGTCGGCGGGGCGTATGTGGCTGGCCCGCCCGGACGAGCTGCGGGCGCTGGATGCCGAGCGAGAAGCCAACCCCCTGTGGTTCCAATCGGAGAAGATGCTGGGCGGCGTGTGCTATGTCAGCCTGTTTGCCGGGGATCTGGCGGGAATCCGGGCCAAGATCCCCTATTTCAAGGAGTTGGGACTGACCTACCTGCACCTGATGCCCCTATTCCTGTCGCCCGAAGGCGATAACGACGGCGGCTATGCGGTCAGCAGCTACCGCGAGGTGAATCCGGCGCTGGGCACGATGGAGGAGTTGGAAGCGCTGATCGCCGAGCTGAGACAGAACGGCATCAGCACGGTGCTGGACCTGGTGTACAACCACACGTCAGACGAGCACGAATGGGCACGGCGCGCGCTGGCAGGCGACGAGGACTACCAAGAGTACTACCTGATCTTCCCGGACCGGCGGATGCCCGACGCCTACGACGCCCACCTGCGCGAGATCTTTCCGGAGGTGCGGCGGGGCAGCTTTACCTACCAGAAAGAGATCGACCGCTGGGTGTGGACGACCTTTCACAGTTTCCAGTGGGACCTGAACTACCAGAACCCGGTTGTCTTTCGGCGGATGGTGGAGGAGATGCTCTTCCTGGCAAACCGTGGGGTGGAGGTCCTGCGGCTGGACGCAGTGGCGTTCACCTGGAAGCGGCTGGGCACGACGTGCGAGAATCTGCCCGAGGCGCACATGCTGATCCAGGCGATGAACGCGCTGGCGCGCATGGCGGCACCGTCGCTGCTGTTCAAGTCGGAGGCGATCGTGCACCCCGATGACGTGGCGCGCTATATCGGGCCAGGCGAGTGCCAGATTTCGTACAATCCGACGCTGATGGCGCTGCTGTGGGAGGCCCTGGCGACGCGCAAGGTGGCGCTACTGAGATACAGCATGCAGAAACGCTTCCAGATCGACCCAGAGTGCGCCTGGGTGAATTACGTGCGATGCCACGACGACATCGGCTGGACTTTCTCCGATGAGGATGCCTACGAGCTGGACATCGCGGGCTATGACCACCGGCAGTTCCTCAATACGTTCTACAGCGGGCGATTTGAGGGCAGCTTTGCGCGGGGCCTGCCGTTCCAATTCAACCCGGCGACGGGCGACATGCGCATCTCGGGCACCTGCGCTTCGCTGGCGGGGCTGGAGAAGGCGCTGCGCGAAGAGACAGATGCCGAGGTGGAGCTGGCACTGCGGCGGGTGTTGCTGATCCACAGCGTGATCCTGTCGATTGGTGGGATCCCGCTGCTGTACCTGGGGGACGAGGTAGCCACGCTCAATGACTACAGCTATCGCAATGACCCGGACAAGGCGGATGACAGCCGCTGGGCGCACCGTCCGGAGACCGATTGGGAGCGGGTGGCGCGGCGCACAGAGGAGCACACCGTCGAGGGAAGGCTATATGGACGGCTGCGGCACCTGATCGGGCTGCGCAAGGAGCATCTGGCCTGCGGCGGCGGGGAGACGGAGATCATCGATACGGGTAATCCCCACGTGTTTGGCTATGTGCGGCAGCACCAGGGTCAGCGCATGGTAGTGTTTGCCAACTTTTCGGAAGGAGAACAGGCGGTCAGGGCCAACGAGTTACGGCTACACGGGCTGGGCTACCGCTTCTCGGACCTGGTGAGCGGGAGGGAGATCCCGATTGGTGAGGATCTGATACTGGAGCCGCTGGGTTTTGTATGGTTGTGTCCGGGGTGAGCGGTGTGCCTTCTCATGGGAGCTTGTGGCAGGCGGACTGTGATCCGCCTGAAGCCATCAAGTAGTGCAACTCATCCTTCGGCGGGCTCGGGACGATACTGGACTGGTCGCCTGTGGGCTCGTTCAGGAGACCTTCGCCCATCGTCCAGCAGGCGCAGGATGAGTTGTTTCTGGACAGGAGAGGACAAGTGAATTCTAACGAACCGCTTTGGTACAAGGATGCGGTATATTACGAGGTGTTCGTCCGGGCATTTGCAGACAGCAGCGGAGACGGGATTGGCGATCTGCGGGGGCTGACGGGCAAGCTCGATTATCTCAAGGAGCTGGGCGTGGATTGCGTCTGGATGCTGCCAATCTACCCCTCCCCGCTGCGGGACGACGGCTACGACGTGGCCGATTTCTACCGGATCCATCCCGACTATGGCACGGTAGAGGATTTCCGGGAGCTGGTGGACGCCGCCCACGAGCGCGGGCTGCGGGTGATCGCCGACCTGGTACCCAATCACAGCTCGGACCAGTGCGCCTGGTTCCAGGCCTCCCGCGACCCGAATCACCCCGAGCACGACAAGTACCGGGACTGGTACGTGTGGAGCCCGACGGACGAGCCGTACGCCGACGCACGCATTATCTTCATCGACTACGAGCCATCGAACTGGACGTGGGATCCGGTGCGACGCGAGTACTACTGGCACCGCTTTTTTCATCACCAGCCGGACCTGAATTATGACAATCCGGAGGTCCAGGAGGAGATGTTGAAGGTGATCCAGTTCTGGCTGGACCAGGGAATCGACGGCTTTCGCGTGGACGCGGTGCCCTACCTATACGAGCGGGAGGGGACCAACTGCGAGAACCTGCCCGAGACGCACGCCTACCTGAAGCGGATGCGGGCCTATGTGGATGAGGTTGCACCGGGTACGATACTGCTGTCGGAAGCGAACCAGTGGCCCGAGGACGTGCGCCCGTACCTGGGCGACGGCGACGAGTTCCACATGAATTTCCACTTTCCACTGATGCCGCGGATCTACCTGGCGCTCGCCCGGGCCGACCGGGCCCCGATCCTGGAGATCCTGGCGCGCACGCCGCCGATCCCGGAGACCTGCCAGTGGGCCACCTTCCTGCGCTGCCACGACGAGCTGACGCTGGAGATGGTGACAGAGGAAGAACGGCAGTTCATGTGGGATTTCTACGCGCCCGAGCCGAGAATGCGGCTGAACCTGGGTATCCGCCGCCGCCTGGCTCCCCTGTTGGAGAACGACCGGGAGCGGATCGAGCTGGCGAACTCGCTGCTGTTCACGCTGCCGGGCGCGCCGGTGGTCTACTATGGTGACGAGATCGGCATGGGCGACGACATCTGGCTGGAGGACCGGGACGGGGTGCGCACGCCAATGCAATGGTCGGCAGGCCGAAACGCGGGCTTTTCAGATGCGGACGCGGAGACGCTCTACTGCCAGCCGATCGATGACAAAGTGTACGGCTTCCAGCGGGTAAACGTCGAGGCCCAACGAGGAGATGGCAAGTCGCTGTGGCATCGGATGCGACAGATGATCGCTACGCGCAAGGCGCAACCGGCCCTGGCGCGGGGCAATGTGCGTTTCCTGGATGTGGGAAACCAGGCTGTCCTGGCCTTCCTGCGGAGGCATGAGGGGCAGACGGTGTTGGCGGCGCACAATCTGTCGGACAAGCCGGTTGAGGCAGCGCTGGACCTGGGCGAGTACGCGGGCGCTGGGGCGGTGGATGTGCTGGACGGGGAGCCGCTGGCGCCGGTGGGCGAAGGGACGTATAGACTTGCCCTGCCGCGATACGGATACCGGTGGGTGCGATTGGGGTGAGGAAAACTTTAGCAAAGGCCAGTCGCGGCATCTGCCAAGATGCTGAGCTCTGTCGGCTAGACCCCCGAGGTTTTGGCGAACCTCGGGGGTCTTGAGTACACAGGATTACCGCCCTGCACTTGCGCGACGGTCGTCTTAGCCGCGCAGCCGGTCGCGGTTGCCGTATCCACCACCTGCGTAGGAGCCGAGGTCAATCAGGATGGCGATGCCAAGCCATAGCCACTCAAGACCGTTGATCCCGTTTCTGTAGAAGATGACATACGCCAGTGTGGTCCAGGGGGCAAAGATGATGCCCAGGATCGGCCAGATGATGGCATTGAAGGCAGCGTTGAAGCGGCTAGTTGAGAAGAGCCACCAGATGATGAGCGCCAGACGGGGACCCGCCAAGAGCAGGGTCGTCAACATACAGCACATAGTATCCTCCTTGCTTCGTCTTTGTACTTCTTCCTGTAAAACACCGAAAAACAACTATAGATGTGCACGATTCATGCAGTCGGCCATGTGCACCCGGCCATTGTACCACAAAGCCGTGCTAACGGCACGATCTTTGCGGCGTTCCAGAGCAAGTACGAGCAACCCTACATGATCAGGCGCGGCCCAGCAAAGCCCGGAAAAAGCGCCGGGGTGAGAAGGGCTGCCCGGAGAGCAGGTTCTGGGCGTGGAACATGGCAGCGACGGCCCGGATGATCAGGTAGGCGGTGCCCAGCATGAGGATGGCGGAGAGCAGTAGCTGCCACAGGGGCACGCTGCCATCGGCAAGGCGCATCATCATCAAGACCGGGGCAGTGAGCGGGAAGATGCTCAGCACGATGGGCAAGACAGCCTCCGTCTCCCCTGCCATCGGCGCGAGCAGGCCGACCATGTAGCCGATTAGTAGCGGGCTCAGGACAATGAAACTGGCCTGACCCGCCTCCTTCAGGCGTGGGGTAAGCGCGCCCACCCCGGCCATCAGGCTGCCGTACACCGCGTAGCCGAGCAGGTAGAACACCACTCCCCAGAACAGGATGGAGGCCGGTATACTGAAGCCTTCAGGTAAGGCAAGAGTCGTGCCGCCCAGGTTGATGATGAGATAGGCGGTGCCCACCCAGACGATGATCTGTACCAGCCCGGCAGCGCCCAGGGCGGCAACCTTGCCGACGAGCATCTGCCTGGGCGAGATGGACACCATGAGGATCTCCATGGTGCGGTTCTCCTT
>Ga0207796_1000761_pt1 | contig 11953 bp, 10 predicted proteins | sample Pon1CUnioCityCA_6_FD_187274 | JGI IMG/M metagenome (GOLD analysis project Ga0207796, IMG submission 187274) | Marine sediment microbial community from Union City, CA, USA - Pond 1C Sediment 1 (SPAdes) | ecosystem: Environmental > Aquatic > Marine > Intertidal zone > Salt pond sediment ...
CCAATACCAGCTGCAGCGAGCGCCACGTGTAATCCGCCCGTGCACGAATTGACGGCAACGGCGTGACGGGCATTGACATACGCAGCAAAGCGGTGCTCAAACTCCTTGGTCCTGGGGCCGGTCGTAATCCATCCGGACCGCAGTGTCTCCACCACTTCGTCAATCTCCTCTTCGCCAATGTCAGGTTGGTTGAATGGCAGAAACTGTTCCCGCACCGGGCCCTGAACTACGCTTGCCCTCGCCCGCTTCACAACGGACTGCGCTACGTCGGTCATCGGACCTCCTCCGGTTCTGCTACGCTTCCTCCTCAATCGTGCAAGGCACTCCGGGTCCCGCACCACCGAGCGGCACTTCTCCCTTGAGCTAGCTGCGCTCAGTGGAAAACAGCTTCTCAACGGTTGCGGGCAGATCTGTTTGAATGTCCCATATGAGCAGAGAGGCGCTTGCCCCCGCGGAAGCCAGGTCACAGAGATAGTCCTCCTCATCGCACATCACCAGCGCTACGAGGGCCGATTCAGGCGCTGCGTCTTTGATCTCGCGTATGGTCATCAAGGCGTCCGTCTCGGGATCGGCGATATCCACCAAGATCATGCGTGGCGAATGAGCCTCTGCCATAACGATAGCCTCTTCTTTGCTAGTAGCCTCGCTTATCGACCAGCCAGGCGCCTCTACCCGCAGCCACTCACACAATGAACGGCGAATGGCGTTGTCTGGTTCCACCACCAGCATCGACATCGAACGCCCCCAAGATACAGCCACGGGGACCACAGCTAGCCGCTCAACTCCCTACTGACTGGTCCCGGGTCGCATCGGACGGCTGCTGCCAGAAGCTCGAGCAGATGCCGTCCACAAACAAAAAGGCTCACGGGCGCGAACCCGTGAGCCTGATCGTTCGGATGCACGGCTGGCGATGCCGACACCAAGCCTCAAGGAGGACTTGAAGTCCTTACCGACCCGTGCTATAATCTGGCTGCACCGGCGCTTGCCACCCGGTGTCTCCAGCCCCAGTGGGTGCCAACCGCGTGGGGCTGGAGCTTTTCTATCCCTATCAGGTTTCGCCTGTTTCGCTGTCAGCAGGATTATCGCTGACGCCTCTCCCGTGACCAGCGAAGGAAGGCTCTACCTCTCCAACTCTATACTATCATGCTGGCATAAGTCTTGCGTTACGGGCTCGTTAGAAGCTTGTTAAAAGGGCCTGCCTCCGGTTGCTGAACAGCTCTGCTTCTGCGAGGCATACGGCTAGATGGTCACCAACAAGAAAACCTCCCGAAGGGAGGTCTTGAGGAGAAGCTGGCGCTTACCGGCCGGACCTGGCTGCTAGAAAGGGCTCACGAACCGGTATCCCAGGCCGTGCTCGTTGATGATGTAGCGTGGTGCCTCTGGGGTGGGTTCGATCTTCTGCCGCAGTCGCCAGATGTAGAGTCGGACATAGGACGTCTCGTCCGCGTACTCGTATCCCCAGACGTTCGTGAGGATCTGACGAGGCGTGAGCAATCGCCCTCGATTCCTCGCTAGGAAGAAAAGAAGCTGTTGTTCGGTGGCGGTCAAGTCCACGTGCTTGACGCCGCAGCGGACCTCCATCCGTTCAGCATCTATGACCAGGTAATCGTCCGCGTAGAGCGTGCTTCCCCCATCCAGGTCTTGGGTAGATCGCGAGCGCCGCAAGACGGCATCCACACGCGCCGCCAGCGCCCGCATGCTGAACGGCTTGGCCACGTAGTCATCGGCGCCCATTCTCAGCCCCTTAACCTGATCGGCCTCCTGCCCCCGAGCGGTGAGCATGATCACCGGCACGTCCGACATCTCGCGAATGCGCTCAAGAACCTGCCAGCCATCCATGCCAGGTATCATAATGTCCAGGATGACCAGATCTGGGCGGGTTTCATAGAGCCAGCGCAGGCTCTCATCGCCGCTGGCAGCCGTCACGACCTGATAACCCTCTTTATCCATGTAGAGCGTCAGGGCATCAAGTAGGCTCTGATCGTCATCCACGATGAGCAATCTCTTCATCACCTTCTCCCTGCAGGACGATGCTCTGAACTGCGGCCGGGGCGTCGTGCCCTTGGTCCCGTTCTTGCGAGGACGGTCTTAAGGGCAGGGTCACGCGGAAGCAGGTTCCCTCTCCTACTGCGCTCTCTACCTCAATACGTCCATCGTGGGCCTCCACGGCTTCCTTGACCAGCACCAACCCAAGGCCCGTCCCTTCGGTACCGGCCTCCTGAGCCGCCTGCAGCCGACGGAACTTCCGAAAGAGATAAGGCATTTCCTCCGACGGGATGCCTATCCCTTGGTCAACGACTTCGAGGATCAGGTGGCCGCCTTCCTCCCGCGATACCACATCGACGCGCCCCCCTTCGTGGCTGAATTTGATGGCGTTGCTGATCAGATTCTCGACCAGGAGCGTCATCAGGGTTCTGTCGGCGACAATAGTTGGGGCCGATGACGCATCTAGGTGGAGACCGATGTTCTTTTTCCACATCTCCACCTCCAGCGCACCGACAGCGCTGGACAGGACCTCAGCGAGTGAGACAGCTTCCTCACGCATCTTGAACTCACCGGACTCCAAACGGGCGAGGTCCAGGAGATCGCTGATCAGACTGCTCAGTCTGTCAGCCTTCTCCTCAATGACGGAAAGGAAGTGGCGGCGAGCCGCGGCATCGGTGCCCCCGACATCCTCCAGGAGCAACTCGGTGTAGGCCTTGATGGAGGCCAGGGGGGTTCTGAGCTCGTGAGAAACGTTGGCCATGATGCTGGTCTTGAGCCGATCGACTTCCTTCAAGCCTGTGATGTCGGTGAAGCTAAGGAGGTAGGCTCCGTCGAGAGGCGCGAGGCCGAAGAGGATGTCGCGAACATCGTCCTTGACCTTGACGCGCGCCTCCGTAGGGGGCAAACGGTCTCCTCTGAGAATGGCCTCGTAGAGGAGACTACGCTGGGGTCCTGGATCCGGGCCTAGGACATCGGGCAACGATCGGCCTATCAGCTCATGCGAGGAGTAACCCGTGATGGCCTCCGCCCCCGGGTTCACGACCAAGATGCGCATCTGCCGGTCCAGGACCACGATGCCGGCAAACATCTCCCGCAGGATGGTCTCTGTGCGCTGCTTCTGTCTGATCATCTCCGCATAGAGCCGTGCGTTTTGGATGGCCACGGCCACCTGATTAGCCAACGTCGTCAGCGTTAGTCGTTCCACCCGGGAGTAGGGAGCTTCGGAGCGCTTGGCGCCCACGACGAGGATGCCGACCAGCTCTCCTCGGGCCTTCAGCGGAACGAGGATCTCTGCTCCCATTGTCTCGAGGTTCCTCCTCTCTCGGACCCAGAGAGCCTTGAACTGGGGCATCACCGCGATGTCGAGACGCGTGAGGGAGTCATTGTGAGAAGACAGCCACGTGACAACAGGATGATCCTCTGTCAGTCGCATACCCGTGTGCTGCTCAAGCCCTTTCTGACCGACTAGCAAGAAGTCGTTGCTCTCTTTCTGGTTGAGGAAGAAAGCCGCTGTGGCGATGTGCATGCCTGTGGTGATCTCGTGGAGTACTATGCCGGTGAGCCGGTCTAGGTCGAGCATCGAGGCTGCTGCACGGCTGAGGCGCGTCAGCAGCAAGCTTGCATCGTACTGCTCCCGGAAGAAGAGTCTGTCGATCCAGGACTGAGCTGCATCGCGCAGGGGTTGGATAGCGACGGCGGTGACCGCGGCCACGAGGATGGAGATGATAAGAGCCTGCTGCTCTGTCAGGAGATTCAGCAGAGTCACAGCCAGGTAGACGATCAAGAAATAGCCAGCGGCGATAGTGGCGGCGGGAACGACGTAGAGCAGACTCTTGCGGGCCACGACCCTGATGTCAAGCAGCTGGTAACCGCCGATGGCGTAGGCCAGCAAAAGCGCATTAGCGACGTTGGCGGCGATGTCAAGGGGATACGCGCCCAACGCATTGACGATATTGGTCAAACTTCCCAACGCGACTGCGCCGAGGCCCAGAACGGCGTACGCGAGCCGATTTCGCTCGATGGGGTCCCTCGCTTGTCTCAGCCGGCGGATCAAGCTTACGCCGGACGAACCGACCAGGACCGAGAAGTAGACCGCGAACGGAGGAACCCCTGGACCGAAGCTGTACTGAATCAGTCCCGACTCCGTGACCCGCACCTGGTTTGCCAGATATCCCTCAGTGTTGACCACCAGAAGGATAATGAAGGCCACCGAGGCAAAAAAGAGCGACCATTGGTGTTCCCTGATCTTCAAGAGATCCCGTGTGAAGCCAAAGAGGGCTAGGGGCATGCCCGTGAGGCCGCCAAGCATCACTCTGTTCCAGAGCACCACGTGCGAAGTGTCCATGTACATCATGAATGCTCCAAGGCTCCAGACGAGCATAGCTAGGAGGTAGAAGGCGAAGAAGCGTACCACCTTCCTACGAAGGCCCTGTCTGGCGACCAGGGCTAGCAGAACCCCGCAGCACAGAAGGGCGATCAGCGGCACGACAGACTGGATACCCCAAACCATCTACATCACTTCCCTTGTTGATCCCCCTGCCTGCTCGCTCGTAGAAGAGCGCCGATGATCTCGTCGGACGGGTTCATATGGGGTGGCTTCAGATGTGCTAGATCCGCGCCGGCCGCCTGCTTCTCCAGGAAGTAAGCCCGGAAGGTGCCTCTGGTCAGAATGACGACCTCGAGAGGCTGCACGTCCAACACCTCCTCCAGATCGGCGTAGAAGGGGTTAAGCTCCTTGAGGTTCTCGTGGACACGCCGCCGCACTGTCTCTACCGACGCGTCCTCCTTCATCTCGATATACAGGCGGAGGACGGCCCCGTTTTCGTCCACCTCCTTGCGGATGACCCAGTCCTCGTACGCCATATCCGTCTTGTGAACAGCTTCCCAAACAAGTGGCTCGTCCATCATTCCGGTGAAGCCAGCCAGATCGATCAGGCCGCTCGTCCGTCCAGCACAGACCATCGAGGGTAGGTCGATGCCTGCCTTCTCATCCCTCAGAGAGAGGAAGCGCACCAAGTCGTGCATGCGATAGCGCAGGAACGGGCCTCCATCGAAGCTGGTGATGACCACCTCGTAGCGTTGCTCGGGCTTCACCTCGTCCAATAGGACTGTGCGGGGCTGGTACGAGGGATCCTCTCGCCAGTTCTTCCATTCCTCCTCCGGCACAAACTCCCAGAAGACGGCGTCAGGGAAGAAGAAGAGCCCGCGGTTATCCCACGCCTGTACAGCCGCGGTCCCTGCGGTCTCGGTAGCGGAATATTGCTCGTGGGGCACGCTACCCCAGTAGTGCGCAATCCGGTCTCTGTACAATGAGGTATCCGTCCCAGCACACATCACGCCCTTCACGGGCCAAAGGTCGCGGGGGAGCAACGGCCGACCAGCCAATCTACTGCGAAGTAGGGCCCGAGTTAGTCGCAACAGGGCCTGCGGATTGAGGAGTTTGCTCGACAGCTCGACGGTCCCGGCCTGCGTAGCGAGGCGCTCGCCGACTCTGACTAAGACGGAGGTTATCGAGCCGATGACGTCGATGCCCGTCCGCAGGGCCATGTCGAAGCTTGTCGCGACCCACTCCTGGTACGCCATACCCTCCGTTTCATCGAGAGGAGGGACGAACTGAAACGGGAAGATCTCCGCCAAACTTACCAAGGCCACGCCGCTGGCATAGGGGCGCGCAGGCGTATTATGCACGAGAACGTCGCCCACCTTGATGCGCACGTCGCCTCTCTTGCGGGCTGCGGCAAGGATGATGGCAGCCAGGATGCGCTCGCCTAATTTGTCGTAGGCGGCGCGCGTGTAAGGCACCCACTTGTACCCTCCGGACCGCCCGGAGGTGTGGGCCCATACGTAGGGCACCTCGGGTAGGACGTCCACGCGTCGCTCTGAAAGGTACGTCTCGTAGTCGTCGTAACTGGTCAGGGCCACCGTCTGCCGAAACTCGTCTACACTCCTCGGCACTGTTCGTCCCAGGATCTCTCTTCCCAGCTGACAGTTGGCGAACACATCTATCTGCTCCATGAGCAGCCGCTTCTGGATGAACATGAAGTCGTCTAGGCTCAGGTCCAGGAAGCCACAGTATCTGTTCCAAACATCGCTTGTCCGAGCTCGCTTTGTTGGATCACCTACGTAGGCCATGGTTACACCGCGGCTTGTTTGCGCTGTGGTTGGTGCCATACTCTGCGGGACGCAATTCCCTGGCGCGAAATGGAATCCCTACTCTGAAGTAGCTTCCTGTCAGAACCTGTCAGCGTTCCAGTGGTTGCGCCTAGGGCAGGCACTACCCGCTCTGCGAGGGTTGTTGGTGGGCCTGGGAGTGAGCAGCGCCCGGCAGCCAAACACTGAGCGGAATCAACGCTTCCCTCGCTATGTATAACGTGGATCTGGGCATTGAGATACGCAGCGGATGGGCAATCGCTTCGATCCATCTCAGCCTTGGACACTGGCTGATCGTTCCTGCCGCGGATACCCCAATGTGAATCTGACAACCTACGCTGGAAGCCCGACGACCAGTCTTGACCGCTCGGTGCTCGGCCGCTGTAGTGTTGCCGTCGATAGAGCTCCATCTGCTAACCCCTGGGTCTGTTGTTAGCGACAGAGGTCAGGAAATCGTCTCCAGACTGACAGGCTTCTCGCCGCCGGCGAGTATTACGCAGGGATAGATAGGCTGACCGGGGCGACGGATCGGGGTGACCTGTGCTGCATTGAGTCCCTGGGCAGCCAACATGTCTCTCCACTCTTCGGCGGTGCACGTCTGGGAAAAAGCCGTGGCATCGGCTCTGGCGGTCGGATTGCCACTACGTCTGTAGGCCCAAACCAGAAGCCGCATCAGCCACGATATGGGAGCCAACCGCCAGGCAGGCGGCGCCCCCGATGTCCGCCACGGTCAGGCTTCGACCGGGCTTCAACATGCGCACCGTCTCCTTGAGCGATCCCTCGACCTCGGTGTGGTGCAGAGCGAGCGAGGACACCACTACGTCGAACCAGCTGTCAGGGTAGGGCAGTCTGGCGGCCGATCCGATGGTGTAGTGTAGCCTCCGTTGCACCCCCGCCCTTTCGGCGTTGAGCACCCCACGTCTTAGCATACCGGTCGTGACGTCTGTCCCGACGACCTGTCCTTTGTCCAGCTTCACAGCGCAGCAGATGGCCAAGTGGCCGGTGCCCGTCCCGACGTCCAGCACGCGGTCGCCGTCGCTGACCTTTGCTAGCTGGACCAGGCGGTCGAGCAGCCTGCGATGGGTAATTCCGACAAATCTCTCTAGCTCCGCGCTCACGGTTTCGTCGTACGTCGCCGCCCAAGCCTCGAAGGCCTCGATGGCCTGTTGTTCGTTTCCCATGTATTCTGTTTGCGCGCCGCGCCTTTCGCCTATGAGAACGGCTTCAATCTCGCTGAGGTCGGTACTACCGCTGGGCACCTCATGATGGTGCCAACTGCTGGACGCCCCCGCGCATCTCGGGTGTGCCTGCGTCTCGGTTGATGCTCTCTGCTGCTGGGCGACCGCACGACCAGCGGAGGACTGTCCCACCTATGCCTATTATAGCACATTTCTGGGCCTTGTGCGTAGAGGGCTTCTTGCTCTCGGTGAGTTGGTAGCTGTGCCCATCACCGGACCAAATGAGCCACCTTCTGAGAATCGAGCCAGGGATTGCGCTAGGTCGCAGAGGGCAGTATGATGGCGCTTGGGAAAGAACGGACATCTTGGAGGAAAAGGGATGAAAAGAGGTTCAACACGGCTGTCTTGTGTGTTGGTTGTCCTTTCCGAATCGCTTGGAGCTGCTCGAACTCGTGAATGATAGCTTGCGGGCACCAGCGCCGCGGACGTTCAGGACAGTAGGCTACACCACCGCCTGTGAGTATGAGGCCCTGTCGAGCGGATACACCAAGTTCAGCATCACGGCAGAGGGCGATGGCCAAACGGCGACAGGCGACCATGGAATGAGCGGGGTCACAGGGGATTTTGGGGGATCCTTCCGCTTTGAGGAGTGTGGCATCGTCGATTTCGACTCCCAGACTGGTCAGGGCTCTTGGGAGGGCGTCAACGCAGGAATCATGACCATCGTCAGTAACGAGGATGGAGAAGTGGTTCTCGCCTTCAGGCGGCGATCCACCTTCGAGACCGTGTCAGGCCGCTTTGCCGTCCTTAGGGGGGGCTGGTAGATACGATGGACTACGTGGCTGGGGAACCTACGAAGGCGTTCCGGACTTCTGTGGCAGTTATCCGCCAGGTCCTGATACGTGCACTGGGTTCTACGTGGACTTCACCTTCGAGCACTCGTTCTACGGACGTTCGGACTGACGCCGAGGTAAAGCCCTGGGTGTACTTGTCCGCATCGCTTGCCAAATGCAGCGCAGCCTGCCTGCGCTGTCAGCTGTTCGCAAATATCCTGTTGATTGCGCCTTTCTCTCGCTACCCCTCCGGCTGACCCTCGCTGCTTCTTTGCTTGGCAAGTGATCGCCAGCAGCGGAGAATGCTTTGCCGCGTGGGAATCAGCATAGGCGTCTCCTCCCGACAGGCTTCATAGCCTGGGAACATCCTCCCAAAGAATAACTCGTCCTGCCGCCATACGTACAGCACATCCATCAGCAGCCACACCGGTGTCGCGATGAACAGCAATCGTGATCTGGAGATCAGCACGAGGCTTGACAGAAGAAGCCCAAGCCAGAGCACACCGGGGTGACGGACCAGGGCATAGGTACCCGTCTTGACAAGCTTCTTTCCCACGCCGTCAGCTGCGTAGGTCTGGTGGAAGGGAATCTCCAGGAACAAGGAGTAGATGAGCAGAAAGAGCGAGGGAACGAGCGGGAACCAGCCGGTGTAGGACAGCCACGCGGGAATCGGGAGCGTGGCCCCCTGCCGGATGACCATGAGCAGGCAGTAGGCGTATATCAGGCTACCAGCCAGGCCGATGACCTGTTTGAGGTATGGAATCTGCTTCATCGCCACCAGGTCGAAGAAGGCCAGGACGACGAAGGCTGCACAGCCGATGATCACGTATGCCATAGCGATAACCCTCCGACGGCCTCGGCGCTGATTTGTCGGGCGTTCATCGTGCTTCCTCTAGCATGATAAAGCCGATCCACTCCATTTGTCAAATACACCACTGAGATGTATTCGGGGATCGTCCGACTTGGTCTCACCTCGGCCCCTCTTGTCCTTGCTTGTCCCGATCTGCGGGTACAGGGGCGAGTGAGCCCGTGTGCTACGCTGTGTGATCCGCGTTTCAAAGGCGGGATACTATGCTATAATGCCCCCGTTATGGAAGCGCGCCTGATCTACAACCCGACGGCCGGCCCGCGGAACGTTCGCGCTGAGCTGGAGCGACTCTGCTCCTTCTTCAAGCAGCGAGATTGGTCCGTGGAGTTGCGCATCACGGAGCGGCCGGGCGACGCCATGCGGATGGCGCGTCAGGCTGCCGCCGATGCCCTCGACGTCGCGATCGTCGCCGGCGGCGATGGCACCGTCAACGAGGCGGTCAATGGCCTGGTCGGCAGCGATACGGCGCTGGGTGTGCTCCCCGTGGGCACGGGCAACCTGTGGGCCAAGCAGCTTCGGGTGCCCACGTATACGCTGGCGAATCCCCTGCGGCTCCGCAGGGCGGCTCTTGGCCTGGTGGATGGCGCTATCCGGGCCATCGACGTGGGAGAGGTCAACGGCCACGCCTTCCTGTGCTGGGCCAGCGCCGGCCTAGATGCCCAGGTGACCAACGAGATGGAGCCCCGAGACAGGACGACCAAGCGGCTCGGCGCTCTGGCTTACCTGATCGCCGCTGTGCTGGTTGCGCGAACCTACCACGGCGTGCAGACCACCATCACGCTGGACGACGATGTGGTGCGAGGCCGCGCGCTGCTGATCATGGTGAACAACATCCAGCAGTACGGCGGCGTGGTAGACGTGGCTCCGACGGCGAAGCTGGACGATGGCCTCCTGGACGTCTTCGTTTTCAAGGGGTTGGGCTTTGGCTACGTGGTTGACCATCTCTTCAAGGTGCTGTCACAGCGCTACCTCGAGGACCCCAAGGTCGTTCATCGGCAGGCCCGGCGCGTGGAAATCCAGACTGAGGAGAGCATGCCCATACAGGTCGACGGCGACCCTCTTGGGAGGACGCCGGCTCGGATACGGGTCGTGCCAAGCGCGCTCCGCATTGTCGCCCCGCCGACCATGCCGTCTGATCTACTGACCCAAGCGACGCCAGGGGACGGACCATAGACCTGCTCTCCGTGCTTCTCGCCTTTGTCCCCGCCGGCTTGATCTCCAATTGCGTCGGTGGCCTGTCGCTCTTCACGTTCGCTGTTGCGGCACTGGGTATGATACTCCTGCCGAGCGCGGCGGCGTGGATCGCTGGGTTGTTTGGGTTGGACAGGGAAGTCGCCCTAGGTGGAGGCCGCCCAGCAGCTGCTGGGCGGCTGCGTGGCCGTCGCCATAGTCTTCTTCTCTGTGCCGCCGTGATCGGGTGCGGATCGGGTGACCGGGCTGTGGGCGGACAGGGGGCCGCCTTGCTGGCTTGCCAGGAGCGTGCTATAATCTGTTTCAGACACGGGCGTCCGCTATTCAAGCGGTCTTTTGGGTTATGCAGATTGGGAGTAGCTAATGGGACTTTATCTCGACATTGCGCAGATTGTCATCAGTGTGGCTTTGGTCGCCATCATTCTTCTCCAGGGTCGTCGTGGCGACCTGGGAGGCAGCGTCTTTGGCGGTAGCGGGGGTGCTATCTACCAGAAGCGTCGAGGTCTGGAGAAAACCATCTTCCAGATCACCATCGGCCTCTCCATCGCCTTCTTCATCATCACCTTGGTCAACGTTATCGTCAGCGGCTAGCTTGACCAGTATCTTCGCTGCGCACATCGCCTCGGGGGCCATGCCCGCTTCCCGAGGCGCTCTTATGTCACCCCAGGTATCTTGGACCTTCACGTGATCGGGAGGGTCGACTGGTTGATCCGTCACGTCGGGATGTGCGCCGTCGATGGCCTCGACGGACAGCTCGCTGCGATGGATCTCCTGTACCGTTGTAGCTACTCCTGGGCTGGGAGGGGTGGCGCATGACACGCTACATCCGCTGGCAGATCCTGCTCATCCTGTCCGGGGTTGTGCTGTTGGTGCTCCTGCTCACCTACCTGGCGGTGAACTACACGACTGTGCTCCGCCCGGGTCACGGTGGTACGTACGTAGAGGGCGTCGCCGGTCAACCCTACACGCTCAATCCGCTGCTCAGCGGGTTCAGCCGGCCGGATCACGATATTTGTTCCCTCATCTTCAGCGGCCTCACCCGTCTGGGGGAGGATGGTAAGGTTGAGCCTGATCTGGCCAGCGAGTGGAGAATCGGAGCGGACGGCCTCAGCTACACCTTCTACATCCGGTCAAACGCCTACTGGCACGATGGCACGCCGGTCACCGCCGACGATGTGATCCTTACCATCAAGCTACTCCAGGATCCTGCTTTCCCCGGGCCGCCGGAGCTTGGAGCGAGTGTCTGGCGCATGGTCGATATGGAGAAGATTGATCGCCTGACGGTGCAATTCAAGCTGGAGGAGCCCTATGCTCCGTTCTTGGACTACACCACGGTCGGCATCTTGCCTGCTCACAAGATAGCCGGCATTGCAGCTGATGAGCTGGCGGGATCCTCGTTCAACATGGCACCGGTGGGCAGCGGCCCGTTCCAGGTGGAGCAGATCCAGAGCGAGGACGATCAGGTTACCTCCATCGTCCTGAAGCACTTCCCACGCTACTATCGGGCGCGTTCCTACCTGGATCGGATCCAGTTTCGATTCTACCACGACTATGCAGAGGTACTCGATGCCTACGAGGCGGGTGAAGTCGAGGGCGTGGCCCAGGTTCGGATAGACGACCTCTCGCAAGCTCGCGCGCTGTCCAGTCTCAATCTATTCTCTGCGCCGATTGCTGAGCACGGCATTGTCTTCCTTAACCTGGATAGCTCTGAGTTGCCCTTCTTCCAGGAGCAGAAGATTCGTCAGGCG
>Ga0207796_1000762_pt1 | contig 11952 bp, 9 predicted proteins | sample Pon1CUnioCityCA_6_FD_187274 | JGI IMG/M metagenome (GOLD analysis project Ga0207796, IMG submission 187274) | Marine sediment microbial community from Union City, CA, USA - Pond 1C Sediment 1 (SPAdes) | ecosystem: Environmental > Aquatic > Marine > Intertidal zone > Salt pond sediment ...
TGAAATATGCAATTCGCCTACTTCGTATTCCGGATCGAAGTCGTCTAGTATCGCTGTTGTCCAGGCGCCATCTACATACTCAGAGGTGTACCAGTGCAAGCCTTCATGGCCTTCCCTGACACCACAGATCCATACTTTATCCCCCTGAAAGAAGCCGCAACCATCCAAATGCGGCTGGCCCGGTTCAACCAACCAAACCCGTTCGGGCTGTCCCCAGCCGTCTGCAGTCTTTTTGAATCGATAGATCCCGGTCACCAAGTCCTGGGATTGCTCGACCACGTCCATGTGGTTGTTAGGAGTAAACCAGACATAGAGTGTCTTACCATCCGGTAGTATGAATGCAGAATCCTCTGCACCTCTGGTGTTAACCGGGTGGGGTAGTGGTACCGGACCCTCAAATTCATCCGATAAAAGAACCGGGGGTAAGCCGTCATTTTCAGGCGACATCTTTACTGCCTCTCCTGGTATCAGGTCTTCTCGGTTAGGGATTTCAATGGGTTTCTGGCTGCATCCTGCCAGCAGCAGAGATCCTAAGATGATGGCTAACAGGGAGCTTGGGTATATTCTTTTATTCATGGCAGTTCCCTTTCCTTAAAAAATCATTTCCACTACTTTGTTAGGCTTGAGTTGCGGTCCTCTGGATAATTCTTGAAAGGAATTTTATATCCCAGCGTTATTATGATCTCCTTTAATCAGCAGTGTATGATCAGCTGAAAAGGGAACAGATCTAGCGTCAATCTTTTCCCTCAGGTGTTAATTGTACAGGACTTGCCGGGTTAAAGTTGCAGAGATTCTGTACTCTAAGGCAAGAAGGTTTCTCTCTGAAAGAAACATGAGGAAGGGAATAATAAACCGATTTGCATTGAATTACGTTTCTGTTCTATAATGAGAAGCACCTGTCTTTGTGCAGGTTTGATCCTATTCCGGGAAAGTACATGGAATAGTTGTTTAGCTGTCTGATAGATGAGTGGTATTCCATTAAATCCTTCAACCCTTCAAGGGCAGCACAAGGATTGAGAACTAGGGATTTCCGATATGCACGGAGGAGGAGCAGCAGCAGCATGAGCATTATCAAGGAAGCTTTCTCCACAGTAGCTAATTGGATCTCAATTTCCAGGCTGGTCCTGATTGTCCCGCTCTGGATCTGGGCAGTCCAAGGACGTTATGAATGGGTTGGGTATGGCTTGATCTACGCCCTGGTTAGCGATATTCTGGATGGCATGGCAGCCAGGTTATTGGGTCAATGTTCAAAATTAGGAGAGAAGATTGACTCCTGGGGTGATCATTTGATCCTGATCTCCTCAGTGGCCTGGTTATTCCTTTTCCTGGATGATCTGATTCCCCCAGAAAGCCTGCGCTGGATGTATCCTGCAATCGGGCTCTATGTGTTCGTCATCCTAATTGGACTGGTCAAACACCACCACTTTGGCGGATCCCATATCCTGGAAGGGAAACTCCTGGCACTCTTTGGGTATCTGGTGGTCGTGTTAGGTATGTTTGGAATTTACAACCAGGTGATCTACTACTGCATGATCGGATCCTGGTTTATCCATAACATCACTAATCTCATCCACCACTTTCGTCCGGACCTCTTCAGTAAACATCAGAAATCCCTGATCCTGGGTCTCTTAGGCTTGGACTTTGAAAAAGGCCCGATCCGGTATTTCTTTAGTTGAGTTCTTCTTCAAAATGGGGTTGGTTACCCCATGCCAATCAATTCTCTTTGAACAGTTTGTTGTTTATGACTGATCCAGACAAATTTCCTTTCACATTCGATCACAATGCCTGCCAGGAATGCCGGGGGGAATGCTGCCGTTGGGGTGGGTATGTTTGGGTCACCGAAGAGGAAATCCAGGCGATGGCAGAGTTAATGAATATGGAACTGGATACCTTTGCCAATGAATATATCAAGGCTGCTTATGGGAAGCTCTCTCTCCAGGAGCGGCTGCGGGAAGGTGAGTACCACTGCTGCCTGTTCGATCCTTTCACGAACCGCTGTCTGGTTTATGAAGTCCGCCCAAGCCAGTGCCGCAGCTTTCCTTTCTGGGATGCATACCGGGAGAATTACCAGGTCTTACTGGAATTTTGCCCTGGGGTCGCTGTCAAAGAATAAGCAAGCGGTTCAAGAAATTCAAACAAAGGAGAAAATCACAGGGTGGCTCACTGAGCCACCCTGTGTGTTTGCCTCATGCTTCAGGCCGCTTATCTTATCTCTTGCGCCCTTTCTGCCATCATGGCCCGCAGCTTCTGGGAATCTTTGGGATAAGCCCAGTAGAACAGGGAATAGATGAACCCGCAAACGGTCCAGGGGACGGGGATGGTCCAGATCATAGCCTGAGTGAGTCCGATGCGGTCTGCCAGCCAGCCAGCGAAGACAGCGATCAAGGCGGCAAAGCCGCTTTCGACGAAGGTGGTCATGGCATGGGCTGTGGCCCGCAGCTCAGGAGGCACAGCGCCTTGCATCATAGGTTCTTTAGCCCCCTTGCCAGCCCAACCGATCAATAAGGCAGTCCCAAAACAGAGAGCGACGATACCACCAAACGGCCAGTCCTGGGTCTGGGTGAAGAGGACCCAGGTCAGCGGCACGCCACTGAAAACAGAAAACTGGCCTACCACCGTGCGGCCGTATTTGGGGCTGATGCCCTCAGCCCAGTCTCCCAGGAATCCGCCGATGATATTGCTGATCCCAACGCCAACCACAATACCAGCAAAGGCTATGGCTGCCTGCCCTTCTTCCACTCGCAAGATCTCCACCATCCAGGTGATCACGAATAATTCCATTACTCGCCAGGGCATTGTGCCAGCCAATCCCTGGCCAATTGCTACCCAAATGGTGGGGATCTTGAGCACTGCCAGCATGTCTTTGCCTTGCATTTTATACTGGGAGGCAGCCTCTGCGGTGATAAGACCCGCTAATTCAGGCTCGGCTGCACCCCGAACGGGCTCTTCCACCAGCAGCCAGATCACCAATCCGGACAACATGCTGAAGCTTCCCAGCAGGAAGAAACCCCAACGCCACAGAGTCGGTGAGGCCAGAAAACCCAGCCCGACCACACTGACCACGATACCCAGGGTGCCAATACCTTCCATTAACCCCAGAGCCCGCCCCCGCTTGCGGGGTGGAAAGGTGTCTGCCATCAGAGAAAATGTAGCTGGCATCAGGCAGCCCAAACCAATCCCGGAGATTGCCCGGATGACCAGCAACTGACCGAAATTCTGGGTGAAGCCCACCAGCAAGGTCCAAATCCCCCAGATACCGGTGCCAAAAACGATCACTGTTTTGCGGGGAAATCGGTCTGCGATATAACCCCAGAAGGGAGCGCTCACCGACTGCAGGGCATTGCGGATGGTGCCTACTAACCCCAGATTGGAAAAACTCAATCCCCACATGGCCCGCAATGTGGGGAAGAGCACTGACATGGCCTGGCCTTCACCCTGGTCGACAAAATAGCCGAACGCCAGTGCGATGAGGGTCTTGCGGCGGCTTTTTTCGGATTGAATGCTGGATTTATCTGCTGGCTTTTTTTGGTTTATCTTGGTCATGGTTGTCCTTGGTCTGGTCGTGAATAATTGTCCTCTGTCATCGCTGAGTTGTTCTTGATCAATCCCTTCTGATAAAAAATGGCAGCTTCTCAAGGGGAGCGGGATAATTCCTGATGGTCATCGGTCCAGTGAGTATTTCTTCAGACCAGTAGTCTTTCCAGTTTCCAGCCGGGATATAGATATTCCGGCTCCGCTGTTTGGGATGAACCACAGGAGCGACCAGGATCTCATCTCCTACTAAAAACTGGTCATCACAGATCAGGGCTCTTTCATCTTCTGGGGCCAACCAGAACACAGGCCGGATCACAGGTTCACCGCTGTTCACCGCTTGACGGGCATATTTCTGTAATAATGGAGCAAACTGGATGTGCAGGTTGGCGTACTGGCGGCAGAGCGTATTGGCTTCTTCCCCGAAATCCCAGGGTGCCAGGCTGAACTGCATGACTTGCAGGAATGTATTCGCCTGAGCCCAGCGGATGATCAATTCTGGCGTAGGATAACCAAAATAGACCGATTTTTCCAGAAAAGAAGGCACGTCACTCAGTCCCAGCGCTTCTTCTTCTGGATGAACTGCGTCCCCTTTTAAACGCTTTTCAAGGAGGGGAATCACGAGTCTCTGAATGATCCAGATCAAAACAGGGTTGGATGGAAAGCGGAAATAGGCATTTCCGCCGATCATATCCGGGAATACAAAGGGGTATCCAGCAAGGGACATTGCAAGAGTGGAGGGGATGATTGATCGCAACCCGTTATCATAACCCCATGTACTCCATATATCCCAGAGTCGGAAAAAGATAGGGTTGGTCTGATTTTTCCAAGCTGAACGGACTTCACAAAATCGATTGTTGGCCGCGATCCAGTTGATATAGCGGTGTGTATATTCGTTTCTGGAATGCAAGGCTTCGTGAAAAACACCGTCCTGAGGGACGAATTTCGCCTCTCCCGCGTCAAATTTATAGCCATCCAGACCATAGGCCTGTTTGAACTGATCCAGGCGGTTCTGCTGCCACTCCAGAGCATCCGGATTGGTGACATCCAGCAAGTAACCTGCTCCCTGCCACCACATCACCCGATAAGGTTCACCTGATGGGGTCTGAACGACATATCCCTGTTTGGCAGCCTCCCGGCCGGATTCAGAATGAGGATGGAAGAAAGGTATCACCCAGAGGGTCACTTTGAATCCCATCTGCTTCAAATTGACGATCATCTGATTTGGATTTGGGAAGCGCTGCGGGTCAAATTCCAGATCGCCATATTGGCGTTGCCAGCGATCATCGATTTCCATTATGTGATAAGGATATCCGTTGTCTTTGATCTCTCGGGCAAATTGCAGGATGGTTTCCTGGTTTATTTGATCTTTATATCTAGCCCATGTGGTCCAGATGGGAGCTTCCATCAGTTCCAGAGGTGGAGTATGGGCCGGTGTGCCGTAAACCCCCCTCAGCGCTCGGTAGCAGTCGAGAATGTTATCCTGGATGACAAGATCAAAACTCAAGTCATCGCCGATCAAAGTGATCATTTGATCCCCTTCCCGATTGCGGTCAACGAACGGACGCTGGTTGAAGGGAATCAAATCCTGAGAAATTCCTTGCTGGCGATCCAAATAATGCCTTGGCGGTTGGTTGACTCCGATTTGAAAGGGGGAATTGACTGAAATAGCAACACCCAGGCTGCTCAGCCAGACCGGGGAGAGGGCAGTGGTGAGACCGGTGGGGCCATTGTCGTCCGTGGCAAATTCCGTTAGAGGGAACATGACCTCATTCCAGCGCAGATGCTGATTGATCAGCTCCCCTCCACCATACCAGTGTCCCTGCATGTGGATCTGATTTATGATGCTTGCCCCCTGCCATCTAAACATGATGAGAGTGGGCTGCATCACAATTGAGAGTGTTTTCTGGGGGAAGCGGATCTGGTGAGATGTGCCGTTAGAAATTGAGTCCAGTGCCGGCCCTTCACTGGTAAGATGAAAAATAATTTGCCCGGCCCGGGTGATGAGGCATTCCCAGGGCTGTGTCTTGAACTGTATCTCAAAGTTTTGATGATCCATGACGATGTATCAATCTTCGATTGCTGCGGATGGTTTCAAGTAGTTTTTCCAGCTGGGAGCAGATGCTGTTTTGGGAATTGTACCTTGAAATAATTCTTTCTGTGATTGAGTATTGCCTGAATATGAATTTCCATCCCCTGCTGGAAATCCCTTCCATTTACTCTCCCATCCTGCTCTTATCCAGTTATGCTATACTCAACTTCGTGAGAAAAGTTACCTTGATCCTCCTGATATTTCTGTCTGGTCTGGTCCTGGTGAGTTTTGCTGCACCAGGACCTGTCCTGGCGGGACCCAATTCCCAGGCTACGATCGTAAAATCCATCTTTATCCAGAGCCCGCGGGAAGGGCAGGCCTTGCAAGGAGTGGAGATCATCGATGGCAAAATACGCGGGGAAGGTTTCATAAGCGGTTCGATACATTTCAGCTACAGTGAGTCTTCAGCGCAAGAGCGGACCTGGTTTTTCATTGCAGAGCTAGAGGGTGATACGCAGGACAGCTCCCAAACTGCTTTCCAGCTGGAATGGGATACAACCCAGATCACAGATGGGAATTATGATTTGCGCGTGGTTGCAGACTACAGTGGAGGAGCAGCGATATTTGAGGTGGTGACTGGTTTGCGGATTCGTAATTATTCTGCCATTGAAACCCCGACACCAGGTCTGCCAGCTGCGGGAAGTGGAGTGGAAACACCGCTCCCTCCTCCAGATACACCTGAACCAAAGAACACAGCCACGCCGCTTCCTCCCAATCCTGCCGAAGTGCAATCAAGAGACTTGCAGCGGGTCTTACTGATCAGTGGGGTTGCGGTGGCAGGAGTCTTTTTTGTTGGTATTATTTACTGGTATATATCCAGCAGAACCAGGTGAGTGCTTTTTATGTTTCGCCGATCTAAACCTTATTTGATCGTAGGTCTGGGAAATCCTGAACGCGAATATCGCGGGAACAGGCATAATGTTGGTTTTATGGTGCTTGATCAGCTGGCAGATCGCTTAGAAACCTCCTTCTCCAAGGTCAAGATGCAGGCTTTGATGACCGCAATTCGCTGGAATGATGAACGTCTGATCCTGATCAAACCTCAGACCTATATGAACCTTTCCGGGCAGGCAGTGTCCTCATTTATAAGTTTTTATAAGCTGCCTCTTGAGCACCTTTTGGTGGTCTATGATGATGTGGATTTGCCTTTTGAGACCCTGCGATTAAAGCCAAACGGGGGAGATGCAGGCCAGAAGGGAGTACGGTCTATCATCCAGCAGTTGGGTACCCAGCAGTTTCCCCGTTTGCGGGTTGGTATTGGACGTCCTCCTGGCCGCACTCCAGTAAGTTCTTATGTGCTGCAGGATTTTTCCAGCGCAGAGAAGGAACTGCTGCCCATTGTTCTTGACCAGGCGGCTTCAGCAGTCCTGCACTTTATTGAACATGGCCTTGAGTCAGCCATGACCCTGTATAATCAGCAACCCACAGCTTAAGATACGATATGCAGCAACAAATGCTCGATCTATTCAGCAATCAGCCAGCATTTGAAGAGCTGGTGGAAGAAATATCTACTGGTAAACCACCCGGTCACCTGGGTTTGGCCAGGGCTTCCAGGATTCCTGTCTTAGGGGCACTGCAGTCTGCCTTGAAGCGTCCAGTGCTGCTGGTTACAGATAAAACAGATCGGGCTTTGCTCCTGGAGGATGAATATAATTTCTGGTCTTCCGGGCCGGAGTTTTCATTCTTCCCCGAACCTGATCCCCTCTTCTATGAGAAGGTTCCCTGGAGCAGAAAGACCAGGCATGAGCGATTGAGATTGCTCGCCGACCTTTCAACCAGGCTGGTACCTGGTGAGGCTGGTGAAGTTAGCCCCCCTTTGATCCTTGCCCCTGTGCGGGGGTTGATAACAAGGACCCTTCCTCGAAGGTCGTTCTTAAAGGCCTCCCGGACAATCCAGGCAGGAAGCAGCCATAATTTGCAGTCTTTGGCAGCTGAATGGGTTCGTGGAGGTTATCGATCAGTGCCGGTAGTGACCCTGCCAGGTGAGTTTGCCCGCCGGGGTGGGATCCTGGATGTTTGGCCTCCGGGAGACCGTTTTCCTGCCCGGTTGGAATTTTTTGGTGATGAGATAGAAATGCTGCGGCGTTTTGATCCCCAGAACCAGCGTACCATTGAAAAGATCGATCAGGTTCGAATCACGCCTGCCAGAGAATTTCTGATGCCTGAATCCTCCCTGGAAGAGCTGGAAGAGGGGGATGTGAGTGAGTACCACCTCCCGATATTACACCAGGAGGTTGCCACCCTATTGAATTATCTCCCAGCGGATACTGTGGTGTTTTTTGATGATCAAGAAGCTATCAAAGAGGCTGTGCTGGAAATTGAAAGCCAATCAGAATCCCTCCGGCAAGGCTATCAAGGTGATCAGCGGGTAGGAGCCGATTTTCCTCTTCCCTATTTGCCCTGGAATCAACTGACAAAGGCATTGGAAGCGTTCCAGTTCCTGTCTCTAGGGCCAGCTGGGGAGTCAAGTAGGCAGGGGATCAGCTCCCAATTTACTCCCAACCAACGCTTTGGCGGAGAGCTAAAATCCTTTACCAACCACGCGGCAAGCATTGTGCAGCAGGGTGAAGAAGTGATCGTTGTCTCCCGCCAGTCAGCTCGCCTGGCTGAGGTTTGGGAGGAACGAACCAAGTACGACCGATCCCCGCAATTTATCAAAGGCAGCATTGAAGGTGGCTGGATCTTCACCAGTCAGATTGGAAATCGATCTCACTTGTTTTCCGATAGCGAGATATTCGGCTGGAGTCATATTCAACCCCGCCGCAGGCCTGTTCGGCGAGCCCAATCACCGGAAATCAACTACATTGATTTCGCGCCTGGGGATTGGGTTGTCCACATCGACCATGGGATCGGCCGCTTTGCAGGATTGACCTTTCGGGAGCTGGATGGCACAGAGGGTGAATATCTGGCTGTTGAGTACGCTGAGGAAGATTATCTCTATGTGCCCGTTGCCCAGGCAGACCGGTTAACCCGCTATGTCGGTCCTGATCATCATGACCCGGTCATTACCCGCTTGGGAGGAAAACGTTGGAATAAAGCTAAAAATCGGGTCAAGAAAGAAGTTATTCAAGTAGCTCAGGATCTGTTGGACCTGTATGCCCGGCGGCAAATCGTGACTGGTTATGCTTTTTCAGCAGACACAGCCTGGCAGCAGGAACTGGAAGCTAGTTTTCCCTATATTGAGACCGAAGATCAGCTTCAGGTTCTCTCCCAGGTGAAAGGGGATATGGAAAGGCCCAGGCCAATGGACCGTTTGATCTGTGGTGATGTTGGCTACGGTAAAACGGAGATCGCTCTCCGGGCAGCATTTAAAGCGGTAATGGATGGAAAACAGGTGGCTGTCCTGGTGCCAACCACTGTGTTGGCACAACAGCATTTCGATACATTTTCTCAGCGGATGAGTGGATTCCCTGTAGAGATACGCATGTTATCGCGCTTCCGCACGCCGGGCCAGCAGCGAGCGATCCTGTCAGGCTTGATTAAAGGGGCGGTGGATATTGTGATTGGCACTCATCGGCTGCTTTCCCGGGATGTGTTCTTTAAGGATCTGGGTTTGTTGATTGTAGATGAAGAGCAGCGTTTTGGTGTTGCCCACAAGGAAAAGATCAAAGCCAAACGGGCTGATATTGATGTGCTCACCCTGACTGCTACACCAATTCCGCGCACCATGTATATGGCTTTGACTGGTGTGCGGGATATATCGCGAATAAACACGCCGCCTGAAGAGCGGCTTCCGGTGGTGACTCATGTAGGGGCGTATGATCCCGGTTTAGTTCAACGGGCAATCTGGCGGGAGATAGAACGAGGTGGTCAGGTGTTTTTTGTCCACAACCGGGTTAAAACCATTCAAGCTGCAAAATCGCATCTGGTGAATCTGGTTCCTGAAGCAAGAATTGGTATTGCTCACGGACAGATGGCGGAGAAAGATCTTGCTAAGCGCATGCGGGATTTCACCCGGGGAGAGATAGATGTATTGCTTTCCACCTCTATCATTGAGTCTGGCCTGGATATACCAAACGCCAACACGCTGATCGTGGATCAAGCGGACCGGTTTGGCTTGGCGCAGCTCTATCAATTGCGGGGTAGAGTCGGCCGTGGATCACAACGGGCTTATGCTTATTTTTTCAAAGAACGCCAGGGAAGGCCAACCCGAGAGGGGAGGCTGCGCCTGGAAACCATTGCAGAACATTCGGATTTAGGAGCTGGCTATGCGATCGCCATGCGTGATCTGGAAATCCGGGGATCAGGGGATATTTTGGGGACCCGCCAATCAGGATACATTGCTGCAGTTGGATTCCATCTTTACACTCGCTTACTGGCGGATGCTGTCCGCCAGAAGAAGGTGGATCAAGGGGGTCCTGAAAGCAGTCAGGAGCTAGCTGCCCAGCTCATGCGGCCGCTGGTGAAAATCAACCTCCCTCTTTCAGTGGGCATTCCAGAGGATTATATCCAGGATCAGTCAGTTCGTTTGTCCCTTTACCGCCGGGCAGCATCAATTAACGGGCTCAACGAGATCCGTGAGTTGGAAAGCGAATTTAAGGACCGTTTTGGCCCTTTGCCTGCTACAGTTGTCAATTTGCTTCACCAATTGGAATTGAAGTTATTAGCTGAACAAGCTGGAGTGGAGAGCATTTTCATCCAATACGGGAAATTGGCCCTGGGTTACTCTGAGGGTAAAGCTCTCCCGCAGCCCTGGGAATTTGATTTCAAGGTCAGATTTGGAGAGGGGACAGTTTGGCTGCCGATAAATCCGAGCAAAGCAGATTGGTTGGGAGAATTGAAGAACGCCCTCAAAGGTTTGGTGATGTACTGATAGTCCTAAAGATCACCGATGTGCTTTGACAATCATACCTGGCAACGGTATAATTTACCCTTGTTGAAAATGAAGTGTTATTGGAGAGTGTTTTATGGCGAAAGAAGTCTTGCAGACGCCTGAAACAATTGAGGACTTAAAACCTAAGATGAAGGTTGCTGGAAAGGTTTTGAAAACTTCCCTGGCAGGTGCGATTGTTGATGTCGGTGTCGGTGTTCCTGGTGTGATACATATTTCTAAAATATCGAAGAACTCGGTAAGCCGGGTTGCGGATGTGCTTAAAGAAGGCCAGGAAGTTGAGGTATGGATTCAGCGCGCGGATCCGGAAAAGAAAAAGATCGAATTGACCATGCTTGAACCCCTGGGCATGGATTGGCAGGAGATTAAACCCGGCATGGAACTGGTTGGCAAAGTTACCCGGATTGAAAAATACGGCGTTTTCGTGGATATCGAGGCGGAACGTCCCGGGCTGGTGCATATCAGTGAAATGGCTCATGGCTATGTTCGAACACCAACGGATATTGTCCAGAAGGGGGCTGAAGTAAATGTGAAGGTGCTCAAAGTCAACCGCCGAAAAAAACAAATCAAGTTGAGCATGAAAGCCCTCGAAGAACCCCCTGTGGATGAATACACACTCGATGATGAGGATGAGAAGAGGGAGGAAACCCCGACTGCCTTCGAAGCAGCAATACGCAAAGCCATGGACGATAAAGGCGGGGATTCAGAATTAGCCGATCTGCTCTCCAAACTGGAAAGCTGATCTGGAGAATTGGTACTCACACTACAGGCTGCTGTGTTTCAGCAGCCTGTAGTTCATTTAATACTGGTTTCAGATCGCTGTACTTTGCTGCTCGCTCCCCGTTCGCTTGCAGTGCATATTCATTCCCATTCATCGCGAACAACAGCCCCCGAGCGGAGCTGAGGGAGATGTGATGCGGCAATTCTGTCCAGATTGTTTGGCCGGGTTTGATTCTCACTGGCTGGGGGTTCTAATAGGGATCGGTTCGATTTTCATTAATTAACTGAGCATAATAAAAGGTCGCTCCCGAACAATAATTCCCCTTGATATAATTTGTAACACGTACCACATTCGTACAGGACATACTGTTCATTGATTGGTATCCTCGAATTGCAGGATATGGAGCGCTTATGGGATTTGATCCTCCTGTGTCTTCCCAATTGAAAATATTTTTAGAGCAGCACGCGGATAGCGGCAGGGAGATGTTGCTGCCTGCCTTGCTGGAAGCTCAGAAAATTCATGATTACATTCCCCAAAATTCAGCAGAGGTGATTAGCACTGCTTTGCAGGTGCCACTGGCGGATATTTACGGTGTGATCGAATTCTATTCCATGCTTTCCAGCCAGCCTCAAGCTGAAACTGTCATCCGGGTTTGTACCACTCCTTCCTGCGCTTCCCAGGGTAGTGGTGAGTTAGTAGCTGAGGTTTGCCAGCATTTGGGGGTGGATATTGGCGAATCCACTGTAGATGGCCGCTATATTGTAGAAGAGGTGGAAT
>Ga0207796_1000763_pt1 | contig 11934 bp, 4 predicted proteins | sample Pon1CUnioCityCA_6_FD_187274 | JGI IMG/M metagenome (GOLD analysis project Ga0207796, IMG submission 187274) | Marine sediment microbial community from Union City, CA, USA - Pond 1C Sediment 1 (SPAdes) | ecosystem: Environmental > Aquatic > Marine > Intertidal zone > Salt pond sediment ...
AAGAAGATCGTCCTTGATGGCCTGGGCCCTGGGGGCTATCTCCCTCATCAGGTCCCAGTGCTCCCTGCACTTCCTCTTCTTCACAGTGAGATTGGCCACCATGGCGTCCAGGGAAGCCCCGAGGGAGCCGATAAGGGCCGCAGCGGAACCGCCCCCCGGGGCCGGTGAATCGGTGGAGAGCTCATCGGCGAAATCCCTGCATTTCATGCCGGAGAGGTCCACCTCCTTCTCGGCCACCATGAACTCTATGATCTTCTCGTCGGGATCGAAGGGGGCGACGTCCCGGAGGCCCATGGACCTGATGGCGGTCTCTATCAGCTCGGCCCGGGGAACACCCGTTGTCCTCCCCTGTCTTCCGGCGCTGGAAAGCCCCTCATGCTGTTTTTCCATGAAGTACTTCCCCGCATCGAGCATCGCGCTCAGTGGAAGCAGCCCCACCACTTCCGAACCCGTCACCCTGGCCCCCAGCTTCTCGGCCTCCTCCTTTACCGCCTCGAAACCCATATGAAGAGGCGTTACGGAGATGTCAGTGAGGTTCATGGTGACCTGGGCCGTCTGGTACTCCTCTATGAACCATCCGGTGGCCTTGCAGCACTGCAGCCTGCCGGGCTGCCTCAGTTTCTTCCCGTTCTCGTCCCGGACGAACTTCCAGTCATCGTTCCTAAGGAACCTGCCGTTGTCCCTTATCGTGAGACCTATGTCCCTTGCGACCCCCGGATCCCTGGTGTTCAGGTTGACGTTGTAGGCTATGAGGAAATTCCTGGCCCCTATGGTGCAGACACCTGTCCCGGCTACTTTATCGTTCCATTCGTTGGGGCCGAAATCGGGCTTCCATTCAGGTTTTCCCAGCTTATCGGGCAGAGCCTCGTACTCCCCCTTGCGTATGTTCGGAAGTTTCTCCCATTCCGGCTTTGAGGCTGCGTTCTCGTAGAGATAAACGGGAATTCCGAGTTCCTTCCCGACACGTTCGCCAAGTCTTCGGGCCAGCAGGACGCAGTCGTCCATGGTCACGCCCGAGACCGGAACGAAAGGACAGACGTCGGTGGCTCCGTGGCGGGGATGCTCTCCGGAATGATCCCTCATGTCTATCAGTTCGCCCGCCTTCCCTATGAGCTGAAAACAGCTCTCCAGGACGGCTTCCGGGTCACCGGCTACTGTGATCACTGTCCTGTTGGTGGCTGAGCCCGGGTCGACATCCAGGACCTTGCACCCGCTGACCGAACCGGCGGCCTTTACCACTTCGTCAATTATCTCCCTGTTCCGACCCTCCGAGATGTTGGGGACAGCTTCCACGATCCTTTTCGACATAGATTCCTCCCGATGATGCTGAAGGTATTTCTGAGCAGAAGAATTTCCTGTAGATTCAAGTATCAAAGCTAGGAAAAGGACAGTTTGAAGTCAACGAGGAAAGAGGGGTCTAAATGCTTCGAGGAGTTGTGGAAGGCTTCTACGGAAGACCCTATATGGGCGGAAGGAGGAGCCTTCTTCTCAAATACCTGTCCCGGCTTCCCGAACCCGCCTACATGTACGCGCCCAAGAACGACCCCTTTCACCGTCTCAGATGGAGGGACGACTACCCGCCTGAGATCTGGGACGGCCTTTCGCGGGATATCTCCCTGGCCCGGGAACTGGGTGTCATGTTCATATTCGCCATCAGCCCCTGGGGTTTCCGTTCCGATGAATGGAAGACCCTCAGGCGCAGGTCCGCCAGGGCCCTGGAAGCCGGGGCGGGGGGTCTGGCCGTCCTGTTCGACGACATACCGCAGGAAACCGGCCCCCTCCTCGCCGGAAGACAGCTGGAACTGGCGGAGCGCGCCCTTGCCGGCCTGGACGTCCCTGTGTTCCTCTGCCCCTCCGTCTACTGTGATGAGCTCCTGGAGAGGTACGATGGCGGGGAGTATCTGGCGGAGTGGAGAGGGAGGGTCCCGTCCGGATGGACTTCCATGTGGACCGGAAGACAGGTCGTCTCAGGGAACCTGGACCCGGCTTCCATGGAGCGCGCCTCGGTCCTGCTTGGTGGAACTCCCGCCGTCTGGGACAACATCCTGGCCGACGACTACTGCCTTCGAAGGGTCTACCTTTCGGACCTGAACGGCAGAATGCCCGAGGGCCACGACTACTTCATGAACCCTCCCGAGTGTTTTCCCGTGGCCCTCTACGGGGTCATGTCCCTTCTGGAGGCTTCCGGCGTCCACCTTCCCTGGCCTCCGGAGCTCGGCAGCCTGCCGGAATCATGGAAGATCTTCGGTTCGTTCCACTGGACGCCGTGGGAGGCCGGTGGACGGGCCTCGGAACTCATGGAACTGGTCGGGCGAAGCTGGAGTTCCCCGGAGGTCTCGAATGCGGTGGACGCCCTCGAGGTAGTCGTCGGAAAGCTGGACAGGCTTCTCGATGAAACCGAGATCATACCATTCGGATGGGAGATGGCCCCATATCTGCGTGACCTCAGAAGAATGGCGGGCTGGCTGCTCGAGGTGCTCTTGCTTCCCGTTCCCGCCCGGACCTCAAGGCTTCGATACCTCATGTTCGAAAGACTGCCCATCGATCACCCCTTCGCCTCGTTCACGGCCGAACTTGCCGAAGGCTTCGAGGAAGGAACCCGATGAAGATCCATCTCGCCGGCTTCAACACCGATAAGGAATACGGGGGGGATACCCCTGAGACCCTTTCCGCATCCTACGCCAGGATAAGCAGGGACCCCAGACCCATCCCGCAGCTGCGGGAGGAAGCCTGCAGGGAGGTGGAGAAGGCCAGGGATTCCAACAGGAGGATAGTCTTCGATTACGGCCACGGGTCGGTGGCGGAGCACGCGGTCTTCAACTTCGACATCCTCGACATCTCGAGACTTGCGGCCGAGGAGCTTCAGAATTTCAGGCTGGCCAGTTTCACTGAGAAGTCCCAGAGGTACATCAGGATAGGTGAGGACTTCGTCATACCGCCCGAGCTTTCAGGTCCCGGGCGTGACTCGACGGGATTCGCAGAGGCGGCCCACGGTCTCTTCTCCGCCTACGACAGGATATACCGTCTGCTGAGCGGAAGCGGACTGCCCGGGGAAAGGGCAAAGGAGGACGCCAGGTACGTGCTCCCACTGGCCACATCCTGTCAGATGGGAATGACCGTGAACGCCAGGGAGCTGGAACACATGGTCCGCAGGCTTTCCTGCCATCACCTGGCCGAAGTGCGCAGGGTGGGCGCAGTACTGCTGGAGCTGGCCATGGAAGCCGCGCCCTCGCTCTTCCTGTTCCTGGAGCCCACGTCGATGGACGCCTTCGCCCATTCCATGTCACCTGTGACGGAGGTCCCGGATGAGACCGAGACGGTAGTCCACTGCGACGATGATTCCCGGGTGGGAACCCTTCTGCTCCAGAGGCGGGAGGGGGTGTCCCTCGGCACCGCCGGCTCCCTGTGGGAGCGTATGACGGATGAGGAGAGGCTGGCGCTGTTCAATGACGCCCTGGAAGGCCTGGGCCTGCACGATCCCGTCCCGAGGCAATGGGAATTCTTCGGAGCCGTCATCCAGCTGGTGGTATCCTCCAGCGCCTACGCCCAGCTCAAGCGGCACAGGATGTGCACCAGGCTGGTGTCCGTCTACGATCCGGCGCTGGGAGTGACGGTGCCCGGCAGTATCGCCTCCTCAGGAGCAGAGGATGTTTTCCTCGAGAGCGTCGCTGAAGCTGAGGAGTGCGCGGGGAAGCTGGGGACCCTCTTCCCCTACATGCTCACAAACGGGCACAGGAGAAGGGTAACCATGCACATGAACGGCAGGGAACTGTACCATTTCTCCAGGCTCAGGGAGGACGAGCACGCTCAGTGGGATATTCGTGAGACCGCCCGTTCCGTCATGGATAAGCTGAGGCGGAGAGCTCCGCTGACCTTCCTCCATGCAGGGGGGAAGTCCGATCTGGATGGCCCTTCATGACCATCACCTGAGGTCCACTTCCAGTATCTTGGGAATTCCCAGCAGGTCTCCGGACACCGGGGTCATCTTCAGCAGAGCTATAGGGACGTCGCCTCCGACGTCGCCTTCGTAATCCCAGCGGAAACTGCCCTGATACGTTCCGGCGTTCCTTCCGAAGACATCCCCTTCAACGGACGCGTCCCTCCAGGTTGTCCCGCCGTCGGTGCTGTAGGTGACCATCAGGTCCATGACCCTCTCTCCGGGGTCCGAGAGCTCGTAGGAGACCACTGCCTCGCCTGCCTGCGGGGACAGCTCCCTCAGGGCGGCCTGCATCACCGCCGGCAGCCTCGAGTTGTCTATGGAGATGGGGCCTATCTCATCTGTGAAGACGGTATCGCCGTCGGTCGCTCCTATCCTTATCCTCATCTCCAGCCGCCTGGTTCCCGGAAGGTCCTCGCCGGAGTTCCAGACCAGGGACGAGCTGTATGTCGAATGGGGATAGTAGCCGCTGGGAATCAGGCCCGAAGCGGGCGTCCAGGCGGATGTCCCCTCTATCCTGTACTGGAGGAGCATGGATATGGAATCCCCTTCCGCATCGGAGATGTTGAAGGAAACAGGCACGGAGCCTCTGAAATGGTCCCATCTGCCGGGGCTGGTGACGCTGAGGCTGGGAGGCGTGTTGTTGTCCACATGGAATGGAGAGGAGGATACAGAGCTGCCCCGGTCCCTGCCCCGAGCCAGCGCCCTGAGCCTCACCGAACCGGCGTCCAGTCCCGGAATGTCACGCGAGGAATCCCATATGAGATCGTAATGGTAACTGCCTGTGGTGGGCACAGAGGGATCGGTGACGCTGGCTTCCTCCCAGCTATCTCCTCCGTCCAGCGAATACTCCCAGTCGTAGCTCAGCGGATCCTCCTTGGGGTCGGCCAGCCGGACCCCCAGTCTGACCCTTCCGGAAACCTCCTCTACGGGTGCTATTATCTGGGCTACGGAAGCATCCGTTGGCCCGCTGTCAAGTTCGGCAACGCTCCAGGGACCGGGATCGGCGTCGGCGGCCCTCATTCGAAGGATAGGGGCCGCCGGTCCATCGATGCCGGGTTCACCCAGGGAGTTCCATCTGACGGGATCACCGTAGAGCCAGGATGGTATCTGCATGGTGCTTCCGGTGAGCCTGGCGCTGTTCCAGCTGCTGCCCCCATCGGTGGAGTACTGGGCCTGAAGCTGTATGATGTCGCTTTCCCTGTCCTCCACCGAGTAGAAGATGAGATACCGGCCATCCGACTCCTCCTCTACCGCCGAGATGTACAGGGAGGGCGGCTGGTTGTTGTCCAGGTGGAAGACGTTGGAGATGCCGCTGATACCAGGTCCTTCCGGACACATTGGAGTAACTTTCAGGGCGCATTCTCCGGCATCGGTGCCGGGAAGGTCCGTGTCGCTCCACCAGGCAAGTGAGTTCCCGCTGTCCCGGAAACTGCTAGTTTCGGTCCAGCTGAAGCCGGCGTTTGTGGAGTAGGCCAGCGAGATGGAGGATGCGCTGCCGGAAGTTATCTCGTATGGAAGAGAAACGCTTCCGGAAGCCTCGGAGGCCACGTACCCGGCCACGGCCACAGGAAGGTAGGAGGTTCCGTAGCTTCCGCTGTTGTGCTGGTCACAGAGTATCTGAGGCCAGTACGCCTCCCCTTCGCTCAGGCCGTTGAGGGAGAATGCCGCCAGTTTTCCGGACCTGCCCAGGACCACTATCTCCAGTCTTCCGTCACCGTCGATGTCACCGGCTGCGGGTGTCCTGGATACCGGCTGACCGAAGGGTGCGGGATAACCCGGAACGGCGTCTCCCTGGGCGTTCCAGGCGTATACGTAGCCGCTGTCGCATCCTGTTATTACGGATGGGCCCCCGTCTGCCGGGACTATCACAGGGGAGGCGGGAAGACCCGCGGTAAGGTTGGGCCATCTCCATGTCCCCGCTATCTTGCCGCTGCCCTTTATCAGGGTGACGTTGCCGTCCACCGTGGAAACCGCCACCTGCAGGCCCCCCGACGTGGTGCTGAGATGTCCGATCGCCACCGCGCCGCCGGAGACCCTGTCATCCAGGAAGAAGGGCCAGCCCTCTATGGTCCCCCCGCTGAGATCCAGCGCGTAGACCCTGTCGTTGTTCGTGGCCAGTACGACGTCTCCAAGTCCGTCGGCGTCTATGTCCGCGGATACCGGTACACTGCCGAGGGTGAAGCCCGTGCTCACCGGCCAGCCGGGAAGGACGCTTCCGTCCGCGGAAAGGACGTAGATGTTCTTGGTCACAAGGCCGCAGATGAGACCGTAGCCCGAATTGCCTCCGAGGGAGAGCTGGGATGGCTGCCACTGCATCCTGGCGGGGAGCCGTACGGGCCATCCTTCCGCGCTGCGTCCCGAGAGTCCCAGCATGTGGACCGATCCGTCGGAGGTGCCGAAGGTTATCTCCATGCTGCAGTCTTCGTCCAGGTTCACTATGGAGATGCCCGTAGAGACGGGATATCCGGCGTCCACGGGCCAGCCGGGCCGTTCCCTCCCGGAATGGTCCACCATATGAACGAGCCCGTCGTTGTCCGCGTAGACGATAACCGGACCGTCGACCGGCGCGGTCAGGGCCGCCGGTCTTCTGGATACGCCGCTCTCCGCGGAGACGGGGAAGCCCGGAAGTTCCAGCCCTTCGCCGGACCATCCTCCGAGGCCCTGGTCCCCCATGGCGATGAAGATGTCCATGGACCCCTCACCGTTGGAGGCAAGGAGAGGGCTGCTGAATGGGAGATAGCCTATATCGGTCTCCCATTCGGGCGTCTGGGACAGGAATGCTGCAGTAATGAGCAGCGATGAGAGCAATTGGACCTCCGAGGATAATTGTAACGATTATATGCTATTATATGGGCAGGAACAAATGCGTGTTAACCGTGTTCTATACTATAATGGAGACCCCTCGGTAAAGGCTGGCCCTGAAGTTCCGGAGGTTGACTCATAGGTACATTTAACGAATAATTGTATCCAAAGCAGCTGAACCAGGTGCCGGCGGGATTATGGAGAAGATTTATATGAAGCACATACTATTAGCCTGTATCTTATTACTCTCTGCCGTATCTCAGGGGGGATCACTGCCGTTCTCCCGTTCAGGAGTTCTGGACACCCCCGACGCCTACGTGCTCCAGCACACCGAGGTGGAATTCGAACTCGGCGCCTCGGCCTACACCATAGAGGATACTTCAGGTGCCTCCAACAGCGAATTCATGGTGACCGGCCATCTGGACGTTGGCCTGTTCAGGTACGGTCAGCTGGGGATCTCCTTCCTCGGTGACGGGGGAATAGTGGGCAACGCGAAAGTTGCGGTGCTCTTCGAGGGCATAACCGTCCCCGCCTTCGCCATCGGCCTGGAGAACATCACGGGAGAGGAGTATGTGGACTGCTTCAAGATAGACTCCGCCGGAGTGGAGCGATTCTACCAGTACGACCACGCTCAGAACTGGTCGGCATACGCCGTGCTCTCCAAGGACCTCAGCTATCTTATGGGAATTCCCGCAACCGTGAACCTCGGCATAGGGATAGGCAGGTTCGTCGGCGTCATAGACAACGGAGCCCTTGGTATCGGCAGCTCGGTGGCCCACGGGCTTTTCGGTTCTGTCGTGTACAGGCCGTCAGAGATGTTCACAGTAGCGCTGGAGCAGGACGGCCGGGACCTCAACCTGGGAGCCTCCTACCGGCTGAACGACTACATCACCCTTCAGATGGCCTGGGCCGAGTTCGAGCAGACCATATTCCCCCCCGAGAACCAGAACAAGACGGACATCATGCAGAACTCCAAGGTTTCGATAGGCATACAATCCACCATCGGACCAATCTGGGGTGCCCGCCAGCTTGCCCTGGAGCGGGAACAGCAGCGTATAGAGAGGGCGAGGCAGCGGCTGGAGGAGCTTGAGGCCCGAAGGAGGGCTGCCGAGGCAGAGCTCCAGAGGCTTCGGGATCTTCTTGAGAACCGCTGAAGGAACGGTCTGCTGAGATGAAGTTCCTACTCCCGGTCTGTCTTCTGGCCGTTTGCTTTACCGCCCTCCCCCAGTCCGTCCCCGAGCCTTCTCCGGCCTCCGGGGACTCCTCGGGGGTTACCGACCGCCTCCTTCAGAGGACCGCGGCGGAACTGGCAGACATCGAGGCCCAGATCACCAGGGAGGAGGACAGGCTCGAACGGATAATGGCGGAGCTGGTCCAGCTGAGGAGGCAGCACGCCATGCTCTCCAACGCCGAGAGCGCGTACCTCCTGGGCGAGGAGCTCTACAACTCGGGCTCAATCGTATGGGCCAGGGACGCCTACCGGTCGGTGGTGGACAACTTCCCCGGGTCCATTTTCTATCAGGATGCCCTCTTCAGGCTCGAACTGATATCCTTCGAGCTCCAGGAATACGACGACGCCCTGGAGTATTTCCAGAGCCTCATCCGGGCGGACCCTGCCTACGAGTACAGAGATCTGGCGTATATCGCCGCCGGTCTCTCGACCTACAGCAAGGGCGATTTCGCCGGTTCGAGGCAGCTGTACGGCGGCATACCCCCATCCAGCGAGTACTACGTCCTATCAGAGTACCTCGAGGCGGTCTCCTACGTAGAGGAGGACAACATCGACGCCGCCATATCGGCCCTTCAGGGCATCATCGACGAGTCCGGGCCCTCCTCCGGAGATACCGACCTCGCCGACAGGGCCAGGATAGCCCTGGCACAGATACTGGTGGACGAGATGGATGACCTGGACAGGGCCATAGAGTACTATTCGAAGGTCTCCCCGTTCAGCTCCTATTACGACATAGCCATGCTTGGCAAGGTATGGACCCTCATGAGACAGGAGAAATACCAGGAGGCCTACAACCTTGCAGAAACGGTGATCGAGGAGGTCCCCAATTCGGAACTGGTCTCGGAGTTCGAGCTGGCCCAGGCCAACTGCGCCCTCGGTGCCGAGGACATCGACATCGCCGTCAGGATGTACGAGGACCTTCTTCGCGAATACGGCAGCAGTGAGGACTACTACGACCTCTTCCTCTCCGACGAGACACTCGCCCAGCAGGAGTTCGAGCTGGAGCGGGAGAGGCTGGACAGGATAAGACTGGGTCTCGCCGAACTGAAGGAGGAGGCCTACACGCAGGGAGACCTAGAGCTGGTGGAGCTCATAGAGCAGGAGGAGACCGCACTGCGGGAGCTCTTCGCCGAGATAGGCTTTCTCGAGTCGGTCCTGGCCCTTCCAATGGAAATGGATACCGAAACCCTCCAGCAGGAGCTCAGCCGGCTCATTCAGCAGAGCCGGAGCGAGACCGAGGTGCTGGCCCTGGCGGTGGGAGATGTGAGGTCTATGACGGAGATGACCGGCACCGAGCAGGACAGGCAGGACCTCTCCAGGGTCGAGGGCGAAATAGAGCGCATCCGTCTTGCCCTTCAGGACCTGGCTTCCAAGTTCGAGGGAGGGATGACCACCCAGCACAACTGGGTCCAGGAGACCCAGTACGGGATAGCCGTCGCAACCTTCATGGAGAGGGAACTGAAGAGGGACTCCATCGAGTACCTCGGAGGTTACTACAGGAACGCCATCGAAGAGGCCGTGGAGGAGGGCGATACCGCCATGGCGGCGGCGCTGGACACACTCAGGTCGCTGGAGATAGCGGCCCTGAACGTCAGGATAGACGAGGCGGCATTCGAGTGCGCCGGCTACTTCGAGGACTACCTGGCCAGTTACCCCGATTCCAGGTTCATAGCCGACGTCCTTGTGAGGCTTGCCCAGCTCTACTACGACATAGACAACCTCCAGCACAGTCAGAGGCAGGCGGCAGCGGGCATGGAGGAGTACGTACCGGAGGACTACTCCAGGTCCATAGAGCTCTACGAGAGGGTGCTCACCGAGCATCCCGGCAGCGAGGTGGAGGACGTGGCCCTCTATTCCATGGGTTACTGCCTCGAGTCGATGATGGACTTCGAGGCTGCAGTGGACAACTACAGGCGCCTGCTGAGGGACTTCCCCCGAAGCGATCTGGCGGCCGAGTGCAACATAAGGGTGGGCAACTACTATTTCGACATACTGGCCTACGATTCCGCCCTCGTGTACTTCGAGAACATACTCGAGTACCCGGGCAGCAGCCCCAACCTCTTCCAGCACGGTCTGTACAAGCTGGGCTGGACACTCTACCTCGAGAAGGACTTCGAGAGATCGGTGGCGGTCTTCTCCTACCTTCTGCGTGACAACAGGACCATCGACAGCCTGGGCATCCGGAGGAGGGGCGATATAAGGATACTGAACGAGTCCAGGGAGTACATGGCCTACGATTTCCTGGAGATGCATGACATGTCCACCATGGCGGTGCCTGTTGCTGTGGATTACCTAGAGGAGATCGGCGACTCGGTGACCACCGTCAGCGTGCTGGGCAAGATGGCCGAGATATCCTCCGAGATGACCAACTGGGATACATCCATCGAGGCGTACGAGGCCCTCCTGGATGTCGACCCCTACAGTCCGGAGGCTCCCGTCTACCAGCTGAGGATAGCACAGGCCTACGAGGAACTGGGTGACTTCGCCCTTGCCGCCGACGCCAGGGACAGGCTCATACAGCAGTACGGAAGTGACAGCGACTGGTACGCGAACGTGGGGGACAGCTCCGTTATCGCACTGGCCGATTCCCTCAGGGGCTCCTCCTTCGAGGAGGCCATACAGTATTACCTGGAGAGGACCGTCGCCACCCGGGAGGACCCCTTCGCATACAGTCAGGTCAACGAAGCCCTCATCGACAGGATAGAGAACTACCTCCAGCAGTTCCCCGCCTCGGGCAAGCGCTACGAGTACCGCTTCTACCTTGGTGACGCCTACTACCATACCGAGCAGTACGTCAGGGCCGGCGATGTCTATTACGGAGTGGCGATGGACAGCAGTTCCTTCCAGAGACAGGAGGATGCCCTGAACAACGCATTCTCATCCTATCTGATCGCCTACGAGGAGGTGCCCGGCGTGGACAGCCTCTACCTCAGGGACAGGCTCAGGGAGTCCGCCATGCTTTACAACGAACTCTATCCGGAAGGTGAGAACGTTGCCTTCTTCCTCTGGGCGGCTGCACCGAAGTTCTACAACGTCGGGGAATACGAGACCGCAAGGGAAATGTTCAGGATCATTTACAACGATCACAGGGGCTCCGGGTTCGAGGCCAGGGCGGCCAAGTTCATAGCTGATTCCTACCAGCAGGACGAGATGTACGCCGATGCCGAGGACTGGTACGGAAGGGCCGCGGACGCGGCCGCTGTAAGCGGGGAGGACCTTGGTGGCGATATCGAATACCTTGCCGCATCTTCGGCATACAACGACGCCGCCAGCCTGGCCGAGAGCGAGAGCCTGGAGGACCTCATGGCCGCCGCCCTCAGATGGGAGGAGACCGCCCGTGAGCATGCGGGTTCCGAAGTGGCTCCCGTTGCAATGTACGACGCCGCGGAGACATACGGAAAGGCCGGTTCCATCAACGACGCGGTGAGGCTCTTCCAGGAGCTAGCCGCCACCTATCCGGGGTACGAGAACGCCCCGTCGGGTCTTCTCAGGGCCGCCTTCCTGCTGCGTGAGGACCAGCAGTACATAAGGGCCGCCCAGCTCTACCTAGAGGCATACAACACCTTCCCGGGGGCGCCGGACATGAACGCCGCGCTGGCCAGCGCGGCCAAATGCTACGAGGACGGCGGTAACGATGAGCTTGCCATTGGTGTCTACCAGCAGATAGCTTCCCAGGGAGCCGGGACCGCCGCGGCTGTCACCGAGGCATATGCCAAGGTCGGCAGGTACAGTTACGAAAGGGGCAACCTGAGCGCTGCCCGTACCAGTTTCGAGAGCTGCATTACCACGTACGACCGGTACCGTGACGGCAGAATAACCTATCCGGCCATGGCAGCATACCACATCGGAGAGCTCTCATCCCGTGACTACTATGCCATGACACCGGTCAACAACGATAACGTGGAGATAAAGACCCAGCTGTTCAACGCGGCAGTGGCCAGTTACAACAGGACCTTCACCT
>Ga0207796_1000765_pt1 | contig 11920 bp, 11 predicted proteins | sample Pon1CUnioCityCA_6_FD_187274 | JGI IMG/M metagenome (GOLD analysis project Ga0207796, IMG submission 187274) | Marine sediment microbial community from Union City, CA, USA - Pond 1C Sediment 1 (SPAdes) | ecosystem: Environmental > Aquatic > Marine > Intertidal zone > Salt pond sediment ...
GAGCCGGCGGCGATGGCGGCTTTTCTGCGCGGGGTGGCGGCGTGAACGACGCGTACCGGATCGACAAGCGCCGGGTGCGACAGGCCTTCGACCGGGCCGCACCCGACTACGACACGCACGCGGCGTTGCAGCAGGAGGTGCAGCGTCGCCTGCTCGAGCGCCTGGACTGGATTCGCCTGGATCCGCGTCGCGTCATCGACCTCGGTTGCGGGCCCGGTGGCGCGTTGCAGCCGTTGGCGCGCCGGTATCGCAAGGCGCGTGTGACGGGTCTCGACCTGGCGCCGGCGATGGCCGCGCGCGCGCGGACACGGAGCTTCCGGCTGCGCCGCCCCTGGGCGGTCTGCGCCGACATGGAGCAGCTCCCGTTCGCGGACCGGAGTTTCGATCTGGCGGTGTCGGCGGCCGCCCTGCAATGGGCCAACGATCTCGACGAGGTGTTCGCCGAAGTGCGCCGCGTGGTTGCGCCGGGCGGGCTCTGGCTGTTCGCCACCTTTGGCCCGGACACGCTGAAGGAACTGCGCGCGGCCTTTGCCGCGGTGGAGGGCGCCGCCGCCCCCCACGTGAACGCGTTCATCGACATGCACGACATCGGCGATGCGCTGGTGCGGGCCGGTTTCGCCGACCCGGTGATGGACCAGGAGGCGATCACCGTGACCTACGCGGACCTCGGCGGCCTGCTGCGCGACCTGCGCGGCGTCGGTGTGCGCAACGCGCTCTCCGGGCGCACTCGAGGCCTGTTCGGGCCGCGGCGCCTGCGGGCCGTGGCCGACGCCTACGCATCCCAACACGGGCAGCAGGGGCGTTTACCGGCTTCCTGGGAAGTGGTTTATGGTCATGCCTGGGTGCCCGATGCACCGCCACCGGCGCGCGCACCCGGGCATTTCATTCCGATCCGGCCGGAGCGCTGATCGATTTGCGGCGACACGGGTTGGCGCCGCATGCCCTGCACAGGATTTGCTTTTTTCTGATGGGTTCTTGGGGTAAAGTTCACGTCCCGGTGCGCCGGGCAGACCGTGTTCCCCGCAGGCAAGGTGGAAATCAACATGTCGCAAACAGCAGCAACCGCCGGGTCCGTGCCGGCTTCGACGGCTGTTCCCTCGGAACAGTACAACTACGACATCGTCAAGAAATTCTCGATCGCGGCGGTCATCTGGGGGGTGCTCGGGATGGCGGCCGGGGTCTGGATCGCCTCGCAGCTGGCCTGGCCGTTCCTGAACTTCGACATCGCGCAGATCACCTTCGGCCGCTTCCGGCCGGTGCACACCACGCTCGTGATCTTCGGTTTCGGCGGCAACGCGCTGTTCGCGACCTCGTACTACATCGTGCAGCGAACCTGCCAGGCCCGCCTCTACAGCGACCGGCTGTCCAGCTTCACGTTCTACGGCTGGAACCTGGCCCTGATCCTGGGCGTGTTCACCTACATGGCCGGCATCACGCAGGGCCGCGAGTATGCGGAGTTCAGCTGGCCGATCGACATCCTGATCGCCGTGACCTGGGTGGTGTATTTCTGGATCTTCCTGATGACCCTGCTGCGCCGCAGCCAGCCGCACATCTACGTGGCGAACTGGTTCTTCATGGCGTTCATTCTGGCCACCGCGCTGCTGCACATCTTCAACAACCTGCAGGTGCCGGTGGCGCTGACCAGCCCCTATTCCTACTCGCTGTTCTCCGGCGTCCAGGACGCGATGACGCAGTGGTGGTACGGCCACAACGCGGTGGGCTTCTTCCTCACGGCGGCCTTCCTCGGGATGATGTACTACTTCGTGCCGAAACAGGCCGGGCGCCCGATCTATTCCTACAAGCTGTCGATCATCCACTTCTGGGCGCTGGTCTTCCTGTACATGTGGGTGGGTGCGCATCACCTGCACTGGACCGCGCTGCCGGACTGGGTGTCGACGCTGGCCGCGACCTTCTCGATCCTGCTGCTGCTGCCCTCCTGGGGCGGCATGATCAACGGGATCATGACGCTCTCCGGGGCCTGGGACAAACTGCGCACGGATCCGATCATGCTGTTCCTGATCACCGCGCTGTCGTTCTACGGCATGTCGACCTTCGAGGGGCCGATGATGTCCCTGAAGAGCGTGAACGCGCTGTCCCACTACACCGACTGGACCGTCGGCCACGTGCACTCCGGCGCGCTCGGCTGGGTGGCGATGATCACCTTCGGGTCCCTGTACCACCTCATTCCCCGGCTCTGGAACACGAAGATCTTCAGCCTGCGCCTGATCTACATCCACTTCTTCCTCGCGACGATCGGCATCGTGCTGTACATCGTGTCGATGTGGGTGGCCGGGATCGGTCAGGGCCTGATGCTCCGCGCCTTCGACGAATACGGCAACCTCGCCTACACCTTCACCGAGTCGGTCGTGTTCCTGCACAAGCCCTACGTGGTGCGCGCGATCGGCGGCGGGTTCTTCCTGCTGGGCATGCTCATCATGGCCTTCAACATCGCCATGACCATTCTTACCGCCAAGCGCCCGGAACCGGTGACCGATGAGTCCCGGGCCGCCGCTCCCAGCGCGTCCTGAGTTGGAGTGTCCAGACCATGAAGCATGAAAGCGTCGAGACCAATGCCGGCCTGCTGATCATCCTCACCCTCGCGGTGATCAGCATCGGCGGCCTGGTCGAAATCGTGCCGCTGTTCTACATCAACGACACCATCGAGGAAGTCGACGGCGTGCGCCCCTACACGCCGCTGGAGCAGCGCGGCCGCGACATCTACGTGCGCGAGGGCTGCTATACCTGCCATTCGCAGATGGTGCGTCCGTTCCGCGACGAGATGCTGCGCTACGGGCACTACTCGCTGGCCGCGGAATCGCAGTACGACCATCCGTTCCAGTGGGGTTCCAAGCGCACCGGGCCCGATCTGGCCCGGGTCGGCGGCAAGTATTCCAACGAGTGGCAGGTGCAGCACCTGATCCGGCCGCAGTCGCTGGTGCCCGAGTCGATCATGCCCGGATACCCGTGGCTGGCGACCAACCGGCTCGACTTCGCCGACATCGAGCAGCGCATGATTGCGCTGAAGCGTGTCGGCGTACCCTACTCGATCAACCGCGAGGAGTTCGAGGCCAACGTGGAGCGCTTCGGCGAAGAGGCCGCGCTGATGCTCGACATCAACCGGGCCGAGGACAATCTCATCGCGCAGGCGCAGCGCGAGAACTTCGACGGCGACAGCGCCTTCATCTCGGAGATGGATGCCATCGTCGCGTACCTGCAGGTTCTCGGCACGATGGTCGATTTCAATGAATACTCCGCGGGTCACTTTGCCGAGTTCCGCTAGACGGAGCGGCGGCAAGGGACGGACACGGCATGACTGAAGTCTGGAGCTGGATCACGGACCTGGGCAACAGCAAGATCGTTGCGCTGCTGCTGTTCATGGGCACGTTCCTGGCGATCGTGATTTACCTGTTTTCCAGTCGCCGCCGTTCCACGCGCTTCGAGTCGTACCGCTACATTCCGCTGGATGATGAGGACTCCCCGCTGGACCCGAACACCGGTTCCGGCGATCGCAACAAGAGCGAAAGGTCATGAGCACGAACGAAAACCCGAGCAAGAAGCCAGGACAGGTCGAAACGACCGGCCACGTCTGGGACTCCAACCTGCAGGAGTACAACAACCCGCTGCCTCGCTGGTGGCTCTGGGGTTTCTACGCGACCGTGGTTTTCGCACTGGTGTACTGGCTCCTGTATCCCGCCTGGCCGGTCGGCGGGTCCTTCACCAAGGGCGTGAACACGATCACGTTCATGCAGGACGGCGAAGAGGTCACGACGCACTGGAACACCCGCTCGTTGCTCGCGCGCGAGATGCAGAGCGGCACGCAGGCGGTGCGCCAGCGCGAAATGCTCGAGCAGGTCGGGGCCATGGACTACGAGACCCTGCTCGCCGACGTGGAGGCGATGAGCTTCGTCAACGCGTACGCCAAGGGTGCATTCGGCACCTGGTGCGCGGCCTGCCACCAGACCGGCGGAGGCGGCGTCGTCGGGCAGTACCCGAACCTGCGCGACGACCACTGGCTCTGGGGCGGTACCACCGAACAGATCGAGGAAACCCTGGTGCTGGGCCGCAACGGCTACATGCCGGCCTACCGGGAATCCCTGAACGAGCAGCAGCTCGAGCAGGTGGCCTCGTACGTGCTGTCGCTGAACGGATTTGCGATGAACGATGCCGACGCCGCGGCCGGCGGGGAGATCTTCAACGGGTACCTGGGCGGCTGCTACCAGTGCCACGGAGTCGACGCCGCGGGCCTGGACTCGCAGGGCGCGCCCAACCTGAGCAACAACATCTGGGGCCTGGTCGATGTGCCCGGCGCGGCGAACGACGAGGAGCGCATCGCCCGGGTGGCGCGCTTCGTGCACCAGGGCGTGCAGCGCCAGATGCCTGCGTTCGCGGACCGGCTGTCGCCGACCGAGATCCGGGTGCTGACGGCGTACGTTCATTCGCTGGGAGGCGGCGAGTAGCCGACCCGGCCACCGCGGACGCGCCACCGGGCCGTCCGCGAGCGCATCATGTCCCAGCCCATGTATGAAGCCCGTGTCCCGATCCACCCGCGATCGGTCTCCGGGCGTTTCCGAAACCTGAAATACGGCATCCTGGTGTTGGCCTACGGGGTGTTCTTCCTGCTGCCGTGGCTGCGCTGGGAGCGCGAAACCGGGCCTTCGCAGGCGGTGCTGTTCGATATTCCGGCCCGGCAGTTCTACCTCTTCGACCTGGTCGTCTACCCGCAGGACATCTTCTGGCTCGCGGGCCTGCTGATGATCGCGGCCCTGCTCCTGTTCTTCGTCACCGGGATCGCCGGACGCGTGTTCTGCGGCTATTTCTGTTTCCAGACCCTCTGGACCGACGTCTACATGTTCCTGGAGCGGCACATCCAGGGCGAGCGTCCGGCCCGCATCCGTCTTGCCAGGCAGCCGTGGAACGCCGAGAAACTGCTGAAACTGGGGGCCACCCACGCGTCCTGGCTGCTGGTGGCCTTCGCGACCGGTCTGGGTTTCGTCCTGTACTGGGGCGATGCACCCACGCTGGTGCGGGACTTCTTTTCCGGGCAGGCGGCCGGTGCCGCCTACATCACGGCAGGGCTGTTGACGCTGACCACCTACACCTTTGCGGGTCTGGCCCGGGAACAGGTCTGCACGTACATGTGCCCCTATGCCCGTTTCCAGGCCGTGATGTTCGACCGCGACACCCTGATCGTCTCCTACGACCAGGCGCGCGGCGAGGGCACCGCCGGCCGCGCGAAGCCGGGGCGCGGCCTGAAGAGCCGGGACGAGCGCCGGCAGGCCGGCGTGGGGGACTGCATCGACTGCGGCTTCTGCGTGCAGGTGTGCCCGACCGGCATCGACATCCGCGACGGTCTCCAGATCCAGTGCATTCACTGCGCGCTGTGCATCGACGCCTGCGATGCGATCATGGACAAGCAGGGCTGGCCCCGCGGCCTGATCCGGTATACGTCCGAGAGCGCGCTGGAAGGCAGGAAGACCCGGTTCCTGAAACTGAAGACCGTCGGCTACGGGCTCGCCATCCTGGTCGTCGGAGGCCTGCTGGTCGCGAGCATCGTCACGCGGCCGGCACTGGACGCCAATGTCAGCCAGGTGCGGCAACCCCTGTTCGTGCAGATGGGCGACGGCAGCACCCAGAACAGTTACGAGATCGCGCTGAACAACAAGACGCAGCACAGTCTGGATCTGGAAATCCGCGTGGTCGGGCTGGAGGGTGCGGTTCTCGACCTCGGCCGCATCGAGGAGATCATCCTGGAGCCCTCGCAGCGCACCACGGTACTCGCGCGGGTCCGCTACGCGGCCCCGCCGGGCAGTCCGTCGCGCCTGCCCCTGGAGTTCGAGATCGTGGACCGCGCGGGATCGATGGAGGAGCCTCTGCGCATCGGTTCACAATTGAGTCTGCAGCCCTGAAAGGGACGGCGCCGGACGCCCCGGTGCCCGCGGACGCTGAAACAAGGTAACCCCCATGGACAATCTCGTCGTCAGTCTCGGTCTGGGCGTCGCGCTGATCGCGACGCTGTTCTTTCTGATCTATCGGTTCACCAGCCTGCGCGGCTATCCGACCGCCGGACTGGTGCTGGCGATCACCATGATCGTGTTCATTCCGCTGTCGGTGTTGACCTGGGCCGGCGCGGACGTGTTCGCGATCCATCTCGCGCTCTACGCGATCGTGCCGTACGGACTGGGCATCATCACGACCCAGCTGGAGGGCGAGCAGGGCGCGAAGGCCAAGCGGGGCCGCCTGCACTGGGCACCGATCACGCTGCTGGTGTTCTTCGGCATCGTCGCCACCGCCAATGCGATCCTGCTGTCGGTGGCCACGCACGGGATGCCCGAGCGCTTCATCGGCGTGCTGCTCCCGAAACCGGAAAGCGCCGCCACCCAGGTCACTTCCGGCTTTCCGGGTACCGTCGCCCGGATCAGCGAGCGCAAGGAGGCGCTGGCGGCACCCTATTTCGAGCAGATTCGTGAACAGCGCGCACTCGGCTGGCAGGTCCACCAGGGTTGGCAGTCGCGGCCCGAAGCGGGAGAGTCCGCGCTGTTCCAGGTTCGGGTGCTGGACCGCGACGGACGCCCGATTTCCGATGCGACCATCGAGGGCGAGTTCATGCGCGTGACCGACTTCAATCTCGACCAACCCTTTTCGATGCGGCCGGTGGGCGGCGGCGTGTACGAATCCCGGGTGACGCTGCCGGCCGCGGGACGCTGGGACCTGCAGATCCGCGTGCGACGGGGTGACGACCTTTTCGAGCAGCAGGCGAGCACCAGCGTTCGCGAGCGCCGCGGCGAGTCCGGATGACCGGCCGCACGGATCCGATGCCGTCCGACGCTGCGGAATCCGGCTGCTTTCACTGTGGCCTGCCGGTTCCGTCCGGTGCACATTATCCCGTGATGTTCGAAGGGCGCCCGCGCGAAACCTGCTGCGGCGGCTGCCAGGCCGTCGCCAACGCGATCATCGAGAACGGACTGGGCGCGTACTACCACCACCGCACGGGGCCCGCGGGCGGTCCGGGGGAACCGCTGATTCCGGACGAACTGCGCGAGCTGAAGCTCTTCGATCAGCCCGAGGTGCAGCGCCAGTTCGTCACCGACGAGACCGACCGCGCCTCCGGCCGGGTACTGCGCGAGGCGTCGCTGATCCTCGAGGGCATCACCTGCGCCGCGTGCGTGTGGCTGAACGAGCGCCACGTCCGGGCGCTGACCGGCGTGACGGACTTCACCGTCAACTACTCGACCCACCGGGCGCGCGTGCGCTGGGACCCGGAGCTTCTGGCGCTGTCCGACATCCTCGAGGCGATCCGCAGCATCGGCTACCGTGCGCACCCCTACGATCCGGGAACCCGTGACAAGGCGTTTCAGCGCGAGCGGCATCTGGCCCTGCGGCGACTTGCGGTCGCGGGTCTCGGCATGATGCAGGTCATGATGCTGGCGGTGGCCCTCTGGCTGGGCCATGGCGACGAGGAGCACTCCGCACTGCTCCAGTTCATGCGCTGGGTGGCGGCGGGGCTGACCACCCCGGTGGTTTTCTACGCCGCGGTGCCGTTCTTCCGGAGTGCCTGGCGCGACCTGCGCCACCGGCAGCTGGGCATGGACGTGCCGGTCAGCCTGGCCATCCTCAGCACCTATTTCGCGAGCCTGTACTCGGTCGCGCTGGGGACCGGCGAACACGTGTACTTCGAGTCGGTGGCGATGTTCGTGTTCTTCCTGTTGACCAGCCGCTACCTGGAGCTGATGGCGCGCCAGCGCTCGAGCCAGGCCATCGATCGCCTCGACCGCCTGATTCCGGCGCTGGCCACGCGCCTGACGGCCGACGGTCGCGACGAGCAGGTTCCGGTCGCCGAGCTCGCGCCCGGAGACCGCGTCCGGGTACGACCCGGTGAGCCCCTGCCCGCCGACGGTCTGGTCGAGTCCGGCGAGTCGACGGTCAACCAGGCCCTGCTGACCGGCGAGCCGGAGCCTTGCCTGCGCCAGGCCGGCGATGCGGTCACGGGGGGTACCGTGAACGTGGACAGCCCGCTCGTGGTGCGGGTCACCCGTGTCGGCGCCGAGACCACGCTGGCGGCGATCCAGCGCCTGCTGGACCGCGCCCAGACCGACAAACCGCGGCTGGCGCGGCTGGCCGAACGCGGCACCGGCCACTTCACGGCGGCGGTGCTGATCCTGACGACGCTCGTGGGACTGGTCTGGTATTTCTGGATCGCGCCCGACCGCGCGTTCTGGGTGGTGGTCGCGATGCTGGTGGCCACCTGCCCCTGTGCGCTGGCTCTCGCCACGCCGGTGGCGATCACCACCACCACCGGTGTGCTTTCGCGGATCGGCCTGCTGCTGACACGGGGACAGGCGGTCGAGGACATGGCCCGCGCCGACGTGGTCTGCTTCGACAAGACCGGAACCCTGACCGTGGGCCGGCCCGAGTGGGTCGCGACGCAGGTGCTGAACCCCGGGTTCGACGGACCGGAACTGCTGCGGCTGGCCGCGGCGCTGGAGCGCCATTCGGAACACCCGCTCGCCAAGGCGCTGGTGCAGGCGGCGGGAGACGCTTCACTGCCCTCCCTGCAGCACGTGCGCAACGTCGCGGGCCGGGGCCTTTCCGGGGTCCTGGACGGCGTCGAACTGCGCGTCGGCACCGCCGGTTTCGTCGGATTGGACGAGATCCCCGAGGGGGTCCGGCCGCCCGACACGCACGCGCAGGCCACCTCCGTCTGGATGGCCCGCGCCGGCGAGATTCTCGGCGTCTTCTGGCTCGCCGACCAACCGCGCCCGCGCGTGCGCGAAACCGTGCAGGAATTGCGGGAACTCGGGGTCGAGGTCGTGCTGCTGTCGGGCGACCGCCCGGAATCGGCGGCTATTTTCGCCGAACATGCCGGCATTTCCGAGGCGAAGGGCGGGATGACACCGGAAGACAAGGTCCACTACGTGAGCGAACGCCAGGCGCGGGGCCAGATCGTGCTGATGGCCGGTGAAGGCATCAACGATGCGCCGGTGCTTGCCGGCGCCGACATCTCGCTGGCCATGGGCAGCGGCACGCGGATCGCCCAGACCCAGGCCGACCTGGTGCTGATGTCGGACCGCCTGGAGGCCATACCGGCGGCCATCCGGCAGTCTCGGGACACCCTGCGCATCGTGCGCCAGAACCTGATCTGGGCCGTCGGCTACAACGGGGTTGCGCTGCCCGTGGCGGCAACGGGACTGCTGACCCCCTGGCTGGCCGCCCTGGGCATGTCGATCAGCTCGCTGATCGTGGTGGGCAATGCCCTGCGGCTGCGTCGCGAGGGTGAATCCCTGTTGTCCGACGCGGCGGACCGGGTCACTCTGCCGGCGACGGTCATCCGCCCACGGGAAGGTTGAACGTCGCGTCGTCCTGCTACACTTGAGCGATGGAAGTTCTCTACCTGCTCATTCCCATCGCGCTCATCCTGGTGCTGGTCATCGGTCTGGCGCTGTTCTGGGCCATCCGGTCGGGTCAGTACGAAGACATGGAGGGGCCGGCGCACCGGATCCTGATGGACGACGATGACCCGCTGATTCCCGGCAACCGCGAGAAACGGGATTCGGGCGATTCGAACCCCGGCAAACGCGACGGCTGACGGCCCGCGTGAGCCACCCCGGCGCCGCATCGCTTCTTGCGCGCGCGCGGCGTTCGGAATACCCTTCGCGCACAGAGTAACGGACGGATTCCACGGTCATGCGTAACTGGTTCACCTTCGAAAACCTTCCCCTGACCCTGATCATTGCGCTGATCGTCTGGTCCTGGCTGAGCTTCTTTTCGGTGATCCTGTTCGCCGACTGATCAGGCGTCCTCGTCTTCCGGACCCTCCGGAAACGGTCCCTCCAGCGCCGGAAGCCCCGGTTTCCCCAGCAGTTGCCCCAGCGCCAGCCTTGAGCTGCGCGCGATGAACCGGCGCGAAAGGCGTCGCCTCCCCAGGAGCAACCGCTTCTGCAGCGCCCGGTCCTGGTACAGGATCTGCGCGGACGAAGGCCCGAAGGCCCGGTCCAGGCTGACACGGACCAGGCGTCCCAGGTTGATCCCCCGCCCGTCGTCCAGAAGAATGAGATGCGGCGCGAGCCCGCGCGCGGGGTCCGGACGCGGAAAGTCCAGAACGTCCAGCAGCACGTACGGCGTGCCGGTCTGGCGCACAGACAGGTGGGTTTCGCTGACCCGCAATTCGACCAGGTAGATGTCCTGCCCGATCGCCGCGCGCAGCCGTTGCACGTGGCGGCTGTAGGCTGCCGACGGCCACAGCGTGCCCCGGTCCGGCGTTCCTGCGTCCCGCATCAGTTCCGGGCCCCGCGAGCAGGCGTCACGCCCGCCCTCAGGGCATGCAGCCGGCAGGCGGCGTATGCCATCACGCCCGTGCGGCGTCCCGGATCAGGCCTCGAGTCCTTCCCGCAAGGCCTGCATCGCGCGATTCTCGATCTGCCGGATGCGTTCGGCCGAGACGCCGTACTCGTCCGCCAGTTCGTGCAGCGTGGCCTTGGGTTCGATCATGTACCGCCGGACCAGGATGTCGCGACTGCGCGGATCGAGCGTCTGCAGCGAGCGCTGCACGCGCGCCTGGTAGTGGCGGTCCCAGTCGGCGTCTTCCGCGACCTGCGCCGGGTCGGTCTGGGGCTCGGAGGCGAGCTGTTCGGATGGCACCAGGTATCCGCGCTCGTCGTCGTCCTGCGGGTCGGGATCGAAGCTCGTGTCGCGCCCCGCCAGGCGACTCTCCATTTCCAGCACGTCGCTCTCGGCGACACCGAGATCGCGCGCGACCGCGGTGACTTCCTCCGCGTTCAGCCAACCGAGGCGCTGCTTGCTCTGGCGCAGGTTGAAGAAGAGCTTGCGCTGGGCTTTCGTGGTGGCCACCTTCACGATGCGCCAGTTGCGCAGGATGAATTCGTGGATCTCGGCGCGGATCCAGTGCACGGCGAAGGACACCAGGCGCACGCCCTGCGCCGGGTCGAAGCGGCGCACCGCCTTCATCAGACCGATGTTGCCTTCCTGGATCAGGTCGCCGAGCGGCAGTCCGTAACCACTGTAGCCGCGTGCCACGTGCACCACGAAACGAAGATTGTGCAGGATCAGCCGCCGGGCGGCGTCGAGGTCCTGGCGTTCGCGCAGTTCGCGCGCGAGCCGTTGCTCCTCTTCGGCGTCCAGCACCTCGTAACGGCCCACGGCCGCGAGGTATTGATCGAGATTGCCCAATGGGACCGGCATGTCCATGGGCCTGTGCACCAGTTCCTGGCTCATGTGGGTCTCCTCCCTAGGAAAACGTCCAAATCTTAGCAGTCAGGGCCTTAGAGTGCTAACCGGCGGGGTGGTTCCCGTGCCGTGCGCGGGGGAATCGGATCGGGATCAGCGGTGCAGGGCGACCGCGGCGCCGATTCGGGCGCCGACCCAGCCGAGCACCAGCCCCGCGCCGATCAGCACCAGCCCGACCTGGATCTGCGGCGTGGCGAAGCGCAGCGGGAGTTCGAATACGGCGGCCGCGGCCTCGACCGGCGCGCGGGTGAACCCGACCCCGGCCCAGAGCAGGCCGAAGCTGAACAGACCGCCGCCGAGCCCGATCCAGAGCCCGGTGTACAGCGAGGGGCGACGGAGGAAGCGGTCGGTCGCCCCCGTGATCCGGGAGATCGCGATCTCCTCGTGACGTTCGCGCAGTTCGGAGGCGGCGGCGACGGCCAGAATCAGCATCACGCCCAATGCGAGCAGGCCGCCGACCACCAGCAGCACGCGGGTTCCGGCACGGTGCAGCGCCTGGAGACGCCGTACCCACTCGTGATCGCTGACCACGGTGGCGTCGGGGAACGCCTGATGCAGCCGTGCTTCCAGATCGCGCACGGCGTCCGGCGTGCGTTCCAGCGGCAGGACCTCGATCACCGCGGGCAGGGGATTGTCGTCGAGCCAGTCCAGAAGCGCGGTGTCCGGCAGCGTCGCGCGG
>Ga0207796_1000766_pt1 | contig 11897 bp, 11 predicted proteins | sample Pon1CUnioCityCA_6_FD_187274 | JGI IMG/M metagenome (GOLD analysis project Ga0207796, IMG submission 187274) | Marine sediment microbial community from Union City, CA, USA - Pond 1C Sediment 1 (SPAdes) | ecosystem: Environmental > Aquatic > Marine > Intertidal zone > Salt pond sediment ...
CGCCGAACCCCTCGACCAGGTTTTGAAGGCGCTCCAACTCCAGGTCGCCCAGCACCAGCCGCAAATAGCCGGGTCGCCCCGCCCGCTCTTCGACCTGCGCATCCGTCTCCACGCGGATCCCCCAGCTTCGGACCCGCTTCGGGTCATGGTGCAGCGTGGCCGCCGCCGAGCCGGTGCAGGCCACCGTGTGGGTCTTTGCCCGCTGCTTCAACACCTCCGTTACCGGACCGCCGCCCATCTCCACGCCGCTGACCGCCAGGTTGCCCTCCAGGGCGTCGGCGGCGGCCGCCAGGGTCTGCACCGGCGAGCGGACCACCGCCTTGTACTGCAGGCCGGCGGCCTCGTCCACGTACAAGATGTCCATGGTGCCGGCACCCACGTCGACCAGAAGGCATTTCATGTCGCTCCTCCAGAAATGCGATGGCAATTTTAAAAAGACGAACGTGGAACTTCCAACGCCCTACAATGCGAGTCTCTTTTCCAAAAACGCCGCAATCTGGCCGGCGCCGTCGGCCCCGGCCGCCGGGCGGGGCCGGGTCAGAAGATCGTCGAGCCGCCCGATCCAGCTACCGGTCTCGAAAGCGTCCGGTGCCAAGGCGACGCCCGACAGACGTTTTCGAATAAAGGCATCGAGCACCTCCGACTCCCTGGAGTCCGGTCTGGCCGCATAACCGAAGGGAATCCCGGCCCCGCAGGCCTCTGCGATGGTGCTGTAGCCGGCTTTGCCGACGAGAACATCGGCGGCCCCCACCAGGTCCGGATGGTACACGCCGGAGAACGCATCCAGGGCCAACACGTTTTCAAAAGCCCGGCGCGTTTTTCCGGCGTTGGCGACCACGAAAAACAGGTCGGGTCTTTCGCCCAGCCGGTGGATGTCGGTATGCACCTTGGAAACGCCCCCGAGGGAGACCAGCACCATCCGGCGGTCGGCAGGGACACCGACCCGGGCGCGAACCTTCGCCCGAGGGGTGCGGACCCTCCGGGCAACGGGGTGGGCGGTGAGCGCCGCCGGTGCGGGCCGGCAGACGGGTTCGGCCTGGATATGAACATCGACGCCGGCATAGATCCGGGCCAGGGTTCGTTTGTGAGCCGCCAATCGGGGACACCGGCCGACGTCGCTTTCGTAGATCCAGTCCCAGGTGAAATTTTCCACGAGCACCGACGGCAGACCCGCGTCGCGGGCGACGGCGATGCCCAGGGGGGAGATGTCGCACAGCGCCGCGGCGCAGCCGAGCCGGGCGAGGTTTTCGGCCAGCGGGTGCGTCGTTGCCGGGTCAAACGGAAGAAACCGGTCCAGGGCGGCCGCCGTTGCCGCAAGATCCGCGGCAAAGGGACCGTTTTGCACAAAACCGACGTCGGTGGCCACAGGATGGTAGCCGAAGCGACCGGCGCCCAGCGACTCCCGGAAAAAGGCTTCCGGTACGGTGGTGAACACTTCGAACCGCACCTGCCCGTTCCGCTCGGAAATCGCCTCCATCACGGCACAGGCCCGGGCGGCATGGCCGAACCCGTGGGCAGAGACAAACACGGCAAGCACCGGGGCATTGTTCATGAACGATCCGATCGGTCCGGAAAGCCGAGGGTGGCCAGGGCGATCCGGGTTGCCGAAATCCGGCCGCCGAAACAGACCGCCACGTCCTTTCCCGGCTCCCGCGGGCGTTCGTGGATGACCCCCTCGTAGACATAGGCGTCCCCCTGCCTGCGGTAGTCGTAGCGGTGGGGAAAGGTGTCGAGGCCGCAGAAAACCGGCTCGGCCGGCGTGCCCGCCGAGAGGGGGCTGGGCAGGTTGACATTCCAGAAAAATCCCCGGCAAAGCGGCAGCGCCAGCAGGCGCCGGACCACCCGGCGAACCATCGCACCGGTCTCGGACCAGTCGATGGCAGCGTCTTTGGCAATGTACTGGGAGACCGCCATGGCCGGAAAGCCGAGGATGGCAGCCTCCCGGGCCGCGGCAACGGTCCCCGACTGGTAGACGTCCGAGCCGAGGTTGGCGCCGGGATTGATGCCGGCGACGACCCAGTCGGCATCCGGATGCAGGCGTTTGGCCGAAATGCGGACGCAGTCGGCAGGCGTTCCGTGGACGATCGTGCAGCCGTCCTCCCCGGTCCGGACCCGGATGGGCTCCCGCGTGGTCACCCGGTGACCGACCCCCGACTGGGCCTCGGCCGGCGCCACGACCCGCACCGAAGCGAGGCCGGACAGCGCTTCCGCCAGCGCCAGTAGACCCGGTGCATCGAAGCCGTCATCGTTGGTGAGCACGATCAACATATAAAATCGCTCCGCATAAAATCGCCCCGCGATTTTATTGCGGCGCAGCTGCGCCGCGCCAATAAAAAAAAGCCACTGACATCCGCCACAATCCGCGAGCCGGTCACGGGGCCGGTTGCGACGTTTCCGCACCGATCTCCCGGAGAACCGGATCGAGGTGCGCGCGGCAGGCGGCGGCGAAATCCTCCGGGTAGTGCCCGTTGATCCATCGCAGCTGGGCCTCGCTGAAGCCCCCCGGCGATTCGGGCAGCCTCGGCAAAAAGGCATACAAAAGTCGCTGATCCTTTCCGGGGTCGTCGAAGCGCTTCGAAAATTCGACGGTGGTGATCATCTTTGCGCCCATTTTTTCCAGGACCTTTACCGCCACCAGAATCGCCCGGTCCAGCGAATGCCGTGTCCGCGCGTCGGTCTCGAGAACATTGCCCAGCGGTGCCGCGGTCATCAACTGAAGCTCCCACTGGGAGGTCTGGGCCTTGGGCACGAAGAGGAGACACGCTTCGTCCTCGAAGACGACGAGGCTTTGCGGACCCTCGGCCCGGCCGTCGACCCGCCGGTTGCGACGGATCGCCAACAGATAGGTGTCGAAAAAACGCTGCCCCGTCGCCTCCCGGTAGCGGCGGCAGCAGTCCGCCACGAGATCCCCGCATGCGAAAAGCGGTCCGCCGGGGGATTGCCCGGAGCCCGCCGGGATGCGGGGGATCATCGCATACTGCTGGTGGATCTGCTGGTGGGAGGCATGAAGACGGTAACCGGAGGGGGCGCAGTCGAAACCAAAATTCCACCCCCACAGGGTGGCGGAAAAGTGCGAACCGGATGACGCATCGGCGGCGAACCGGGACCGGACCCGGCGGCGAAGCGCTTCCAAGGCATCTGGCGAAAGCCGCTTTCGCCGGCCGGAGGGCGCAACGCCCAGGGCTTCGGCCAGCCGGAGGTAGGTCCTCTGGTAGTAGAGGTGCCGCATCCCGGCGATGTCGCCGGCCGTCAAGTCCGACACGCGGTAGCGGACGGCGTCATGGGCCATGTTGGCCGCGTAGTGGCCCCAGGGGATGTAACTGTTGCGGCGAAGGTATTCAAACACGTGGCTGACGGCGTCGGCGCCCGCCTCGGACCACTCCCCGACGATTTCGCTGCCGCCCTGAGCGCCGGGGCGAAGCACCATGACCTCTTTGTAGTCATCCGGAAGATGGGGGTTGTTGGCCAGCGCTTCGAACAGGGGGCGGTCGGTGATCTCGGGGGCGCCGCTTTTTGAGAATCGAAGGCCGGTCGGTCGTCCGGTGGCCGGATCGTCGACAAAGCGGCAGCATCCCCGGGCCAGCCGGATCAGGTCCCGACAATCGGTGGAGGTCACCGCCAGGGCGAGCTTGAGCGGTGGCGGGAGACGCTCCAGCAGCGTTTCGGCCGAAGATTCCGGCAGTGCTTTTTCCAGCGCCCCTGAAAAGGAGACCGGACGTGCCTCGGGAAGGGCGATCGTTCGGGGGTCTTGAGCAATCCGGTCCGCGGAGAACTTCAAAATGTAGGTCGCCCCGCGGAAGGGAAACGGATTGGGGATTTCGATGACCGGACCCGCACCCGGTTCTTCCACGTCGCCTTCCGGAAAGTTTGACCGATTGTCGATCACGCGGCCTTCGGCATCTTCACCGAGGGGTCCGACAGCGTCCGCTTCCCGGAGATTGCCGACCCGATACCGGGGACGGTGAACGAAAAAGGCAAAGGACCCGTCGGGTGCCACGCACGTTCGAAGCCGCTGCCAGTCCATCTTCCTCCAGTCCTTGATCCACAGGCGCCCCAAAAGTCCGGCCGAGCCCGCGGGCAAGACCGATTTCTCACCCGCACCGGCTCCGCCGCGGCCCGCCGGTGCGTATTTTTTACCGAAACCGGCCGGAAAAGAAAAGGGGATTTGCGGCGCACGCTCCTGCGCTCTCCTCCTTGATGAAACGCCGGCCAAGAGTTACAGTGGCAGAGGTTCGGCAATGCGGTCAGGCAACCACAACCCCTTCACCGGGGACGGCTGCGGCCGGTGTGGCCGTCAAAAGAGGAGGGGCCCCTGCAGATTCAGGAGATGGTGAAACAGATTGCGTGGCTGGGACACGAAAGGTGGAGGTAGTGGTCCTGGAAAAGTCGAAGTAGAGCGCTTGTCAGAACAACGCTCCGAGCGCGTCATTTTGCCACGGTTCGGCCCTGCCAGGCAAGAAGGTCCTTTGGCTTCTATTCTTCTTCGATGGTCAGTTGGAGGGGAAATCCGCTGTCCCGGGCAGCCCCGACGGCGGTTTTGACCTTGGTTTCGGCCACTTCCAGGGGATAGGTTCCGCACAGCCCGACGCCGTTCTCGTGAACGTAGAACATCAGTGCGGTGGCCTCCTCCATCGTTTTGTGGAACACGGACATCAGGATGCCGACCACGAATTCCTTGGTGGTATAGTCGTCGTTGTGCAGGAGGACCTGGTACATGGGCGGCTCCTTCGGCTCCTCGTCGACTTCCGAAAGCTGTTCTTCTTCGAATTGCGAATGTTCGTCGCTCATCGGCTCCTCCGGTTGTGCAGGCTGCCGCCGATCGCCGGCCGGTTTCACCGGGTCGGCCTGTGCAGATCCGCCCATGCAGTCATGATAAGTTTTCCGCAGGCGAGGTCAAGACGGACCCAGCGGCGATCTGCATCGGCCGACGGCGAGGCGACGGTTTGACAGCCGCGGGGCGGGCATTTACACTGGGCGATCATCCGACTTGGAAAAGGAAACTCAGATGTTGGAAAAAACCGTTTTCATTACCGGGTCGACCGACGGCATCGGACGGCAGACCGCATTGGATCTGGCGGAGGCGGGGGCCGTTGTGTGGGTTCACGGCAAAAACCGGGAACGGTGCCGGTCGACGTTGGAGGAAATCCGGCAAAGAACGGGAAGCGACGAGCACCGCTGCTTTCCGGCCGACCTGGCGGACCTGGACCAGGTCCGGCGGCTTGTCGCGGATGTGCTGGACGCCGGCCCCCGGATCGATGTGCTGGTTCTGAACGCCGGCGTGTTCCGGCACAGGCGGGAGGAGACCGCCCAGGGATTCGAGATGACCATCGGCGTCAACCACCTTGCCCACTTTGCGTTGACGCTCGGCCTCGCGGACCGGCTTCGCGCATCGTCGCCGAGCCGGATCGTGGTGGTCTCTTCGATGGTCCACGCCGACACGATCGATTTCGACGACCTTCAGGGGGAAAAGAGCTACAGCGGATTCGGCGCCTATGCCCGTTCCAAGCTGTGCAACATCTTGTTTACAAGGGCGCTGGCCCGGCGGCTTCAGGACACCGGCGTATCGGCCAACTGCCTCCATCCGGGGGTAATCAACACCAAACTGCTCCGGGCGTCGTGGTCCTGGGGCGCGCCGGTGACCGAGGGGTCGCGGACGCCGGTCTATCTGGCGACCGCCCCCGATGTCGAAGGGGTCGCCGGAACGTACTTTATAAACCGGCAGCCGGCGGCGCCGGCGCCGATCTGCGAAGACCGCAAGGTCCAGGAGCGGCTCTGGCAAATCAGTGAAGAAATGACCGGCATGAAATGGCCGGAGTGAGTGAAACCGGGGTTTCCGGGCGCTGCAGCCGATGGACCCTTTGCAGCGCCGGTGGATGCGTGTCAGGCGCCGGAGGCAGAGCGGCAGGGCCTTTCCCCGCCGACGCGCCAACGCCCCCGGAAGGGCGTGGTCATCTGAAAACAGCGGGGGTTACCGCCCCGACGGAAAGTCTGCGCCATGAAAGCATACGACGTGATCGCCATCGGCACCGGCTCTGCCATGAACATCGTTCAGGCGGTGCTTCAATCCGATCCCGAAGCCCGGATCGCGGTGGTCGACAAAGACCCGCCGGGCGGCATCTGTCTGACCAAGGGGTGCATCCCCACAAAGATCCTCGTCTATCCGGCCCAGCTCCTGCAAGACATCGAAGCCGCCGGTGCGCTGGGAATCGACGTTCAGATCCGCAGCGTCGACTTTAAAAAGATCATGGCCCGGATGCACGCGGCCGTCGATCCGGAAATCGAGCGTATCCGGAGAGGATTGCAGGAAACAGAGCAGGTCGATTATTTTCCGCATCCCGCCTCGTTCGTCGCCCCCGGCCGCCTGAAGGTCGGCGAAGAAGTCATCACGGCGCCGACAATTTTGCTGTGCACCGGCTCCAAGCCGAAAATTCCGCCGATCCAGAATCTTTCGGCCGTCCCCTACTACACAAGCGACACCATCCTTACAATCGAAGATCGGCCGGAGCGCCTGGCCATCCTCGGCGGGGGATATATCGCCGCCGAGTTCGGACACTTTTTTGCCGCCATGGGGACAGCGGTGACCATCATCGGCCGAAACCGCCGGTTTCTCCCCGAAGAAGAACCGGAGGTCTCCGATCTTGCCCAAAGCGTCCTCTCCGGCCGGATGGGCATTCACCTGGGATGGGAAGTGGTCGCGGTCGAAGCGGGAAGCGGGGGCCGGAAGCGGCTTCTGGCCGAGTCGGTCGACGGCAGCCGGCGCCGCTTCGAAGCCGACACGATCCTCGTGGCCGCCGGCAGGGCCCCCAACACCGACATCCTCAACCCGGAAGCCGGCGGCGTCGAAACCGATGAAACCGGCTGGATCCGCGTGGACGACCGCCTGGAGACGACCCGCAAAGGCGTCTGGGCCTTCGGCGACGCCACCGGCCGTTGGATGTTCAAGCATGCGGCCAACTTCGAGTCCCGCATCGTCTACTACAACGCTTTTTTGGGAAAGGACCTGCGGGCGGGGGCGCTGGCGATCCCCCACGCGGTGTTCACGGTTCCGGAGATCGCCTCCGTGGGTATGACCGAGGCCGAAGCCGCGGCGCTGGACGGCGAGGAAGGGATCCTGATCGGTTTTCAACGATTCCGCGACACCGCCAAAGGCGATGCGATGGCGCTCGGCGACGACTTTGTCAAACTCGTGGTGGAAGCCGGCCGGGGAAAGATCCTCGGCGCCCACGTCATCGGTCGCGAGGCCGCCCTCCTGATCCAGGAAATCGTCACCCTCATGTATTCGGCCAGCCCCACGGTTCTGCCGATCACCGACGGCATGCACATCCATCCGGCGCTGTCGGAGGTGGTGGAGCGCGCCGCCGGCAACCTGATGCCCCCCGCCGAGTATCACGCCCGCCTGCAGCGGGGCCTGCTGTAAAAAAACCCTTGACACTCTCGTCGAGCTACTGCACAGTAAATTAATAACCTATTGGAAATATTATTATAAATATAGATGGTGGGGTTTTGTTAGCTCAACTAACGCGGCCTTGGCGTCGCAGGGAGGGACCCATGGACACCATCAAGCTGTCGCTGGTCGACGGGGACTACGCCGTCGCCTGCCAGACCCGCCTGAAGCTGCCGGAGAACCAGACCGCCGATCTGACCACCTTTCTCCGGGATATGGCAGCGGAGCTGGCCACCGGCCAGACCGCCGTCCTCGAAGTCGAAAACACCGATGGAGAGCCGATCGCGTTTTCCGTTTCTCAAAGCGTCTGACCCGGATCGCCGCCGCCCCGTATTGCAAGCATCTTCTCCGGATCCGCCGTTTCGCACCTATCGCCCGAAGCCGCATCGGATCGGAACGATATTCTGGCAAGCGCTCTAATCGTCGTCCTTCTGTGCCAGCGACGCGAGCAGCGCCCGGGAAAAGGCCCAGACGTTTTTCACCGACGCCAGTTCCAGCGCCTCGTCCGGGGAGTGGGGGTCGCGGATCGTCGGCCCGAAGGAAATCATATCCATCCCGTCGCAGGCGGCCCCGATGACGGCGCATTCCAGCCCGGCATGGACGGCCTCCACCGCCGGTTCCCGGCCGAACAGCGAACGGTAGGTTCGCCGGCACCGATCCAGCAGCGGCGAATCCAGATTTGGCTCCCAGGCCGGATAGGCGTTGTGCCGAGCGGCATCCCCACCGGCCAGCGCCGCTGTCGACTCGATCCGCCGGGTGGCTTCCTCCAGTCGTGACATCAACGAACTGCGCTGGCTGGTGACCACTTCCAGGCAGCCGTCCGCCAAGGTGGCGCTGGCCAGGTTGCAGGAGGTCTCCACGAGCCCTTCGATCTGCTTCGACATCGCCAGCACCCCGTCGGGCAGCGCCAGCAACAGCCGGACGACCCGGAAAGTGTCGGCGACGGTGAGCGTCCGGCTTCCGCCCGCCTCCGGATTCCACACCGAGAAAGTCAGCGTCAGCGAGGGGTCGGTGTCCGCGTATTCGAGCCGAACCGAACGCGCCAGCGCCCGCACCGCATCCGCCGCATCCGTGCGCCGGTCGGCCGGGCAGGCAAAGCGCGCCGCCGCGCTTCGGGGAATCGCGTTGTGCGATTTTCCCCCCTTCAGGTCGATGAGCCGAATGTCGACGGTCCGTAGGATCGCGTCCAGGGCCCGGCAGAGCACCCGGATCGCGTTGGCCCGCTGCTTGTGGATGTCCACCCCGGAGTGGCCGCCCCGCATGCCGGCCGCCTCGATGCAGCATTCGATCGCCCCCGGCTCCGGGAGGGTCGGCGCCACCGGCACCCGAATCCGGCTTTCGACGCCCCCGGCGCAGCCGACGGTAAAGACCCCCTCGTCTTCGGAGTCGATGTTGAGCAGTACCCGTCCCGAGAAAAAGCCCGGTTCGAGCCGATTGGCGCCGGTCAGGCCGGTCTCCTCGTCCACGGTGAACAGGAGCTCCACCGGCGGCCGCGCAAGGGTGTCGTCTTCGACCAGCGCCAAGGCAAGGGCCATGCCGATCCCGTTGTCCGCGCCGAGGGTGGTGCCGTCGGCCTTGAGCCAGCCGTCTTCTTCGACCAGGCGGATCGGGTCCCTGGAAAAGTCGTGATCCGAACCGCTCCGCTTCTCACACACCATGTCCATGTGCGCCTGGATCACCACCGTCGGCGCCGCTTCGCACCCGACCGATCCCGGCACCCGGACGGACAGATTTCCGGCACCGTCCCGGCGCACCGAAAAGCCCATCGCCTCGGTGCGCCGCCGCAGGTAGGCGCAGACCCGTTCCTCTTCTTTCGAGCATCGGGGGATGGCGCTGATCTCTTCAAAGATGGAAAGAACGCGTTCGCTTCCGCTCGGATTGCTGCCGTTCATCATCGTCTCCTTGTTTCTAGCAAGGTATAATCGCGAGCCTGCCCGTTGTCAAAAACAACGCCCAACGTTCGGCTGATCGGAACGTTGTTTTGACAAGCGCTCTAACCGGTTGTTTTTTGACGTGTCCCGTGCCATCAGCAGTGAACCGCACCCGCAAGCGCATTCCCCGCAGCTTGACGGAGCGAAGCGGAGATCCCGCCGCCGCGGGGCTGCAGGGTGTGTTCCGTCGTCGGCTGCCGAAAACGATCGGATTTGATCCGAGAAGACCGCCTCATGGAAATCGAACCCGCCCATTTTAAAGCGTCTTCCCATGGTGCTGCGCCGACCCTGATTCTCGCGCCGCTGAGAGGGTACACCGACGCCGTTTTCCGCAACGCGTTCTGCCGGCACTTTTCCGGTTTCCACCGGGCCGTTGCCCCCTTTGTTCCCACGGTTTCCGGACCGAAGGTCCGGCCGGGGCTGCTGGCCGACCTGCTGCCGGACGACAACCGGCTTCTTTCCGTAACCCCCCAAATCATCGGGAAAACCGCCGAGGACTTCCTTCTCGTGGCCCGGGCGCTGGCCGACTGCGGCTACGACCAGGTCAATTGGAACCTCGGGTGCCCGTTTCCCATGGTCATGAAAAAAGGGCGCGGCTGCGGCCTGCTTCCGCATCCGGAAAAAATAGACGCCTTTTTGGAAAGGGTCCACGCCGCCGACGGGCTCCGGGTCTCGGTGAAGCTCCGCCTCGGCCGGGTCGATCCGGACGAGATCTTCGACGTGCTGCCGGTGCTCAACCGGTACCCGCTGAGTGAAATCGTCCTCCACCCCCGCACGGCGGGGCAAATGTACGGCGGACGGCCCGACTGGGTCCGGTTTTCCGCCGTGGCGGCCGAGGCTGCCCACCCGGTGGTGTACAACGGGGACATCAATACCGTGGGCGACTTTCAACGGCTGTTGCACCGCTTTTCCGGCATTGGCCGCTGGATGATCGGCCGGGGGGTGCTGGTGGATCCGTTTCTGCCGTCGGCCATCGGCGGCGCACCACCGCCTAAAAACGAGCGGGTCGAGCGGTTCCGGGCGTTTCACGACGACCTGGTCGAAGGCTACCGCCGGCGGCTCTCCGGCCCCGGCCACCTGCTGGACCGGATGAAGGGGTTCTGGAAATATTTCGGCATCGGCTTTGCAAGCGGTCGCCGCGCGGCCAAACAGATCCACCGGTGCCGCCAGATGGGACGGTACCAGACGCTGGCCGAGGCGTTCTTCGATTCCGGCCCGGCATGGACCGGCCTGCCCGACGGGGCCTGCATCGACGAAAAAGTAATATGAGCCGTGCCGGCCTGCGGGGCCAAAGAACGCTTGACCCCGGTTTTCGGCAGGTGTATAGGCGGTTTTCGCTTTGCGGCGCCGAACCGGTGCCGCAAAGCGTCAATGCCTGTAAAGGACGTGCCATGTCGAAACAGACCCGACAGCTCATTTCCTCCTTGTTCTGGAACCTGCTGCTGATCACCGCAGGGGCCGCGGTGTTCGCCGTGGGGGTCAAGGCCGTGGTGGTGCCCTTCGGCCTGATCACCGGCGGCGTCACCGGCGTAAGCCTGCTCTGCTATTACTGGACCGGCCTGCTCAGCCCGGGCGTGTGGTACTTTGCCATCAACGTGCCGCTGTTTCTGATCGGCTGGGCGCTGGTGAGCCGGCGGTTTTTCCTCTACAGCCTTTTTGGGATGGTGGTTTCCGCCGCGGCCCTCGACCTGGTCCGGTTCACGATCCCGATCCAGGACCCGTTTCTGGCGGTTCTGGCCGGCGGGGTGATCACCGGCATCGGGGCGGGCATCGTTTTTCACTCCCTCGGCTCGCTGGGGGGAAACGACATCATCGCCATCATCCTGCACCAGCGGTACAATTTCCGGATGGGCACCTATTTTCTGATTTTCAACGTCGTGCTGTTCGCCTTCAGCTTCGGCCACCTGACCGTCGACCTGGTTCTCTACTCACTGGCCATGGCGTTTGTCACCTCCCAGGTCATCGACCAGGCCCTGACCCTGTTTAATCAGCGAAAAATGGCCCTGATCATCTCCGAACGCCCCGAGCAGATCGCCGGCGACATCCACCGGCGCCTGAACCGGGGGGCCACCTTCATCGAAGGGGTCGGCACCTACACGGGCCAGGCCCGGAAGATCATCCTGACGGTGGTGCACAATTACCAGCTCAAGCGGCTGGAAGAAGCCGTCTTCACCCACGACCCGGATGCCTTTGTGATCACCGAAAACACGTTCAACGTCTACGGGAAAGGGTTTTCCCGCCGGAAGGTGTACTAGGGGGCACCGGTTCGGTCAGGATTCGTCGGCCGCTGCACGCTTCGGTTTGAGCATCGCGGCTGTTTCATCGTCGCACACGTCGAAGATTTGCCCGCAGCCGCCGCAGATCATCTCGCAGGCATCCGGCTGCCGGGTGCGTCTTTTTTTCAGCACGGCCCGGCACTCCGGACACCGCAGTTCGTCCTTTCGCTCCATGGGTCTTTTCCTTCCTATCGCTGAGATCTCGTTCCTTCCGGCCGTTTTCCCAGGTAGACGACATGGCGGGGG
>Ga0207796_1000767_pt1 | contig 11892 bp, 6 predicted proteins | sample Pon1CUnioCityCA_6_FD_187274 | JGI IMG/M metagenome (GOLD analysis project Ga0207796, IMG submission 187274) | Marine sediment microbial community from Union City, CA, USA - Pond 1C Sediment 1 (SPAdes) | ecosystem: Environmental > Aquatic > Marine > Intertidal zone > Salt pond sediment ...
AGACCCTGCACAAACCTTTCGTCTGATCCCCATGCTGGTTGAAATAGGTCTGTATCGCTCAGCCCTAGTAGCGAGTACCGAACTGCTCAAGCTGGCTGGATTGCAAGGAGCATCAGCCCTGGATGCACCTGAATTCTTCTCTCGCGTGCGATTTGGGGCATATTATCTGGATTGGCTCCTCCCAATTGCGGTAGATAATGAAATCTCACCCCTCCTTCTGCTGTCCATTATGCGACAGGAAAGCACCTATGAGGGATTCATCAGTTCCAGCGCTGGTGCACGGGGGTTGATGCAAATCATTCCCAGCACAGGTGCACAATTAGCTGCAGAGCTCAATTGGCCACCGAACTATACCGAGGACGACCTTAACCGTCCCTATGTCAGTCTCGTTTTTGGTGCAAATTACCTGCGAAAGCAGCGAAATTTCTTTGGCGGCGATCTTTTTGCCATGCTGGCTGCCTATAACGGTGGTCCCGGTAACACCATCGCCTGGCTGGAGCTGACACCCATCGATGATCCAGATCTCTTCCTGGAAATTATCAGAATCGAGGAAACCCGCAATTATATACGGTTGATCAATGAAATCCACTACATCTATAAGTGGCTGTATGGTGAAAATCTCAGATAGTCTCTGGTTGACAGCAAATTATGTGATACATCACATATACACCTTTGGCAACTCAAAAGAATAACAAATTAGAAAAACCGAAAGAACAGAGAATCCAAAACTTTTCATAATTCAGAAAAGGGGGTTGAAGCATATATTAAATAGATTACGCGTTGGTGAGGACACCCGCGAGATCAAGAAAATTTAACAAAATAAGATTCTCTTGGCTCAAAAAAACATAGGTGCAGGAATTTTTTAATCCATCAACCCTTGATGAGCCCTATCTTGGTGAAAACTTGGCACAGCGAAAAGACCTGGGAAAATTGGTAGTTGCCTTCACAAAGATCTTCAGAATATTACCTAATTTCCTTGGCCGCATCCCTGACAAGAAGCTAATGTCTGGCTATCGGGATAATGAATTCAATTCCTGGCGGCAGTAGAAAAAAAGAGCGAACCAGGACTTTCTCACAAGTTTTGCAAGCACCAATAAATTAACCTTCAACAGCGAACTCTAAAAGTTAAGTAAGAATCAAAGTCTCAGGTTTTCTTTTTATGGGTGACCAAAAAAGACGCCATTTTCTCAAAAGAAGCGGTAGAAGGGATCCAGATGTTCTTGCCAAGCTTGTGTTTGGCTCACATGGCGGAGCCAGTCATGACATCTACCGAGTCTGGTATGACTGTATTTAAATCTTAAGAAATTATCTGGATGACAATCATAATTGACAATTCCCAATGCCAAAACAAACCTGAGATGACTTTTTTCCAAAAACCGCACAAGTCATAACAAGGTACGAGTACAATAATACAGAATAAAATCGTAGATCAACCATAAGGAGTTTCTCTGTGAAAGATTATCAAGACATAATTTCGAAAATGACACTGGAAGAAAAAGCCTCCCTGTGTTCGGGGTTGGACTTTTGGCGGACCAAACCCATTGATCGGTTGGGAATTCCATCTATCATGCTTACCGATGGACCACATGGTCTCCGTAAGCAAGCTGGTAGTAGTGATCATCTCGGATTAAATGAAAGCGTTCCAGCAACATGTTTTCCTACAGCATCTGCCTTAGCAGCAACTTGGAACCGTGACCTGGCTTATCAGGTCGGAAAAGCCATCGGAGAAGAATGCCGGCAGGAAAAAGTCGGCGTCATCTTAGGACCTGGTGCCAACATCAAACGCACACCGCTCTGTGGACGAAATTTTGAATATTTCTCTGAAGATCCATTTCTCTCAGGAGAAATGGCAAAGAGCCACATCAATGGTGTCCAAAGCCAGGGGATTGGTGCTTCCTTGAAACATTATGCCGCCAATAACCAGGAATTCAGACGTATGACCATCAATGCCATTGTGGATGAACGTGCATTGCGTGAAATCTACCTGGCAGGTTTTGAGATCGCCATCAAGGGAGCACAACCCTGGACTGTCATGTGCGCCTATAACCGGGTGAATGGCACCTATTGCTGTGAACACCCCGATCTCTTAACTGAGATCCTTAAAAACGAATGGGAGCATCAAGGATTGGTCGTGACAGATTGGGGCGCTATGAACGAGCGCGTGGAGGCATTACAAGCCGGTCTTGAGCTGGAAATGCCCGGAAGCAATAGCGGTAATGATGCCCTTATTGCTGCTGCCGTAAAGGCTGGTTCATTAGATGAATCAGTATTGGATGAGGCTGTAGAACGGATCCTCCAGATGACTTTCCAAGCCCAGGAGACCTTAGCAGAAGATTTTTCGTACGATGCAGATGCGCACCATACCCTGGCAAGACGAGTAGCTGCTGAGGGGGCAGTTCTCCTCAAGAATGATTCGAAACAGTTGCCTTTGCAAAGGGATCAACACATCGCGCTGCTCGGTGGATTTGCTAAATACCCGCGGTACCAGGGTGCGGGGAGTTCCTTCATGAATCCAACACAGTTGGACACTTTCTATGATGAAATGATCAAGATTGCAGGACCAGATAACATCTCTTTCGCCCAAGGCTATCCTATGAAGGGTTTGACAGTTGATGAAGCATTACTGGAAGCTGCTGTAAAAACCGCCCAATCAGCTGATGTCGTCGTTATTCATATTGGTTTACCGGATGTCTTTGAGGTAGAAGGATTGGACCGGACACACCTCTCCCTCCCCGAAAGCCACAACCAGCTTGTGGAACGGATTTCAGAAATTCACGAACACGTGGTCGTGGTTTTAAGCAATGGGTCGCCTGTTGTGATGCCCTGGGTCGATAAGGTCCAAGCTGTCCTCGAAGGCTACCTGGGGGGTCAGGCTGGTGCAGGCGGAGTCGCAGATGTGCTCTATGGCATTGTCAATCCCAGCGGTAAGCTGGCTGAGACCTTCCCAAGACAGCTTTCAGACACACCATCCTATACCTATTATCCTGGCGGACCGAAAACAGTTGAATATCGCGAAAGCCTTTATGTTGGCTATCGATTCTATGATAAAGTCGACAAGCAAGTCCTGTTCCCCTTTGGTCATGGTCTAAGTTACACCACCTTTGCTTATGAAGACATCAAGTTAAGCGATGAAACAATAAACGATCAAGAAACCTTAGAAGTCGTGGTGACGATTCGCAACACCGGGGATGTCGCAGGTAAAGAAACCGTCCAATTATACGTCAGCCCCGTCAACCCAACAGCGTTCCGACCTAAGGCTGAATTGAAGGGCTTTGAAAAAATTTATCTTGAACCAGACAAATCTGGTCAGGCGCACTTCACATTAGACCATCGTGCTTTTGCTCATTTCAACACAGAAATCAAAGATTGGCAGGTCGAAGCAGGGGATTACCAAATCCTAGTTGGTGCATCTTCCCGTCAAATCCACCTTGAAGGTAAAGTGACGGTTCATACGCCGCAGGATATTGAGATCCCGCAGCGCGATAGGCTGCCAGTCTATGTGGACTTTCCTGCGGATGCCCAAATCAACCAGGAAGATTATGAATCCTTAGTCGGTCATCCTGTACCGCAAAATGTAATCACCAAAGGCGAACTCGCCACAATCAATACGCCCATCGCTGACATGCAGCATTCTTTTGTCGCCCGTCGGTTGAAAAGAACAATGCAAAAACAGATGGCAACCTTTATCGAGGCGGATGATGACAGCCCAAATGCACAAATGATGCGGGCAATGGTGTATGAGGCACCTTTGAGAACCCTGCTGATGTTGGGTGGTGACCAGATGAATCGGGAAATGGTTAACGGCTTGCTCCTCATGATCAACCGTCATTTTTTCAAGGGTTTGGCGACTCTATTACGCTCGCGCAGAAAATGAGACTTTACGCAAAAGCCCCCCAATCTCTATTGAGGGGCTTTATTATTTAAGAATCAAATCGATTTAGAGTAATAACCGCATGGGTTCTTCAAGATAATTTGCCAGCACCTTCATGAACTCTGCAGCTTCAGCGCCATCGGTCACCCTGTGGTCTGCTGAGATCGTCGCTTTCATCCGGGAGCCAATCCTCAACTCGTCACCCACAACAACGGGCATTTTTTGCACAGCACTGATGGCCAGGATGCCAGCCTCAGGCGGGTTGATAATAGCCGCAAAGTTATCAATTCCATACATCCCCAGGTTGCTGATTGAGAAGGTAGAACCTTGGATGTCCTCATTGCGCACCTTCCCATCACGTGCCCTTTGCGCCATCTCGCGTACTTCGCGTGCGATCAATCGGACGGGTTTCTGATCCGCGTCTTTCACTACCACGGTTAATAACCCGCCCTCTACAGCAACAGCCACGCCAATATTTACACTGCCGTGCCGCCGAATATGCGCTTTATCTTCGATAGAAGCGTTGAGGTTCGGGTACTGCCGGAGCGCTAAAGCGACAGCTTTAACAACAAAATCATTCACGGAGAGCTTTTGCTCTTCAGGCAGCAGTTGATTAAGATCTTTACGTAGGGACATCAACGCGCCGGTGTCATATTCCCGAGTGAGATAAAAATGGGGAAAGTTCTGGTTTGAATCCTGCATACGGCGCCCAATAGCCTGTCGTAATCGGCTCATCTTGACAATTTCATCCTCAGGAACTTCACCCACTGTAAAAGCAGTCAAAGGCTGGAGGGCTTCTCCAACGGCTTCTGCTTCTTCTTCCCGTCCTTTAGCTTTCATACTTTCGAGATAAGCCTGGATGTCCTTCTTAACAATCCGCCCTTGGGGTCCACTTCCTTCAACCTCCTCCAGGTCAATCTCTTTATCCTCCGCCATTCGCCGAGCCAGTGGTGAAGAACGAACTCCTCCCGCTGGTGATATGCCGGGTTCTTTTCCTGTTTCAGCAGCTTTTTCTTCGGTTTCAGTTGGAGCTTCTCGAGTCTTTCCTTCAGTTTCCTGAGCTTTCGGTGCTTTTTCTTCGGGTTCTTGTTCGGGTTTTTCCTCCTTTTTTGAAGGCTCACCCCCCGCCTCTGAGACCAATGAATCAATCTCGTCTTGCGAGGGTTCCTCTCCCTCCTCTGCGATGACTGCAATCGGGGCGTTCACAGGGAGTGTGGTATCTTCTTCCACCAAATGGCGGTACATAACGCCGGCGTGACTGGTTTCCACCTCCACCGTTGCCTTATCAGTTTCAATCTCGGCAATCACATCGCCCTTTTGAACAGAGTCTCCTTCCGCTTTCACCCAACGTACCAAGGTCCCTTCTGCCATGTCAAAGCCCAATTTGGGCATGGTCACCAATTCAGCCATAGATAATCTCCTTTGCAGCATGATAAATATCTTCTGTTTGCGGCAGCGCCAATTGCTCAAGGTCGGCGTTATAGGGCAAAGGCACTTCCGCTTGTGCAACGCGTTTAACCGGGGCGTCGACAAAATCAAACGCCATTTCATAGATCCGGGCTGCAACCTCAGAACCTACACCATAAGAACGCCAACCTTCTTCAGCAACCACTGCCCGATTTGTACGTTTAAAGGATTTTATGACCGGTCCCATATCAAGGGGACGTAAGGAGCGTATATCAACAACTTCAGCTTCAATCCCATCTTCTGACAACCTATCAGCAGCATCTAAGGCAGCCTGGACCATTTTTGAGTATGCTACAATGGTCACGTCATCACCTTCACGCTGAACTTTGGATTTGCCTAATTCCTCAAGGACATCTTCTCCCTCAGGGACTTCACCCCTGGTTTGGTAAAGGGTAGCGTTTTCTATAAATAAGACCGGGTCATCGCTGCGGATGGCACTTTTCAACAAGCCCTTCGCATCTGCCGGCGTCCCCGGCGAGACCACCTTTAAACCAGGGAAATGGGCAAAAATCGCATCCGGCGTTTGCGAGTGAGTGGCAGCGAGCTGGCGTCCGCCGCCGCTCACGGCACGGATTACCAATGGAAGTTTGAACTGTCCAGCAAACATATAATGCAATTTAGCGGCTTCGTTGACGATATGGTCCATGGCAACAAAGGCGAAATTGATCGTCATCAATTCTGCCACAGGGCGTAAACCGGTTAATGCAGCACCAATCGCGCTGCCGACAATTGCTGCTTCAGCAATTGGCGTATCCCGAACGCGTTTCGCACCAAAATGATCATAGAATCCCTTCGTTACGGCGTAAGTCCCCCCCCAGACACCGACCTCTTCACCCTGGATGAATACGCGTTCATCACGTTCCATTTCCTCCCAGAGTGCCTGTGATACAGCTTCTCTCATGGTCATTTTTGCCATATTATTTTTCCTCACTTTCCCGTTCCATTCGATAACCCTTGTATTCGATAGGCGTCTCTTCAGCGTAAATATGATCAAATAGTGCTTCTTTTTCTGGGTTCGGGCTGGATTCAGCAAACCTGACCGCCTCATCAATGATTTCTTCTGCTTTGTTCTCCTGCTCATCCAATTCTTCTTTGGTTGCAATTTCCTCATCCAGCAGGTAGTTGCGGAAGACGCCGATCGGATCTTCATCTTCCCATTTCTTAACCTCTTCCTTTTCTCGATAACGTTCAGGATCACCCATAGAATGCCCCCGATAGCGATAGGTCATGATCTCTAAAAGATAAGGTCCCCCCTCCTCACGCATGCTTTCCAGCACTCGAGAGACCTCTTTGCGTACCTTCATCACATCCATTCCTTCAATACGTTCGTTAGGCATGCCGTAACCTTCAGCCTTCTGACGGATTTCAGAGACGGCTGAAGCCCTCTCTACAGCCGTACCCATGCCGTATTGGTTATTTTCACAAACCCACAGAACAGGTAAATTCCAAACTTTACTGAGGTTAAGCCCTTCATGGAAGAAGCCGATATTGGTGGCACCATCGCCGAACATACAGATGGTGATGGCATCAGCATTATCCTGATAGACATCCCCTAGTGCCATACCGGCTGCAATGGGAATATGGGCTCCGACAATGGCATGACCGCCCCAGAAATTCACATCCGTATCTGCCATATGCATGGAGCCGCCTTTTCCTTGAGAACACCCATCCTTTTTTCCCAGAAGCTCAGCCATGACAATTTTTGGGTCAATACCAGCACTGATTGCCCACCCGTGGTCCCGGTAGGCAGTGATGATGCGGTCTTTTGGCTGCCGAACAGAACAAATCCCCGCACAAACAGCTTCTTGCCCAATATAAAGATGCAAAAATCCACCGATTTTCCCTTGCTGATACAATTCTGCAGCACGCTCTTCTAATCGGCGGATCACGACCATTTCTTGAAACAGGTCTAGGTATTCATTTTTTTCCATAGGCTGTTTTCCCTTCTGAATTGAACTTCTTATATCTAATAATACTCATTTGAAATTAAACATAACCCAATCAAAGTATACCAGAATTGTGGTTCAAAAATTTTTCATGGTATAGCTAATTGATGAATATTCTCTAGTAATAGATTCCATGGAGATTAAAAAATAGACCCCCAGCCACAGCCGGGGGTCTGATTGTTGTTGATAAACAATAACTCAGTCGTTGTTGATCTTCGCCTGTGCAGCAGCCAAACGTGCGACCGGTACACGGAAAGGTGAACAGCTAACGTAATTATTGCCAACTAAGTGGCAGAATTCGATTGAGCTGGGTTCACCACCATGTTCACCGCAGATACCAACCTCAAGATTGGGGCGGACCTTGCGTCCTTCACTGACGGCGATATCCATCAGGCGGCCAACACCTTTGCGATCCAAGACCTGGAATGGATTCTCTGGTAAGATGCCTTCATCAACATAAGTGATTAAGAAATTACGTTCGGCATCATCACGGCTGTAACCAAAGGTCATCTGGGTTAAGTCGTTTGTCCCAAAGGAGAAGAATTCAGCCACTCCTGCAATCTCAGCAGCAGTCAATGCGGCGCGGGGGATCTCAATCATGGTGCCGAATTTATAGTCAAATTCAACGCCTTTTTCTTCCATAACCTCTTTAGCGATTGCCTCAAGCTCAGGTTGCACCTGTTTGAGCTCATTAATGTGCCCGGTCAGGGGAATCATGATCTCGGGTTTGGCGTCAATACCTTTGTTGGTTGCGTCACTGGCAGCTTCGAAGATTGCTCTAACTTGCATCCGCATAATATCCGGGTACACAATCCCCAAGCGAATGCCGCGCAGTCCCATCATTGGGTTGCTCTCATGAAGCTTATTGACGGCACCGAGCATTTGCTCCTTCTCTTCCAAACCGTCAGTTTCGCCCTTTGTTCGCATTTGCGTCACTTCCACCAGCAAGTCCTCCTGGGAGGGCAAGAACTCATGCAAAGGTGGGTCAATCAGGCGGATGATAACGGGGTAACCATCCATTGCTTCAAACAACCCGTAGAAATCTGAACGTTGGGAAGGTAATAACTTTTCCAGCGCATTATAGTAGGCGCTTGCAGCACTTGAGTCCTTAAGGGCAGATTTTGCTTCAGCCAATTCATTTTCCACTTCTTGTCGAGTTTCTTCACGCATGGGTTGGCCGTTAAGCTTGCCGCTCTTTAGATAGCCTTCTAACCGTTCCACATTGTTAATCAGATTCTGAGATTCTTCTGCATTCAAAATCATTTCCTGCACAAAAGGCAGACGTTCTTCTTCAAAGAACATATGCTCGGTTCGGCAAAGGCCAATCCCTTTGGCGCCAAAGGTACGGGCGCGTCGGGCATCTGCAGGATAGTCCGCATTCGCCCAAACCTGGAGCCGGGCATTCTCATCCGCCCATTCCAGCAAGGTCATTAGTTCAGTTTGTTCCTCAAGATCAGGTGTGGTCAGATCAAGTTTGCCAATAAAAGCTTCACCAGAACCGCCGTCCAGGGAAATCCATTCGCCCTCTTTGACAACCGTTCCGCCGGAGACCATCTGGCGTTTGTCCAGATTGATACTCATCATCGAAGCACCTACAACACAGGGTACACCAAATTGGCGGGCAACCACAGCGGCGTGGGAGGTCGCACCACCCTCGCTGGTCAGGATACCTTTCGCTGCCAGCATACCATGAACATCATCGGGTTTGGTGAAAGGACGGACCATAATCACATCCTGGCTTTCTTCGGTAGCCATTTGCTCAGCCGTATCCGCATCAAAGTAAACCTGTCCCACAGCTGCACCTGGGGAAGCGTTCACACCTGTGGCAAACAATTTATTGCTACGCCGTGCTTCACTCACCGTCTCAGGATCAAATTGGGGATGCAGCATTTGGTTGACTTGCTCCGGATCTACCCGCATGATGGCGGTCTCACGATCAATCAAGCCTTCATTTGCCATATCTACAGCAATCTTGATGGCTGCTTTTGCGGTCCGTTTGCCAGTTCGGGTCTGAAGCATCCAGAGTTTGCCGTTTTCAATGGTGAACTCTACATCCTGCATATCCTTATAGTGATTTTCAAGTTTCTGGGTGATGTCTGAAAATTGCTTAAAAACCTCGGACAATTCCTCTTCCATCTCCTGGATTGGTTTCGTATTGCGAATACCAGCCACAACATCTTCACCCTGGGCGTTCATCAAATAATCGCCATAAAGACTCTTCTCACCTGTACCGGGATCACGTGTGAAGGCAACACCGGTGCCTGAATCCCAACCCATATTACCGAAGACCATTGTAACGATGTTGACGGCTGTGCCTAAATCATCAGGGATGTTCGCCCGTCGACGATAGTCAATGGCGCGTTTGGCATTCCAGGAGTCAAAAACCGCTTTCGTTGCAAGTTCTAATTGTTTGATAGGATCCTGGGGAAAATCAAATCCCATTTCTTCACTGACAACAGCCTTGAATTTGGATGTCAACGCCTTCAAATTATCGGCATCCAGGTCGGTATCGCTCTCAGCACCTTTTTCTTCTTTGAAACTGTCCAAAACCTCTTCAAAAGCCTCATCTGGAATTCCCAACACCACTGAACCGAACATCTGGATCAGCCGGCGATAGGAGTCATAAACAAAGCGTTCGTTTCCGGTCAACTCAACCATGCCTTCAGCCGTTTCATCGTTCAAGCCCAGATTCAGCACAGTGTCCATCATGCCAGGCATGGACATCTTTGCGCCGGATCGGCAGGAAACAAGCAAAGGATTGGACGGATCACCAAATTCTTTTCCTGTCTGTTCTTCCACCACTTCCAGCGCTTCCAATGCTTGATCCCACATCCCCTCAGGGAAGGTTTGATCATCCTGGTAAGCAATGCAAGCTTCAGTTGTGATTGTAAAGCCGGGAGGGACTGGAACCCCAATGCGTGTCATATCTGCCAGGTTAGCGCCTTTACCGCCAAGCAGAGTGCGCACGCCCTCCCAATCACCTACATATTCCTCTGCTTCATCAACTTCGTTGAATAAATAAACCCATTTCTTTTCTGTCATGCTTCCTCCTAAATCAATTATTTGTAATGATTAAACGCTTCTTGCGTAGTCTGTCTCTCAAACACATAATTTTACCATGAGGATGCTAATTATCAAAAATTCAGCCTTCAGAAATAGGTTAATGTTTTGTTATGGGAGAATATGCCTCATTTATGAGATCAATATGAGGTTTCGTACAAGGAGTTCGCCTGCGTTTTTTGTTCCTAAAGCACCATATCCGATCTTGCCATTGGGTTTGAAATAAAAATACTGGTTATCAATCCAGATGACCAGGCCCAATCGTCCTCTGGGTGAAGTCATCGTCTCAAAAGCTGCTTTGTGATCAACTTCAAAAAGGACTTTATTTTCCTGCCAGGTAAATTGGTAGCTGTGCCAGGCTGTCACATCAATTGCTAATTCGCAGGCATCTTCTTTGATCACCCACCGGGCAAAACGACGCAGCACACGTGCTGTGAGGGACCAGAACAAGAAAGGCAAGGTGGGAATACCAAAAATGAAAGTCATCGCTGGCAGCAAAGGGGACCGAAAAGTCTTTATATGAAACCCTGAAGCTGGCAAATCATCCCGTAAAGAGAGATAGTTGGGTGGCGAACCATAGAAAAACCAGACTGCATTGGGGAGCACGGGCAGTAGTTTTGCCATGCCCCCTCCCCCTAAGCCTATGCTGAAGGGATCGTTCCACAATCCAAAGCCCCAGGTACCGCAAAGGTCTTCCTGCGAAACCCTCGCCTCAATTTTCAAGACCGTAGGCGCAGTATGTGGAAACTGAAACCTGGCTAGATGCATATAATCGTCTACCTGGCTCAAACCATACTTTCCTTCGTGTAAAGTGGGCAGCTCTAAACGATATGTTCCCCCGTCTTCTCTCATCACCTTGCCACCGTTTACCTGACGTGTTCTTAGTGCATCAAGCATCCTGTTTCTCCAGAATTATTATTGGCAGGATATACGCTGATGACTCATGATGTTTCACCCTGACCTGAAAACCAGACTGCTGTGCCTGCTGGATAAAATCTTCCATCCAGGGGTTTTCACCCCCTCCCAAAAACCACCCCACGAAAAAATGTTTCCAAGCAGACTTGAATTGAACACCCACACCCGTAATGACCCAACGCCCATGAAGGAAAAGGATTCGATGAACTTCACGTAATGAATTTGGATGAAAAATGTAATTCGTTGGAAAAGTTGAGAGTACATTTTCCAGAGCGCTGCTATAAAATGGCAGGTTTTGAATGCGCCCTCTAACCCGTTTGATCGCAAGCCCTTTCCCGTTTAGTTTTCCCTGTGTTATTTGATGCATCTGATTTGAAAGTTCTAGACCCACCACATCCATCCCACGCTGTGCCATCTCAATTAGCAGCGACCCGGTGCCAAAACCTGTTTCCAGAACCCTGCCCGGGATCAAATATCCCAGGGCATCTCGCCGCCACTGGGACCAATAACCAAAGCTCACCAACCAGGCGACAATATCATATGCCCATGCAAAGCGATGATACAGGGATTCGGCTGCCCACTGATAGATTTTCATCACGCTTTTCTGGAAAAAATATGTTTGCATCTTGTTTT
>Ga0207796_1000768_pt1 | contig 11884 bp, 11 predicted proteins | sample Pon1CUnioCityCA_6_FD_187274 | JGI IMG/M metagenome (GOLD analysis project Ga0207796, IMG submission 187274) | Marine sediment microbial community from Union City, CA, USA - Pond 1C Sediment 1 (SPAdes) | ecosystem: Environmental > Aquatic > Marine > Intertidal zone > Salt pond sediment ...
CTTTTCCCGAGGTCGACTGCATGACGGATCCGCTTGTTCGGAAATGGGACCTGCGCTACGAGGAGGCCGATCCCGTTGCAGCTCGGCCCTGCGGGGTGCTGGAAGAATACGCACATCTGCTTCCCGCTCGGGGCAGGGCGCTGGATCTCGCCTGCGGTCTGGGCGGCAACGCCGTGTTCCTGGCCCGGCTGGGCCTGGACACGACGGGCTGGGACCTCTCGCCGGTGGCGACCACGAAACTGGGTGACCATGCGAAAACGCAGGGCCTGTCGGTACGCGCCGAGGCTCGCGACGTGCTGTCCTTGCCCCCCGAGCCGGACAGTTTCGATGTGATCGTCGTTTCCTATTTCCTGGAGCGCGCGTTGGCGCCGGCCCTCGTGCGCGCATTGCGCCCCGAGGGCCGGCTTTTCTACCAGACCTGGACCCGCGAGGCGGTGGACGATCGCGGTCCCCGGAACCCGGCCTTCCGGCTCGCGCCCAACGAGTTGCTCGCGCTGTTCGGGAATCTGAGGGTGATGGTCTACCGCGAGGAAGGCCGCATCGGCGACACCGCTCGAGGCCTGCGCAACGAAGCCTGCCTGGTCGCGACCCGCCCGCCGCGTTGAGTTTCAGAGGCGGCCACGAAAGAACACGGACATTACTAAGAATACATTTAATTCAACAGTATAGGGGGGTCGTTTCGTGTTCTTTAATAGATGTATTTTTAGTCGAAACGGGTTCTGTAGGCTTCCGCATGAACACCATGTTCTGATGCGGGAAGGCTGAATCCCAACCGTGGCGCCGGGCGATATGCCTGAAAGTGAGCGGACGGTAGAAGACGACGTGGGTCGGGTCGCGGCGGTAGTTCCAGCGGGCGAAGCGGGCGTCGTCGGTCTGGAACGTGGTCTGGATCGCCAGCCAGCCGCCGGGTTTCAGCAGCGCGTCGAGCCGCCGGAACTGCCGCGCCGGATGATGGAAATGCTCCACCACCTCGGTGCAGGTGATGAAATCGTAGGTGCGCTCCAGCGCTTCCGGATCCGGGTGAAAGAAGGGATCGTACAGCGCCATGCGGTGCCCTCCGGAACGCATCAGCGCCGCAAGAGTGGGGCCTGGACCACACCCGTAGTCCAGGCCGGTCGCCCCCGGGGGCAGCCGCGCGAGCAGGGGTTTGGCCAACCGGCTCAGAAAGCCGCGGTAGGCCGGGTCGTCCGGGGCGTTGCGATGCAGACGGTATTCCTCCAGCTCCTTTCGGGCTGAAGGCAACTGATCCCGCGCGAGAAAGGTCGCCTCGCAGATCCGGCAGCGGTAGTAGTCGTGCCGGTCCACGCTGGCGAACAACCGGCCCGCATCCCGGTCACAGACCGGGCACGGAGCGGCGCTCACCCGCATGACGGCGGCCTCAGTTCCCGGCCAGTTCCGCCTTCTGCACGGCGCGCCAGTGGTGCAGCAGCGGCTCGGTGTAGCCCGACGGCTGTTCCCGGCCCTTGAAGATCAGGTCGGAGGCGGCGCGAAAGGCGATCGATGCGTCGAAATCGCCCGTCATCGGCCGGTACAGGGGGTCGTCACGGTTCTGTTCGTCGACCACGGCCGCCATGCGTTTCAGGGTGGCCTGCACGCGTTCGGCGTCGACCACGCCGTGGTGCAGCCAGTTGGCGATGTGCTGGCTCGAGATGCGCAGGGTCGCGCGGTCCTCCATCAGGCCGACGTCGTGGATGTCCGGAACCTTGGAACAGCCGATGCCCTGCTGCACCCAGCGCACCACGTAGCCAAGGATGCCCTGGCAGTTGTTGTCGAGCTCCTGCTGGATCTCCTCGTCCGACCATTCCGGCTTCTCGACCACCGGCACCTCGAGCAGGTCGTCCAGGAGTTGCCCTTCCATGTCGGGCTTCAGGCTGGCCTCCATGTCCTCCTGCAATGCCGCGACGTTGACCTCGTGATAATGCAGCGCGTGCAGCACCGCCGCGGTCGGCGAGGGCACCCAGGCCGTGTTCGCGCCCGCCTTCGGGTGCCCGATTTTCTGTTCCAGCATCGCGGCCATCCGGTCCGGCATCGCCCACATGCCCTTGCCGATCTGCGCCCTGCCGCGCAGGCCGCAGGTCAGTCCGACGACGACGTTGTTGCGCTCGTAGGCGGCGATCCATTTCGCGCCCTTCATGTCGCCCTTGCGCAGTACCGGGCCCGCCTCCATGGCGGTGTGGATCTCGTCGCCGGTGCGGTCGAGGAAGCCGGTGTTGATGAAGGCCACCCGCGCCTGCGCCGCGGCGATGCAGGCCTTGAGGTTGACCGAGGTGCGGCGTTCCTCGTCCATGATGCCCATCTTCAGGGTGTTGCGCGGCAGCCGCAGCAGATCCTCCACGCGCCCGAACAGGTCCGAGGCGAAGGCCACCTCGTCGGGGCCGTGCATCTTCGGCTTGACGATGTACACCGAGCCGGTCCGCGAGTTGCCGCTCTTGCGCTTCAGGTCGTGCAGCGCGAGCAGGCTGGTCATGATCGCGTCGAGGATGCCCTCGGGAGTCGGCTGACCGTCGCCGTCCAGCAGGGCGGGGGTGGTCATCAGGTGCCCGACGTTGCGCACGAACATCAGCGAGCGGCCGGGCAGGCTCAGCGTGCCGCCGTCGGGCGCGGTGTACTCCCGATCCGGGTTCATGCGCCGGGTGACGACCTTGCCGCCTTTCTGGAACGAGGTCTCGAGGCTGCCTTTCATCAGGCCGAGCCAGTTCCGGTACACGCCGACCTTGTCCTGTGCATCGACCGCGGCGACCGAGTCCTCGCAGTCCATGATCGTGGTCACCGCGGCTTCGAGCAGCAGATCCTTCACGCCTGCCGGGTCCGTGCGGCCGATCGGGTGGGTCCGGTCGAACTGGACCTCGATGTGCATGCCGTGGTTGACCAGCAACACGGCGCCCGGTTTTTCCTCTTCGCCCTGGAAGCCTACGAAGTGCGACGGCTCGGCGAGTTCGGCCTCGTCGCCCTTGTCGAAGCGGATGCGCAGACGGCCGTCTTCCACCCGATAACCGGTCGCATCCCGGTGGGAACCCGTGGTCAGCGGTGCAGTGCGGTCGAGCAGGCCGCGACCATAGGCAATCACCTTGTCGCCACGCACCGGGTTGTACTCGGGACCGCGTTCGGCGCCGTCGGCATCCGGAATCGCGTCGGTGCCGTACAGGGCGTCGTAGAGGCTGCCCCAGCGGGCGTTTGCGGCGTTCAGCGCGTAGCGCGCGTTGCTGACTGGCACCACCAGCTGGGGCCCGGCCTGGGAAGCGATTTCCGGGTCGACGTTCGCGGTGGTGATGCGCACGCCGGACGGCGGTTCGACGAGATAACCGATTTCCTGCAGGAAGCTGCGGTAACCCGGGAGATCCCCGATCGGGCCGGGATGTTCCCGGTGCCACTGGTCGAGTTTCTGCTGCAGGAGATCGCGCCGTTCCAGCAGCGCGCGGTTGCGCGGCGCGAGGTCGTGGACCAGGCCGTCGACCCCGGCCCAGAAGGCCTCCGGATCGAGTTCGGTTCCCGGAAGAGCCTCTTCCTGGATGAACCGATCCAGTTCGGCCGCCACCTGCAGCCGTTCGCGCGTCACGTATTCAGTCATGCTCGTTCACCTTTCCTGGCGATCCGTGGGGAGGTTGGTGTGGCAGCGGTGCCCAATGCCTGATCATCATGCCACGAGGCACACCGTGAACATCAAGCTGCGAGCGCCGCGATGCCGGCGCGAGCGATCTGGGCGTCCTGCTCGGGCTTCACGCCGGACACGCCGACCGCGCCGATGACGCGGCCCTCGTGGATGACCGGAATCCCGCCGGTGAGCATGCCCTGCAGCACCGGGGCCGACAGGAACGCGGTGCGCCCCCCGTTGATCATCTCTTCGAACGCCTGTGTCTCCCGGCGGCCCAGTGCCGCCGAGCGGGCCTTCTCGGGGGCCACGTAGCTCGCCATCGGGGCGCAGGCGTCCATGCGGCGCAGCGCCAGCAGGTGGCCGCCGTCGTCGCTGACCGCGATGGTCACGAACCAGCCATTGGCCTCGGCCTCCTGTTGTGCCGCGTCCAGGATACGGTTGACGTGCTCGAGATCCAGTACGGCTTTCTGATGCATGAGGGTGCTCCGGGTTACGGGGAGGGGGTGCGGTGGTCCGTGGGGTCCAGCATATCGTCGACGAGCTCGATCCAGTGCCGCACCGGCGTGTTCGTGGCGCCGCCGAGGTGCGTCTGGCAACCGATGTTCGCGGTGACGATCCACTCGGGGCCGCTGGCTTCGAGTGCCTTGAGCTTCTGGTCCCTCAGCTTTCGGGACAGCTCGGGCTGGGTGACGGAATAGGTCCCGGCGGAGCCGCAGCACAGGTGACCGTCGGCCACCGGGGCGAGGTGGAAGCCCAGTCGCGTGAGCACGGCCTCCACGGCGCCGCCGAGACGCTGGGCGTGCTGCAGCGTGCAGGGACAGTGGAAGGCGACGCGTCGGCCGTCGGCGGTATGCAGGCTGTCCAGCGGCTCGTCGCGCAGCACCTCGACCAGGTCCCGGGTCATCCGGCTGACCGTGGCGGCACGTTCCGCGTAGACGGGATCGCCCGCGAGCAGGTGCCCGTATTCCTTCACGAAGGCGCCGCAACCGCTGGCGGTCTGCACGATGGCTTCGGCGCCCGCCTCGATCGCGGGCCACCAGGCGTCGATGTTGGCCCGTGCCCGGTCCAGCCCGTCTGCCTGCGCATTCAGGTGATAGTCCAGTGCACCGCAGCAGCCGGCGGCAGGAGCCGATTCCAGGCGGATACCGAGACGGTCGAGGACCCGTGCCGCCGCCGCGTTCGTGTTCGGCGAAAGCCCCGGCTGCACGCAACCCTCGAGAACCAGCATATGGCGGGTATGGCGCCCCGAGGGGGGGCGTGTCCGCGGTGCGACGGATTGCGGCGGAATCTTTTCCTGCAGGCTTCGGGGCAACCACGGGCGTACCCCTCGCGCCAGTGCGAAAAGCGGGCCGGCGGTGCGCGCGGACCCCATCGTCCGGCGCAGCAGGGAGCGGAACGCGCGTTCGGGAAGGCCGCGTTTCCCCCGAGCTTCGACCTCCGCGCGCCCGATGTCGATGAGCTTGTGGTACTCCACGCCCGAAGGGCAGGTGGTCTCGCAGTTGCGGCAGGTCAGGCAGCGGTCGAGATGCAGGCGGGTCTGGGTGATGACCGGATCGCCGGCATCAGGGTTTTCCAGCAGTGCCTTGACCAGGTAGATGCGGCCACGCGGTCCGTCGCGCTCGTCGCCCAGCAGGCGGTAGGTGGGACAGGTCGCGTTGCAGAATCCGCAGTGCACGCAGCTGCGCAGGATGCGATCCGCCTCACGGATGTGGGGCTGCTCCAGGGCCTCGTCGCTGAACCGGGTCTGCACGGTCAGAACTCGGCGTACATGCGGCCGGGGTTGAAGATGCCGTTGGGATCCAGGCGGGCCTTCAACTGCCGGTGATGTTTCGCGAGCACCGGGCTCAACGGACTGAACGGCTCGGCTGTGTCCGGCGTATAGCAGATGGCATGGCCTCCCGCCCGCGCTGCGGCTTCACGGACGGCCGATGTGGGGAGATCGCTTCGCAGCCAGCGTTGGGCCCCGGCCCAGTCGTACAGGACGTCGCCAGCCAGATCGAGCGGCGGGGTGTGGTGAGGCAGGGACAGGCGCCAGAGCGGACGCGGATCAGCACGATCGAAAAAGGGCAGGGTATGCTCCCGCAACGCGGTCCAGAATGCGGGGTCCAGGTCCTCGCCGCCGAGCCGGGCGCGGTTTGCCGCCACGGAGCGGATGCCGCCCTCGAGGCGCAGGTACAGGCGTCCGTCGTACCAGCCGGCGGCGCTCAGCGGCATTGGCTGTTGCCCCCATTTCGTCAGCTTGGCCATGGCATTGGCCAGCGGCAGCTGCAGGCACAGACTATGCGAGGCGGCGGGTTTCGGGAGCACCTTCAACGAAACTTCGGTGATCACGCCGAGGGTGCCCAACGCCCCCGTCATCAGCCGCGACAGGTCGTAGCCGGCGACGTTCTTCATCACCTCGCCCCCGAAGCGCAGGTGCCGACCCTGGTGCGTGATCACGCGGATGCCGAGAACGAAGTCGCGCACGGCGCCGGTCCAGGGCCGGCGCGGACCGGACAGCCCGCTCGCGATCATGCCGCCCACGGTGGCACCGGGGCCGAAATGCGGCGGCTCGAACGGGAGCTGCTGTCCTGCAGCCGCGAGTACCTGCTCGAGCTCTTGTAGCGGCGTGCCGGCCCGTACGGAGACCACCAGCTCCACCGGGTCGTAGTGCGTGATGCCCCGATGTCCGGTCAGATCCAGCTCCTCGCCGTCCACCGGACGCCCGTAGAACGCCTTGGTCCCGCCGCCCGCGATACGGATCGGTCTCCCGGAGGCGTCGGCCTCCGCCACGCGCGCGCAGAGCGCTTCGGCAAGGTCCCGGTCTCCGGCGGTGCCGCCGGTGGCTTGGGTGTCGTCCATGGCGGGGTTCAGAACCGCGGCAGGTCGGGGTGCGGAAGCTGGTTGTTGTGCACGTGCATCGCGCCGTATTCGGCACAGCGCGCCAGTGTCGGAATGTTCTTGCCCGGGTTCAGCAGGCCCTCCGGGTCGAACGCCGCCTTGACCGCGTGGAAGGTCGTGATCTCGTCGGGTTGGAACTGGGTGCACATCTGGTTGATCTTCTCGCGTCCGACGCCGTGCTCGCCGGTGATGCTGCCGCCCACCTCGACGCAGAGCTCCAGAATACGCCCGCCGACGCTTTCCGCCCGCTCGAGTTCACCCGGACGGTTCGCATCGAACAGGATCAGCGGGTGCATGTTGCCGTCGCCCGCGTGGAACACGTTCGCGACGCGCAGACCGGATTCCGCGGACAGCGCCGCGATGCCTTTGAGCACCCGCGGCAGTTCGCGCCGGGGAATCGTGCCGTCCATGCAGTAGTAGTCCGGCGCGAGTCGCCCCACGGCCGGAAAGGCGTTCTTGCGTCCGGCCCAGAACCGCGCCCGCTCGGCCTCGTCGCGGGCAAGCGCGATGTCGGTTGCGCCGGCCTTGGCGAGAACCTCGCGCACGCGCTGGCAGTCGTCGGCGACGTCCGCCTCGACGCCGTCGAGTTCGCAGAGCAGGATCGCCTGCGCACCCGTGGGATACCCGGCATGAATGAAGTCCTCGGCCGCCTGGATCGCGAGCTGGTCCATCATTTCCAGCCCCCCGGGAATGATGCCCGCGGCGATGATGTCGCCCACGGCCTTCCCGGCTTTCTCGACGTCGTCGAAGCTCGCCATGATCACTTTCGCCGTCTCGGGCTTCGGCAACAGTTTCACCGTGACCTCGGTGATGATGCCGAGCATGCCTTCGGAGCCGTTGAACAGGGCGAGCAGGTCGAACCCCGGGGCGTCGAGCGCCTCGGACCCCAGGACCATCTTTTCGCCCTCGATGGTGATCGCCTCGACGGCCATCACGTTGTGCACGGTGAGCCCGTACTTCAGGCAGTGCACGCCGCCGGCGTTCTCCGCGACGTTGCCGCCGATCGAGCAGGCGATTTGCGAGGACGGGTCGGGGGCGTAGTAGAGCCCAAGCGGCGCGGCGGCTTCCGAGATGGCCAGGTTGCGCACGCCCGGCTGCACCCGCGCAATGCGTTTCTCCGGATCGATTTCGAGAATGCGATCGAAACGCGACATCACCAGCAGCACGCCCTGCTCGAGGGGCAGGGCCCCCCCGGAGAGTCCGGTCCCGGCCCCCCGCGTGACCACCGGGACGCGCAGTTCGCGACAGGTCTGCAACAGCGTGACGACCTGGTCGACGGTCTCGGGGAGAGCGACGAGCATCGGCATGACCCGGTACGCGGACAGCCCGTCGCATTCGAAGGGCCGGCGGTCCTCCTCGCGATCCAGCAGGGTCATGCCCGGCAACGCGGCCCGCAGGCGCTCCCGAGTGGTCTGCGGGTCCGACTGCGGAAGGGAACCGTCGAGCCGTTCGTCGAACAGGATGTTCATGGCGTCGCATCCCCCGGAATGACAGGCTGTGTTGGCGTGCGGATGTTCACGCTTGGTACTCTAGCCGCATCGGGCTTCTACTGTCCCGTTTACCGCATCGGGCCACGGGAAAGACCGCCACCGCCAACGGTGGCCGGTGATATCGATGGAAAGAACGATTTCGGGAGTGTCGAAGATGCGTGCATCGGTTCGTGCGGCGTGGTGGATCGGGATCCTGTCGGTGGGTTTTGCCGCGCTCGTCGGGGCCTCCGAGCCGCGCGTTCAGGCCTTGTTCCCGGGCAAGGCGATGTTTTCGCTTGCGGGCGAGCAGTTCGTGTTGAGAGACGGCGAGACGGGGCCGGGCGGTCTGCGGTTGTTGCGTGCGACCAGCGCGTCCGCGCTGGTGGAATACGGGGGCCGGCAGCAGGAGTGGTCGCTCGAACGCGGGCGGTTCGCGGTCGACTATATCCCGGCAGCCCGGCCTGAAATGCGCATTCTGCCCGGTCCCGAGGGTGGCTACAGCGTGGCCGGTCTGATCAACGGTCGCAGCGTGCGTTTTGTCGTCGACACCGGGGCCACCGCGATCACGCTGAGCGAAACCGAGGCGGTGCGCCTGGGACTGCCGATCACGGACGGTGTCGAGGTTCCGGTGGAAACCGCATCGGGAAGGGTGGCAGGCCGCCGCATCCTGATCGATCGTGTCCAGGTGGGAGGGCTCGACGAGCCGAGGGTCGATGCGGTGGTCCTGCCCGGGGACCGGCCCGCGACCGCGCTGCTGGGCATGAGTTTTCTCGGCCGGCTGAACATCCGCAGCGAAGGCCCGATTCTGGTGCTGCAGGCGCGCTGAAAAGGCCCCTCCGAATTCACAGACCGAGCACGCCCAGCCACAGCGGCAGGGTCACGGCCGAGGCGATGGTGGCCAGGCCGACGGTCGTGGCCACCAGGGGCGCGTCGCCCCGCATCCGAGCGGCCAGGATGTACGCCGACGAGGCGGACGGCAGCGCCGCAAGGATCAGGGCGGCGGCGAGATACACGCCCTGGAGGTGCAGCCACAGCGCCAGACCCCACGCAAGAGCGGGCACGGCGAGCAGCTTCACCGCGAGGAAATAGGCGACCAGTGCCGTATCGCGGCGGGTCAGCATGAAAGTCAGCCCCGCGCCGGTCGCCAGCAGACCCAGCGGCAGCGCAGGTTCGCCCAGAAAGAGCAGCGTGGTCTCCAGCGTCTGCGGCAGCGGCCATCCCGACAGGGACCAGCCGACGCCGCCAAACGTGGCGATGATCAGCGGATTGCGCAGCAGCTCGCGGAGAAGGGGTTGCTGGCCGTGGCGGGCCAGCGCCCACACCGACGCCAGGTTGGCCAGCGGGATCACGAATCCCGCGAGCAGGGCGAACGCGGCAATCCCTTGCGCCCCGAAGAGCCCGCCCATGAGGGCGAAACCGATGTAGGTGTTGAAGCGGAAGCCGCACTGGAATAACGATGCAAAGGATCGGGGGGAGGGGCGCAACAGCGGGCGCACGGCGAGCCCCAGGGTCATCCCGCCGAGCATGAACAGCATGCCGGTCAGCACCATGGCTCCGCCTGCGCCGAGATCGATGGGACGGGTCGCCAGCGTTCCGAACAGCAGCGCCGGGAACAGCAGGTAGTACACCAGCCACTCGATTCCGCCCCAGACCTCGCGACCCAGCAGATTCCATCGCTTCAGCAGGTGGCCGAGAGCGATCAGCGCCGCAATGGGCAGCAACACGCCGACGGCTTCGAGCATCGGTACCCTCCGGAACGGGCTTTCATGATACAACTCGACACCGGCACTCTGAGACGGTAATGACATCCGAAACACCCCAGCAACGGGTTTTTTTCGCGCTTTGGCCGGACGAAGCGGTCCGGGAAGCGCTGTCCCGTCTGGCCAAGCACCTGGAGGGTGATGGACGTCCCGTTCCCGCCGGGCACCTGCACCTGACCCTGGCATTTCCAGGGACCGTGCCTTCCGGCGTCGTGTCGCGGCTCGTCGCGAGGATGTACTCGGTCGAGGTGCCCGCCATCCGGCTGCGCCTCGATGCATTGGGCTACTTTGCAAGGCCGCGGATCGCCTGGGTGGGACCTTCCGAGGTTCCCGAGACCCTGGTCGAGTTGGCAAATGCCCTGAACGGACTCTGCGCAGAGGCGGGTGTGCGCATGGAACAGCGATCGTTCCGGCCGCACGTGAGCCTGCGTCGTGGCGTTACGCGCTTCCAGCCCGCACGATTCCCGCCGCTGGACTGGATGACCGATCGCATCGTGCTGGTCGAGTCCGGCCGGAACGGCCACCCCGGGCCCTATCGAATCCTCGCCAGCCACCCCGGGAAATGAAAAAAAAGGCGAGCCACGGAAGAACACGGAAACCCGCGGAAAAGAAGCTTTTTAAAGGTCTCTTCCGTGATTATTCCGTGTTCTTCCGTGGCTGTACTTCCTTAAAGGCGCCGTGGCGAATCGAGTCGCTTCAGGCAAGGATTCGCCAGGCGAGCCAGATCAGCGAGAAGGCGGTGAGGAAGGCGATTCCGGTCCAGGCGAGGGCGAGCAGCACGGGGCTCGGACGCGCGTTCTGTGGCATGTGGGCGTCGGTGACGACCCGTAGCGTCAGCCAGGCAAGCACCGGGGCCGACAGGAAGGAGATGGTCGTCGCGAGGTCGATCAGCTGGGTGAACCGGGTGCCGGCCAGGTACAGGATCAGCAACGCGCCGGAACTCACCACGATCAAGAAGGCTCGGTAGGTTCCGGTGTCGTGCGGCTTCCGGGCGCGCGGATCGTCGGGGCCGTGTCGCGCCACCGCGAGGAGCGCCGAGAGTACCCGGGGATAGGCGTCGGTGACCGCGAGCGTGGTGCTGAACATGGTGCTGAGCGCGGCAATGGCGATCAGGGGGCGGCTCCATTCACCCAGCGTGCCGGCATAGAGATCCACCAGTTGCGCGGAGAAGCCGACGGCCGAGTCCGCGAAGACGATGCCGCTGGCGTGCATCAGCAGTGCGCCGAGCAGAAGGAAGGCGACCGCCAGCAGCGTTGCCCCGACGTAGCCGAGCCGGAAGTCGATCACGGCGTCGCGCAGGCTGGGCGGCTGCCCGGTTTCTCGGGCGCGCTCCTGGGTCCAGAGCGAGTGCCAGGCAGCGACTTCCAGCGGGATCGGCATCCAGCCCACGAGCGCGAGCAGGAACGCGAAACCGGCGGCGGTCCAGATCTGGGGGGCCTGCTCCAGGCCGCTGAGGCGATGCCAGTCGAGTTCTCCCCCGAGCGCGAGGCTGACGGCGGCCAGGGTGGAGACCGTGAGCGCGGCCATGATCATCTTCATGGCGAGGTCGAGCCCGCGATAGTTGCCAATCGCCAGCAGCACGAGGCAGGCCACGAGAATTCCGGCGGAAAGCGTTGCCGGTGAAGCATCGATGCCGAACACGAGCCCGGCAAGCCCCGCGGTGACGACGGTGACCACGGCCTGGATGATGAACATGGTGAAGACGGTGATCAGCGCGAACAGGCCCAGCGCCCAGCGTCCGATCCGCCGGTAGCCGACCAGCAGATTCTCGCCGGTTGCCGCGGCGTAGCGTGGACCGAATTCCAGGAAAGGGTATTTGAACAGGCACGCGAGAAGGACCAGGGGCAGCAGCAGGAGCCCGTATTCGGCCCCGGCCCGCGTCGACTGCACCAGGTGCGACACGCCCACCGCCGCTCCGGCCATCAACAGCCCCGGCCCGATCGCCGCGCGCAGGGGAGACATCGACATTCGGTGCATGCGGGCGGGCCTCGTGCCGTTGGGATGCGTGGGCACGATACGTGAACCGGGGGGTGCTCGGGAAGCCGGATCGCCGTGACTACTCGTCGAGCAATTCCTCGATCTGCGCCACGACGCCGGGCTCGTGCCATTCGATGGCGCCATACAGCGAGTGGCTCAAGCGCCCCTTGCGATCGACCAGATAGCTGCTGGGATAGGCCAGCGCC
>Ga0207796_1000769_pt1 | contig 11879 bp, 15 predicted proteins | sample Pon1CUnioCityCA_6_FD_187274 | JGI IMG/M metagenome (GOLD analysis project Ga0207796, IMG submission 187274) | Marine sediment microbial community from Union City, CA, USA - Pond 1C Sediment 1 (SPAdes) | ecosystem: Environmental > Aquatic > Marine > Intertidal zone > Salt pond sediment ...
CCGCCACATATGAGGCTGTCTGTAAAAGGCAGCCTCTTTTTTATCGTAATTAAGATTGTGGACAACTTTATTGACACTATTGGTTTTGTTCCGTATAATAACTTGGAACCTCGTCGAGCCGTTTTATCGAGGGAAATGCCCTTGTTATCAATATTTTCAATATCATTGATAACGACTTGACCTCAGGATAATTGAATAACTTTTGAGTCAAGAAATTAATATTACAACTGAATATTTGTCCGCATTACTACTAGGTGTTTTGACCTTTACCACGCCTTTTGGAGGTAGCCCATGTCTATCCTAGCATGGTGCATTTTACTATTATCAATTCTATTCGTTTTGACTTCGTTTATCGTATTGTTTACGAAAGATTTAGTCATGATTATCTCATCGATTGGGCTGGGTAGTGTCATTTTATCTATTCTTTTCTTTATTTTTGGGGCACCCTTTGCAGGTGCATTTGAGCTCAGTGTTGGTGCGGGTTTGATCAGTGTTCTCTTCATCATAGCCACCAGTGTAACCGATCGTGCTGTAGATGAGGTTGAAAAATCATGAAACGACGGATGGGTTATTTTCTTATTGCATTGATTTTATTGGTTGCAGGGTGGGTTATTTTCAATGTGCTAAACCCTACCAACATTGAATCGAGTATCGATTGGGATTTCAACGCCTGGTTTTGGGAAAGACGCGGTTTAGATTTGGTTGTTCAAGTTGTTTTAGTTTTTGCTGGCGCGCTGGGCATTGCAGCAATCTTACCCCTATATGATGAAAATGATGACTGAATTGATCCTACCGGGCTGGTTAATATCTTTTGTACATATTTGTGTTCTGATTGTGTTTGTGATGGGTTTATTATGTTTCTTTCTCAGAAAGCGGTATATTCGGCAGCTTGTTGGTCTTAAATTGATGCTTCAAAGTATCAGCCTTGGATTAATCCTTACTGGATGGCAATTAAACGAGATTTTTTTAGCCCAATCGATGATCATATCCGCGCTTGTTCTTGAAGCAGTTGTGATCGGTTTAGCGCTTACGATGATCATTCACATCGCCCGACATGCACAAGATGAGAAAGAATTTGTTGAATAAGTCAAAATTTATTACGAGAAAAAATGAGATTTAACCTGATCAGTATTCTAATTACAATCATATTTGCACTACCTCTATTAGCAATTATTTTTGATATTGTTTTTAAGTGTTGTGAAACAACAACTTTTTTTCAATATGAGATTGGTTTAATGCTGGTTGCTGTCTTTTCCTTGAGTTTAATGGGGCAGCAGGATATTCAGACACCCTTCAGCTTTATGCAATCGTCAATCACGTTGAGTCTAGCAAACACACCATTGTTTTTAATTTTGGTGGTACTTCTAACTTTGTTTATTTTTGTTTTTATTTCAATCAAACATAAAAATTTTTCACTTACTCGTTACGAATTTATTTTAATAAATATTGCTTTATCCTTTGGCTTTATTGCTTTCATCAGCGGCCAATTTATGATTCGTTATATTGCTTTGGATGTGGTCGGACTATTAGCCGCGCTTATTGTTCTTAAACACTTAAATGAATCAATTCAATTCAAGGATTTCATTGTCATTTTCCAATCACTAAGATTTGGCGATCTCTGTCTCTTAGCTTCTATATTAATGCTCAATCGCTATGCTAACACATTGGAAATATCCCAGATGATATCTTCAGCAAGTGAAATGTCAAATCCGGGTAGAACATGGGTATTGTTGGGATTTTTGATTGCCGTCATGATCAAGATAGGAATTTGGCCTTTTGGATTATGGCTGCGGCGTGCCAGGAAATCAACAGGGGCGGTCTCATTCTGGATTTCAGGATTTTTAATGTCTGCCCTCGGATTTTATTTACTTTATCGGGTCATCCCGATTATCAACCTTAACAAATCTTACGAGTTATTGGTTTTTATACTGGGTTTAACCACAATGGCCATGACTCTTTTATTTCAATACCTGGGGTTGGTGAAACATTCTAAGTTTAGCTTTCTCAGTGCGATCACAGGCAGTATTTTGTTATGTGCGATTGCGCTCATCCAAAGTCCATTCTTTGTTTACTATTTGATCGGATTACTCAGCTATCGCATATTTATTTTCCTTGATGAAGAATCAATGATTAAACTCCCAAAATACCTTGGTATTGGTCTGCCCTTTGTGATTAATGGACTTTTTATTTGGCTTAATGCAGAAAGCATTTCAATTCTCACCCTCTCCATTTGGGTCTTCTTAACCCTTTCATGGGCTTTTACTGTCTGGATTGTTAATAGACGCAAGCTTATGCACGAAGGTCCGATCTTTTCCGAAATTAAAGTGGATCTTAGCAGGTATGGACTTGCTGATATGATCTCAAGAGGTGCATTGAGGTTGAACGAAATCGTCGAAAGAGATTTTTTTTCTAATAGATTGACAGGCAATTTTCTCACAAAGGCAGCCCTTTGGTTGAACCAAACTCTGGAGGTTGGGGTTCTGTCACAGGGCATTGACCATTTAGGACATTGGTATGAAAAAATTGCTAATTGGAATTTTAAATTTATTGAGGGTCGATTAGAGATGATTTGGACATGGGTAAGCCGGAAGTTGATGCAGCTTTCGGAAGGTACCCTATCTATATTTGAAAAGGATGCGGCTGAAAAAGCCGAAGGATTGATGGGAAATGCGCTTAAGACTCTTGAGGTTTATGAAGAAAACGTTCTCAAAAAACGCTTGCGATGGGATTTAGCTTGGATTCCTTTATTGTTAATTGGTTTATTAATTTTCTTGACGGTAGCCTAAAGGGAGGATGAACTGATGCGCTTTTATGAAGTGTTATTGCCCGGGATTACAGTATTTCCCATCATTGGTGTGGTGGTTTTATTAATTTGGGGTAAAGCAAAAAAATCTCAGGCTGCTGTGATTGGAATCATTAGTGAGGGATTGGCTTTAATCATCACATTAATTTTACTGGTTCCCTTGAGAAGAAATGGCGTCGTTTTATTTACCATGCCGTGGATTCCCAATATGTCGATTTCTTTCACATTATCCTTGAACTGGCTCTCCCTGGTTTTTTTGCTAACTGAAATTCTGGTTACATTAACTGCGATGATCTATTCTCTTGGAGAAGAGACTGGTGAAAAGATGAGCAGTTATTATTATGCACTGTTGTTATTATTCAGCTTAGGCATGTCTGGAACAACACTTGCTGAGGATGTATTTGTTTTTTATATCTTTTGGGAATTGATGCTGCTTGCATCGGTATTATTAATATTAATCTGGGGTCATGGAAAAACCCGGGATAAAGTTGCGTTAAAGTATTTCATCATTACCCATTTGGGTTCATTAATGGTTTTGGTCTGTCTAATTACGCTTTACGTAAATATCGGGTCAGCTAACATATCCGTTTGGATGGATCAAGCTCAGGCACTATCTTCAAACACGCAAATATTTTTAATTTTATTTTTTATTATCGGTTTTTCTGTAAAAATGGCGATTTTCCCCTTGCATATCTGGCTTCCTGATGCCCATACTGTCGCTCCAATGCCGGTCACAATTATCCTTGCTGCTGCCATGCTGTCGATGGGAACCTATGGTATTCTGAGGTTTCCTTTTGCTCTCTTTTCCCTCGAAAACATCCAATCCTTTGCAATTTGGATGATGATTGCTGGTTTATTGTCAGAAGTCTATGGGGCTTTAATGGCGCTTGCTGAAAATGATATCAAGAGGATCATTGCTTACAGCTCGGTCAGCCAGATGGGTTATATCCTCTTTGGGCTGGGAACCCTCACATCACGCGGGATGCAGGGTGCAATCATGCACGTGGTATATCACGCAATTGTAAAAGCACTGTTATTTATGGTGGTAGGGATTGTTATTGATGTCACCGGGGAAAGACAGGTCCAGAAAATTAGCGGACTTGCCCGAAGATATCCATGGTTAAGTGTCTGCGCGGCGATTGGTGTGTTAGGGATATCCGGTATGCCGCCTCTGGGAATTTTTAATTCTGAATGGATGATATTTGCGGGAGGTTTTGATTCAGGAATTTCGACGGTTCTGACAGTGTTAACTTTAATTGGCTCTTTGTTGACTGTTGTTTATGGCCTTCGTTTCTTTGGAATAGTGTTTATTGGTGAAATCAAGCCGAAACAACTGCCTGAAAAAACCCCCCGGTCATTGTTAATACCAACCATGGCTGTGACTGTATTTCTAATTATTGAGGGACTTTTCCCAGGGCCTTTGCTTTCTTGGGCAATCAAGGGGTTAGCCAATATATTTGGAGGGACGCTTTAGTGTCTGGCATGTTCCAAATAATACTCCCTGCAGCGATCCTGATCAGCGGGGCATTTATTATTTATTTGTTAACCAGGTTATTAAGATTGAGCAATAAAGCCGAAGCTATTCTGACTTTGGTTGTCTTATCAATCACGCTGTCCCTTTTGATTTATGGTTATATCAATATCCCAAACTTAATCGATCGGCCAGATGGGGTGTTTGGCACATCCGAACCGGGCGGAATTATTTATTCTCCGAATGCCATTGGTGTTTTTATTCTGATTGTGGCTGTAGTGATTGGAATTATGGTCACGCTTTATTCGGGTGAATACCTCTCAAGGGATCCTCGTTATTTGCTTTATTACCCGCTAATTTTGTTATTAATTGCGGGATTGATGGGCATGTTTATATCGAAAAACCTTTTTAATTTATTTCTGTTGACGGAATTTGTAACTGTTACAGCAAGTGCCCTGATTGCGTTTCGATTCTATCAAGAAATTGCGATAAAGGCTGGTTTTAAGTACCTTATTATGAGTAGTCTGGGTACGATGATGATGCTCTTAGGGATTTATTTCGTTTTTCGCAGCACCGGTGAAATGCATCTTGATAAGGTTTTAGCATCGCCAGATAATTTCACTCGAATTGGTGCGGCATCATTTTTATTGGGTTTCAGCCTTAAGGCTGGCGTGGTGCCCTTACACACTTGGGTTCCTGATGTCTATGGGCATGCACCCAGTGCTATCAGCGGACTATTGGCTGGGGTGATATCGAAAAGTATGTTGTTTATCATGCCCCCGATCTGTTTACGTTTGGGGATGAGTAGGATGGAATTGGGTGGCTATTTGATGATTTTTGCTTGTTTTAACATGCTCATTGGGTCGACAAGGATGTTAAAACAACCTTTATTAAGGCGTTTTCTTTCTTTTTCATCCATTTCTCAGACAGGATATTTAATGTTTGCCCTGGGAATTGGTTTTTACTATGATTTGGAACAAGCTTTTTCTGCAGCTTTGTTCTTATTTTTGATTATTGCTGTCATGAAAAGTCTTGCCTTTCTTTCAGCAGGAATATATGAATATTATTCTGGATCACAGAATATCGATCAATTGAGTGGCATTGGTACATTCATTCCTTTGCCAGCGTTATTCTTTGGAATCAGTTTAGCGGGATTGGCTGGCATTCCTCTTTTGGCTGGTTTTATTGGAAAGTGGCTGGTTTTCAGCGCAGCCTTTGCATCTGGTGATCTCTTTGCGATAATTTGTTTAATCGTTTTCCTCATCAGCTCAGTTATCAGTCTTGGTGGTTACCTGCCGGTTTTGGTAAAACAATACCAGCCCTCATCAACAAGTCAATTCTCTCGTCATCAGAGTGTAAAGGAAATGATCATCTCAAAATGGATGTTAGTACCCGTGGGTGTCCTAACATTATTAGTTGTGATCATGGGGCTTTACCCTTCGCCCATGATCAATGTTGTAAATTTTATTGTTAGATGGATGATGATATGAAAGCAAATTTTTTGATAAGCCCTCCTTTTGCTTTTCTGATTTTTTTTGGATTGATCTCACTTTTATACATTGTTATTCGTAAACAGTCAGCTAAAGGAGAGGATCATCCCGAGAAATATCTTCCTTATTCAGGCGGGCAAAACATCCCACCAGTTGAGGTTAGGCTTTCATATGAGGCTTTTTTCAGAATTGGTTTGCTTTTTGGTATTGCCCATGTTGCAGTTCTTGTTTTAGCAACCTTACTTTTGGGTGTAAATTTTACGTGGCTGGGTTTGATTTACCTGGCTGGAATTTCTGTAAGTGCCTTAGTCTTGTCAAAAGACAAATAATAAACAGAGGACGATCAACATATGTTTAAAGAATTACTCAGGAAAACGTATCAATGGGCTCAGAAGAAGTCTTTATGGGTCATTCATTTTAATACAGGGGGATGTAATGGATGTGATATTGAGATTTTAGATTTATTGACACCTCGTTATGATATTGAACGGCTGGGCATCGTTGCTGAGGCTTCACCAAGACATGCAGATGTGCTGCTTTGCACTGGTCCAGTATCAAGACAGGCCAAAACTGGTCTCTGGCAGATTTATTCCCAAATGCCTTCGCCAAAATGGGTTGTTGCTGTTGGCAGTTGTAGCTGTACAGGTGGGGTCTTTAAAGGGAGTGACACGATTTTGGGTGGTATTGAGAAAATTCTGCCCGTGGATGTGTTCATTCCTGGCTGCCCTTGCCGTCCAGAGGCGATCATTAATGGTTTACTGAAACTCCAGGAAAGGATATCAGTCAATGAAGATAAATAACCTTGATGCGCTGAGAAAAAGCATGGCGGATAGCCTAAAGGTTGACTGCGAAGTCTATCGTGGGATAGATGGGGATCAAACCCTTCGGATTCCCTCTGCGGAATTGAAAAGGGTCGTATCTTTTCTAGTTGATCAAATGGACTGCAGGCACCTTTCTACCATCACCGCCCAACAGCGTGTGGAAGATCCTGACCAGATTGAGGTGATCTATCATTTTTGGCATGGGATCAGTTTTTCGATTATGACAATGGTTTCTGAAGAATTACCACGCTTGCCTGAGATCGTCTCTATATTGCCTGGTGCGGATTTCTACGAACGCGAAGTTGCCGAAATGTTTGGCATTGAATTTGTCGGTCGAGAAGAAACCCCGCCCCTGCTGCTCCCTGATGATTGGGACCAGGGCCCACCCTTTATCCGGAATGAGGATCACCGTGAATAAAATTTCTATTCCAATTGGCCCGCAGCATCCCCTGTTGAAAGAACCTTTATCCATGCAAATAGATATCTCGGGAGAAAAAGTATTAGGTGGTTCATTACGTTTGGGATATGTCCACCGGGGAATTGAAAGGCTTGCTGAACAAAGAACTTATGTCCAAAACGTTCACTTGATTGAAAGAATCTGTGGGATTTGTTCTCATATTCACACAACGACGTTTTGTCATGCGGTCGAAAGATTGTTAGAAATTGATGTTCCTCAACGGGCATATTATATCAGAGCAATGATGTGCGAATTAGAACGGGTTCACAGTCATTTATTGTGGTTAGGGATTATTGCGAAACATGTCGGTCTGGATACCATTTTTATGCACACCTGGCATGATCGTGAATTGGCATTGGATATAATGGAAGAGCTTTCTGGTGGGCGGGTATCTCATGCAACAAACCAAATTGGCGGCGTCAGGTTCGATTTGACCGATCATCAAGAAGCAATGATACGCACAACAATTACAGACTTATCTTTGCGGGTCAATAATTTGTTGGATGTGATCAAAAATGAGCCTGCCTTGCAAGCCAGAACAAGGGGTGTTGCCAAGGTGTCTCCAGAAATGATTCATCAATATTGTGTTGTCGGACCGGTGGCACGCGCTTCAGGTGTGGATGTGGATTTCAGGCGTGATGATCCTCTTCCTCCTTACGACCAGCTTGATTTCAATGTGATAACCCACAATGATGGGGATGCTTGGGCACGGACTGTGATCAGGGCAGAAGAAGCACGAGAGAGCTTGATTTTATGCGAAAGGATTTTAAATGAAATGCCCGATGGCCCTGTGCATGTTCGTGCGCCACGCAGGGTACCGGAAGGCGAGGTTGTCATCCGCTCGGAAGCACCTAGGGGTGAGTTGTTTTACTACCTGCGTAGTGATGGCAGCGATAAACCCGCCCGTTTGAAAATCAGGACGCCCACCTTAGCTGCATTAAGCCTTCTCCCCAAACAATTATCTTCTATACAAGTTGCGGATATTCCTGTTGTTATGGCTGGCATTGATTTATGTATCGCCTGTGCGGATCGATAAGGAGCGCTATTTGTGATTGAGGCTTGGTTTTATTTGCTGTTTTTCCCCGGGTTGATATTTCAGGTTATCTGTGGGTTAATTTTTGAGTGGTTGGATCGAAAATTATTGGCGCGCTTTCAGAGACGTGTTGGTCCACCCTGGTATCAGCCTTTAGCGGATATGGTCAAGCTGTTCAGTAAAGAAGATTTGTTACCGGAAGGCGTTAATGACCTGGTTGCAACGCTTCTACCGATAGTTTCGCTGAGTGCAATCCTTACCGCCGGGTTATATATCCCAATTGCTGGCTTTTCACCTTACTCGTTTGAAGGGGATTTAATTGTCATCCTTTTCTTGTTGAGTGTTCCGACACTGGCTTACTATTTGGCAGGGGTCGTCTCTGTGGGAATTTACAGCACTTTGGGCGGTGGTCGTTCACTATTACAATTTTTCTCTTATGAGGTCCCGCTTCTAATAGCCCTTAGCGGCCCTGCAATCCTTTCAGGATCGTGGTCTGTCAAACAAATTATGGTTTCTCAGGCAACCTTGGGACCTTTCATATTGTTTCAACCCTTGGGGTTTTTGCTGGCAATAGTTGGTCTAATTGGTAAGCTAAAAAGAGATCCCCTGGATATTCCCAAAGCCAAATCTGAAGTAGTGGGTGGTCCTTTGACAGAATTCACAGGTGCGAAACTCGCGTTTTGGCATTTAGGCATGAATATCCAGGCTGTTCTTGGAATCTTTCTACTCGTCAATCTATATTTGGGATGGTCAAAGGGCGCTAATCCGTTGCTCACAATCCCTGTATTTATTGTGGAATGCCTGGTACTAGTTGTGTTGTTGAGCGGAGCCAGTGCAATTTTTGCTCGTTTGCGTATTGACCAACTCGCAGGATTAGGGTGGCGCATATTGGTACCCTTAGGGTTGCTACAACTCGGATTTGTTATCTTGATGGGAGTTTGATTTGAAGAAAATAAAAGATCGTTTGAGTATTTTGCGGTCAATCATAGATGCTCTAAAAAATAAGCCTGAGACTGTCGAATATCCATTTGGAGATCTGGAAATTCCTGAAGGCTTTCGCGGTGCTATTGTCATAAATTCAGAAAAATGTATTGGCTGTGGGTTATGCGTGCGCGATTGTCCGGCTAATGGGCTGGAATTGATAAAAAAGTCCCGTCATGAATTTAAATTAATTCATTACCCATCACGCTGTGCATATTGTGGTCAATGTGAAGATAGCTGCCGCCATGGAGCGATATCTCATTCAAATCAATTGGTTAGTCCGACAACGAATCCCAGGGGTTTGATTGTTGTCTTGCATGAAAAACAGGAAGAATGTTAAGCTAGCAAGAATAATCCAAAGAATAAACAGGGAAAAATCCGCCCTTTTTCATGGGGTCTTCAGGGGCGCTGGCCACGACCCCGCTGTCTTTGATTGGAACCTTCCGAAATGATTTCGTCATAAGCATCTTGATCTAAATATTGGGGGATATAAACTTCTCCAGTTTGCCGTTCTAAGGTAGATGTAAACGCCCTTAGATGATTCTCTGACCCTCGTAGGAGGTTTTGGTAGACTTGCTGGATGGCATTATCTTCAATAAATAACAGGGCTTCTTGTAAATCTAGGATGTCAATTTCCTCAATTACGGCGCCAACTCTGAGTGCATCAGCGAGTGATTTTCCTCCAAGCTCGGTTAATTCATCATAGAGCTTTTGTAATTCAGGATTGATGAAAATGCCAGGCGGGGAGGTGTCAGCCGGGTCCGGGATGTTGTTTGTATCCAGCAGCCTAGCAACAGCATCTGTGTGCGTTCGTTCGCTTTCAGCGATATTTTGGAAAATCGGCAGTTCCCAGATTTCGTAAAGGGCAATATACACATCGTGGGCTAATTTCTCTTCTTCACGCATGAAGATAAGGCTGTCGATTTCCGATTGGGATAAATTATTTAGAAGGATTGTTTCAGGTTCATTCGCACCGGGTTCAGTTAAATCGGTAGTGTTCTCATCTCCAGGATTTTCAGAAGAGGGATATTCTATGGCGATTTTTGTTTCATCCGGTATTTCATTATTACTTTGACTCTTTTCATTTTCATTGATGGGCAGGGAACATGAGGTCAGTAATATGAATATGATTGTGAATATTCCGAGAAATTTCGCGGGATGTTTTTTGATTGTTTGCATTATGAACTCCTATGGTATTCAAAGCATTTTTCCTTGGAAAATCTTATTACTTACTTATTTTCATTTAGAGTTATGAAAAACTTATGAAGGAGCCATAAAGAATGTATATAAGCCAAAATTCCTGGATCAATAACGCCATGATTTAAAGAAGATGGGGAATCTTAAAATGTTGTTTTTGTATGTAACAAATGAATGCGAAGAGATAAATCTTTTTGTATGAAAAGATGAAAATTCAGGACCTTATTAAATTAGCTCACGCATCTATCAAATATCTCACATCGAAATTATTAATACCTGCTTGATTGTTTGATCACAATGCCCAAAGTAGGGTCATATCGATCATTGATGATCATGCGCCCCAACCTGGCGCCATAGGCAATCAGCCGGTCCATTTGATGGATATCATCCATCTCGATGTTCTCCCTTAAGTTGATCTGAAAACGGCGGAAATCTAACTTCTCGAAATAAGTGTCCACCAGGTGAACTTGCTGGTCATAGGCTGATTGCTGAAAGACGCCTAAGACTTTTGCAATCCAATCCCACGCCCAGATGCGTTGTGCCTGATCCGGTTCAAAAGTATAGGGTGAACGACCTGTGCCAATGCTGATCAGGGTGGTTTCGTCAGGATCCCAGAGCAAACACTCTTTGGCTTCATAAGCTGCGACATAACAAGGGTTGCCGTATGAGCCGACCCCGCCGTCGATGTAGCGATTCTCAACAACGGGGAAATAGGTGGGGACAGTGCAGGATGATTGAACGGCTTTGGTTACCGGCCAAGCCTGGTATTCTGGCTTCCAGGGCTTGATAAACCGGGTGCGATTTTCTAGCATATCATAGGCTGTGATCACAACATCCATTCTATTATCACTGGTCCAGAAATCCCCCATTCTCATTTCATTGAAATAGTCCTTCAAGGCTGCCTTTAAGGGGTCGTCTGGGTAACGGTAGCGGGTCAGGGGGAAGAACCATTTGCGGGGCGTGCTGGAGAAAATGGTTTCTCCCAGGGTTTTATAGAGGTGAGTCATCTTCTGCGCTGATAAGCCAATGGCAATCCCCGCAGAGATGATTGAGCCAGTGGATGTGCCTACGGTCAGTTGGAAAATTTCCTGTAAGGGCTTACCAAGTTCTTCTTCGAGAAGTGATAGCGCCTGGGTGACGATCACACCCCGAATGCCGCCCCCGTCAATGGCTATGGCAACATTTTTTCTTAATGGTTTCACTCCAAACTCCTTCTGTAGATAGGACTTCGTTTGACCGGTACGTTGCAAGATTGACACCAATACGCCAAATCAAATCATCTTTTTTTTCAACGGTTTAAAATTAAAGGAAAATGAGCTTGACATTCTTTCTTGTGAGTTATAGAATCTTTCATATTACCTGCATAATGATGCTGATCTCATCGAACTGGTAGTTTCTTGAGACTCATACAGAACAATTCATTATAAGATTGGGTAGTGATAGGAAGGAATGATTTAAAAACCGACAGGCTTTGTGTTTCTTGAATAGTACCTGCCAGTCGCTTTTGAAGGTTCAAATCATTTTGGTCGCAGGCCATGTCATTCGCCAGCATTGTATTCATTTTCATTTTCTTGCCAATCACATTGACTCTATACTACATCCTGCCGAAAGGTAATTGGCGGCTGG
>Ga0207796_1000771_pt1 | contig 11861 bp, 14 predicted proteins | sample Pon1CUnioCityCA_6_FD_187274 | JGI IMG/M metagenome (GOLD analysis project Ga0207796, IMG submission 187274) | Marine sediment microbial community from Union City, CA, USA - Pond 1C Sediment 1 (SPAdes) | ecosystem: Environmental > Aquatic > Marine > Intertidal zone > Salt pond sediment ...
GGCTATCACGGGCGGGAACGCGACCAACCCAGTCTCCGCGTGATTCACCCCTACCGCCTGGTGCACTATCGCGACAACTGGTACGTGATCGCCTACTGCGAGCAGGCGGACGGTCTTCGTACCTTTTCGCTGGACCGCATCCGGCAGGCCCGCAGGGTCGCAACCGGATTCCGCGCGCCCGACACGCGCAGCCTGCATCACCACATCGGCGCGGGCTTCGGAATCTTCACCGGGCCGGCTGCCGCCTGGGCGATCCTGCGCTTCACCCCCGAACGGGCCCGCTGGGTTGCGGACGAAACCTGGCACCCCGACCAGATCGGTCGCTGGGAAGACGGTAGCTATGAGCTCCAGGTGCCGTATGCGGATTCACGGGAACTGGTGATGGACATTCTCAAGTACGGACCCGACGTGGAGGTCGTGGCCCCGCCGGATCTGCGCGCCCGGGTGGCCGAGCGCCTGGCGGAGGCCGCACGGCAGTACCGCTGAGACCCTGGTCGGCGACCGCGCCGCGCGCCGGCACGCGTATCCGCTGCATGCCGCCGCACAGGCTCACCTGGTGAGCCACCGGGGATGCTACAAAAGGGCGGAACACTCGCCAGGGAGACTGCCATGCATCCGAAATCCGCTCTGTTCCAGGCCCGACGCATCCCCATGCTCGCCGCCTACGGCCGCCGTTCGTCGCGTCGCGCACCGGTGATCGAACAGCACCTGCAGCGCCTGCCGCTCGCCGGATTCAACCACCATGCCGCGGTCCGGTTGTGGCCTTACCTGCGACCCGGCCAGACGCTGTTCTTGTGCCGGGAGCGGAGCAATCCCGTCGACCCGAAGGCGGTGAGCATTACCTGGCTGGGCGAGCACCTGGGCTACCTGCCGAGGACCGACAACATGCTGGCGGCAGGGCTGCTGGAAACCGGCGCCGAGGTCATCGCGCGGATCCATGCCCTGCGTGAATCCGAGGATCCGTGGGAACGCATCGATCTCGACGTGTTCCTGACGCGAAAACGCTGACCGGCCTCGAGCACAGGGCCCGGAGATCAGCTCGACTGCGTATTGAGCCGGTCGACGGCCGCGACCGCGGCCCGCGCAGCCACGTCGATGTCGCCCTCGCTGCCGGCCAGGGTCAGGCGCCCGAAGGCACCGACCGCGTGGGCCTCCACGAGGGTGATGTTCGAGGCCTTCTCGGCCTCGTTGGCCGCGTAGATGATGTAACCGGCAGGCTCGGTTTCGAGGATGAAGATGCTCTGACCCGCCAGCACCATCGAGCCCTTGCGATTCTGGCGATTGATCAACACCGCGTGGTCGGCATTGATACCCCGGATGATTTCCTTCCACGCCACGCGGCACCGCTGGCGCGAAGCCATGTCCGAACGCATCCAGTTCAGCACGACATCCGACGCTTCCTGCACGCTGGCCTGGTCGCGGTGGTGGATGTTCATCGACCCGAATGCGCGCTCGATCACCTGACCACCCAGATGCACCGGCGACGCCTTCAACGCGACGTCGGTCAGCCGATGGATGGCCATTCCGGGCTCGACCTCCAGCCACAGGCAGGAGTCCCCGGGCTTGGGCAGGAACCCCTGCGAAACCGTCGCCATGTAGGAGGCGAGCTGGGGCTGCAGCGCATCGATAAGCACATACGTGCGCAATGTGATCAGAGGCGCTTCCACGAGGGCAACCGATACGAGCTCTTGTCCTGATGATGGGAGGGGTCTGAACCCCGGATGGTGCAATGCGTCCGTTTCGGGAAGCGCGCTGGCAGCGCCTCCCTTCGGGCTGCCGCTCGATAACCCCACCGAACGGCGGCAATTCTAGCACGCGCCGACCATTCGTTCCTTCCCCCGTCGCCGGAGTGCCTTGCGTGTTGCAATCCCCGGCCACACGGGCCGGGGTCGGTGCAGCGGACCTAGGCCTGAGCGCCGCTGAAGCTGGCTCGACTCACGATCAGGGGATCGGTCGGTCCGATATTCTGGATGTCCTTGCCCTTGTATTCCATCGAGTTCAGCACGTAGCGCATCGCATTCAGCCGCGCCCGTTTCTTGCAGTTCGACTTCACCACGATCCACGGACATTCGGAGTGGTCGGTGTGGAAGAACATCGACTCCTTGGCGGCGGTGTATTCGTCCCACTTGTCGAGGGACGCGAGATCAATGGGGCTCAGCTTCCACTGTTTCAGGGGGTGGATGCGACGCTCACGGAACCTGCGGCGCTGCTCCTCGCGACTGACCGAGAACCAGAACTTGATCACGTGGATACCGCTGCTGACCAGGTGCCGCTCGATTTCCGGCGCCTGGCGCATGAAGTCCCCGTATTCCTCGTTCGTGCAGAAACCCATCACCCGTTCGACGCCCGCCCGGTTGTACCAGGAACGGTCAAACAGCACGATCTCGCCGCTGGTCGGCATGTGGCGCAGATAGCGCTGAAAGTACCACTGCCCACGCTCGGTCTCGGTGGGCTTCTCGAGCGCGACGACGCGGGCGCCGCGCGGGTTGAGATGTTCCATGAAACGCTTGATGGTGCCGCCCTTGCCGGCCGCGTCACGGCCCTCGAACAGGATCACGATACGCTGTCCGGTTTCCCGGACCCAGTTCTGCAGTTTCAGGAGTTCCACCTGCAGATGGTATTTCTGGCGTTCGTAGCTCTTGCGGGAAAGGCGGTTCTTGTAGGGGTACACTGCCGAGCGCCAGTCCTCGACCAGCTCGTCGTCCCGGCTGACCGGCATCTTGGCTTCGAACTGCTGCCAGCCCAGCAAGGCCGTTTTCAGGGCCACCGCGTCGTCGGGCGAGGCTCCTTCGAGGATCGCCTCGACCGTTTTCAGGGCGTCCTCGTACTCCGCGGGCCGTGGTTCGGTACGTTCCAGGATGTCCTCGGCGGCCGCGATCTGGGCGTCCTGCGCCTCGGAGGTCTGCTGGATGACCGTATAGGCCTCCACGCTCCTGGAAGTCAGCGCGTCGACGTCCGTACCCGGGGCCAATTTGTCGTCTTTCTCTTTATCCATCGAACTCACCATTGGTCTGGCGCCGCGCCCGAAAGGGCGGCCGCGCGTACATCAATCCCCACCTCATGATCAAAAAAACCCCCACGTGCCCTGCTCGAGGAAGAAGGGCACCCAGCGTTTAATTCGGAATATTAACACATTCTCTTTGGGGATAACCGCGTGTGACCGGCGGCCGGGGCAGCGACGAACGCCATGCAGACCGGATGCTTCTCAGTCGTCAAACAGGGCTTCCAGACGGCGACCGATTTCACGGTCCGCGCCGGGACCGAACCGAGTGCGGGTGGCGTCGAAGACGTCACAGAACGCGTAGTCGAACTTCAGATCCTTCAGTCCCAGCGCACCGAACAGACGAGATTCCCACGAATGATCATCGGGATGGGCGATCAGCGTCGGCCAGCCATCCGGACCGGGTTCGAGCACGGGGCCGAAGAAAATCACACCGGGAAGATTTTTCAGTCGCAGTGCACAACTGCCCTCGGTGACACCCGCCATCGGCAGGAAATCAATGGTGCGCGAGAGTCGCTGCTTGCGGTCGACGGCGAAATCCACCGCGCCCGCCGTCGCGCGGATCGCCGGCGCCTCGGCTTCGAAGGCAATCGTCTCGAAACCCGCTGCGCGCCAGGCATCGAGGTCGCGCGCGCCACGACGGCTGGGCAGAAACAGATAGGCGGGTCGCGTTAGGGCCTGGATGGCTCCCAGCACCTCCGGCGAAAAAGCCGGCGCGTTGACCAACACGCCCCCGAGCGCCCGGTCGTCGATCAGCCACACGGCGGGCGTGCCACGACCGATCCGGTAGATCCTGCGATCGCGCAGCTCGAGGACGAGCGACGCCGCGAGGTCACCCGGCATTGCCGACGTCGCTCCGGTCACGCCCAGATTGCGCCGGCAACCGCCTGGCGCCAGTCCGTGACGAAGGTCTCCAGCGTCTCCACGAAGTCCGGATCGTGCTCCTCGCGGTTGATGGTGCAATGGATGACCACCGAATCCGGATCGGGAGGCAGTCCAACCGTTACGGTCCAGGCCAGAGCGTTGGGGCAACTCGGCAGCGAGAAACGAACCCCGCCGCGAATCAATGTGCGTTCCACCGCAAACGCTCCCCAGACACAGTAGATCCTGCCGTGGTCGCCGGAATGTTCGAGCACGCTGTCGATCGAGGCGCACCATTGGGGAAGAGACGCCACGGTGAGTCTGTCCTGCAACGACTCGGGCCCCGCGGGTACGCGCACTCTGGCGAAAAATTCCATCGAGTCGATTCCTGATCGGGCCGCAGCGTATCGGCTACCGGACATCGCCTGGGACCACGATCAGTCCCGAAACGTGTACTGCTTTTCGAGATCCTCGTGGATCTCCCAGGTGCAGGACATGCCGGCGGGGAACGTGATGAGGTCTCCGCGCTCGAACGTCTGCGGTTCCTTTCCATCGGGCGTCACGGTCACGCGGCCGCTCAGCAGGTAGCAGATCTCGGTCCGGTCGTAGGTCCAACGGAACGTGGAAGGCTCCTTGCTCCAGTACGGCCAACCCGGGACCCCGATCACGTCCAGCTTGGCTGGAGACGGATCCCGCTCGAAGAAAATGTCGTCATCGTCCATCGAAAATTCCCCCGCTTTTCCGTGATGGTGCCTGTTCCGCACGCGGCCGCCCAACTTCACCCGCGATACGGGGGGATAATCGGCCCCTCACAACCAGCCGACGAGCAGCGGCACCAGCAACGCGGTCAACAACGCGTTCAAAGCCATCGCAATTCCGGCGAAGGTCCCGGCCAGCTGGTTCACCTGGAAGGCGCGCGCTGCTCCGATGCCATGGGAGGCCACGCCCACGGCGAACCCTTGGGCCGCCCGGTCCGTGACCTTGAGCAGGTTCAGCAGTGGTGTCACGATCATCGCGCCGAGAATTCCGGTAATGATGACCAGCGTCGCCGTCAGCGAGGCCAGTCCGCCGATCTCCTCGGCAATGCCCATCGCGATCGGCGTCGTGGCCGACTTCGGTGCGAGCGACAATAGGGTCTCCCGGCTGCCGCCAAGCGCCGCCGCAACCGCCACCGCGGAGACGACGGCGGTGACCGAACCCGCCAGCAGGCCTGCCAGCATCGGTACCAGCAGGCGACGCACGCGGCTGAAATTGCGGTACAGCGGCACCGCCAGCAGCACCGTCGCCGGACCGAGCAGGAAGTGCACGAATTGCGCGCCGTCGAAATAGGTCGCATAGCTGGTGCCGCTGACCGCCAGCACCGCGACCAGCAGCGCAATCGCCACGGCCACGGAGTTGACCAGCGGCGATCCACCCGCCGCGCGGTGCAATGCATGACCGATCGCGTAGGCCGCCAGCGTCGCCGTCAGCCAGAGCAGGGGTTCCTGCTGCAGGTAGACCCACAGCAGGTCGAGGTGATCCGCCCTTTCCATTGGGCCGGTCACGGATTTTGCTCCGCTTCCTCCAGCCCCATCTTCCGCATCACCCAGAAGAAGGCCAACGCCGTGACCGCGATGGTCAACGCGGTCGAAACCAGCAGTCCGGCCAGCAACGGAAGCCACTCCGCCCTGATGCGTGCGACGTGGAGCATCACGCCGACGCCCGCGGGCACGAACAAAAGCGAGAGGTGCGAGAGCAGCACGCCGGCCACCGAGTTGAGCTCACCGGGCACCTCCCGCAGCGCGGCGAGCGCGGCCAGCATCAACACCGTCCCCACCACCGGGCCCGGAATCGGGATTCCCGCGGCACGGACGATGACCTCACCGAGCAGCTGGCAAACCAGTAATGCAAGGATGGCGTGGACCATGTTCGAACTCCTGCACAAACGACTCGGGACAGGCCCGAAACTGTAGGCCCAAGCACGAGCCGTGGCGAGTCCGGCCCGACCCGCACTGGACAGACACCGATTTGCTGCGGTGCAATAACGCCCACCAGGCCAGAATCGGAGTGAGCACATGCGATCCAGACCGGGTCCGAAGACCGTCGACCTCGCGTTGCAGGGCGGCGGCGCGCACGGAGCACTGACCTGGGGGGTCCTGGATCGGCTGCTTTCGGACGACCGGATCGACCTCTCGAGCATCAGCGGCACGAGCGCGGGCGCAATGAACGCGGTGGTCGTGGCTGATGGCCTTGACCGGGGCGGCCGCGAGGGCGCTCGGGAGGCGCTGTCCGGTTTCTGGCGGGCGGTGAGCCGCGCGGCACTGCTCTCGCCGGTGCAGCGCAGTCCCTGGGACCGGCTGACGAGCAATTACAGCCTCGACCACTCGCCCGGCTACCTCTTCTTCGAACATCTCACGCGCCAGTTCTCGCCCTACGAACTCAACCCACTGAATTTCAATCCGTTGCGGGACCTGCTCGCCGACCGGGTCGACTTCGACCGGGTGAACCGGTGCCCGGACCTGCGCGTCTTCGTCACGGCCACGAACGTGCGTACGGGCCGCGGCCGCACCTTCTCCCAGCCCGGCCTGTCGGCGGACGCGGTGATGGCTTCGGCGTGCCTGCCGTTCATGTTCCAGGCGGTGGAGATCGACGGCGAGGCGTACTGGGACGGCGGCTACATCGGCAACCCCGCGCTGTACCCACTGGTGGAGGACCAGACCACGCGCGATCTGATCATCGTGCAGATCAACCCCCTCGTGCGCGAGGAGCTCCCCCGAACCGGACGGGAAATCGTCAACCGGATCAACGAGATCACGTTCAACGCGAGCCTGATCAAGGAGTTGCGGCTGATCGAACTGCTGCACGAACTGATCGAGGTGGAACAGCTCGAGTCCGAGCGCTACCGGGATATCTTCGTGCACCTGATCCACGCGCACGAAGAGCTGAAGGACCTGGACGCTTCGAGCAAATCGAACGCCGAATGGGCGTACCTGCAGCACCTGAGGGAGCGCGGCTGGGCGTGGGCGGACCGTTTCCTCGAACGCCACTACGACGATCTCGGGGTGCGCGCGACCTTCGACCTCAAGGCCCTTTTCGCCGGCGACAGCTTCCGCTCCCCGGCGACCGACGAACCGGGGCCTGCGGCCGACGACACGCCGGAGACAGGGAGGTGACCGGCCTTCTGGTGGTCCTGATCGCCCTTGGGCTGCTGATCTATCTCGCCTACCGCGGTGTCAGCCTGCTGATCCTGACCCCTGCGCTCGCCACCTTCGCCGTCGTCGCCACCCGGGACGGCCATGCGCTGGCCGCCTACACGCAGATTTTCATGGGCGGCGCGGGTGGCTTCATCACCCTGTATTTTCCGATCTTCCTGCTCGGCGCCGTGTTCGGGAAACTGATGGAGGACTCGGGCAGCGCCCAGGCGCTCGCGACCGGAATCATCTCCAGGCTCGGCGCGAACCAGGCCATCCTCGCGGTCGTGCTCTCGGGCGCGGTGATGACCTACGGCGGCGTATCGCTGTTCGTCGTCGCGTTCGCGGTGTTCCCGATCGCCGCGGCGCTGTTCCGGCAGGCGAACATCCCGAAACGCCTGATACCCGCCACCATCGCGCTCGGCGCGTTCACCTTCACGATGACCGCCCTGCCCGGAACGCCGTCGATCCAGAACGCGATTCCGATGCCGTTCTTCGGCACCAGCCCGTTCGCCGCACCCGGGCTCGGCGTGATCACGGCCCTGGTGATGTTCACTCTCGGGATGCTGTGGCTGCAGCACCGCGCGCGCAAGCTCGCGCACGAGGGCTACGGCGATCACCCGGACGCCGGATTCAGGCCCGACCGGGAACTGCGCGAAAGGGCCGCCGGCGAGGGTTTCGACCTGATGGAGCTCCCGGTGGAGAAGCCGCCGGTCCGACCGCCGTCGTTCCGGATCGCGGTGCTCCCGCTGGTCACCGTGATTGCGGTGAATCTGCTTTTCACGTTCGTGGTGATCCCGCGCATGGACACGGAATTCCTCGCGCTGCCACTGTACGGTGCAACGGACATCGAGGAGGTACGCGGGATCTGGTCGGTGATCGCGGGACTGGTCACTGCAATCCTGCTGCTGGTGGCCATGAACTGGCGCCGCCTGCCGCAATTCAAGCAGAGTCTCGACAACGGCGCGAACGCATCGCTGGTCCCGATCTTCAACACCGCGAGCCTCGTCGGCTTTGGCGCGGTGATTGCATCGCTGAGCGCGTTCCTGCTGATCCGCGACAGTGTCGTGAACCTCGGCGGGGACAATCCACTGATCTCGCTCGCGATCGCGGTGAACGTGCTCGCCGGCATGACGGGCTCCGCGTCGGGCGGGATGAGCATCGCGCTGTCGACGCTGGGCGACACCTACCTCGAGATGGCGCGGGCCGCCGGCATCCACCCGGACCTGCTGCACCGGGTCACGGCAGTGGCCACGGGAGGCCTGGACACGCTCCCGCACAACGGCGCGGTGATCACGCTGCTGGCGATCGCCGGCCTCACGCACCGGCAGTCCTACTTCGATCTGGCGATGGTGGCGATGCTGGCACCGTTTCTGTCGCTCCTGCTGCTGATCGGTCTCGGCACGCTGTTCGGAAGCTTCTGACCGGGTCGCCGCACGGGTGCCTGCCCAGCCGAGCGGTCCCGGCGCACGGCTCGCTCGGCTGCGCGCTGCGCCGTCTCAGTCCTGCGCCCGGTTGGCGGCCCGCGCGTGCACCGCAGTCAGTGGCCGCAGTCGGGCCGCGTCGGGCGACCCCAAATGCACGAGCAGGGGCATGGCCCGCCGCGTCAATTCACGGATCGCGGCCACAGTGAATCCGCCCGAACGTCCAGGCCTGGGCGGCAACGCAAGGTATACGGTAGATCCCGAGATCTGCACCCAGAGTCCCGATGCCTCGAGCAACCGCCGGTCGAGTCGCTCGTCCCATTCGTCCGGAAGCAGCGCGGCATCCCGATGCAGGCTCCACCCGCCAGGAAGCCGACGCGCGATGGCGTCACCGATACGCGACCCGACGAGGTTTCCCAACCACCACTTCGGGCTCAGCCGGAACGCCGGAACGTCCGCCGGGACACGCGCTGCCAGAACCAGAAAGGGCCGCGCGGCGCGGCGCAGCTTCCGGTCATCGCGGTAGGTCGCGTATTCGAACACGGCCGGCAGGCCTGTAGATCCGGAGCTCAGAAGGCTGCGTTCGGCCACACTGTTTGCAGCCACGGTACGGGGCCGCTCATGCAGGACAAAAGGCTCCGGCAAGCGCAGATACGGGGCGGCGAGCACGCGGTAGCGCATTCCCAGGGGCTCACCGAGGGACGCCAGGGTGCCCGCGTGCACCAGCAGACGGCGGTGGATCTGCAACGAGGTGATCAAGGTCAATCCAGCGAAGCCCACCGAAAGCACGAAGAGCAACGGAAAGTGCAGCCACGGTGTCATGGGTGTTCCTCCTCGGGTCCGGGCGGAACCCGTACCCGGTCGATCCAGGATCAGGTTCTCTGCGCAGCGGCGGAACGCAATTCGGAACCATCCGTCGCACCCCGTGTGTCGGCGTGGAGATTTCCAGCGGGAGTGCGACGGGCGACGGACGGCCCCTTCCAGTGGGCTGCGGTCGGGAGAGCCCATGGCGACCCGAGACTCGACTTTCGGCCAGTGGCGGGGAGCAGTGCCTCGATCACCAGGTGCCAGATATCCGCCGAAGGGCCGGATCCCGACTCCGGCCCGGTCAGCGTCAGCAACACCGTTCCGTTCACTCCGAGCAGCTCCACGCCGCAGCGCCTGCGCGAAGCCTGCCCATGACCGACGATCCGCGCGTACGCGACGCGATCGAGATCGATCCGGACACGCCCCCCGGCCCCCTCCAACTGCAGGATCGGGCCGCAGCGACGGCATTGGCCGGCCTCGACGCGGAGCGAGACGCGACCGCTCCCGGGGTCCAGGGAAAACTCGACGGGAATCTCGCGCTCGTCGATCACCTCGAGCAGGGCGGGAAGCTGGGCAGGCGCGACAAGCCAGCTCGAACCTTCGGAGACGACGCGACGGATTTCCATTACCGCACCTCCCGGGCCGGACCATCGCATCCCGGCACCTTGCAGCTGCCGACTCCATCCGGCCACGGCGCGCATCCGGGGGGATGCAGGTGAAGGCGGCAAGCGACCAGGGGGGGTTGCAACGTCATGGGCAAGGGTTTGCAGGACATGTTTGGCTCCCGGGTTGTTGGCGATGAGACTCCTGCTGGCGATGCGCACCGGCCTCTTCCGAGGGTCTCGCGCTGGCTTGCAAAGGGTCGGAACTTCACTCGACGATCCATGCGAATGAGAATTATTCCTGTTTCGAGGGAAATGTCAACCCGTCGACGCCACGCAACTCCGGGTATCCGCCGGGTCACGATGCGGCGACTCCGGCGCGTGTGGCGAAGAACCCCCGCGGCCCAGGCACAGGCCGCGCTCAGTTCGACTCCGGTCGGGAAACGAAACCGAGCCTCGCGACGCCGGCCCGGCGGGCGTCGGCCATGATCCGGGCCAGGACCTCGTAGCGCGTGTCGCGGTCCGCGCGCAGGTATACCGCCAGTTCCGGATCGGCCACCACTGCCTCCCGCAGCCTGTCGAACAGTACCTCGCGCTCGATCGGTACGTGGTCCCAGTACAGGCGCCCCACGGCATCCAGCGACAGGGTCACGCGTTCGATCGTCGCCTCGCTCGGCGCGCTGCTGGCTCGGGGCAGCTCCAGCTGCACGGAATGGTTGATCACCGGAGCGGCGACGATGAAGATCACCAGCAGCACCAGCATCACGTCGACCAACGGGATCACGTTCATCTCCGACATCGGCTCGTTGCTGTCCCCCAGGCGTCCGAAAGACATGGTCAGGCTCCTGCCGCAACCGGCCGCGTGTTGCGGGTCGGCAAAGCGACATGGTCGGAATGCATCAGAAACGCGTGCAGGTCGTGCGCAAAGGCCTCGAAATCCTGCTGCAGCAAACGGTTGAAGCGGTTGAACAGGTTGTAGAAGGCAACGGCCGGTATCGCGGCGGCGAGACCCGCCGCCGTCGCGACCAGTGCCTCACCCAGCGGCCCGGCCACCAGGCCCATCGAAACGGTCGCCAGGGCCGAGAGTTCGATCAACGCGTTGTGGATTCCCCAGACCGTCCCGAAAAGGCCGATGAAGGGCGCGAGGCTACCCACCGACGCCAGGAACGTCTGGCCGGACTGCAGCCGGAGCTGCTGCCGATCGAGCGACTGGCGGATCACCCGAATCATGTGGTCGTCCAGGCGCTGCTCGCCCTTGGGACTGGTATCGTGGCGACCCGGCCAGGTCGCGGCCGCGTGCCAGCCGTCGCGCGCCATTTCGGCCAGGGGTCCGCGCCCCTGGGTCACCGTATCGTGCAGAACCGCGGTGCTGTCGGCTTCCCAGAATGTCTTCAGGAAACGGCGGTTGGCTCGGCGGGTTTCGACCAGACTCAGCCCTTTGGTTGCAGCAATCGCCCAAGTGCCGATGGACAGCACCAGCAGGATCAGAAACACGGCGATCAGCACGATATCCCCGTGGTAGAACACGTACAGGATCTTCGCTTCGTTCATCTCGGCCCCCCTCGGGCCCGTACCGGGTTCGGGTTTTCATTGCAGCCGGAACTCCATCGGCACCAGTACCGTGGCCGCCACCGGCAGCCGTCCGCGGCGGGCCGGTTCGAATCGCCAGCCGGCGACGGCATCCAGGGCCGCGCGGTCAAGCCGCTCGTGGCCGCTGCTGCGTTCCACACGCCAGTCGACCGGGCGACCGTTGGCAGCGACCGCGACCCACAGCAGCACGGTGCCTTCCTCCCCTCGCCGCTGGGACATCCGGGGATATTCGGGCGGAGGGTTGTCGAGATAGGCGGCGCCGAACCCCGGCTCTTCGAAAGATTTGTCCGACGCCGACTCCAACTGGCCCGGCGCAGGCACTTCGCCGACCCGTGGCCCGGCTGTCCCACCGATCGCGGTGGCGCCCGCGGCTTGCTCCGACGGCTCGTTCCCCGGTTCGGGTCTC
>Ga0207796_1000774_pt1 | contig 11816 bp, 11 predicted proteins | sample Pon1CUnioCityCA_6_FD_187274 | JGI IMG/M metagenome (GOLD analysis project Ga0207796, IMG submission 187274) | Marine sediment microbial community from Union City, CA, USA - Pond 1C Sediment 1 (SPAdes) | ecosystem: Environmental > Aquatic > Marine > Intertidal zone > Salt pond sediment ...
TTCTCGAGTTGCCCCAGGTCCGGGACCAGCTTCTCCAGGGGCACACCCTGCTGGTAAACTCGATTCCGGTCCTCGGCCGACACATCAGCCAGCAGGGCTTCTTCATGCCTGAATTTCACCGCCGCCGGGCTGGTAAGGCCCAGCTGGATCAGCTCATCAGACCAGGGAATATAGATAACAATATAGAATAAGGGGATAAGGGTTGAAGGTTGAAGGTTGAAGGTTGAAGGTTGAAGGTTGCACGTTAAACGTTAAACATTCAACTTTCAACATCCCTGACATTCACGACATCAACACCTTATATTCCGACCCGAAAAGGATCCTGGTAGAACAATATCCAGATAGAGAAGATGGGAAATTTGCTGATCAATCCCATGGCAGCTCGCGTCCCAGAAAATCAGCTAGTTTACGATTATGTTCCTGGAAAATATCAGCCAGGTAATCCCTGTCTTCTTGTAGTATAGGAGGCCTTTCTTCATTGAACATTTGCAGCCTGAATAATTGTTCTATCTTAGATAGTCGCCGCCGTATTGAGGTAGGAAATCGTAAAAATAACGGTCTGATTGCACGCTTTACAACCAGCCAGTTTTGATCTCCCTTGATTTTCCATTTACTTGCGGGTGTAACCGTTACATTGAACTTTTGGTTCAGATTGGGAACAAAAGCTGGATCTATCCCAAGGTATTGATAGCAGGTCGACATTTGCTGCTTTGGTTCCTTTTTTAGCTCCTCCGTAATCACAATATAGATTTGATTTCGATCAAAATAGCTTAAGAATCCTGATATGAGATCATAATAAAAACCAGTACTCACATAAAGTTGGTGTCCTCTTTGCGTTCGAATAACATCAGAAAAAGTGCTGTCCGGCGCTTGTGCTCCAATACTTATAGAAAACCAATAATTTGAATAGGCCCGGTCAATGGGATTTCTTAATAAAAATAGTAGTTTAGCCTGAGGAATTAATGCTGCTATGCGTCCTGGCACAACAGGATAATTCATGTACGTAGTGGAAAATTCGCCGATAATTGGTTCTCTTGTCCAACCTTCAAAATGAGACCGATACCAATCTTCACCTTTATCATAGTTTTTACTAAAAAAGTGTGTTTCTTTGACAGGTGCCATAAAAATTTGGGGGTGTTGGCTCAGGTAGTAATGTAATGAAGTTGTACCACTTTTCCCCGCACCACAACCTACCAGGTTGGGAAGTGTCATAGTATCTACCTCTCGCTGAAAATAATTTTGTAAATCATCTATATTAAGGTTGCAAGTTGAAGGTTGCAGGTTTAAGGTTGTTCAATCAGCTCTACCCTAGAAAGCAACCTGTCAATTTCTGTCGATTCACTTTTCTCAACGTTTAACTTGTAACGTGCAACTTTCAACCAGTTTTAAATTTCGCTCTCTGGTCAGTAAACAGTACCACCTATTTTACTTTATCCCCTGTTTTTTTCATCAAGTACCTTAAGTATCTGCTTTAACGCCTGTTCGTCATAATAGGTGTTATGTAACTCTTCATACTCACTAATAAACTCTCGATCAATATCCAGCGTGCTGCCAATGATCTTGCCAGGACTTCCGACTACCACAGAATAATCAGGCACATCTCTTGTGACCAGCGTCCCTGTACCAATCAGACAACCGTTTCCAACTTTAATTCCGGGTAAAATCACTGATTTTGCACCAACAAATGTGTATGATCCAATGTCCACAGAGCCTCGCGTGTACCCTATCCTTTCTTCATTATTAATATGAACAAATTCCTTTCCTAGTAACCGAATAGCCTTTTCACTACCATGGGTAAAAATACCTACCCAGGCGCCAATTTGTGTTCCTTCGCCAATAGTCAACCCCTCAGTAGCATCTAAAATCGTATAATGCCAGACCCAGACATGATCACCTAGTTTTAATGCCTTACGGTTCATGATGGTTACCGTGCTGCTGATCCTGGTATATTTTAGGAATCTGTTGGATTCATTATCGAAAACTCCATATACCATAAAGGGTTTATGGAGTTTTGCAAATAAATTGCCAACAACAGACATGATCCTTCCCAACGGGGAGCGATATAGCATCTCTAATATACCCATATTTTCTCCATAGCTTGTCTACTTATTCATTCTTAAAGCAGCGTTTATTATCGAAATTGCACGCGTTTATTTTCAAGAATAGTCTGGTTCCTACAATCAGAGGCGGTTCTTCTCGATGACATCAATCACAGCCTCTATGACATCATCCAGGTCCTGATCACTGAGTCGGAGGTTTAGCGGCAGGGAGATCATCCTCTGAAATTCAGCATAAGCGACCGGATAATCTTCCGGGGTGTAGCCGTATTTATTCTGGTAATAAGGTTGGATGTGGAGAGGGATAAAATGAACGCTGGTTCCTATATTGCGGTTCTTCAGCTCTTCGATGAACCGGGACCGATCGATCTTCAAGCGTTCCAGGTTCAGGCGAATGACATACAGGTGCCAGGCTGACCTGACTTCAGGCTTTTCAACGGGCAGCTCAATCTCATCCAGGCCTTCAAAAGCCGCATTATACCTCTTAACAATTTCCCTTCGCCGCTCCTGGAATCCAGGGATCTTCTTTAGCTGCTGCACGCCAATAGCTGCCTGGATATCGGGCATATTACACTTAAAGCCAGGCCGGATCACTTCGTAATACCAGGATCCTGTTTCCCCGTAGCGATTCCAAGCATCCCTGCTCATGCCATGCAAACTCCAGATCCTGGCTTCATCGACCAGCTCAGCTGACCCTGCCAGCATCCCCCCTTCCCCGGTGGTCAGGTTTTTGGTGGCGTAAAAGCTGAATGCTGTCAGGTCACCCAGGGTGCCGATTTTCCTTCCTTTATATATTGCTGGGAAAGCATGAGCAGCATCCTCCAGCACTGAGAGATTGTGGGCACCCGCCAGCTCCAAAATTGGGTCCATATCGCAGGGATGGCCGTGGAGATGCACCGGAAGGACTGCTTTGGTTTTTGGACTGATCGCCTCTTCGATCTTTTCCGGGTCCAATGTCATGGTATCCCGGACCACATCGACAAAGATCGGTTTAGCGCCCAGATGTTCGATGACATGGGCAGTTGAACAGAAAGTCATTGGTGTGGTGATGACCTCATCCCCTTCCCCCACGCCCAATGCAGCCAATCCTACCAACATGGCGTCGGTGGCTGAGGATGTGGCCAGCGCAGAAGGGCTGCCGATGAAGGCAGAGAATGCCTGCTCAAAATGCTTTACCTTGGGACCCGTGGTGATCCAATCCGACTGAAGTGTATCGACAACTTCCGCGATCTCTTCCTCTCCGATCAAAGGCGGTGAAAATGGCAAAAATGTGCTTCTCATGTCCTCTCCTCAAAATGTCGGAAAAAATAATCCCTCTTTAATAGCTCATTTAATTATCTAAGAAAAAAGGAAAGCCTCCTTAGGCGTTCAATAGAACCTCTTCAGTCTTTCCGATACAAAGATCACTGCTGTAATGATCCTCTAGAAACTTCCTTCCCTTCAAGCCCATCCGATCCAGCTCGATTGGATGCCCAGCAGCCCACCTGATTGCATCTGCCAACCCTTGGGGATCATCCGGAGGCACCTGCAAACCAAACTGCCCCTCCTTGATCATATGATCCATCTCGTTGCCTTCCATTGTGATGGCCAGGACTGGCCTGCCAGAAGCCATATACTTGAAAATCTTGGATGGCACAGAGGCAAAAGCTGCCTGCGTACTTAAGGTTACCAGACTGATATCAGCCGCCCGCAGCACATCGGGGTAAAGCTCTAGCGGTTGAAAAGGCAGAAACTGAATATTAGTCAGGTTTTTATCATCTGCCATTTTCTTAAGATCGGGTTTGCGCACGCCGTCCCCGATGACCACAAAACGATAGGGTTCATCCCGGACAATATCCGCAGCTTCGATGACCGGCTCCAGGTTGGAATTATGGGTCAATCCACCAGAGTAGATGACCGTAAACCCCTCTCCCAAGCTGAGTTTCTCCCTGAATTGATTGATCTTGGGGCCGGGTTGAATGAAATCTGGATCGGCCCAATTGGGAACCACATCGATCTTGGACTCAGGCACACCTTTCTGGACCAGGTTTTTCTTGAACCCCTCTGAAATGACCACCACCCGGTCTGCTTGGCGGTAATTCCAACGTTCCAGGCCTTCCAGGATCCGAATCAGAATAGGGTTCTTGAGCGCGCCCATCTGGACGGCAGCATAAGGATGGATGTCCTGGATATTGAGAACAACCTTGGCACCCAATTTTTTCCCTAAACATACCGCCACCGGACCCAAGGATAAGGGCTGCAGCATAGTGTAGATTACATCCACTTTGGGAACCCTTGCCAACCCCAAGAATAATGAGGAAATTGTGAAAGATATGAAAGACAGCACCCGCTGCCAGAACCTCCTGGTTTTCGGCGGGAAGATCCAGGATCGGTAGATTTCGATCCCCTGCTCCACCTCCCGCTGGAAGAGCTTCCCCCGATAGTCTTCGAAGACCTCGCTCCCGGGATGGTTGGGAAAAGTCGTGAGGACTTTCAGCTCGTGCCCCCGATCGGCCAGATCCTGGACCAACTCATTGATCCAAATGGCCGGGCCGACGCTTTCAGGGGGAAAGTACTGTGTGTATAGTAGTATCTTCATAATTTCTGATTTCTCGACTTTCTCTGCTATTCATTTCAAATGACCGGCTGCGCCTTCAGCGAGGACTGATGAGCTGCTTCGCAGCCGACCGAGAACCGGGGACCGCAGCAGCACCCATCGGTCCCTTCTCCGTCCATTTCGGTCCATTTTCGGTCCGGGTCCGAAGAAATCATCTGGTCGTCGCGAAACAGCACAGTTCAGTACTTACCGATCCAAACGAAGAGCGTTAACCCAGTCTCTCAGTCTCAGTTCAACCTTCAACCTTCAACCTTCAACCTTCAACCTTCAACCCATTATAAAACTCAAACAGCTTCCGGCTCTCCATCTCCCAGTTCAACTCAAGGTCGAATGCCCTGGCAGCATTCTCTCCCAATTGTATTCGCAGCTGTTGATCCTCAACCAATCGATTGACTGCAGCCGCGATCTCCTGGGGAGCCTCGGGGTTAACAGTCAGGCCAAGATCATATTTCTCCACCAGCGCCCGGTACTCCGGAAAATCCGAGACGACCACCGGGAGGCCAGCGGCGATATACTCCAGGAACTTGCGCGCTAAGGAATAATAGGTATTCTTGTCGCTAGGCTGCAGGGGGGTGATGCCGATATCCGCGATGGACAGGTAGGCAAGCATTTCCTCGAATGGGATTTGCTCCACAATATCGATCTGATCTCTAACTCCCATCTGTTCTGCATCCAAGGTGAACTCATCGCCAGCCCCACCCAGAATCAGGTACAAGACACTGGAATCCTTTAGGTACTGCAAGGACTCTAATAGCGCCTCCGGCCCATATTGCTCCCGCAGGCTGCCAATATGCAGGACGATGATCCGATCCTGATAGCGCCTTCTCAACTCCTCATCGGCGGAAAGCCGGGTGAAATCACTCTTCCTGACACAGTTGCGAATAATAGCAGTCTTCCCGTGGCAGCGATACAGATCAACCAGAGACTGATTGACAAAGATCAGCCCATCAGAAAAGAGGGAAAGGAATTGAAATAGGAAACGGGAAAGCCCCTCAGCGATTGGATCAATCCCTCTACCAGTTATTACATCAGTAACCCTGGCAGGATAATATTCATGAACATCAAAGACCACTTTGCTTCGTACCAGAATGGATAATAGTATGCCAATTATCCAGGAATCGACCTCGTTGCAGTGATAGACATCCGCTTTGGTTTTCATCCCTGCTCTTAAGAGGGCATAATTAACATTGATCCTGGACAGCAGGGTCCTCAAGATGCCGGCCGCGCTGCGCCCTTTTGCAAAGTTTCCTTGGGGGTGACACTCCAAACCCATCACGGAGATCTTCAGCTCATTCTCAAACAAGTTGAGCTCCTCTTCAGTGACTGATGGGGCAATGATAGTAACTTCATAACCCGCTTCGGAGAAAGTCTCGGCAATTCGCTTGACCCGGGTATCACTGATCGTATGGCGGGAGTTCAATATGCTTACTTTCATCAATTACTCGTGGCTTTTTCTTCACTAGTTGTATCTATCGAAAGACTGTGCGCAGCTTTCATTAAAACATATAGAATGACAATAGGTAGAATGTGAGTGAACATCCGGTTGGCGGAGTCTCCCCAACTTGTATGGTAGGGAACTCGAAAGTACACGATCGCCAGCAGGGTTGCAAAAAAAGAAGCAATGCCATAAAGGAGAAGCTCTTCGCCAGGCATTCGAGGACCAGTTAAAGATACAACAAACAGGAACGAAAACACCAGCCAGGTCAAGCCCCATTCCCCGGTTTCCAGCAGGTTATAAATGCTGCCATAGATACTGATCCGGAAATGGTCCGTTTTCTGGATGATCATAAAGATAAGCAGGAGCACTAAAAGGCCCAGCATGATCCTCGGCAAATGGGGCAGCAGGTAGCGCTTGATCGCCTTCACCGCAGACAGCAGGACCAGGAGGGCAAGAGCGGCCAAAGAGCCAATCACGAGCAGGGTTCTCTCCGGGTTCAAAATATAGGTGCCCTCCCCCATCCTCCAATACAGATAAAGATACCAAAATACCAGGCTGCTGAGATAAGGCAGTATTGTCTTCAACCGGATCTGGTAGGAAACCCGGTCAGCGCTGATAACCAAGACAAGGAACAGTAACGCGAAGAGGGGTGCTTCTGTCCTGGCCAGGCTGAACCCCATTAATGCCAGGATCCCAACGACCAGCCAATCCTCAACCCCTTCAACTGAAGCCAACCAGAATCCAGCTACAGCAACAAACAGGTAGGCGGCAGAGATCAGGTTAGTATGGATATAAAAGAACTGGAAGGCGATGAAATAGGTAGTGAATAAGACCAACGTGGCCAGCAGGGTGTAGACCAGCACCTGGCGCTTGTTTAACCCCAGTTGGCAGAGGATCCGCTGACTGAGATAGAAATAGGCCAGGAGAAACGTGAAACCAAAGGCTGGCTGGGCAGCATACAAATAATCATCCCCTAGTAAAACACTGGCAGACTGCAGCTGGGGCAGGAATACACCTCTTAAAGAGAGTTCCTCGATGATCGCCGGGCTGAATCCCTCAAAAGTGAATCTTCTCCCGGTAGCGATCATCACTGCCGAATCCGGGCTGGCAATGGAAAAGTTAAAATGACTTGCCAGCAGCAGAACCAGGACAAAAACCAAGGCAGCCCAAAAGATCAGACTCAATTCCCGTTTTGAAGATTTCCAGGTCTCCTTCCTGGCATGCAGGACTGCAATCCCGAGTGCAAGAAGGCCAAAAAAAGACGCCATCCCGGGGACCGTAAAGGGGATATTGAGTATTTGCAGCAAGGTTCCTCCAACGACCCAGATCAATGCGCCCCACAGATATCCAGTGATCACGATAAAAACAAACGGGATCTTTCGTTTGAATAGCAGTCCGAAATAAACCCCAAACAATTGCAGGCCGGTAAGGAAAAGGATTTGACCCATCACAGGTTCACTTCCTCATCTGGCAGGAGGCCTTCTGGAACGAAGAAGATCTGGTTCCCGTGCTTGAGAAGGAGCAAATAGGATTTCGGATCCGTTTCCCCAGTTAGAAAATGGTACAGGTTTCCATCATCCAATCTGATCGAAACAGCTTCCATTCCCAAAATCTGATCTGCTTGATCATCATTCAGTTCACTATCAAACTCAAGCGTCACCACATCGGCCAGCCGTCCTTGGGTCACCAGCAGCTCCGGGGAGAGATCCAGGGAGTCTAATACCTCTTCGGGAACGCCCAGCGTCTTCCCTGGATAATAGATCTCGATCAGGGAGTAGATCCAACCAATCCGGGCTTCTGCGGAGCCGACGTCATAGAGTGAAATCAGCTCATTAGATGGCAAGCGTTGGAAGGGCCCCTGATAGGAAGGGAAGATCACAAACCAGTTCAGTGAGGGATAGGAGAGGATGTTGTAGATGAAAAGAGCCCCAAGTATAAGCGGGAGCACAGAGCCAAATAGTTTCCAGAATTTTTCTCGAAATTTAAATGCCAGGAGGGTAACCAGACCTAGTATTGCCAGAAAAATTAATAAGAAAAATTTCAGATTTTCAATTACCATACACACCTCAAAAATCTATTCCCACTGTAGAACACCTAATCTTCCCTGCACAGATTTCATTAACCCTCAGCGCTACTTTATTTGACCATCAGCATTTAGCGGAAGTGAAATCTCATCTCGGAGGTATCCACCACATTGATTATCATCATCAACCCCCAAAATAAGTTTAGACTGATAAGTAGGTTCATGCACAGCTATACGAAATTTGAACAGATGATGTGATCTGCATTGCTTAAAACTGATAATCAAATTTATCAATATCCTCCATAAACCAGTTTCGGACGATCTCGATTGTCTCCTCATCGTAATACTCTCGGTAATTTCCACGTTTTGATTTCTTGATATGGGGTAGGGTTTTGGTTCTGCCCAGTTTTGCCAATATATCATTGAAATCATTTTGAAGATTCTCAAAACGAATGATAGCATCAATAAGGATTTTGCCATTATGATCTGTAATCCAATCCAACTGCGGCAAAAACATTTTTGGGGTGTCATAGTAATAGGAATCCTGTTCTCCATACACAAGGTTCACCCATTCTTTGAACTCCACGGGATTATCCCGTAAGTTGGTTTGATTTGTAGAGACGCGGTAATGATATTGTGAGACAACCTTATCCCAGGGATTTCTTATTACGGTAAATGTGAGTTTCTTATTCCAGGACTTAATCCCAATTTCTTCGATCTTTTCCAGAGCAGTTTTATGCTCGGTAGGGATATTTAAAGCCTTCTCAATACTGCTCCCACCAGTTTTGTTGATGTGGATAAAAATATAGTTGTTAAAATGGTGATATACAAAGATGTGAATCGCCCGACCGGTTTTCCAGTTCAGGACGATCAAACGTCGTTTTAGAACACCAAGCCACTTCAACCTTTCTTTTAGTTTTCTCTTCATAACATCTCGGTGTACCCAGTCTATTCTTCAGAGATATTCACCATGAATAAATCATGCCCTGATTAATTAGACTCAAGCTTTGATTGTTTCCTTATAAATCCGGACCATTTCCTGGGCATTCTTATCCCAGGTGAAATTCTCTAAAACATGCTTTTGCGCCCTTCTGCCTACTTTAATTCCCTGCTCGGGATGAGTCAATATCTCAGCCAGAACCCTCACCAGATCATCGATGTCTCTTGGCTTGACAAGGAACCCAGTGACTGAATCCATCACAATATCTTCAATCCCTTGCTCCATACAACCAATGACCGGTTTTGCGTTCGCCATTGCTTCAATATATACAACTCCAAACGCTTCGTCCCAGCTTGGTAAAACAAAAACATCACAGGCTGCCATATATTGCATTGTCTTATGATATTCTTGTTGACCAACAAACACAATCTGCTGGGCAAGACCCAACTCATGGACCAATCGTTCCAATTCAGGACGATACGGACCATCCCCAACGATAAGGTACTTCAGATTAATATTTTCTTTCAGTAATCTCTCAACAGCAAGAATTACGTACTGAATACCTTTCCTTTCTTTCAAATTAGCAACACTTAGGACGATCCTTTCTTCCCCCTGTTTTTGAATATCTGCAGGCTGGGCAATCACTCTTTCAGGATTCAATCCATTGTTGATCGTAATCAAAGGTGTAGTTCCCGGTAAGTGCTGCTCCCCAATTTTCCTTAACACATCACTAACAACGATAGCTTTTGATGAATTCCTTAGCACCGCTTCTACCTGTTTCTTCAGTAGTTGGTTCCTGTGGATAGAATAATAAAAATCTAAACCATGAATTGTTACTACATAGGGTACATTAAGTTTCCTTGATAATAACATCGCAGCGTATCCATTCGGAATGGCTGCGTGGGCATGGATGATGTCAAACTCAAAAGACTTCCTGATCTCGTTGACCTTGTCCTTTATCCCACGATACATCATATACCCAGACGTACCATACAGAATACTATTAGGTATGGATAGATAGCGAGGATGGAACACCTGGACTGAATCCCTCTGATCTTCAGCGGGAATATCACGAATGCTCTCCCATTTGCTCGGTAATAACCCGATATAAAATGGAATCCATTGTGTTGGGCTGACAACAATCACATTAATCCCATTTTTCTTTAATGCAAGAATTTGTTCATGTACAAATATCCCTGAAACATCATTGGCTGTATTTGGATACATTTGAGAAATCACCAGCACATTCATATTTTCTACACCTTCTGTTCTCGATCTTTAGCAGATTTCGTTCAACACCTGGGAATATTTTTGAGCCATTTTTTCATGACTGTAGTCATGTATCATCTCATTGCCCTGATAAGCGATAAAACCCTTCTCTCGATATTCCTCATACCAAGAAGTGAGTGCTTTCCTGACTTCTTCCTCAGCTTTCAGGTGGAAGCCTGTATTCGTTTCATCCAATAATTTGCTAACCACTCCTTGAGGACCCCCCAAAGCTAAAATGGGTCTCTTCGCTGCTAAATACTCGAATATCTTGCCAGTATACACGCCTGCATCTTTGGGGTTGTCCCAATTCAAAGCCAGAAGGATCTGTGAGCTTCTCTGCGCCTCTAACGCTGTCTTTCGGACAACAGTTCCATACTGGAAAGCGTAATTACTCAAACCATATTTATTGACCAATGCCTCTACCCAATACATCTTATACCCATAGAATTTGACCAGCAGATCGCCGTGGATGGCTCCTTCCTGCAATAGATCATGGAGCACCTTGAACAACAACTCAGGATCTCTCTTCCCTTGGTAGAGTTTGCCCGTATACGTAATAGAGAACTTATCATCCAATTCACTGGGTTTGATCTCATCGGGATCAAACCCGTTCGTTATCGGCACAATCCAGGCCTGCTTATGTATTGATCCTTGTGTTTTGCAGAGTGGTTTAGAGACTGTAACCATAGCGGACGCATTTGCCAGCGTCACAAGTTCCAGCCTTTGATCAACGAATTTTCTTAACCAATCATAAGCATAATAATGGTTGCCTGTCCAGAGATCTCGAAAATCTGCAATCCAGGGTATGTCAAATTCACTGCTGACCTGAGCGGCAATCAAATGAGTGATCTCCGGAGGTGAGCTGCTAATCAGGGCATGATAATTTTCTCTGGAGAGAAGATCCTGGATGGCTGCTTCTGCAACCGGTTTCCAGCGCCTCTTCTGATCCGGATAGGTCAGCCAGCCCTCAATCCTCTTGAAGATTTTTCCAGTAACAGGATTTTTTGCCCGGCTGACCTGGGCAGGAATACCTATCTGATCCTGCAAGCCTTCCTGGGGGTTTAAGCGCAGTTTCGCTTTTATCTGCTCCGTCACGTCACCGGGATACGGCACCTGTATGACCCGATACTTTTCATCCGGATCACCGGGGAGATCAACCGTAAGGACCGTTGCGTCCCAGCCGTAGCAAGGCAAATACTTTGCCAATCCCCGCATTCTAAGGGAAGCTCCTCCCGTTCGGGGAGGGAAACTATCCGTGATCAGTAAGACTTTTTTTCTTTTATCAACCATTGTTTCACAACACTCCAGATCTTAACAATCAATCTCAAGTATAAATCCCAATCCTTTTTCTGGGGAAGAATCACAGACCTCAGGCTATTTCCAGAAATTCTCAAATATACGGCCAACCGTACTACCAGTAAGAAGAGATAGGCTGTGGTTGAAGCCCAGGCTGCGCCGATCGCCCCGTAGAAGGGGATCAGTGACAGGTTAAG
>Ga0207796_1000775_pt1 | contig 11814 bp, 10 predicted proteins | sample Pon1CUnioCityCA_6_FD_187274 | JGI IMG/M metagenome (GOLD analysis project Ga0207796, IMG submission 187274) | Marine sediment microbial community from Union City, CA, USA - Pond 1C Sediment 1 (SPAdes) | ecosystem: Environmental > Aquatic > Marine > Intertidal zone > Salt pond sediment ...
GGCTCGGGGCCGAGCGCCGCCAGCAGCGGATGAACCCCGGGAGGTTCGGGCAGCGGCAGGCAGCAGCCGAAGCGCCGCGGGTCGTGCAGCCGGATTTCGAACCCGTCGTCGAGACGGAAGACGAGGTGATCGTGCGGGCGCAGCGGCGTTCCCGGCGCGCAGCGGCGCAGGCTGCCGGACATGCCCAGGTGCAGCAGCAGCCCCGGGCCGTCGGTCTCGAGCAGCAGGTATTTCGCGCGCCGGGTCAGGCTCCGGATCGGCCGGTCGGCGAGCAATGCCGGGAGCTCGGGGGGCACGGGCCAGCGCAGGCGCGGGTCGCGCAGGACCAGTTCCAGGATCCGCCGCCCGCGCAGGTGGGGTTCGAGACCGCGTCGGGTGGTCTCGACCTCAGGAAGTTCGGGCATGCACGCCCTCGATCTCCACCAGCAGCTCGCGCCGGCAGACGTCGCCCTGGATCCACTGCAGCCGCGGTGGGTCGGGATAGTGCACGGCCAGCACCGCCGCCACCGCCGGCTGGTCCTCGGGGCGGCGCAGGTAAATGCGCAGCCAGGCCGGGGACGGCACGTCGTCTCCGGCGACCGCTGCCAGCGCGTCGAGATTCGCGAGGATCTCGCGGGCCTGGGCGGCACAGTCACCGGCGTGCCGGCTTTCGTGGCCGGTGATGCTGGCGGTTCCGGACAGCAGCAGCAACGGACCCCCGGCGCCCTCGATGCGCGTCGCGCGGGCAAAGGCCGGGCTTTCCGGGCTGTACTGTTCCGGATAGTGGTAGGCACTGATCTGTCGCGGGTTTTCCACCGGTCGGCCCGGTTCGCGGGCGGCGATCAGGTAGACGAACAGGCCGGGCGCGCCGGTGCCGATCGCGGTGGCCGCGGGCATGCTTTCCTCGGATACGTCCAGTTCGTCCAATGCCTTCGCGCGGCCGATGCAGAAAGACTGGTAGCGCTCGAGGCCGCACTCGTCGCCGTGGATGCGGCTGAAGTAGTTCCAGATCCGGATCGGGTAATCGAAGCCGCGGGACCGGATCGCGCGGAACAGATCGCGGTAGGCGTCCCGGGTGTTCGCCTCCAGCGGATCGTCGGTACGGTGCCACGCCGCGAACAGCAGGTGCTCGTGCTCCAGCAGGTGCACTGCGCCCTCGCGCGACGCCTTGCCCTCGCCGCGGATCGCCCAGTGCTCGGTCAGTCGCTCGGCAGTGACTTCGTGGAGCCCGGGCGCGATCGTCAGGCAGCCGTTCTCCAGGTAGATCCCCGGCGGATGGTCGGCGAGCACGCGCAGGCACGCGTGCGTTTCCCCTGCGGGTGCCCGGGCATCGTCGGGAGAGAGCAAGCGGCTGGTAAAATCGAGCGTCATCGAGGGTCCTGAATCCTGAGTGCTCATGGTATCAGCATGCGCAGCTGCGATTCAGGGCATCAGGCACGGGTACGCGGGGTCGCGAAGCCGATCGACGAGGGGAAACGACAGCCATGGATTCCATCGAAGCGCCGTTTGGCGAAGTCATCGAACTGCGCCAGATCATCCACGAATCGGGCGTGCCGCTTCTGCGCGTGATCATCCGCGACGGCGGGCGGTACACCAAGGTGGAGCTGGATCCGGCGAGCGCGCACCGCTGGGGCACGGCGATGCAGCACTGGGCGGAAACGGTCGCGGCCGAGCGCGGCGGCTGAGCGCAAAAGAAAAGGCCCGGGCATCGCCGGGCCTCCGAGCACTGCCGTCGCGGTCCGCGGCGGTGTTACTTGATCTTGCCTTCCTTGTACATCACGTGCTTGCGGACGACGGGATCGAACTTCTTGATCTCCATCTTCTCGGGCATGTTCCGCTTGTTCTTGGTCGTGGTGTAGAAGTGTCCGGTACCGGCGCTGGAGTTCAGCCGGATCTTGTCGCGTGCGCCTTTGGCCATGTCGTCGTTCTCCTCAGACCTTTTCGCCGCGGGCGCGCAACTCGGCCAGCACGGCATCGATTCCGCGCTTGTCGATCACGCGCATCCCCTTGCTGCTCAGACGCAGGCGCACGAAGCGGTTTTCGCTCTCCACCCAGAAGCGGTGGCTGTGCAGATTCGGCAGGAAGCGCCGGCGGGTTTTGTTGTGGGCGTGGGAAACGTTGTTCCCCGTAATCGGGCGCTTGCCCGTCACCTGGCAGACTCGGGCCATGGTTGAAACTCCAGGAAAAGGTTGGGGCCTTGACGAAAGGCGGTGAACGTTAGCAGAACGGACCCTGCCACGCAAGCGCTGCACACTCCCTCGCTGTACTGCAAGCCCCGGCGCTGTATGGACCCCGGATCGAGTCCGGGGTGACGTTTCCGGGATATTCCGGCCGGCGCTGCCTCGCCCCGCCGCCCTGGCCGGAGCGTTTCCCCTTCGTCGTCCCGGCCGGAGCGTTTCCCCTTCGTCTTCCCGGCCGGAGCGCAGCGGAGAGCCGGGACCCATGGGCTTCGGGGTGGCCACCAATGTTCATGGTCTCGCCGGGCGCTGCATGGACCCCGGATCAGGTCCGGGGTGACGGGTTCGGTTGGGGTGACGACTCAGGGGTGGGGTCAGGTCCGTTCCGGCGCGAGGCCCCAGTGCTTGGGTGAGCGCCAGAGGCTGGAGAGGAGCAGCTCGCGCATGAAGATGAACTCCTTCGGCAGCTTGTCGTAGAGCTCGGAGAACAGTTCGTCCTGCGAGTGCACCTCCTTCTTCCAGGCCTCGCGGTCGATCGACATCAGTTCGTTGAACTGTTCGCGGGTGAAGTCTTCCATGCCGCGCCAGTCGAGGTCCTCGTAGTGCGGCATGCGCCCGAGCGAGCTTTCCACGGCCGGCCGGTTGCCGTGCACCCGGTCGATCACCCACTTGAGCACGCGCATGTTCTCGCTGAACCCCGGCCACAGGAACTGTCCGTCGGCGCCGCGCCGGAACCAGTTCACCCCGAACACTTTCGGCGGGTGCGCCAGTTCGCGGCCGATCTGCAGCCAGTGATTGAAATAGTCGGCCATGTGGTAGCCGCAGAAGGGCAGCATCGCGAACGGGTCGCGGCGCACCTTGCCCTGCTCGCCGAAGGCGGCCGCGGTGGTTTCCGAGCCCATGGTCGCGGCCATGTACACGCCGAAGTTCCAGTTGAACGCCTGCACCACCAGCGGCACCGTGGTGCTGCGCCGGCCGCCGAAGACGAAGGCGTGGATCGGCACTCCGGCCGGGTCCTCCCAGGCCGGGTCGATGGTCGGGCACTGCGCGGCCGGCGCGGTGAAGCGCGCGTTCGGGTGGGCGGCGGGCTTGCCGCTGAGCGGGTCCCAGGGCTCGCCGCGCCAGTCGGTCAGACCTTCCGGCGGTGTCTTGGTGAGGCCTTCCCACCAGATGTCGCCGTCCTCGGTCTGCGCCACGTTGGTGAAGATGGTGTTGCTGCGGATCGTGGCCATCGCGCTGGCGTTGGTCTGTTCGTTGGTTCCCGGGGCGACCCCGAAGAACCCGGCCTCGGGGTTGATCGCGCGCAGGCGACCGTCGGGGCCCGGCTTGATCCAGGCAATGTCGTCGCCCACCGTGGTGATCTTCCAGCCGTCTTCGCGGAACGGCTCCGGCGGCACCAGCATCGCCAGGTTGGTCTTGCCGCAGGCGCTGGGGAAGGCGGCGGCGATGTAGGTACGGGTACCCTCCGGCGATTCCGCGCCGAGGATCAGCATGTGTTCGGCGAGCCAGCCCTCGTTGCGCGCCATGGTCGAGGCGATGCGCAGCGCGAAGCATTTCTTGCCCAGCAGCGCGTTGCCGCCGTAGCCGCTGCCGTAGGAGACGATGCTCTTCTCCTCGGGGTAGTGGACGATGTACTTGGTCTCGGGATTGCAGGGCCAGGGCACGTCCTTCTGGCCCTGTTCCAGCGGCGCGCCGACGCTGTGCAGGCAGCGCACGAACGGGCCGTCGTCGAGGACGTCCAGCACCGCCGACCCCATGCGCGTCATGATGCGCATGTTCACCACCACGTACGGCGAGTCGGTCAGTTCGACGCCGATCTGGGCGATCGGCGAGCCCAGCGGGCCCATGCTGAACGGGATCACGTACATCGTGCGCCCGCGCATGCAGCCCGCGAACAGGCCCTTCAGCGTCTTCTTCATCTCGCGCGGCGCGACCCAGTTGTTGGTGGGGCCCGCGTCCTTCTTGTTCACGCTGCAGACGTAGGTGCGGTCCTCGACGCGCGCGACGTCGCTGGGGTCGCTGCGAGCAGCGAAGCAGCCCGGCCACTTCTCGGGGTCCAGCGGCCGGAAGGTTCCGGCCGCCACCAGTTCCTGCGTGATGCGGTCGTATTCCTCCTGCGATCCGTCGCACCAGTGAATGCGGTCGGGCTCGCAGAGCGTGGCGACCTCGTCCACCCAGGCGCGAAGTTCCGGGTTCCCGACGTTGGCATGGCTCATGATGTCTCCCTCTGTAACGCTTCTGGAAATGCGGTGGCCGCTTGCGCCCTGGATCCGGTGCAATCCGGTGCGGCCTGCACCGTGCCGGCGCGGCTTTTGCACCACGTGGCGGCATCGGGACCGGGTCGGGCGGTTTTCGGGTGTCGTCTCAACCCGAGGAATGCAACATGCACGCCATCTGTGACCGGCGTGTGTCTCGAGGTGCGGAAATTGCAATGTCACCCATCATACACCGCAGACCTGTCCAGAGGACGCACCTCATGACCCCGCCGTCCACCGTTACCGAAGAGCGCGAAGTCGATGGCCTGATCGTGGGCGGAGGACCGGGGGGCATGAGCGCCGCGATCACCGCGGCCCAGGTCTGGCCCGGGCGCAGGATCCTGCTGATCCGTCCTGAGGAGGAGCCGGTCGTGCCCTGCGGCATCCCCTATATCTTCGGAACGCTCAAGGGCGTGGAGCACGACCTGCTCAGCAATGCGCCGTTTCGCATGCTGGGCGGCGAAATCCTCTGCGACCGCGTGGCCGGCGTGGACATGCAGGCGAAGACCGCGTGGACCGAGTCCGGCATCCGGGTGCACTGGCAACGGCTGGTGCTGGCCACCGGAACGGTTCCGCACCTTCCACCCATACCCGGCATCCGGCGGCCGGGCGTGTTCGCGATCCGCAAGGACTACGATCATCTGGAACACCTGTTCGAGGACCTGCTCCCGGGGGTCCGGCGCCTGGCGGTGGTCGGCGGCGGATTCATCGGTGTCGAGTTTGCCGACGAGGTGCACAAGGGGGGTGTCGAGGTCACCGTGATCGAGCAGTTGCCGCATATCCTCCTGCGCAATTTCGACGAGGAAGTCTCGATGCGCATCGAGCAGGAGGTGCGCTCCAGTGGCATTGCCGTGCATACCGGGGAGGGGGTCACTGCACTGGAAGGCGACGGCGAGGACGGGCCGGTGCGCGCGGTGCGCCTGGCCAACGGCGAACGCATTCCTGCGGAAGCGGTGCTGGTGGCGATCGGCGATCGGCGCAATACCCGGCTCGGAGAGGAACTCGGACTGACGATGGCGCGCGGCGGCGGCATCTGGGTGGATGCCTTCCAGCGCACCCGCGAGGATCCCCACGTGTTCGCGGTGGGCGACTGCGCGTTCAAGCAGGACTTCCTGCTGCGCCGTTCGGTCCCCTCGCTGCTGGCCTCGACCGCGGCCGCGGAAGGGCGGACCGCAGGCATGAACCTGTTCGGCCTGCGCAACGAGCGCTACAACGCCGGCACGATTGCCATCTATGCCAGCCAGATCGGCGACCTGGCCTTCGGCTGTGCGGGCATGACGGCTGCCGCCGCCCGCGCGGAGGGGCTCACGGTGGTGGTGGGGCGGGTCGTCGTTCCCGATCATCACCCGCCGACCATGCCGGGCACGCGCATGATGACCTGCCTGCTGGTGTTCAGCCGCAGTGGCCTGTTGCTCGGCGGGCAGGTTCTGGGCGGCCCGACCACGGCCGAGGTGCTGAACGCGATCGGGATCGCGATTCAGGCGCGGCTGAGCGTGCACGAGCTCGTCAGTTTCCAGTTCGGCAGCCACCCGCGCCTCACTGCCCCCGCCCACCCCATCGCACTGTGTGCACTGGACGCGATGCACCAGCTCAGCGGCAACGGCAGCGCCTAGGTTTTCGGCATCGCGGCCGCGCGCCCGTGCCGCGGGATCTGCACTACACTCCGGGAGGGTGGCCCACGAGGCGGGCTCGTACCATACGAGGAGAGGAGTGGAGATGTCCGAGGAGAACGCTGTCCGGTCGCCGGCTGGCGGCATGATCACCGCGGCCCGGGTCACCGGGGTCGGCGTGCTGCTGGTAGGCGCGGCGCTGGCCTTTATCGGCATGGGCCTGTTCATGTTCAACATGGGCCGGGACATGAGCACGATGACCCAGGCAGTCACCCAGATGGGGAAGGACGTCTCGACGATGGCCGGCGACATGACCTTCATGGCCGGGCGCATGGAAGTGATGGCCGGCAGCATGGTTGAGGGCCAGGCCGGCATGTCCGAGGACTTCGCGAAGGTTCGCGCGGGGATGGAATTCATGGCCGCCGACGTGCGTTCGATGAGCGAGAACATGCACGACCTCGCGGTCAACATCCGCGGGATGTCCGGCGACATGGCCACGATGAACACCTCGATGTCGCAGATGAACCACTCGATGGCCAACATGACCGGGACCATGGGACGCATGTCGGTCGACATCAACCAGTTCACCCGGCCCGAAAGCCTGATGCCGATGTCGCCGTTCCGTTGATTTTCAAGGGCTTGCGCGTGACTCGCGGATGAAGACCCGTGGGGGGCAGGAGCATCTCCCCGCAAGGCGCGATTAAACTTTCGGCCAATCAAGCCGATATCTTATGATGTCCAGGTGTACAACCTGAGGTAAACGTGGACGATCGCGTGGCCAAATTCCAGCGCGGAGACGGATCGGTAACGGCTGAGGAGGCGATTGTGCCCGAGGGTGTGAGAGAGGATCCGTCCGCAAGCTCCTCCGACCGATCCACCGACACCGTCCAGTTATCGCCGGGCGCCGATACCCTGGATCCACCGCCGGACTTTCTCCTGGAGAGCCTCGTGCTGGTCGCGCGTTCACACGGCGCGCAGCTCACACGCGATGCGGCGATGGCGGGACTTCCCGCACCCGACGGCCGCCTCACGCCCTCGCTGTTCGACCGTGCGGCCCGACGGGCCGGTCTCAGCAGCCGCATCGTCAGGAGGGACCCACGGCACTTGCGGGATGATCTGCTGCCGGCGGTCTTGCTGCTCAATGGCGAGGAGGCCTGCGTACTCGTGGGTTGGAACGAGGATCGCTCCGTCGCCTCGATCGTCTACCCCGATCTCGGCGATGCGCGGGTCGAAGTGCCCTGGTCGCAGCTCAGGAGCGCGTACTCCGGTTGGTCCATCTACGTCCGGCCGTCGTTTCGTATCGATGCACGTAGCCCCGAGGTGTCCAAGGAGTCGCGCGGGCACTGGTTCTGGAGCGTGATCAGCGAAAACCGGGGCCTGTACCGGGATGTGCTGGTCGCCGCTGCCATGGTGAACGTGTTCGCGCTGGCCATGCCGCTGTTCCTGCGCAATGTCTTCGACCGCGTGATTCCGAATCATGCGGTCGAGACCCTGCACGTGTTCACAGCGGGTGTGGTGATCGTGCTGTTTGCCGATCTACTGCTGCGTACCATGCGGGCCTATTTCGTGGACAAGGCCGCGGCACGTGCCGACACGAAGCTTTCGTCGGTGATCATGGAGCGCGTACTGGGTATGCGCATGGAGGATCACCCTCCGTCCGTCGGCGGGTTCGCCGCGCGCCTGAGCAGCTTCGAGTCGGTGCGCAGCTTCATCTCCTCGGCAACCGTGCTGGCTTTCGTGGATCTGCCGTTTGCTCTGTTCTTCATCGCCATCATCGCACTCGTCGCCTGGCCGCTGGCGATACCGGTGTTGGTTGGAGCCCTGGTGCTTGGTCTCTGGGTGCTCGTGGTTCACCGTAAGCTTCGGGCATTTGCCGAGACGATCTACCGGGCGAAGGCTCAGCGCAACTCGACGCTGGTGGAGAGCCTTACCGGGGTCGAGACCATCAAGACGCTCGGAGCCGAGGGTCGGATACAGGCCACGTGGGAAAAGATGAGTGCCCACATCGCACGCGAAAACATCCGGAACCGCACGCTGTCGTCCAGCGTGTCCAACGGCGCAAGCTGGGTTCAACGCATGGTCGGGGTGGCCGTGATCGTCATGGGCGTGTTTCTGATCATCGACGGAGCCCTGAGCATGGGCGGCCTGATCATGGCGTATCTGATTTCAGCCCGCGCGATGGCCCCAATCGGCCACGCGGCGGGGCTGATGGTCCACTACCATCAGGCTTCCACCGCACTGGAGTCCCTCAATCAGATGATGGCGAAGGAAGTCGAGCGGCCGGCCGGCTCGGCCTTCCTGAGCAGGCCACGCTTGCAGGGTGACATCGAATTTCGAGGCGTTTCGTTCACCTACCCGGATCAAACCTACCCGGTCCTGAAAGATGCATCCTTCCGGATCACGGCCGGCGAGCACGTGGCCGTGCTCGGCCGTGTCGGCTCCGGCAAGACGACCGTCGCGAAACTGTTGCTCGGGTTGTACCGGCCGACCAGCGGCGCCGTCTTCGTCGATGGAATCGACCTCAGGCAGCTGGACCCTGCCGAGCTGCGGCGGGGCATCGGTCACGTGTCCCAGGATGTCACGCTGTTCTACGGCACGCTTCGGGAGAACATCGTGCTGGGGAGCCCCCTCGCGGATGACGATGCGATTCTCCGGGCGATCCGGATCAGCGGCATGGAAGACCTGATCAACGCCCACCCGCAAGGCGTGGACATGCAGGTGGGTGAACGGGGCAGCCGCCTGTCCGGTGGTCAGCGACAGTGCGTTGGCATTGCCCGGGCGGTGATTCACGAGCCTGGAATCCTCTTGCTGGACGAACCCACGAGCGCGATGGACCAGTCGACGGAACGCGCGATCAAGACACGTCTGGCCACGTTCGAGCAAGGGCGCACGACGATCCTGATCACGCATCGGTCTTCGTTGCTGGAACTGGTGGACCGCATCATCGTGCTGGATCAGGGGCGTGTCGTAGCCGATGGACCCAAGGATCAGGTGCTTCAGGCGCTGCGCGAGGGCAGGGTCAAGAAGGCGAAGGAATGAACGCCGTGTGCTTCTGGAGGGTTTCAGATGGGTGTGCGGTGAAGGGATGGATGTCGCCATGAACGCCTTTCGCCGCAGAGGTCGAGTTGCCGGCGAGGAATTCCGCGGCTGGGACGCCGATGCCGAGTGGACCCTGATTCAGCAGAGCCCGATCCGGGCGCGCGTACTGCTGTACGTGTTGCTGCTCGTTTTCGCGGCACTCGTGTTCTGGGCTTCGGTGGCCGAGATCGATGAAGTGGCCCGCGGCGAAGGGCGCGTGATTCCCTCGGCGCAGCTGCAGATCATCCAGTCGTTCGATGGCGGCGTGGTGTCCGAGGTCCTGGTGCGCGAGGGTCAGGTCATCGACGAAGGCGAGGTTCTGCTGCGGCTTGATCCGACTCGTTTCCTTTCCGATCTCGGCGAGACACGCGCCAGTGAGTCTGCCCTTCGTGCGCGTGCAGCCCGGCTCTCCGCCCTGGTTGCGGGCTCGCCTTTCGAACTGGATCCCGAGTTGAGGGACGCGCCCTCCGCGGTGCTGGATCAGGAGATGCGCCTCTACGAAACCAGCCGTGAGGAACTCGAGGCGCGTATCGCCATAGCCAGGGACCAGCTGGAACAGCGGCGGGAGGAGTTGAATGAGGCCAGGGCCCGCCGGACCCAGGCGCTTCGCGCTTTCGATCTGTCCTCGCGAGAACTGTCGGTGACGGAACCCCTGGTTGCGACAGGCGCGGTTTCCGAGGTGGATGTGTTGCGGTTGCAACGGGAAGTGGCCCAAGCGCGCGGGGATCGCGATCAGGCCACGGCGCAGATCAGTCGCCTCGAGTCGGCGATCAGCGAGTCGGAGGCCCGTATACGGGAGGTCGAACTCACGTTGAAGAATCAGTGGCGGAATGAACTGGCCGATACGCTCGGGCGTCTGGCCGAGCTGGCCGAAGGTACCACCGCGCTGGAAGATCGGGTGCGCCTGGCTGACGTTCGCTCCCCCATGCGTGGAGTGGTGCAGCGTCTCTTCGTGACAACCCTGGGGGGTGTGATCGCACCGGGCCGTGAGGTGGCTGAAGTGGTTCCGCTGGACGACCAGTTGCTGATCGAGGCCAGGATGTCGCCGCGGGATATCGCCTTCCTGCGTCCAGGGCTCGAGGCCAGGGTGAAGTTCACGGCCTACGATTTCGCGATCTACGGGGGGTTGGGCGCGACGGTGGAGCATGTCAGCGCCGACTCCATTGTCGATGAAGACGGAAACACCTTTTACAAGGTGCGTGTCCGGACCGATGAGCCAGGGTTCGGCGATGATCTACCGATCATCTCGGGCATGGTGACCGAGGTCGAGATCCTCACTGGCAAGAGGACGGTTCTGCAGTACCTGCTGAAACCCATATTGCGGGCAACCGAGGTTGCTTTTACGGAGCGCTAGGGATGCATTTGTTCAAGATGGCATCCGGTGAGAATCCCTCCCCGAGGTGGCGGGAGGCGTTCCCCGATGCTGTCTGGGGTCGACCCCCGTTCGTCGATGAGGCCGCGGAGCCGATCCAGGTCTGTTGGATCAGCGTGGGCCTCGACGGCTGGACAAGGCTGGTGAGCGAGCAGGCCGGTCGTAGTCGTGTGGTGGTCATCTCCAGGCAGCCGAGTGACCAGGAAGCGATTGCCGCCTTCGAGGCAGGCGCGCACGGGTACTGTCACGGTCTCGCCAACGTGGCCCTGCTGCGAGCGGTCTCTGCCACGGTCATCTCGGGCGGGCTCTGGGTGCCCCCGGGCGTCATGGGCCGCATGATCCGGACGTTGCGGCGATCGCTGCCTTCGGAACCCGATCACCCTCCTGCGGGGTTTGAGGCGTTGACTGCGCGGGAGCGTGAAGTCGCGTTCGCCGTGACCACGGGGGCGAGCAACAAGGACATCGCGTTGCAACTGGGAATGACGGAGCGGACGGTGAAGATGCACCTCGGCTCGGTCTTCAAGAAACTCGAGGTCCGGGACAGGGTGCACCTGGTGCTGCGCCTTGCCCAACCCGGCTCCGCTCAGCCGTCAAGTTCCTGAGCATGCGGCCGACATCTGATATTGGATAAGACGCTTGGCCGCGTGCTCGCCTTGGCCCTGTACTCCGGTACAGGTTTCGGCAGCCGGGGTCTCGCGCCTATGCTTACAGTGAGAATAAGTCGATAGCGGGCAGTTCTCTGGCTGGGTCCAGATGGGGAGATTAAGGTCATGGCAACGGAATCACCGGTCGCAACCGTCACTTCGCTGACAGGGAATGCCACGATCCGCGACGCGGATGGGATTTTGCGGACCGTCCAGGTCGGGGACGCGGTCTACGCGGGCGACGTGGTCGTGGCGGAGCCGGGTGCCAACGTTGTGTTGACCTTTGACGATGGGGCGCCGTTCACGATTTCCGGCCCGGATGTGGTGACCATCGATGAAGACGTGGCGAGCACCACTCCGCCATCCCCCGAAGATTTTGCCGTGGCTGGACTGACTGCTGAAGAGGTGATCGAGGCGCTGGAGCGCGGCGAGAGCCTGGACGATCTGATCGAGCCCCCGGCCGCTGGTGTCACTGCCGGCGACGATAGTGAGGGCAGCAACTTCGTGATGCTGGACCGCGTCGATGAGCCCGTGGACCCCGTGAGTTACCAGTTCGGCAACTTCGATGCTACGCCTCCCGACATCGAGGCTCTAGGGGGAGACACGGACACGGACACCGATACGGACACCGATACGGACACCGATACCGATACCGATACGGACACGGATACGGACACGGATACCGATACGGATACCGAT
>Ga0207796_1000776_pt1 | contig 11806 bp, 7 predicted proteins | sample Pon1CUnioCityCA_6_FD_187274 | JGI IMG/M metagenome (GOLD analysis project Ga0207796, IMG submission 187274) | Marine sediment microbial community from Union City, CA, USA - Pond 1C Sediment 1 (SPAdes) | ecosystem: Environmental > Aquatic > Marine > Intertidal zone > Salt pond sediment ...
CGGGCGAGCAAGGCCCTCTACTCGGGTCCGCTCGAGCGGGGTTTTTCTTTCCTCCTCTTTTACCCGAGCCCCTTCCTCCTTGCCAGTGGTGGGGGGAAGGGGCGAGGGAAACCAGAGCCTCAGCGCTGCCTCCGGGGCCATTATCTGAATACTCCATGGTCGTATGCGTACCGTCAGAGGGAACACAGTCGCCTGCTCTAACCACTTGTGCAGAGGTATTCTGTAGAAGTACTGATTAGCCCGCTCTTGCTCAAGGCGAAATTCGGCTGGAGATGTAGACATGAGTGAAAGCCGAGTTGTGATCATTCATGGTAGGTGATGCAGATATGTAGATGAACAAGAATTCATCGAGGATGTGTTGGTCGATTTGTCATGAAAGGAATATGTAGTGGTTGTTTCGCTTAATCTTGGCAGTCTCGTGCTTGGCCTGTTTGCTTGGATACTTCCTGTTGTCAATCTCATGCGATATAGAAAGCATGACCATAGGAATTGGATCGCTCTTTCCTTTGTGAGTATCAGTGCTAGTGCTGTTTCGTTATGTTTCCAGATTCTCTCTATCTTTCACCGTGTTAAGGTTGCGGATTGGTCTGCTCTTATGGACACAATGAGTGCTGTGGTGTTTGTCTCAGTGGTTCTTCTTATCGTTACCATCATATTAAATGCAATTACTCTGATTGTATACAGAACAGCCAAGCAGGACGCCAATTTCGGTTCGTAAGGCTGGAGCAATTGGTTCATAATGCAAAATGGCTCAATTTGAATCTCGCAACTACTCAGGTATAAAATCGAACGCGCATGAATGAAAATAAAAGCGGAGATACGTTTTCTAACCCAAATCAGCGGCCTAAAAGCGCGTGCAGTCCGACGCCGTTTCAGCGGCCGGGTATCGGCGCGAAATCAGGTTATGTGACGCGCTTCGAATTGAAGCGCACTTTGGAAGAACCGCGGAGCGGCTGGCGCGCAGGGCGTCGGACAGTTTGAGTCTAAAGGAGAGTGACAAAATGATCAGCAACATAAAAGACTGTACCCTGTTGAACAACGGGCTTGAGATGCCATGGTTGGGGTTTGGCACCTGGCAAATCAACGATGGTCAGGAAGTGGAACATTCGGTTAGGTCGGCCCTGGAGATCGGCTATCGAAGCATTGATACCGCGGCCGTATATGGGAATGAACGCGGCGTCGGCAAAGCGATCCGAGAGAGCGGTATCCCGCGCGAGGATATCTTTTTGACCACCAAGGTGTGGAATGATGCACAGCGCGAGAAACGAACACTGTCGGCATTTGAGGAAAGCCTGAAACGCTTGGACACAGAGTACGTGGATTTGTACCTGATCCATTGGCCCGTGGAGGGCTATTCGCAACAGACTTGGCAGGTTATGGAAGAGATTTATCAGAGCGGTCGCGCCAAAGCGATTGGCGTCAGCAATTTTCTGATACATCATCTTGAAGATCTTTTGCGTGAGTGCCATATAGTTCCCGGCGTGAATCAGGTGGAGTTCCATCCGCTTCTTGTCCAACCCGAACTATTGCGATTCTGTCAAAGCCACAAAATCCAGGTGGAGGCCTGGAGTCCTCTAATGTCGGGGCAGATATTCACCGTACAAGCTGTTCTAAGACTGGCTGAGAAATACCAAAAGACCGCGGCGCAAATTACTCTACGCTGGAATCTGCAGCATGAAGTGGTTACGATTCCCAAGTCAACCCACGCCAATCGCATCGCCGAGAACTCTCAGATTTTCGACTTTGAGCTGACACAGGCAGACATGGATCTGTTGGATGCGTTGGATGAAGGAAGGCGCACAGGGCCGGATCCGGACAATTTCAACGAGTGAGTGTGTGCCCGTCCAGTTTCAGTTGCGAGATTTTGTTGTCATAACAACGACCGCGACCATGCGTTTTTCTGTCCCTTGTTGACGGGAGTGGTCTCGGTCCCTTTTGAACCGCCCAAGAGAGGATGCACTGGACAGGCAGGATTCGTCGCAGCATTTGAACACTCCTTTGGCTTCGCATGGACTCTACTCCCCGGCAGAGTCCACGCCCGCCCGCTCCCAACGCATCCTTAAGTACGATGCCCGTTCACCGATCTCGTGTCTGGCTGCCCTTCCGGATGATGAGGAAGAATTCTCACAGTTGGCACAACTTGTTCTATCGAGGTGCTGATCACCGGGATTGGGAAAGAATGATAGCATGAAGTATCACAGGCTTGGCTTGACGGAAAGGACAGCATCATGACCTATTTCGTGGGCATTGATGTCTCGACCACAGCTACCAAGGCGCTCTTGATGGGGGCCGACGGCAAGCTTCTGGGTGTTGCCGCCTCAGAGTACAGTTATGAGACCCCGAAACCCTTGTGGACGGAGCAACAGCCCAACCTGTGGTGGCAGGCGACTGTCGCCAGCCTCCGCCAGCTGCTGGCCCAGACCCGGGTTAGTCCCACCGAGATCAAGGGCGTGGGTCTCACCGGGCAGATGCACGGCCTGGTGCTGCTGGACGCCGCAGGCAGGGTGCTGCGTCCTGCCATCCTATGGAATGACCAGCGCACCGGTGCGCAGTGTGACGAGATCCGCGAGCGACTGGGTAAAGCTGCCTTGATCCAGATCACGGGCAACGACGCGCTGACGGGATTCACTGCCCCCAAGATCCTATGGGTGCGCCAAAACGAGCCAGACGTGTACGCCCGGACAGCCCACATCCTGCTGCCCAAAGACTACATCCGCTACCAGCTCACCGGTGATTTTGCCGCCGACAAAGCTGGCGGGTCGGGCACGATCCTATTCGACCTTGCAGCCCGCGACTGGTCGCCTGAGGTGCTGGAAGCGCTCGAGATCCCAGTTGAGTGGTTGCCCCAGACTTTTGAAGGGCCGGAGATGACCGGCGCCCTATCCTCTGAGGCAGCTCAGGCCACTGGCCTGAAGGCTGGCACGCCGGTCTTTGGCGGCGGTGGCGACCAGGCAACCGCGGCGGTAGGCACCGGCGCAGTCGTCGAGGGTATCGTCTCCCTCAGCCTGGGCACCTCGGGCGTGGTCTTTGCATCCACCGATCGGGCCATCGTAGAGTCGGAGGGCCGGCTGCACGCCTTCTGCCACGCTGTGCCCGGCAAGTGGCACCTGATGGGCGTCATGCTCTCGGCGGGGGGCAGCCTGCGCTGGTACCGTGACACACTGGCCCCAGGCATGGACTTCGACGCGCTGCTGACCCCGGCGGCTGAGGTCGCTCTTGGAGCTGATGGACTGCTCTTCCTGCCCTACCTGACCGGGGAGCGTACCCCGCACCCCGACCCGCTGGCGCGCGGAGCGTTCGTGGGGTTGACGGTGCGCCACACCCAGCCACATATGACGAGGGCTGTGCTGGAGGGTGTAGCCTTTGGCCTGCGCGACAGTTTCGAGCTGATGCAGGCAGCCGGGTTGGCCACCGTCCGGCAGGTGCGCATCACCGGCGGCGGGGCAAGGAGCCGCCTATGGCGGCAGATTCTGGCCGACGTACTGAACGCTGAGCTCGTGACCGTCAACACCGGCGAGGGCGCGGCCTATGGCGCGGCACTGCTGGCTGCCACTGGGGCAGGCATCTTCCCCAGCGTGGCGTCGGCCTGCGCGGCGGCAATCCGCATTACTGGCAGCACCACGCCCAGCCCGGCGAGCGAGATTTACCAACAGGTCTACCCTCTGTACAGTGACCTGTACCCGGCCCTACGAGGCGCGTTTCAAGCGATTGCCCAGCACAGCTGAGAAAACCCGAAATATCGTAGTTCGGCCAGCAGGATGCTAAACTGAGAACTCGGCGCGGACTCAGATCTGTCGCCGCCGTCGCCCATTCGGGCACGTACTTGAGTCGCGCGTCTTCCCTCGGGCGCTCGTATTGTCCTATTGCCCCAACGATGCCAACGCAGCCTTGATCTCGGCTCCCAGCTTCTCAGTGCGTGGATTGTGATAGAGCTCCTGCTGCAGCGTGATGTCGGTCTGGCCCTGCATGCGGTCCATGAATCGGGGGTAGTGCGGAACGATGATGCTCATCACCTGAGCCTAGGCCTCGGGAATGTCAATCAACAATCTCTACCGTCATTTCGTCCCCTTCGATCTTCCAGGAACACGCGGCCATTGTCAACAGCGATCCTATAGGGCGTGCGATGGCCTGCCCGAGACGCGGTGAAGCGGGAGCCCGGCCGGTGGTAGGTAGGCCTGAACAACTCGACGCAGGTGCCTCTTGCACCCACTGGGAATTTGACACTCTGGTCAGGATGCGGTATAATGTGACTTGAAGGTTATACTTGGGGAGGCCGATGGATAGATCTCTGACGGCCCAAGAGGCGGCGGATCGCCTGGGCTACAACGTCAAGCACCTATACCGCCTCCTAAACAGCGGCAAGGTGAAGGGGCAGCGCGTTGGTCACATCTGGTTGATCGACCCTCAAGAGGTAGAGCGCGTCAAGGCGCTTCAAGGCAAGGGGGGCAGGCTGCCCAAGTCGGAACCTAAACATAGCTTTCGTTGACAGCGAGAGTGTGACGGATACAGTCTCTTTGGTGGTTATCGGGAAGATGACCCCCGTCATCCACCCTCGAATCACACCCCAGCACAAGCTAGGCTTGGAGGCCCGGTTGAATCCGGGCCTTTTTTCTTGCACGATTCCTCAAGTGATCAAGAACGAAAAGTCCGGCAAGCCACACCGAGTCTATCTGCTTCAGATCGCCAACGTGTGCAGGTAGATGGCCCCGCGAACGTTCAGCATACAGAAGATGCACACAGGCCTTTGCCCCAGCAGTCGCTCCGCCGCTGCGGCGTATCGCTGCGCCTGGGCGGCATAGCCCTCGTCTGCCAGGAGTCTCTCCAAATCCGCTCGATCCCTCACCCGGTCCGTCTTGAACTCGACAAGGGTCCAGGTCCCGTCACGTTGATAGAGCGCATCGATGATCCCGCTCTCGACCTGCCCGTCCACCACCAGGCTGTACGGCACCTCGTGCAGCCGTTGGTCTGCACGGTTCATCTCATTGTACAGCGGATGGGCCCGGAACCGGATCAGTAACTGCCGGCTTCGGCGCACGGCATCGACCAGTTGCCGGGAATCGGTGATCCCATAGCCCCGCGCCCGGGCCTCCCCCCATCGCTGGAAGTCGAAGCCTGGATCGGCAGGAAAACGCCAGGCAGCCAGAGCTTCGTGCACCAGCGAACCGATCACCCAGGCCGGAGCCCGGGGCCGCCGGACCGCCGGGACTACCCGCCACACCCGCTGCACGGGGATGCGATCCTGCTCTGCCATCCGATCATCCCCCTGTTCCGTCTCGGGGAGTACCGGCGCCAGCAGGGGCGGGGGCAAGGTCGTGACGATTTCCGGCTCTGTCTCCTCCTCACGCGGGCGCTGATCCCACGCATACCCCGGTTCGTAGATCGTGCAGGCCGCCGGCGTGGAGCCCGCCAGCAGGTCAATCTGGTGAGCCCCCGCACCTTCTGGATCGCAGGACAGAGGATGCCCTTCGAGATCCAGGACCTCTTCCCCGGCGAGCGTTCCCAGCCAGCCGCCTGACTTGCTGATGGAACCATCTTTCTTCACACTGATGCAGCCGCTCAGGATCAGTTTTTCCCGGGCGCGGGTGGCTGCCACGTAGAGCAGCCGGTCTGACTCGGCTGCCTCTTGGTCGTCTTCTCGTGCCTTGCCCAGGCGGTAGATAGCGGGATATTGGCGCTGCTCGTCCCTGACCGGCACAAGCGGGCCCAGATCGGGATCGATCAACAACCCACCGCCGCCCCCTCCACTGCGGGTCACATCGCCGATGATGACCACCGGGAACTCCAGACCCTTGGCGGCGTGTACGGTCATGATCTGCACCGCGCCCTCGGTCGTGGCCCGCGCCTCCCCTTCCCGGGTGCCGCTGTCCCGCAGGCCGATCACATATTCCAGGAACTCGCCCACTCCGACGATGCCACTCGTATGGGCATCTGCCAGTAGCTTGGAGACATTGCGCGCGCCGCGGGCCTGCCCGGCCTGGATCAGCGCCGCCCGGTAGTCGGTGGCGTCCAGGAACGCCTTCAACACATCGGCCACTGGGGTCCTGCCCACCTGGTTGTGCAGCCGCGCGATGATCTCGGCCGCCCGGTGCGCACACCTGCGATCCCTATCGGATAGCGATCCCCCGGCCAGCCCGTGGCGCAGCACGTCCCAGATGCCGATCTCCGCCTCCGCCCGGGTCCGGGCCAGATGATAGAGCCCAGCGTCGGACAGGGCAAAGGCTGGCGAGCGCAGCGCCCCGGCCAGGACCAGGTCGTCAGTAGGGTCAGCCAGCGCCTGCAGGATGTTGAGCAGGTCGCGGATCTCGGAGCGCCCGTAAAAGCCCCGGCCCGCCACGGTCAGATAGGGCACGCCAGCCCGCTCCAGCGCATCCTCGTACGCGCTGAAGGAGGTAGACGCCCGGCAGAGAATGGCGAAATCTCCATAGTCCAATGGCCCGCCCGACACCAGCTCGACGATGCGTCCCGCCAGTGCATCCCCAGCCCGCTCCAGCGCCCCGCCGCTCTTGGTGCCCACACTCAGGTGCAGCTCCATGTGGGGCTCTGCAAAGCCGGGCAAAGGCTCCTCCCGGTGGTGCCGCAACGGGGCAAACGGTTCTGCCCAAGGCCGCTCTGGATCCGCCTCTTCCCCCAACACCGGCCTGAGCAGGGCATTCAGCCCCGCCACCAGCTCCCGGTGCGCGCGGTACGAGGTTTCGAGGGAGAAGGCCGCACCGCCACCCTGCTCAATCCATTCCCGCTCCTGGCGAAAGACGACCACGTCTGCGCCCCGGAAGCGATAGATCGACTGCTTGGCGTCGCCGACGATGAACAGCCTGCCGCGGTCGGCATTGAGCAGCGACACCATATCCCGCTGCCGTCCGTTGGTATCCTGAAATTCATCCACCAGCAGCGCCTGGAACTCCTCCTGCCAGCGAGCGCGCACGGCGGCGTTCTCCTGCAATAGCGCCAGCGCGCCGGCCTCCAGATCGTCGTAATCCAGCTCCTGGCGCTCCTCCTTGAGCTGCTCGTACTCGGCCGCCGCCTTCGCAAATAGGGATTGCAGGGCAGGCACCGCCTCGGCCAGTCGCCGCTCGTGGGCCAGGTCGATCCCTTTGCCCAGCCAGCTCTTGACCTCACCGTCGTAACGTTTCCGCAGTTCAGCGATGACAGGACGGGGATCGCGGTTCCTCCAGTTCTTGGCCTGCCCCACGGAGGACATCTCTCCGCGCAGGGAGGGTATGCAGGCCAGGATCGCAGTCCAGTCCCCCTGTCCCTTGTAGCCGACGATCTCCTCCCAGCAGGCCAACAGACGGTGCAGCGGCGCAGCCAGCTTGTCGCCTGCCGCCTCGGCTTGAGCCAGCAGCCCCTCGTCGCGCACCGCCAGCAGTTCCTCAAAATCAGCTGCGATCCCAGCGTCCTCCACAAAGGCCCGCATGGGCACCAGCAGCCGGGCCTCCCAGACCGGCCAGAGGGGTGCGGGCAAGGCCGCGAAGCAGTCCTTTACGTCCAGCCGGCTGCCAATCATCGTCTCCATCGTGCTGCGCAGCATCCGCTCACCCAGCAGGGCAAAGAGCCCCACCAGTTCTTCCTGGTCCGCGGCCCAGGCCAGCGCACCGTCAACGACCTGCCGCAACAGGATGTTTTCCTGGCCCTCGTCCAATACCCCGAAGCGGGGATCCACGCCCGCCTCTGCCGGGTGCGAACGCAGGATCTCGCTGCACAGGCTATGGATTGTGCCGATGCGCGCCGCATCCAGCTCGGCGTACAGGCCCTGCCACCGGTCCCGTTCCGTTTCGGATAGGTCCGACCGCTCCAGATAGATTCGGATCTCGTCGCGAACCCGGTTGCGCATCTCCCGGGCTGCCTTGCGCGTAAAGGTGATGGCCACGATGGAGCGCAGGGGCAGGCCCTCGGCCACCAGGGACAGGTAGCGGGCCACCAGGGTGCGGGTCTTGCCCGTGCCGGCGCCTGCCGTGACGACAATGTCCCAGCCACGCTCGCGGACCGCCGGTTCCTGCTCGGGACTGGGCTTCATCTGGCCCACGATGGGGTGTATCGGCCCGATGGGTTGTATCGGCTTTATGTGATGCATCGCTCAGCCTCCGAATCCCGGCCGGTAGTGCCAGCAAAAGCCCGCCGCCGGACAGTAGGAGGGACAGCCACCGTCGGGCGGTCCGGGGACGAAATGCCCATCCCGTGCCCCGAGCACCGCCTCCCAGGCCTTTTCCACCGCTACCTCCATCGCCCCCTCGGGACCGCCCTCGAATCTGCTCATCTGGAAGGAGCTGGGCTCGGCGTGTTGCACGTGCCAGTAGAATCCCTCTGCGGGGTCTCCCAGCTCAAGGGCGTCGCGGGCGGCGAGGGCGTACAGCGGCAGCTGGAGCTTTTTTCCCTCCATGACCGCCTTCTTGGTGTATGCCCAGGGTCCGGCGGTCTTGTAGTCGATGACCCGCACGCGGCCATCGGGCGCCCGGTCCACCCGGTCGATAAAGCCCCGCAGCCGGACAGCGTCGTCGCCCTGACGCACGACCAATGGCGGCCGCCCCCAGAGGCCAAATACGGCTTCATGCTGGTACGGCACAAAGCCGCCGGGCAACGCCACCAGCGCCTCCAGTGATTGCCTTACATTCTCCAGGATCTCGGCCCGGGTCTGCATCCACCAGGCGGTCTCGCGGAACCCCTGCTCCTCCGGTGCGGCATCCAGAATGGCGGCGCTTATCCCGGGCAGGGCCTCCAGCAACTGCCCCAGGTCAGTGGGGTCGGTGACGCCGGGCGCCTGAAAGACCTCCTCCAGAATCTGGTGATAGAGGGTCCCCAGCTGCCGCGCGTCCAGTCCCTCGCTGGGCTCCTCGCGCGGCTCCAGCCCCAATACGTTGCGCACGTAGAAGGAGAAGGGACAGGTGCGGTACGACTCCAGCCGGCTCGCGCTCCAGGTGTGGTCTGCGCTGAACTGCCGGGCGAAAACTTCGCCCAGCCCGCTCAGGTTGCCGTCATAGTCACTGGCGGCCACTCCCCCACTCCGTAGGTGGTGGATCTGCACAGAAAGATCCAGAGCGGCCTGCCGCAGCGGCTCGGTCTCCTGCACCCAAGCCCGGACTGCACCATATCCCATGTGGCTGGCCAGGCTTTCCATCAGCTCGGGCCAGGAGGCAACCTGGTTGGGCAGCGGCGTGCTCTCGCTGGTCAGCCTCTCGGGCTCAGCACGCACCAGCCGGCAGACTTGCTCCCAGAAGGGCGAAGCCTGCCACAACGCGCCATTCTCGGCCAGGCGCGGCCGGGTGAGCAGCAGCCGCTCGCTGGGCCGTGTGACCGTCTCGTAAAAGAACTCGGCTTCGGCGCTTAGGGTCGACGGCTCCAGGGGAAAGCCATAGTCTTCGCGCATCCGTTTCCTGTCGGCATCGCGCAGGAAGGGGTCCTCGCCGATCACTGCCGGGAACTCGCCCTCGGCCATGCCCAGCACAGCTACAGCCCGGAAAGGCACACCCCGGGCCTGGACCACGTCTGCAACCACGATCTTGCTGTGCCCCGCGCCAGGGCCTAGCTGATAGCTGGCAGCCTCTGCTGCACCAGCCAGTTCGTCAAAGAAGGCCGGGAAGGCAATCTTCTTCCCTGTGCCCAGGGCCTCTTCCGCCCATACCAATCCCCGTAGCAAGTCCTTGAGCGCCTGCAACGCTGCCACATCCCTCTCGGCGGTCTCCGAACCGCCCCGCGCCTGGGCTACAACTCGGAGGGCTGTGGGCTCTTCGGGGGCGGGAAAGCGCTCGGATTGTAGCGCTGGATCTGGGCCAATCAGGTCTTCCAGCCACTGTACGAATTCTCGAACCGGGCGCTCACCTTCCGGAGGCGCGAGCCTCTGGATGAACCGTTGAAACTTGGCCCGGAGCAGCTGGGCTGCGGAGCCTTTGGGTATGCCCTGAGGCCAGCCTTGCTCCTCGTCGCGCTCCACCTCGTTCATGCCGTCGTCGGCCACTGCCTCGGCGTGGGCAGCCAGGTTGCCCAGGGCCTCCTCCCATTGTGACAGGCCCCCGATTACGCGTCCCCAGCGGGCCACAGCATCCAGCGTGTCAGCATCGGACGGGGAGATGCCGACCGGCTCCGTCGCGCCCTCTGCCGGCAGCGCCGACCAGTCAAAGTAGGGCGATCGCCAGACCTCGATCACTGTGCGGCGCGGCAACGCTGGCTCAGCACTATCGTCGTCTGCGGGCAGCATAAGCCGCAGTAGATCGAGAAGCGCCGCGATGGCCGGATTGGCCTTCAGGGGAAAGCCGTCCAACAACCGTACCGGCAGGCCAAACTCGGCTGCAGTCTGGAGGACAAAGGAGCGATAGGGCGTGATCGTACGGCCCAGCAGGGCGACCTCGCCCGGGCGCACCCCATCCTCCACCAGCCGCGCCTTGAGCCAGCGCAGTGCGGCGCGCACCTCGGCCGCGCGGTCGGGGGCCTCGATCAGTTGCACAGCTTCGCCAGCGTCTTCCTGCGACGACGGCGTCCGGTACAGGGATGCCTCCAGATGCGCCAGCGCGGGGACCTGGTGCGATATCAGTTGGGGCACTGGCTTTGCCTGAACCCCCAGCGCCGTCTTCAGCTTCTTGCGCGTTTTGTCAAAGCGCCGGTGTACCAGCGGGCGCTCGCGGCGATCGATCGTGCCGGTCAGGGTGATGATCATTTTGCCCACGCGACCGGCCAGCGCCTGGAGCAGGGCCAGCTGCACCGAGGTAAAGTCGTCAAAGCCGTCCACTACCAGCAGCGGCCAATCGCCGCCCACCTGCGGCGCCCGTTCCTCCAATGCCTCCACGGCCAGCCAGCCCACCCCGGCCCGATCCGCCCAGCCCTGCCGTTGGAGGCGTTGCTGGTAGGCGGCATAGATCTGGGCCAACTCGCGCAGGCGGGGTTCGTCCCCCATGCCAGCCACTGCCTGGGCAAAGTCGTCGGGGTGGATCCGGGCCGCTTTGAGCTCCCCGATCAGGCGCTCCAGGACCTGGATAAAGCCTGGGAATGCTACCAGCGGTGCATAGTGGTCAAGTTGCAATCCATCCACCACGGCCCGGATGAGGCGGTACTGCACCGGCTCACTCAGCTCCGTGTAGGCCTCGCCCGCAGCGTTGAGGCACTTGGCGTAGAGCCGGTCAAAGGTGAGCACCCGCACGCCGATGGCGCCACCGGCCTCGGCCAGTCGCCGGCGCCAGGCGCGCGCCTGCAGGTGCGTGGGCACGACGACGCGGGGTGTGGAGTGCATATCTTGAGCTGCACCCTGAACCAGGTCCAGGACGTAGGCCGTTTTTCCTGCAGCAGCAGGGGCGAGAAAGAGTTGAGTGGTCATAGTATCTTCAAGTCCCATTTGACTGCCGTTCTTTTTGGACGAACCTGCATGCATTGGCGGAGTGAGCCATCCTCAGATGCGAACTCGGCTGTGGACGCGACTCCGCATCAGGGACATTTGACTGCCGCTGTCTTTGGAAGAACCTGCGTGCATTCGTGGAGTGACTCATCCTCAGATGCGAACTCGGATGTAGACACGACTCCGCATCAGGGACATTTGACTGCCACTCTCTTTGGACGAACCTGCGTGCATTCGCGGAGTGAGCCATCTTCAGATGCGAACTCGCCTGTGGAAACGACTCCGCAGCAGGGATATTTGACTGCCGCTGTCTCTGGACGAACCTGCATGCATTGGTGGAGTGAGCTATCCTCAGATGCGAACCAAGTTCCGCCATCATGTCCAATCCTGGTCAATCTCTCGACTGCCGCTTTGGAAGAACCTGCGTGCATTCGCGGAGTGAGCCATCCTCAGATGCGAACCAAGTTCCGCCGTCACGTCCAATCCTGG